>ERZ777003.4834-NODE-4834-length-10813-cov-6.110708_pt1 | contig 10813 bp, 6 predicted proteins | sample MGYA00374956_ERZ777003 | MGnify/ENA primary metagenome ERZ777003 (study PRJEB29302, sample SAMN06268252) | bioreactor metagenome | isolation source: Joint BioEnergy Institute, California, USA | place: USA:Joint BioEnergy Institute, California, USA | collected... | reverse complement strand
CCGGAACCGGTGCCACTCAAGTAAGCAGGTCTCCGACGAACCCGGTGCGGTTCAGAACGATCTCATGGGCGTAACCGCATCGAAGCTGCCGGCTTCATGGTCCAAAGTGCCGCCTAGCTCCTCGACACGCCCACGAACGCTCTGGATCCGGTGGCGAAAGACGCCCAAATCGTTCTCTGGACCCGGAGCGTCGGCGATGCGTTCCGACTTGGTCTCGGAGGGTCCTCCCGAGGGGGAGTACACGACTATTCGATCGTACTGGTAGGCCCCGCAGGCGAAACGGGCGGGTACGGGGTTCGGGCTCGCAATGGTAATAGGAGTCATCGAGGCGCATTGCGATGAGCTCGGGGGCGAGAGCGCGGTGGGCCAAGGCAACACGTTCTGGTCAATGCTGCGTGGCACAGTTCGCCCATTACTACATGTGGCGTGCGCCCCAGTTCGGCGCCGAGTACAGGCAACGGGTTCCAGTCGAAGAACTCCGCCGTTCAGAAGCCAAGATCCTCTCCCAGTTCCGATTCGAAGTCCTCCCGACGTGCGTCACGGCGGTATCCGTCTGCGATTCGCCTGAGGAGCCGCGCGGTGCGCGGATGCGAGGTACTCACAGCCGCTGCCAGGCCGTCGTACTTTTCAGCCAGCGCCCGCTCCTGTGCGCCCCCGGCCGCCGGGTCCTTCGTCACCACCCCGCGGCTGTTGTAGACCCCGATCCTGATTCCTTCCTCGAGGTCGGGACTGGCCAGATTCTCAATGATGTCTCGGACCGGCGTGCATGGCCATGTGCCATCAGGATCTGCCGGACTCCCGCTCAGAACCTGGCCTATGACGTGAAGCCCGATCGTGTAACGTCCGACTTCCTGCAAACGCTCCCGAGCTGTAGCGAGCCACTCTCGGAGGCGATGCGAATCCACGCTCCCGCCGTCCTTCTGACCAGGTATCTCTCGCCACTCCTGCAGAAGGGAGTAACCGACGCGGGCACGGTACTGGTCCTCCTGGCTCAGCTCAGTCTGCTCCTCACCTTCCGCTCGGTACACGAGGGACAGCACTTCGACAAAGAAATCAGGGCTCTCCGCCAGCAACCGATGTAGAATCTTGGGCCGGCGGTTGTGCCGATCCAGGACGGGCAGGAGAGCCCACTCCAGACGGGCGAGCCTCGTCTCATCGAACGACGCGCCGTGAAGTACATCCAGCAATTCTCCCACTGAGTACGCGAAAAGACTGCTGGGTCGGTCATGCTCTATCTCGGCTGAGACCGCGGCCTCGAGAACATCCGCGACGAGTTCAGGTGAGACAGGAGCGTCCCGGCGCTGAGAGAGTCCCAGCAGGTCGACCGCAGCGAAGGGCCGACCAGCCTCGATGAGGGCGGAGGTCGCTTCGGCCAAGTTTTCCCGGGAAACGTCGTAGATGTTGATCCCCCGCCAGTACGCGAGCCACACGGCCTCACCACGCTCGCGCGCGAGGCGCCACGTATCGGGCGTGGCAGGAAGCACGTGCAGCAGGGCGGCCTGCTGGTCCGGCTCGAACTCCGTTTCAGTCCGTTGAAGCTGTTCTACCACCCACTCGTCCCCGTACGCCTGTCTCCGGGCTACTGCAAAGCCAGCCGCAAGGTGAGCAAGCGGCGGGGCCGGATTGGCGAGGAGCGAGAGCAGGTCGTCAGCATGGGGGAGGGACGCATCCGTTGAGCCGGCTGCGTGGCCGACCGCAAACGGGTTGTCGACCTGCTCGGCAAGTGTGATGAGGACTTTGAGCCCACCCTCGCGCAACATCGCTTCCACAGCCTTGACTCTCTCCGAGCGTACCGCCTCCCTCCTTGCTTCCCACGAACTCTCGAAGACATCCCCATCGGGCAGGTGCGGGTCGTGCCCGAACAGCCAACCATAGAGCGCGATGGGGTCGGAAGGAGCAAATCGCCCACGGAGCTGATCCAGCCTCTGGACGTACTCCTCAGGCATTGCCCACTCTGCGCTCCGAAACGCGCGATGCTGACTGACGAGCTCCCTCAACCCCGACCAGATCGCAGCTCGGTCGGCTTCCCCCAGAGCGTCGAGGTCAAGAGTTTCGAGGTCATTCACCACAGCTTCACGCTCCTCGGTTGGGAGCATGGGGAGCCGTTGCACGAGGTCAGCCCAGCGAGCTCCGCTCGTCCCGGCATCCTCTCGAAGTCGGCCGACCACCTCTCTCGTGGTCCTGGCGATCTCACCATAGGTCGCCGGCTGCCGGGCATCGAGGGCCCAGTCACGAAACGCTGGCTTCGCGCTCGGAAAAGCGGCCGCATGATGTTCCGGTAGCATCGATAGCATCACGACCCAGGCAACGTCGCTCTGAGAAGTGCGAAGTCTGTCCAGCGCTCGGAGTCTTTCCTCGAGCCTGGCAGCTGTCTCCGGCAACCAGCTTCTGAGAATCGCCTTGAGGCTCGCGAGCGGTCGGTTCGCGAGTCGCCCCGTCCTGTCGTCTTCGTCCCGGAGCTCTGATCCTGGGTCAATCCGGTCCAGGCGCGCCAGCAAGTTGACAACGCGCCCAAGGTGCGGAACGGACCAGCCCAGCACCTCCAAGGCCCAGAGAAGGCCGGTGTGTGGAGATGAGCCGAACAACACGTGCTCCTCGTCAGTGAACATCTGACGAAGCACGGGGTCCGGTCCTGAAAGACCATCTTCCACGCCGTCGAGAAAGGCATCGGGAGCTGCCTCTGCAAGGAGCCGGAGGTACGGGGAAAGTGATGCCCACAGCCTCCAGTCCTCGTTAGCCGCTTCGAGCAACCGCTGGACTATCCTTTCCGCCACATCTCTGGCGGAGTAGCCGGCGGAAGGTACGCCTTCCCCGAGCGCTCCCATCACCGCCAACGTCTCGGCCAAGCCTCGGGAAAGGAGACCCGAATGTTCCGCGGAGTACCCCAGCGCGCCGGCCATCCAGCGCTGGTCGACCGGAAGATTGAACTGGGGGTGCGGAGCACCCAAGACGGTCATGACGGCCTGCTCGAATCGCTCGAGGTCGTCGGAGGTGATGTACCTCGCCAGAAGGCGCCACGCATCTTCCCTCGACACCAGATACCATGCGTCCCCACGTCGTCTGATGGCCGGATCCGTGCCGATCGCCCACGGGATCAATTCATCTTGGACTTCCTCGTACGGTCGACGACCGAGCGCGGCGATGATCTCGCGATCCCGCGGCATCGCTCCGTTCCACGAACCCGCGAGGAGGGCCGGCAGCAGGGAGCGTCCGACAGCCGGCTTCGCCCACTCAGGTTGACGGAGACCGGGGCTGGCGGCGATGGCGCGTCGGAATGCCGTTAAGCTCCGCCGAGCCAGACCAGCCATCTGGTAGGCCCGGTCGCGATCGACACCGAGCTCGTGGAGCGCGTCGGCGGCCGCCCGCCGGGACACGGGAGGAATCTGAACGGCCGTGTCTGACTCAGGATCGGCGGCACCCAGAGGTACGATGACCGTGTGGCCCGCACGCGTCGCAGCAGAAGTGAGCTCGTCCGCGTCGAAGGTCGGCACCAGGAGCAGCGGAGACGTGGATCCGGTCAGATGTCGGAGAGCCTCCGCCGACTCGACGACCACGGCGCGGGCGAGGACGGCCTCGGCCTCCTCGGCCGGAAGTTCGCTGATCACCGCGAAGAGCACCGCAATCGATTCAGACCTGGATTCCGCGCGGATGGCGAACGGCTGACCCAAACCCCTCAGATGCTCCCGGATCTGGGCGGCGGCCTCCTCACGGCCTGAGAGAAGAAAGGCGGGAGAGAGAGCCGGCCGTGTGGCTCCCGACCACGTCTCCCAGTACGACTCGAGATCGATCACGCCCGGAGGCGTCTTGCCGATCAGGGTCGAGAGCCACGTGTGGACGCCGGGAGCGGTTTCCAACCAGGAGGCCAAGTCGTCGGCATCGAGCACCCGCACCTGGCGCCAGGGCCCCTCGTCAGTTTTCTGCTTCGCCCAATCGTCCTTGTTCTCCCAGCGGCGCAGGGTGACAAACATGAAGGTCGTGTCCGCCGGGCGGAGCGGTCCGCTCTCCTTCGTTCGCTTCGCCAGATCACCTTCAGCCTTGTTCTTGGGCTGAGCCCCGGTGCCCATCTCCCATCCGGAAGCACCCGCCGGCACGAAGGGCGCGGGACCATCGGCGCGGACGATCCCGTCCCACCCTGAGAGCTGTACGCCCTCATCGGCGCGGAAATGCGCCTCCGTCACGGCGTTACCGGTGACGAGCACGAGCCGCCGTACCACTTTGGGCAGCAGGGCCTGGGCTTCTCGTCGGTCCGCCCACGCGACGAGGTCGCTCGCATCGCAGAGTGCCGACCCCGTCGGCCGCGGACGTTCGCTCCGGCTCTTGTGCTCCGGACCTACGCCTGCCGGGCGAGGCTGGATGGGTCGCTCCGACACTTGGCCGAGCGCAGCTGCAATGAGCTCGGCCGTACGGGGCGACACCTCGTCACGATTGAGGGCTCGCGAGATCGTCTGGCGGCTCACGCCAGTTCTCTCAGCGAGTTCGGTTTGGTTCCAGCCGACCCGCTCGAGTTGCCGCCGAACACTCGCCCCGTACCCGGGGATCACCTGAATGCCGTTGTTTGCCATGGCGCCTCCTTGACGTGTAAAATAGGTGTCGCACTTTACACGTCAAGCTTGCATCAATCCGGCACCGAGCCCTGTCAGCTTTCGCCGCCATTAGATCGCGGCTCTCCCGCAGCCGTGGCGAACTGCAGCCTACTTGGGTCGCGGTCCGCGACCCACGAGCGGAAGACATTCCCGTCCGAATCCTGCAGCTCGCGGCGGAACTTTTGGGCGAGGAACCGTGTGAGCAAGAGGTCGGTCGAGCGCACCCGTCCGTTCACGCGGCCGCCCGGTCGAGGTTCGTGCGGCTCCGGCCGACCTCGCCCTCCACCATTCCCAGGATCGACTCGACCACACCCGGCTCCCCACTCAGCCGCGCCGCCTCGACCAGCGTGCGGCGCTCGTACGTACCCCCGGCGTAGATCACATGGATCAGAGTGCGGTGCAGCAGAGCGTCCCGGACCTCGCGCACGGCTCGGGCACGCTCTTCGCTCCCATCAGCACCCCGTCCACGTATCAGTGAGAGCACGGGCTGCAACCGTTCGATCACGTCTGCCAGCGGAAAAGGCCGGCCGGGCACGAGATGGACCGGAGCGACATCGAAACGGTTGTGGAGGGTGCGGAGGGCCCGTTCCGCGAGCGTCGGGCGGCGCCGGCGTCGACCGCCTTTGCCGGGCATGCCCGGCGCCCGTTCGATCAACTCGGCGAGCTCACTTGCATTCACCGCTTCGCCGAGCTTCTGGCCGGCCAGCATCCAGGCCAGACGGAACGCCCAGGCGCGTGGGCTCCAGCGATCGGCAGGCGGCAGGGGGCAGTCTCCCAAGCGATCGTCCGCCAGCAGACTCATCGCTTTCCTCAGCGCCGCGTGCTCGCGCATGGCCGTCCACTTTCGCTCAGCGATCGCGCGGGCGGCGCGAATCCGCGGCGTTCGCCGGCGCACGCGGAGGTCGCTCACGATCGCCGGACCGAGCCCGGAGAGCCGCTCGGCGACCTGGAACAGCACCTCCTCGTAATGGGCGGGGCCAACCGTAGCAGGGGCCGCTCCCGCGTATTCCCGGCATAGCTCCTCGTCCATGGCCTCGTGGGCCCGGACCCAGAGGTCGCGCGTGTAGGGGCCGAGAGCCGGGCCGAAGAGGCGGCGGAAACGCTGCCACAGCTCGAGCTCCTCGTCGACCCACGGGCCGTATCCATAGTCGGGCACCGGGTGCGTCGCCCGAAGCAGGCGTGCGTCCAGGTCCGGTATGCGCAGCGGCCCCGGGAGCGGGATCCGTCGCCGGAGCCGGTAGGACTCGAGGCGTAGGCGCCATTCGCTCCACAGACTGGCTCCGGTCACGCCCCTGGCGACCAGCGCCTCCAGGATCCGCCACCAGTGCGCCAGAACCGCCTCTCCGTATGGCAGGAGCGTGTCGTAGAGGTATTCGAGTTCGCGCCTGCGCTCATCCCGGATCGGCTGCGGCATGTCTGCGGTCAGGACCTGGATCGAGCGCTCGATCACGTCGGGGGGAGCCGGCCGGGGACGGATCCCTTCGGGGGTGACCTGGACGAGATCCGGCGGAACGTTCCGCTCGGCGAAAGCGACGACCGAGCGGCGGAGCCGGCGCCGCACCGCGCAGTCGTCGGCCAGCCGCGCATCGGCCTCGCGGAGCACGCGCTCGAGCGCCTCGCTCCGCTCCGGACCGAGTGCGTCCGCGAGCCGGCCGAGTCCGCGCGCCCGGAGTCCGCCCGCGGGGTCGAGGAGGAGCTCGAGGGCATGCCGGAATTTCTTGGACCGTTTGAGCTCCCGTTCCAATGCACCCAGCGTGGGTGGCATTCCGGCGCCGGCCTCGTAGCGGTCGTCTTGGAGACGGACGCGACCGGTCTGCACGAGAGTCTCGAGGACCTGATGGAGCCGGGTGGCGTTGCCCAGCCCGGGCAGGGCCCTCAGCTGGGCGCGTGAAAATCCCGCGGCGACGCCGAGCAGCGCGTGCCGCGCGGCCGACGGCAACGAGAGATCGATGTAGGCAAGCAGCTGATCCAATCGTTGGTTCCGCAGGTCCTGCATCAGAACGGCTCGGTGTCGGTGGTGCCTCGGGCCGATCGATCCACGGATCGGCCCCCTCCGGCCCACCGTACTCGATCCGCCCTCCGATCCGAGCACCGGTCTCCAATGCCGCCGTAACTCGTTTGCCTCAGCGCGATCTGGGCGGGCGCCCCCGCCCGTCGCGCGCACGGGCCTCGCTCGAGGGCGTAGCGCCGCTCGCGGTGCGGGCCGGCGCCAGCGGGCCCCGCGGTGGGGCCGCCGGACCCGCGCCCGGGCACGTGGCCGGCGCTCAGGAGGCTACCAACGAGGGAGGGGGCGCGGACGGCCAGCCGAGCTCGCGCTTGGAGGCCGTCGCGGCAGGGCCGCCTTCGCCCGTTTTGTAACGGGGCTGCGTGCTGGGGTGGTTATAGAGAGTGAATAGGGATAGTAGACCCTATAAAGCAAAGGCGTTACAAAATCCGCGCACTCCGCTCCCACCGTCCAGCCGGCGCGAGAGCCACGGACCGTCGCACATCCCCTGAGCTGCGGATGCTGACGCTCTCGAAATCCCGGCGGCGGGGATCCGTCGCGAGCGGACCTCCCCTGCCCTCCCCGTAGCACGGTCCCGCCGACGCGTGCTCCCGCCCCTCTCCGACGGGATTTCTGGCACGGATCCGAGCGAGTACCGGACGCGCATGACGCCGGCGAGCGTGTGCGTCACCGGCCTTTGCTGTCGTGACCGTCGCCCACCCCACTGCCACACGCCCTCCGCACGCGGTCGACCGGCGCCCGCGGGCCTTGTCCGGTATACAGACAGCCCACGGCCGCAAGCGCGGGTGCGGGAACAGCGGACCCAGTGCACTGCGCTACGGGAGAGCGCCGGGACCGCCTCGCCGGCAGTTAGGGGGACGGGTCCAAGGCGAGCCGGCGAGGCGGCAGTGCAAAGCTGCATCGCTTGCCGACGGGACCGGGTATGGTGGGGCAGGACGGCGCCGCGCCGTCCAGGAAACCCATCACTCTGGAGGCACACAGTGGAACGCGATGCTAGAGACTACAGGCGGCTGATCGGCCTCGTGACCGACGACAGCGAGGGCCTCTACTGGACGCCGGCCATCCGCATCCTCACGGCGGCCCGACCGGAGCTGCTGCGCGCGGACGGTCCGCCGAGTCCCCTGCTCCGCTACATCAACGTGCGCGAGCCTGCGGGCATTCGCTGGCACGACATGCTCCTCGATCTGGACTGGAGCGGGCCGCTCCGGGACATGGTCCTGATCGCGTGGTGCCTGTTCAACGGTGGCCCCGATGAAGAGACAAACGAAGCCCGGCTGTCCGTCCCGCGCGTCGATGCCGTCCTCTGCCGGCTCGACCACACCCGCTACGTCGCCGTGCTGGAGACCATGCAAGCGCGGCGCGGACCCTACGGTCTGGCGTGTCCGGAGTCGGGATCCGCCAGAGAGCCACGCGAGGCCGTGGGGCGTCGCCGCACATACGGGGGGCTCCACGGCGAGTCGGTCGATGATCTACACTCCCGCATCGAGCACGACCTCGCCGTAGAGCGGATCCGCACGCGCCTGGTCGGTAGGCTCAGTACCGTAGCGCGTGAATTGGAGGCGCGTACGGGACCCGGAGCCCGGTAGTGGAGCAGAGAGCCCCACCAACGATCGCTCTGGTCGAACAATAGAGACGCGCAAGAGGAATCGATGGAGGACTTCGCGGCACGTGAGCCTTACTGGAGGGGCACAACGCCGCTGAGTTCCTGATGGCTGCGTCCTTGACCCCCGGTCATGCCCTAGCTCCCCAGCGATTGGCAGCGGCCCGGCGGGGCCTCCACGGTGTGCGCAGGTGGCGACAGCGGCCGCGTCGTGCTGCGGTGCCCTCCCGTCGCCACCCCTGCCGTGCGCCGACTGTCCGGTATACAGACAGCGCCGGTCGACGGGGGCACAGCCATGTCAACCCAGGATGGAGAGGAAGGAGACCCGTCATGTCTGTCATCTCGATCATCGGAGCCAAAGGCGGGACGCTCAAAACGAGCTCCGCGCACGCGCTTGCGCACGCGATCACCGGCTCCGGCGTGGACGTCGTCCTCGTGGACGCGGATCCGCAGGCGAGTCTCACACGCCGATGCGGGTTGGAGCGCTTAGCCGACCCACTCGCGACGGATCCCGTGACCATCGACGCCGAAGAGACCTCGGGCGGACGCGGCCGGCTCGTGCTGCTGCCCGGCGGCCGCGCGCTCGAGGCGGCGGACGAGGCGCGCATCGCTGCCCATCTCCGCCGGGCCGCATCGCTGGGCGGAGCCGTCGTCATCGTCGACACCCCACCCGCACTCGGGCCGATCGTCAGCGCGGCCATGGCGATGTCGCATGCGATTCTGATCCCGTGCACTCCGGGTGCAGATAGCCTGGACGGGCTCACCGACATGGTCACGGCCGCGCGCGGGCTCAACCCCGGTGCGCTTGTGCGCGCGATCCTGGTCCTCGTCCATCGTCGCTCCCGCATCCTGCGTTGGACCCAGGCAGCCGCCGAGCGGGTGCTCCCCGGGACTGTCTACCCGGACCTCGTCGTGCCATACGAGGTCGCTGGCGCCGAAGCGGGGACGCTCTGCCTACCGGTCACCGCGTCGGCGCCCCGGAGCCGCACGGCCGCCGCGTATCGCTCGCTCGCACGGCGCCTCCTTACCGATCTGAGTCTGCCCGCCCCCATCCCCGAGCCCACGGAGGTCTAACATGCGACGCCTGCACCTCGATAGCGCATCCGCCTACCGCCCGGACGACAACGTGCGCGCCTACCGGCCGGAGGAGGACGGCCGGAACGCCAGCGGCGAGCGCGTCCAGTACGTCGCGCTCCGTCTCGTCCACCCATCGCGCCATCAGACGCGCGTGACGTCCGATCCGGAGGCTGACAGGATGCTAGCCGATGACATCGATGCCAACGGCCTCACGCACGTGCCGCTGCTCCGCCACCATTCGGAGCGGCTGGGCGAGTACGAGATCGTGGCCGGCCACCGTCGGATCGCCGCGCTCCGTCGCCTGGCGCGGGAGGGCCGCGGCGCGAAGGTTTTGCGCGGGGATGCGGATGAGCCCGAGGAGCGACGGATCCCCGCCGTCGTGCGCGAGCTGGACGACGTCACCGCGCAGATCATGACGGTTGGAGAGAATATTCTGCGCGAGGATCTGCGCCCCTGGGAGCAGGCGCTCGCCCTCGACGCCTTGCGTCGCTCACTTGAGACCCGAGGCGAGCCCGCATCCGTGCGCGGGCTTGCGGCCTACCTAGAAGTCCGTCATCAGACCATTGCACCCTACCTGCGGGTCGCCCGAGCATTGACTCCGGGTGTCCTTCGGGCAGCCGGTCTCGTCTCACGAAACGGTAACGACGAGCCAGTGGTGGACGTTCCCTCGCTCTGCATGCTAAGTCTTGCCGCGCTCGAGCGGGCCGCCCGACCTATGGATCCAGAGGAACGGGCTTCAGCGCTCCGTGCGGAAATCGTGAAGGCTCGGGGCCGATCGGCGGCACCTCGGGAGCAACGATGCAGAGCGACGGAACCCGCAGGCGAGCCGGCGGCCTCAGCTCTCCTCGAACGGGGCTTCCAGATCAACATCCGCCGCCCTCTACGTTCGCTCGATCCCGATCAAGCTCGCCTCCACTTGAAGCGGCTGGCCGCCGCGGTCGGATTACTGCTCGATGTTGCGTGCGCGGAGGAAAAGGTGCTGGCCGTGCCTCTGGACCATAGTCGGACTCTCTTGCTCCGCATCGAAGAGGTTGACTAGGGGGACTGACGGAGACGTCGATCATGTGCTCCAACGTCCGGACGCTCTGGGCACCACCAAAGACCTCGTGACTATCCGCATACCGGATACTGAGGATCCGTCGCATCGGGCGCGGTGTGCGACAGCACCGATACGCCGCAGTCTCGCACGAAGCGTTCTTTCGGGTCGAAAACGTTCGTCCGGGGAGGTGGTCCGGGAGAGGGCTACTGAAATAGCTGTGCCAACCGAGGTTCCGGCGACACGTTGCGCTACGTATTGCCGGCTCCCTGCCCATTGCCAAGTAGTGCGCGTAACCGCTCGGGCAACATCTCCTCGCCTTGGCTCACGGGTCGAGGGGGCGCACCCGGCCGATCAAAAAGGCGTCTGGCCAGATCTTTCTTTACGGCCACCTTTTCATCGTCAGGAAGCAAGGCAAGATAGGGATCAATGGCAGCAAGTTGGAGCTGCATGGACCGATGAGGTGACCCCCGGAGCCTGATCCAGCTATTATGGGAGTCCGAACCGCCCGA
>ERZ777003.4830-NODE-4830-length-10815-cov-11.498885_pt1 | contig 10815 bp, 9 predicted proteins | sample MGYA00374956_ERZ777003 | MGnify/ENA primary metagenome ERZ777003 (study PRJEB29302, sample SAMN06268252) | bioreactor metagenome | isolation source: Joint BioEnergy Institute, California, USA | place: USA:Joint BioEnergy Institute, California, USA | collected... | reverse complement strand
GGCGCTACCCTCGGCTACGATCTGAACCGGGTCCCCAGGAGAGCGGATGCACTGGTACGTCCTCAAGCGGCTGGCGGTCGCGCCACTGATGCTCTTCCTCTTCTCGGTGATCGCCTTCGCCCTGATCCAGGCGCCGCCCGGCGACTTCCTGACCAGCTACATCGCCGAGCTCGCCCAGGGCGGCAGCTCGCTCCAGCAGTCCCAGATCGAGGCGCTCCGGCGCCAGTACGGCCTCGACCGCCCGATCTACGAGCAGTACCTGCGCTGGGTTGGCAGCATCCTGCGCGGCGACCTCGGTATATCGCTCGAATGGCGCCGGTCCAACGCCGAGCTCATCGGCGAGCGCCTGCTGCTCACGCTGGCGCTGACGACGGGCTCGCTCCTCTTCACCTGGCTCGTGGCCATCCCGGTGGGCATCGTCTCGGCCACGAAGCAGTACTCGTTCGTCGACTACCTGTTCACCGTCCTCAACTACGTCGGCCTCGCCACCCCGAACTTCATGCTGGCGCTGGTGCTGATGTGGGTGGCGTTCGACAGGTTAGGCGTCAGCGTCACGGGGCTGTTCAGCCCCGAGTACGCGCAGGCCCCGTGGTCGTGGGCCCGCTTCGTCGACCTGCTCAGGCATATCTGGCTCCCGATGATCGTCCTCGGCGTGGCGGGCACGGCGCAGATCGCCCGCGTGGTGCGCGCGAACCTGCTCGACGAGCTGAAGAAGCCCTACGCCGAGATGGCCAGGGCGAAGGGCCTGCCCGAGTGGAAGCTGGTGCTCAAGTACCCGACGCGAGTCGCGATCGCCCCGGTCGTGAGCACGCTCGGCTGGTACTTCCCGCAGCTCCTCTCCGGCGGCCTGGTCGTCTCCGTGGTCATGAGCCTCCCGACGATCGGCCCGCTGCTGCTGCGGGCTCTGATCAGCCAGGACATGTACCTGGCCGGCACGATCATCCTGATCTTCTGCGCGCTGACGGTGGTGGGCACGCTCGTATCGGACATCCTCCTGGCCGTCCTCGACCCGCGCATCCGCATGGACGCCGCCTGAGATGGACGAGAGGGCCGCCCCGGACGCACCCCGCGCCGACCAGGCCGTGAAGGCGCCAGGCGCCGGGGCCGCGGCGCCGGAGGTCGAGGCGGCGGACGCGCCGGAGACCCCCGCGGCGGCGGCCACCGCCCCCGCCGTCTACGTCGCGCCGGCGTGGAAGCTCACCTGGTGGCGCTTCCGCAAGCACAAGCTCGCGCTCGTGTGCCTGTGGGTGTTCGCGCTGATCGCGCTGGTCGCGGTCGCGCCCGAGTTCTTCGCCACCCACGACCCCAACGCCACCGCGGCGAGCCGCGCCTACATCCCGCCGCAGACGCTGCGCGTCGTCCACGAGGGCAGGCTAGTGTGGCCCTTCGTCTACGGCATCGAGGGGCAGCGCGACCCGCGCACGCTGCGCATGGAGTGGGCCATCGACGAAGGGACGCGCTACCCGCTGCGGCTGTTCGTGAAGGGCCAGCCGTACCGCCTGTTCGGCTTGATCCCCACGGACAGGCACCTGATCGGCTTCGCCGGCGCCGGCGGCCGCGACGTCCCCCACCTGCTCGGCACCGACAGGCTCGGCCGCGACCAGTGGTCGCGCCTGATGTACGGCACGCGCATCTCGCTCTCGATAGGCCTCGTGGCCGTCGCGCTCTCGACGGTCCTGGGCATCGTCCTGGGCGGCATCTCCGGCTACTTCGGCGGCCTCGTCGACAACGTGATCCAGCGCCTCATCGAGCTGCTGCAGGCGCTGCCGCCGATCCCGATCTGGCTGGCCCTGTCGGCCTCGCTGCCCCGCAGCTGGCCCGTCGAGCGCGTCTACTTCGCGATCACCGTGATCCTCGCGCTGCTCGGCTGGACCAGGCTGGCGCGCGAGGTCAGGGGCCGCTTCCTCTCGCTGCGCGAGGAGGACTTCGTGACGGCGGCCAGGCTCGTGGGCGCGAGCCGGCGGCGGGTGATCTTCGCCCACATGGTCCCCTCGTTCACGAGCCACATCATCGCGGCCGTGACTCTGGCCGTGCCGCTGATGATCCTCAACGAGACGTTCCTCAGCTTCCTCGGCCTGGGCCTGCGGCCCCCGGCGATCAGCTGGGGCGTGATGCTCCAGGAGGCGCAGAACCTGCAGTCGGTCGTGAACGCGCCCTGGCTGCTGATACCCGGCCTGCTCGTGATCGTCACGGTGCTGGCGCTGAACATACTGGGAGATGGTCTACGTGACGCAGCCGACCCCTACAGCACCTAGCCCGGCGCCGCCGCCCGAGGCGGCGCGGCCCCAGGGGGCGCGGGAGAGGGGGCGCGGCGGCCCGCCCGTCCTCTCGGTGCGCGGCCTCAAGACGCACTTCAGGCTCGACGAGGGAGTCGTCAGGGCCGTGGACGGCGTCAGCTTCGACCTCTACCCCGGCGAGGTGCTCGGCATCGTCGGCGAGAGCGGCTGCGGCAAGAGCATCACGATGAAGTCGATCCTGAGGCTCCTGCAGCCTCCCGGCCGCATCGTGGCCGGCGAGATCCGCTACCGCCGGCCCGAGCCCCAGGGCGAGGCCAGGCGCCGCTACCGGCCGTTCGAGGCCGACCTCGCCAAGCTGCCCGCGCAGGGCCGGCGCATGCGCCAGGTGCGCGGCGGCGACATCGCGCTGATCCCCCAGGAGCCGATGGCGTCGTTCAGCCCGCTGCACACGATCGGCGACCAGATCGTCGAGGCGATACGGCTCCACGAGCCGATGCCGGCGCGGCGCGCGCGGGAGATCGCCGTCGAGAAGCTGCGCGAGGTGGGCATGCCCAGCCCGGAGCAGCGCCTCTCGGCCTACTCCTGGCAGCTCTCGGGGGGCCTGAGGCAGCGCGCGATCATCGCGATGGCGCTGGCCTGCAACCCCTCGGTGCTGATCGCCGACGAGCCCACCACCGCGATCGACGTCACGACCCAGGCGCAGGTCCTCGAGCTGATCAAGCGCCTGCAGGCCGAGCACGGCTCCTCGATCCTCTTCATCACCCACGACCTCGGCGTGATCGCGCAGATGGCCGACCACGTGGTCGTGATGTACCTGGGCAAGGTCATGGAGCAGGGCCCGGTGCGCGACATCTTCCACCGGCCGCGCCACCCCTACACGCGGGCGCTCCTGAGGAGCATCCCCAGCGTCCACTCCGAGCCGCGCGTGGCCCTGCCCACGATCGCCGGCAGCATCCCGCACCCGCTCCACCGGCCGAGCGGCTGCGCCTTCCACCCGCGCTGCCCCGACTTCATGCCGGGCAGGTGCGACGTGCGCACGCCGGCGCTGCGCTCGCCGGACGGCGGCGCTCCCGTCGCCTGCTTCCTCCACCACGACGTCGCCGAGGAGGTCGGGCACGATGCCTGAGGAGGTGGCGCCCCTCCTGGAGGTCCGGGAGCTCCGCAAGCACTACCCGGTCCGGCGCGGGCCGTTCCGCCGCGTGGTGGGGCACGTCAGGGCCGTCGACGACGTCTCGTTCCAGGTCCGCGACGGCGAGATCCTCAGCCTGGTGGGCGAGAGCGGCTGCGGCAAGACCACGACGGCGAAGTGCGTGCTGCGCGCCGTCGACCCGACGTCGGGCGAGGTGCTGTTCCGCCTGCCCGACGGGCGCGTCGTCGACGTCGCGAGGCTCCCCGAACCGGAGCTCAGGCCGCTGCGCAGCCAGATGCAGCTCGTGTTCCAGGACCCGTTCGGCTCGCTGAACCCGCGGATGAACCTGCTCGACATCATCGGCGAGCCGCTCCTCGTGCACGGCGTGAAGGACCGCCGCAAGCGCATGGAGCGCGTCGCCGAGCTGCTGCACCTGGTGGGTCTGCGCCCCGAGTACATGCACCGCTACCCGCACGCGTTCAGCGGCGGGCAGCGCCAGCGCGTGGTGATCGCCAGGGCCCTGGCGCTCGAGCCGCGCCTGGTGATCGCCGACGAGGCCGTCTCGGCGCTGGACGTCTCGGTGCAGGCGCAGATCCTCAACCTGCTCTTAGACCTGCAGCGGCGCCTGAACCTCTCCTACCTGTTCGTGGCGCACGACCTGAGCATCGTCAAGCACATCAGCCACCGCGTGGCCGTCATGTACGTGGGGAAGATCGTCGAGCTGGCGCCCACCGAGGAGCTGTTCCACCGGCCGAAGCACCCCTACACCTCGGCGCTGATGCAGGCCGTGCCCGTGCCCGACCCCGACAAGCGCTCGGCCCTGAAGGGCCTGCCCGGCGAGGTCGCGAACCCGGCGGACCCGCCCAAGGGCTGCTACTTCCACCCGCGCTGCCCGTTCGCCACCGACGTCTGCCGCGCCGAGACGCCCGCGCTGCGCGAGGTCGCCCCGGGCCACCGCGTCGCCTGCCACCGCGCCGAGGAGCTCACGCTCCCCGGCATCGACGACCTGGAGAGGGTGGCGTGACGGCGAGGCCTGCGCGCGGAGCCGCGGGGCGCGCGGCGGGGCGCTCCCGCCCGTCGCTGGAGGTGAGGTCATGAGCTCGCTGCATGCCGCCGCCGACGGCCCGCTCGTCGCCTGGGTCGGCGGCCGGCTCGTGCTGCCGCACGCCGTCCTGGAGGGCCACGCGCTGCTCACGCGCGGGGCGCGGATCGTCGCCGTGGTCAGGGAGGGCGAGGTGCCCTCGTCCGCCGCCAGGGAGGAGCTCGCCGGCGCCTACCTGCTGCCGGGGCTCGTCGACATCCACACCCACGGCGCCCTCGGGCGCTCGTTCCTGGACGGCGACGACGAGGCGTTCCGCGTGGTCCTCGCCGAGCAGGCGCGGCGCGGCGTCACCGCCGTGCTGCCGACGACCTCCACCGCGCCCTTCCCGGACATCCTGCGCGCGCTCGAGACGACGCGGCGGTGGATGGACGCGGAGCACGACGGCGCCCGCGTGCTGGGCGCGCACGTCGAGGGCCCCTACTTCTCCCCGGCCCAGGCCGGCGCGCAGGACCCGGCGAACCTGCGCACGCCCGACGACGGCTCGGTGGACGAGCTGCTGGAGCACGCCGACGCCATACGCATCGTCAGCTTCGCGCCGGAGCTGCCCGGGGCCCTCGAGCTCACCGAGCGGCTCGTCTCCCTGGGCATCGTCGCCGCCGGCGGCCACTCGAACGGCACCGACGAGGAAGTTCAGAGGTGCGTCGAGCGCGGCCTGTCGCACGTGATCCACCTGTGGAGCGGGATGTCCACCACCTACCGGCGCGGGCCCTGGCGCGTGCCCGGCATCCTCGAGGCGTCGCTGGCGTCGGACACGCTCACCGGCGAGGTGATCGCCGACGGCAAGCACCTGCCGCCGACGCTGCTCCGGCTGGCGCGGCGCGCCCTCGGACCCGACAGGCTCTGCGTCGTCTCCGACGCGACCAGCGGCGCCGGCCTGCCCGAGGGCTCCGGGTTCACCATGGGCGAGATGCGCTACGTCGTGCGCGACGGCGTGGGCATGATGCCGGACGGCACCGCGTTCGCCGGCAGCAGCACGCTGCTCGACGGCATGCTGCGCGTGCTGACGCGCGAGGCGGGCTTCCCGCTGCACGAGGCCGTGAAGGCGGCGAGCCTGAACCCGGCGCGCGTGATCGGCGCGGACGGCGCGAAGGGTAGCCTGACCCCCGGCAAGGACGCCGACCTGGCCGTGTACTCACCGGAGCTCGAGCCGCTCAGGACCGTCGTCGCCGGGCGGACGGTCTGGGCCCGCGAGGGCACCGCGGGCGGGACCGGTCACGGGTCCGCGCCCCGAGCGCACGCGGGCGCCGCCACGAGCGCAGCCAAGACCGCCGCGGAGGTCCGCGGCGCCGAGGAGGAGTGAGAGGCGTGACTCAGAGGGTCGAACCGGTGACGAGGGCGCTCGTCGACAGGCTGCCGGTCGAGGTCTACGAGAGCGAGGAGGCCCTCGGCGCTGCCGCGGCCCACGACATGGCGCAGCTCCTGCGCGAGGCGATCGCGGAGAAGGGCCACGCCAACGTGATCCTCGCCACGGGCAACTCGCAGCTCGCGTTCCTGCGCGCGCTGCGGGCGCAGACCGGCATCGACTGGTCGGCGGTGAACGTCTTCCACATGGACGAGTACGTCGGCATCGACCCGGGCCACCGGGCGAGCTTCCCGCGCTTCCTGCGCGAGCACGTCGTCGACCACCTGCCCGGCGTGCGCTTCTTCCCCATCTCCGGCGACAGGGAGCGCGTCGCCGAGACCTGCGCCGAGTACGAGCGGCTGCTCAGGCGGCACCCCGCCGACGCCGTCGCCCTCGGCTACGGGGAGAACGGTCACCTGGCCTTCAACGACCCGCCCTACGCCGACTTCCGCGACCCCGTGTGGGTGAAGGCGGTGAAGCTCGACGAGGCCAGCCGCAGGCAGCAGGTGGGCGAGGGGCACTTCGCCGCGCTCGACGAGGTGCCGACGCACGCGATCACCCTCACCGTGCCGGCGCTGCTGGCCGCGAAGCGGATGCTCTGCATCGTCCCCGAGGCGCGCAAGGCGAACGCCGTGCACGCCTGCCTCACGCTGCCCGTCTCGGAGGACCGCCCGGGCTCGGTGCTGCGCACCGTCGACCACGCCAAGCTCTACCTCGACATGGACTCGTCCGCCCGCGTACGGGACCTCCTGGCCGCCGGCGCGCCCGGGGGGACGGCGTGAGGTACGTCTTCTCGACCAGGGAGACCAAGCGCTACCGCTTCCCCACCCACGCGAACCTGCTGGTGATGGACCGCGCCGAGGCCGTGGCCAGCGAGGCGTTCATCACGGTGATGGAGCCGGGCGAGTCGCCGCCCCTGCACCAGCACCCCGACACCGAGCAGGTCTTCTACGTGCTCTCCGGGCGCGGCCGGCTCGAGATCGGCCCCGACGCGCGGGACATGGGCCCGCTCGAGCCGGGCGACCTCGTGCGCATCCCGCCCGGGACGCTGCACCGCGTGCCCTGCGTGGGCGACGAGCCGCTGCGCTACCTGGTGATCGACTGCTTCCCCGGCGGACGGCCCTCGCACGAGCCGACCTGGGACTCCCACGTGCGGGCGGTGTGCGAGGCCAACGGCTGGGACCTCGGCGAGGTGACGCGCTGAGCGTAGGTCCACGGGACGCGGGGGCGAGGAGCGCCGCGGCGCCGGCGGGGGACGCCCGTGCCGGGGACGAGGACGCTCCGCCCGCGCACGTCGAGCCGCCGCTGACCGTCGGCGCCACGCTGCGCCAGTGGTGGCCGCTGGCGGGCGGGTGGATGCTGATGACGGCCGAGCTCAGCGTGTTCTCGGCGATCGTCGCGCGCATGCCCGACCCCACCGTGCAGCTCGCGGCCTGGGGCGTGGTGTTCGCCGTCTCGACGCTGGTGCAGGCGCCCTCGACGTCACTGCTCCCGGCCGCCACGGCGCTGGCGCGCGACCGCGCCTCGTTCGCGGCGCTGGCGCGCTACGGCGCCGCGATCCTCGCCGCCCTGACGCTGGCGCACGGCCTCGTCGCGCTGACGCCCCTCTACGACGTGCTCGTGCGCGGCGTGATGGGCGTGCCGGAGGAGGTCGCCGCTGCGGCCAGGGTGGCGCTCGCGATCATGCTGCCCTGGTCCTTCGGCACGGGCGCCAGACGCTTCCTGCAGGGCGCGATGATCCGCCTGGGGAGCCCGCGCGTGGTGATGATCGGCGCGACGCTGCGCCTCGGGCTGGGCGCCGCCGTCATGCTCGCCGGCTCCGCGGGCGGCTGGCTGCCTGGCGCGCAGCTCGCGGCCGTGGCGATCATCGCCGCCGTCCTGGCGGAGCTCGCCTACAACCTGCTGACCTTCGCCCTGGGGCCGAGCCGGCGCCTGCCCGCCGCCCATCCCCGCGGCGCGGCGCTCACCTTCCCCCGCTTCTTCGGCTTCTACGCGCCGCTCGTGCTGATGACCGTGCTGACGATGGTCGTGCAGACGCTCGTCACCGTGGTCCTGGGGCGGATGCCCCTGCCGCTCGAGTCGCTGGCCGCGTGGCCGGTGCTGTTCAGCCTCCTGATCGTCCTGCAGGGCCCGGCGCTGGCCTTCACCGAGGTCGTGATAAGCCTCCTCGACAGGCCCGGGGCGGCGCCGCTGCTCGGGCGGGTCGCGCTCGCGGCGTCGGCGGCGCTGACGCTGCTGCTCGTCGTCGTCGCGGCCACGCCCCTCGCCCGCCTCTGGTTCTCCGGCGTGGCGGGGCTGAGGGGCCCGCTCGTCGAGCTCGCCGTCTCGGGCCTGTGGCTCGGCCTGCTCGTGCCGGGCCTGCGGCTGCTGACGAGCTGGTACCAGGGCGTGATCATCCACGCCCAGCGCACCCGCGCGGTGCTGGAGTCCGTGCTGGTGTTCCTCGGCGCCGGCGCGGTCGTGCTCGGCGCCGGCGCGGCCTGGGGCGCGGTCACGGGCCTCTACGTGGGCGTCGTCGGCCTGACGGTCGCCATGCTCGCGCAGGCTGCCTGGCTCGGCTACCGCGCGAGCGGTCTGCTGCGGCGCGCCGCGGCGGCCGCGGTCGGGGGCGCCGCGCCGTGAGCCGGACGCTCCCGCTCGGCCGCTCCGCCGGCGTCCGGGAGACCGGAGGCGCCGCGCCGTGACACGCCGCCCGAACCTGCTCTTCCTGATCACCGACCAGCAGCGGGCGGACACGATCGCCCAAGGCGGGCCGTGCCTCACGCCGAACCTCCAGAGGCTGGCGCGCGAGGGCGCCAGCTTCGCGCGCTGCTACGCCCCGAACCCGGTCTGCTCGCCCACGCGGGCGAGCCTCCTAACCGGCCTGCTGCCGCACGCCCACGGCATCACCGACGTCACGCACGCGGTGCCCCCCACGCAGGCCGACCTGGCGCCGGGCGTGGAGCTCTGGACCTCGCGGCTGAAGGCCGGCGGCTACAGGGTCGGCTACTTCGGGAAGTGGCACGTCGAGCGCTCGGACGAGCTCGAGCGCTTCGGCGTGGACGAGTACGAGGTCGACCTGCGGCTCAAGGGCCTGGTCTCGCACCGGGGCCCGCTCGAGCCGCGCGTCGAGGTCGAGCAGCCCGGCTACAGGCCGTTCCTGCTGGCGGGGGTGACCGACGAGCCCGCCTCCGCGACGCGCGAGGCCCACCTCGTCGACCGCGCCCTGGCGTTCCTGGAGGGGGCCGGGGACGGCCCCTGGGCCCTCTTCGTCAGCACCGAGGCCCCGCACGACCCCTACGTCGTGCCCCGGGAGCTCTACGAGCGCTACGACCCCGCGGACATCGAGCTGCCCGCGTCCTGGGACGACCCTCTGACGGACCGCCCGGCCGTGTACCGGCGCATCGCGGCCACGTGGCGCGGCCTGTCCGAGGCGCAGGTCAGGGAGGCGATCGCCTGCTACTACGCCGCCTGCTCCGGCGTGGACGACCAGTTCGGCCGCCTGCTCGCGCGCATAGGCGGGGGCCGGGAACGCGACGCCACCTACGTGGTCTTCACCTCCGACCACGGCGACTACCTCGGCGCGCACGGCCTGTTCCTGAAGGGCGTCGCTCCGTTCGAGGAGGCCTACCGCGTGCCGCTCGTCGTGCGCGGGCCGGGCATCGCTGGCGGCAGGGTCGTCGAGGAGCCCGTGAGCCTCGTCGACGTCGGACGGACGCTGGTGAGCCTGCTCCTCGGCGAGGACATCGGCGGTCACGGGCGGGACCTGAGCGCGCGGCTGCTGACAGACGCGGCGGACGGGAGGCGGGCGCCGCGCGCCGCACCGGCCCAGGGCGCCGCGCAGGCAGGGGGCGACGTCGCGAGACGCCTCGGCGCGGCGCCGCGAGCCGAGGAGCCAGGGGGCGGCGCTGCCGCGGCCCCTTGCGCACCTGTCCCCGACGGCCTCGCCTACGCCGAGTTCCACGGCCAGCGCCTGCGCTACACGCAGCGCATCGTGTGGCGCGGCCGGTACAAGTACGTGTTCAACGGCTTCGACGAGGACGAGCTCTACGACCTCGAGGCCGACCCGCACGAGCTCGTGAACCTCGCGCGCCGGCCCGAGACGGCGCCGGTCCTGCGGGAGCTCGCCGCCGAGATGTGGCGCGTGGCGCGCGACACCGGCGACGCCACCCTTTACGAGGCCGAGTACGGCATGTTCCGCTTCGCCCCGGTCGGTCCCGGGGCGGCATCACGCTTGGAGGAGAGAGAAGGCGATGAACGGCACTGAGACGCTAGCTGGCCGGGACGGCCTGGCTGCCTACCGTCCCGACTTCGGGCTCGAGGGGAAGGTCTGCGTCGTGACCGGCGCCACCGGCGTGCTCGGCGGCGTGATGGCGAGGGGCATCGCGGCCGCCGGCGCGCGCGTGGCGGTGCTGGGGCGCCGCGCCGACGTGGCCGAGGAGCTGGCCGCCGCGATCCGCGAAGCCGGCGGCGAGGCGCTGGCGACCCCCGCCGACGTCCTCGACCCCAGCGCCTTGGAGCGAGTCCGCGACGGCCTGCTGCGCGAGTGGGGCTCCGTCGACCTGCTCGTGAACGCCGCCGGCGGCAACCAGCCGGGCGCCACGCTCAGGCCCGACCAGTCCGTGCTCGACCTCGACGAGACGGCGATGCGCCAGGTCATGGACCTGAACTTCTTCGGCACGCTCCTGCCCACGCAGGTCTTCCTCGCGCCGATGGTGGAGCGCGGCCGCGGTGCGATCGTGAACGTCTCCTCGATGGCCGCCGACAGGGCCATCACGCGCGTGGCCGGCTACTCGGCCGCCAAGGCGGCCGTCGAGAACCTCACGCGGTGGCTGGCAGTGACGCTGGCGAAGAGGCACGGGCCGGGCATCCGCGTCAACGCCATCGCGCCGGGCTTCTTCGTCGGCGAGCAGAACCGCTCGCTGCTCTTCGAGCCCGACGGCACGCTCACGCCGCGCGGCCGCACGATCATCGACAACACGCCCATGGGCCGCTTCGGCGAGGCCGAGGAGCTCCTCGGCGCCCT
>ERZ777003.4829-NODE-4829-length-10817-cov-5.680450_pt1 | contig 10817 bp, 4 predicted proteins | sample MGYA00374956_ERZ777003 | MGnify/ENA primary metagenome ERZ777003 (study PRJEB29302, sample SAMN06268252) | bioreactor metagenome | isolation source: Joint BioEnergy Institute, California, USA | place: USA:Joint BioEnergy Institute, California, USA | collected... | reverse complement strand
ACAACATTCAATAAAGTCCGCAGCGTTCTGGCCCTGGCATTACTGGTCATCCATCACTGCAAACGGTGAGCTCCTCACAACACAAGAAGAGGCGCCACCACATGGGGGAACTTGCTATGCCTAGCACGCAGAAGGACCGCGCACGCATTTCGCTTGCTGCGGCCATATCGATGACTTTGTGCGGTGCTCAGTTGGCGCTCGCACAAGACGCAAGAAGAACCGAGCTCGAAGAAGTCATCGTCACCGGCACACTCATCGAGGGCACACCCGAAGACACAGCGCTCCCGGTCGAGGTCATGACGCTCGAGGATCTGGACAACCTCGGCAGACCTTCCGCGGTGGACCTGGTGAAGACGATGAGCGAGGTCGGCCAGGTCGCCGGCGAGGCAGATCGCTCCAACACGTTCCCCATCGGCGCAGCCACAGTCAACCTGCGCAACCTCGGGAGCCGCTACACGACGGTGATTTTCAACGGTCGCCGATTCCCCGAACAGTTCGGTCCCGGTCTGGTCGGCCGTTTCAACAACATCGCGTGGATTCCTCAGGCGGCAATCGGTCGCGTCGAAACGCTCAAGCAGGGTGGCGCCGTCACGTACGGTGCCGATGCCATGGGTGGCGTCGTCAACTACATCACGCGCAAGAACTTCGATGGCCTGGAGATCAACGCCGACTATCGCTACATCGACGGTTCGGACGGCGACTATTCCGCCGACGTGGTGTGGGGCACGAGATTCGACCGCGGCGACTTCCTGCTCGTAGCAGGCTATCAGCGACGCAACACGCTGATGGCGCTGGATCGCGACTGGACGCAGCGTCATTACCTGGAGAACGACAATCCGTGGTCAGCGGCAGGCTCCCCGGGTGCTTATCAGTTTCAAACATCGAGCTCGGTTCTTTCCGCCATCACGCCAACGGCCGCAACTGCGCTCAACCGATTCACGGGCGATCGCCAAATGAGCAGCGGCGGTCTGCTGCGCGATCCTTATTGCACCGCCTTGGGAGGCTTCGCCGGATGGAATGGCACGCCGAGCCCTGTGTGCTACTTCAATGAGGCGAGTTACGAAAAGCTCGTCGAAGAGTCGGATACCTACCAGTTTTACGGTGAGTTCAACTATCAGCTCACCGACTCGCTCGAGTTCCATTCGGAGCTGACGTACTACCAGCTCGACATGCCGGACATTGCGATGTCGCCCAGCTCGAGCGTGTTGGGTTCCTTCCCCCAACTTCGCGACGCGCAAGGCCAGCCGCTCCCAGGACGTCAGACGGGTGCCGGCACGGCGGCCATTTTCCCTGCGTACTGGGTGCCAGGCACGAACCCCGCAGTGCGTCCCATCATGGAAGCCATGCTCAACTCGGATGGCACGCCGTCATTCACACCGGCACAAATCGATGCCGTCGCGAGCACGGGCCGAGTCTCGCTGATCACGGGCACATGGCGACCGTTTGGTGCGGGCGGCCACCCGACCAAGGGACTGTACGACGTACAGCACAACAACACGAAGATGTATCGAGCCACGCTCGAGCTGAAAGGTGACTTGCCCAAGTTCTGGGGTACGGATCTCACTTGGAGCATCGCGGGTACGTACTCCAAGGTCGACTACATCGTCGAAGCCCAGGACATCCTCGTTGACAGACTGCAGGCGGCTCTCAACGGGCTGGGCGGTCCGGACTGCACCGGCAACACACCGGGACAGAACGGTTGTCAATGGCTCAACCCGTTCTCATCGGCGATTCCGTTCAACGTGTACACGGGTCAAACGAACCCAGGTTACATCGCGAGCCTGGGACACGATCCGAGACTGGTGGATTGGCTCTACGTACCGATCTGGCTCGACCGCGATTACAAGATGTACGTGGGCGACTTCCTCGTTGGCGGCACGACCGGTTGGAACCTGCCCGGCGGGCCTGTCGCAGTTGCGTTCGGTGCCCAATTCCGGCGATCCGAGGAGCTCTTCACCCTCGACCCGTTGAGCAATCGCGATATCAACCCCTGCGCGACCGTTGGCGCGACGAACTGCACGAATCGCACAGGTCCGTTGGCGATGACCAGGAACGTCACCGTGCTGGGCACGACCCAAAACGTCGATCGCCATTACCCTGTCGCCGCGGCGTTCTTCGAGACTCAGTTGCCGATACACGAGACGTTGACCCTGCAACTGGCGGGCCGCTGGGAGAAGTTCTACTCCGATATCACGGACGTCGACAACGAAGTGTTCGTACCGGCCGGTGCCATCAAGTGGCAGCCTTTGGATCAGCTCGCCTTCCGGTTCAGCGCCGGCCGCACCTTCAGCCAAGTCAACCCGCCGCTGAACGACGGTCCCACGGAGGGTACGTCGGGAACCAATACGGCCTTCGGCGGCTTCGGCGACGGCAACTCGCAGTACCGTACTCTCAACTACGACAACGTCGACGTGAAGTCCGAAGAGAGCGTGTATTTCAACGTGGGCTTCATTGCGCAGATCGGCGATCTCACGGCGACCGTCGACTACTGGGAGAACCGAATTGAGGAAGGAGTCCGCACGTTGACGACGGATAACATCCTGCGGGCACTCATCGCCCCAGGCGAGACTCCGGCTCGCGACGCGCTGATCAATTGTTCGAGCCCGCTGCTCAGTCCGGTACCTGGATTGGTCAACATCAATGACCCCAACGACCAACCTCACGCCGTTGTGGAGCTGAACGGCCCCTGTGTGCAAGGCGTGTCGCGGCTCGATTCGCCTGCGGGCGAAGGCGGACTCGTGGGCGGCACGATGCACTACTTCGGCGGCTTCCAGCAAGTCAACGGCGGAGAGTTGAATCAGAGCGGTATCGATGTGAACTTGAGCTATCGCATCGATCTGTTCGGCGGCACGCTCCGTCCGTCGATCGATTTCACGTACAACCTCAAGTACAAGTACGAGGATTTCGAGCTGTTCGGGGTGAAGGTTGCCGACGGCTACGACGGTATCGGCTACACGAACACAAGCTCAGGACGTCTCTTGCAGGCGGTTCCCGAATACCGCGGCAGCATCGGTCTGCTGTACAACCACGGACGGCACACGGTCAACCTGCTCGGCCGTTACTTGCCGCGCCTGAAGAACGACAACTATGAAGAGATCTCTCGTGCCCAGAACGCCACGAACGCCAATATCGCAGGCACGTGTCCGACCGGGCCGCTGACGAGCGATTTGGGCGCGGTTCCTCAGGGCGCAGGTACCGGCGAGTTCGGAGCGTTCTGCCCGTCTCAGAACACCTCGATACTCTCGTACAAAGAGCTCAAGGCAAGCTTCAACTTGGACCTCACTTACCGAGTACAACTGCCTCAGGACTTCCAAGTGTCCTTCAGCATCTACAACCTCACGAACGAGCAACCGGAGTTCGCGCGCAGCCAGCTCTCGTACAGCGCGTTCTTCGGCAGCCCGCTGGAGCGCAACTATCGGTTGTCTCTCCGCAAACGCTTCTAAGATCGAGCTAGCTAGCTCACTCACTACAGGGGCGGCGAAAGCCGCCCCTTTTTTTAGGCTCTAGACATTAGGCTGTAGGCTGTAGGGATCGGTTGATCCGTCAGCGTCGAATGACATGGGTCGCCCTTCCGTGCGGTCGCTTTCGCCGACGAATCAGCGGCCTGCAGTCTACAGGCTAATAAAAAGGCCGGTCGGATTGCTCCGACCGGCCAACCCGTTTCGACTCAATCGTCTGCTATCGGCCAAATCGATACTGCAACTCGATGCCGAACTCGCGCGGCGGCGTGAGATTCAGCGTTTTGTAGTACGCCTGGCCGTGCTCACCAGGATTCGTCGCCGTTGCCAAGCCGGTGCGATGACGCGCGACCCCAGCCGCATCCGGTGCATCCTCGTCGGTCAGATTGCTGCCGTAGAGAATGACCGTATAGCGATCCTCGGCGTCGATCCAGATCAGTCGCGCACCGAGCGTGTCGTAACTCGGCACGATCGCCGGTCCGGTCTCGAACACATCCGAATATTGCTCATCGCGCCAGACCCAGCTTGCCGAAAGGATGAGGTTGCCGGGATTGAACCTGAAAGTGTAGTTCGTGTTGAACGCCACACGATGGTTCGGCGAGTTCGCGAGCGAGTTGCCGGTCAGATCCTGCGTGTAACGCTGCAAGAACGTGAATCCCGTGTCGATTTGCCCAGGAATCGCCTCGTGACGCTTCGCATTTGGCAACACCGCCGCCGGGTCGTCCGGATTCTGGAAGCCGCGTCCATCGACCAAGCCTTCCTTGATCTCCGTGTCCAGCCAACCGTACGTGAGGTGGAAGTTGAGCGATTCGGTGGCGGCAAGACTCATCTCGAGCTCGATGCCGCGGCTCTCCGCCTTCGGAAGATTCACGAAGCTATTCAGGGTCGTGCACGTCGATAGATCATTCGGATCGGTACAGCGACCCAGCGTCGGCAACGGCAGCTGGATGTCGCGGTAGTCGTAATAGAACCCGGTCAGGCTCAGTTGCAGGCGATCGAGCAACGTCGATTTCCAGCCGATCTCGTACGAGTTGACGCTCTCCTTATCGACCATCGGCGGGTCATACAGGAAGCCGGCATTGAATCCGCCCGGCCTATAGCCGCGCGCAGCGCGGAAGAAGATGAGGTCGTCGGGTGTCGGCGTGAAATTAACGCCGATCGAGCCCGTGAGCGCGGTCCAATCGTGCTTGAAATCGCGCTTGCGATATCCGTCGACCGGGTCGATGCCGTGGTCGCGAATCACTCCCGGAGGCAACGGCGCGGTCGGATCCGGCACGGGCGTCACGTCGACCGAGAGCGGCACGCCGAGTCCGGCGCCGGCCAAGAACGGGCCCAGACTGGAACCCAACGAATTGGCGATGTAGCGCAGCGCTTCCGAAGCGTCCTTTTCGTCCTTGTTGTAGCGCAGTCCCACCGTGAGCTTCCACGCGTCGGAGAACTTGAAGTCGACCTGACCGAATGCGGCGCTGCTGACGGTCTTGCCATCGATCAAGCCGACAACCGAAGTGTACGGACGCGGATTGGGAACCACCGGACGGATTCCGGCCGGGTTGAAGGGAACACCGAGCAGCGCGAGCAATGCATCAACCGTGCCCATCGGCGTATTGAGCTCCTCATAGCCCGGATACGTCGTCGTCGCCGGCTCTTGATTGAAATCCTCGACCGATTGATAGAGACCGAAAATCCAGCTGATCGGCCCGTCGGTGGTCGAGGTGAACGTCAGCTCGTTGCTGTACCACTCGCGCTCTTCCATGTACATGTTCGTACCGCTGGGATTCACGATCCGTCCCGGTGTACCGAGGAACGTCGGCAGCTGCATCTGCACGACGTCGACGCCGTCCACGTCGGTCCACTGCGTATAGCGGTAGTTCTGATGGCCGCCGATGTACTTGATGTCCACCGGGCCGGTGTGCCACGTGAGGTGCATCGTGTAGTTGTGGTGATTGTCGAGCTTCTGGCGGCTGTGGAAGTCATTTGCGAACTTCCGCGTATCGCCCGTCAATAGCACGGGATTGTTGGGCACATTGCCGATCCGGCCGTCGATGTTGTCGAACAATCCCCACGAACCTTGCGGCACGAGCGTGCTCGAGGTCGCACCGTACGCGCGGGCCTGGGCAAATTGCACGGCAGTCATGTTCGCCGGTTGATTCTCGTAGCTCGAGTAGAACGGCGCGAACGACATGCCCGTGTGGCGCGACTCGTCGTAGTCGGCGTATGCGGCCTTCAAGAAGTAGTCGAACGAACCGATCGTGCCGGTCAGCAGTAAGTCGAAGATATCGCGGTTGTTCGGCTGATCGCCTTCCGTGTCACCGCGCGACACGTTCTCGAAATAACCCTTGTCTTGGCGATACACGCCGACATTGACGCGCGCGCGCAGATGGTCATCGATGAGAGGACCCGACACGGTCGCCTCGCCGCCGTAACGCCTGAAATTACCGTAGAAGGCGCCCGCCTCGATCTGAAACGTATCCGTCGGCAGCTTCGAGATCGTGTTGAACGCCCCCGCGATCGAGCCGCGACCGGACAACGCGCCCTGCGGTCCACGCAAGATCTCGGTACGTTCGATGAAAATCGGACGACGCTGCGCGTCCTGCACGCTGCTCGTGTAGACGCCGTCGATATAGTTTGCGACGGGGCTGTCGAGCGTGAAGAAATTGGATTGCCGTGCAATGCCGCGGATCGACGGCCGGTCCGTTGCCATGTTGAAGGACACGCCAGGCGCGAAGTTCGCCATGTCCTGAATGCTCAAGATGCCGATCGTCTCGCGCGCCGTGTCGCTATAAGCGGAAATCGACAAGGGCACTTCGAACACGCTCTCGGCACGCCGCTCGGCAGTCACGATGATTTCTTCGAGCGTGGTTTCGCGCTGGCGGTCTTGTGCCATCGCAGCCGCACTGAGACCTAGGGCTCCGCTGACGGCACACGACAGCAGAGTTCGCCGGCTGATGCTCATAAGGATTACCCCCTTGTGCGGGTCGCGCGGTCGACCCGTCGTTTTAGAACATTGGTAATGCTCACCCGCGTTACGCCGACTGATGGTACGCACGTCTCGGACACAAACGCAACAGAGAACTATGAAGGAGTCTTTTTGTTCAGCAACAAATACTTATGCGCCGCTAACCCGAGCTGAACGCAGCTTTATCTAGCGCAAACGACACGAGAGCCCGTGCTTCGTCGGATTTCTAGTATGGAATGCATGCAACCCGCAGAGATTTTGCGGTGGGAGTAAAGGACGCCCCCGCCTCGTGCCGATGGCACAATCGCGCGCTCACAGCGAGGCAGCGTCATGAGCAGAAAAGAATTCTTCGATCGATTGACCGCCGAGACCGAAGCTTTGCGAACGCAAGGTCTCTTCAAAGAGGAGCGTACCCTCGGTTCCCCGCAGCAGCCAGTCGTGCGAGTCGGCAAGACCGAGGTCATCAACCTTTGCGCGAACAACTATCTCGGGCTCGCGAACAATGCATCCGTTCGCGAAGCCGCGCGCCTCGCCCTCGACCGCTACGGCTACGGCATGGCTTCGGTACGGTTCATCTGCGGCACTCATGAGGTCCACAAGGACCTCGAGCAACGGCTGAGCGCATTCCTCGGCACGGAAGACACGATTCTCTATTCCTCCTGCTTCGACGCCAACGGCGGACTCTTCGAAGCCCTGCTGGACGAACGGGATGCCGTGATCAGCGACGCGCTCAACCATGCCAGCATCATCGATGGCATTCGACTTTGCAAGGCGCAGCGCTTCCGATACGCGAACAACGACCTCGACGAGCTGGAAACCCGGCTCAAGGAGGCTCAAAAGTGTCGAACGCGCCTGATCGCTACCGACGGTGTGTTCTCGATGGACGGCATCATCGCGCGCTTGAAAGACATCTGCGATCTCGCCGATCGCTATGACGCGCTCGTAATGGTGGACGATTCGCACGCAACCGGGTTCATGGGAGCGAAAGGCCGCGGAACGCACGAGCTGCACGGCGTGATCGATCGGGTGGACATTCTCACCGGCACGCTCGGCAAGGCACTCGGCGGCGCAAGCGGCGGCTACACTTCGGGGCGCAAGCCCATCATCGATTGGCTGCGCCAGCGTTCGCGTCCGTATCTGTTCTCGAACAGCATCCCGCCATTCATCGCTGCGGCGAGCATTCGCGTACTGGACCTGCTCGAATCGAGCGACAAGCTGCGCGAGCAATTGCATACGAATGCGCGTTATTTCAGAAAGTCGATGACGGACGCCGGATTCGACCTGATCCCGGGCGAGCATCCGATCATTCCGGTCATGCTCGGCGATGCAAAGCTCGCAACCGAATTCGCGCAACGCCTGCTCGCTCACGGCGTGTACGTCATCGGATTCAGCTATCCCGTTGTGCCTCACGGCAAAGCTCGAATCCGCACTCAAATGTCAGCGGCGCATACGCGCGAACACTTGGAACGCGCCGTCGCGGCGTTCAAGCAGGTCGGCGAGGAGCTAGGCGTTTTGAAGTCCCGATGAAGCTCTCACCGGCGCGGCTCGGAGAGGCTATTGAATACAGCCCTGCCGGCGTACGCTTGTGTTCTTTCGCGCACTCGAGCGCCGCTCACTTGCCTACGGACATTCTCATGCACGCACTCGTCAAGCAGCACGCAGCTCCAGGCATCGAGCTCCGCGACATCGAAGTCCCGCGTGTCGGACCCAACGATGTGCGGATTCGCGTCAAACGCACCGCGATCTGCGGTACCGACATGCACATCTTCAACTGGGACCAGTGGGCGCAGAAGACCATTCCTGTGCCTATGACGATCGGACACGAATACTGCGGCGAGATAGTCGAGCTCGGCAGCGAAGTTTCAGGCCTTTCGATCGGCGATCGAGTATCCGGCGAGGGACATATCACTTGCGGCTTCTGCCGCAACTGTCGCGCCGGACGCCGCCACTTGTGCCGCAATACGCTGGGCGTCGGCGTCAATCGGCCTGGGTGTTTCGCCGAATACGTCGTCATTCCGGCAGTGAACGCATTCAAGCTGCCGGATGCCATCGACGATGAGATTGCCGCGATCCTCGATCCGCTCGGCAACGCGGTTCACACGGCGCTTGCCTTCGACGTCGTGGGCGAAGACGTGCTGATCACGGGCGCCGGCCCCATCGGCATCATGGCCGCTGCGATCGTGCGTTTCGTCGGCGCGCGCCATGTCGTCATCACCGACGTCAACGACTACCGGCTCGCTATCGCCAAGAAGATGGGCGCGACGCTCGCGATCAACGTCACTCGCGATTCGCTCGATTCAGCCATGAAGCAGCTCGGCATGAAGGAAGGCTTCGACGTCGGGCTCGAGATGTCGGGCAATGCATCCGCGCTGCGCGAAATGCTGCGCACGATGCATCACGGCGGCAGCATCGCGATGCTGGGCATTCCGCCTAATGAGGTGGCGATCGACTGGAACGAGGTCATTCTGAAGGGCCTGACCATCAAAGGCATCTATGGCCGCCAGATGTTCGAAACTTGGTACAAGATGGCAGCGCTCCTGCAGAGCGGCCTCGACATCCGGCCGGTCATCACGCATCGCTTACCCTATACGGAGTACCAGCGCGCGTTCGAGATCATGGGCCAAGGCGCCTCGGGCAAGATCGTGATGGATTGGGAGGGCGTCGCTCGCGACTGAATCCTCGCGAGCGACAGGACCGGAGGCTCTGCGTTACGGCGCCACGCATCCGCAGTAGTAGTACACCTGCATCGGTTCGAAACGAGCGAGCCGCGCAAGCTCGGCCTCGAGCGGCGACAGCAGTTTGCGTGCGCTCATCAGCATGCCCTGCTCGGGAACGAGCGCGCGCGTGATCCGTGCTGCCAGCACTTGCGCTTGCATCGCCAACGCTTGTCGCCAGCCAAGCTCCGGTTCGATGTACTCGACCTTGTAGTCCTTGCCGAGTCCTGCGCGCGCAGCGGCAGCATCGAGCGCATCGCGGAACGAGCCGAGTTTGTCGACGAGACCGTGGTTTGCTGCATCCGTTCCTGCCCAGACCCTTCCTTGCGCAACGGCATCGATTTCTTGGAACGACTTCTGGCGCGCCGCCGCGACGAGTCCGACGAAGGTGCTATATGCGTTGTCGACCGACGCTTGAAGGATCTGTTTTGCTTCAACCGGCAAGTCGCGACCCAAATTGAGTGCTCCCGCAAGCTTCGTCGTGCCCACGCCGTCGGTCGTGATACCGACCTTTGCGAGCGTATCTTCGAACGTCGGCACGATGGCCCACACACCGATCGAGCCCGTCAGTGTCGTCGGGCTGGCCCAGATCTCGTCGGCATCCATTGCAATGTAATAGCCGCCCGATGCCGCGGTACTACTCATCGATGCAATCACAGGCTTGCCGGCAGCTCGGAGCGCATCGATTTCGCGACGAATGATCTCCGATGCGAGCATGCTGCCGCCGGGGCTGTCGATGCGCAGCACAACCGCTTTGATGTCGTCGTCGAAACGGGCTCGACGCAGCAACCTCACGGCGGATTCGGAGCCGATGACCCCTGCCGGCTGTTCGCCCTCCAGGATCTCGCCCGAAGCCACGACGACGCCGATGCGATCGCCACGTCGCACCTGTGGCCTGCGCACGGCGCGCAAATAGTCCCAGTGCACGATGTGCCGGAACGTGTGCTCCCGCTCGTCCTCGCCGACGAGCTCCTTGAGCATTTCCTCGACCTCATGCCGCGATTTGATCTCGGTGATGAGGCCGCGGTCGAGCGCCACCGCAGCCGCATCGCCGCGTCGTTCCAGCATGGCTTTCGAAAATTCGTCGACGTACTGCGCGATCGCGTCCGGCTCGAGTCCTCGCGCTCGAGTGACGCTCGTCTGATATTGCGACCAGACGGAGTTGAGCCATGCGAGGCTTTGCTCGCGCTCCTCTTCCGACATGTCGGTGCGGCTGAACTGCTCGGTCGCGGACTTGAACTCGCCGGCGCGGAACACATTGACGTCGATGCCGAGTTTCTCGATCGCACCCTTTAGAAAGGTCCGGTAATAGCCGAAGCCCTCGATCAACACGATTCCCTGCGGGTCGAGATAGATCTCGTCCGCGTTCGCTGCGACGTAGTACTGCGATTGGTCGTAGCCCTCCCCGACCGCAATGACTTTCTTGCCGCTCGACTTGAATTCGCGGATAGCGGCCGAGAACTCCTCCATCTTCGTTAGACCGCCGCCGGTCATTTGTCCGAGATCGAGCACCAACGCCTTGATGCGATCGTCTTTCTGCGCAGTACGCACAGCGTCCGTCAAATCGCGCAACAGCGTTTCGGCACTGCCCTGTCCGTACACTTCGGCGAGCGCCCGCTGCAAAGGGTCGCCGGAGAGCTGCTCCACGATTGCCCCTTGCGGCGCAAGCACGAGCGCGGCCTGCGGCGC
>ERZ777003.4823-NODE-4823-length-10836-cov-5.086448_pt1 | contig 10836 bp, 10 predicted proteins | sample MGYA00374956_ERZ777003 | MGnify/ENA primary metagenome ERZ777003 (study PRJEB29302, sample SAMN06268252) | bioreactor metagenome | isolation source: Joint BioEnergy Institute, California, USA | place: USA:Joint BioEnergy Institute, California, USA | collected... | reverse complement strand
CGGGGCGATGCCATGGCCCAGGCCGCCCTTCGTCAGGTGGGTGACTGGCTGGGGTTCGGGGTGGCCAACCTGGTCAACATCTTCAACCCGGAGCTCGTGATCTTCGGGGGCACGCTCAGGGACGTCTACCTCTCCTCAGCCGCCCAGGTCCGGGGCCGTCTCGCCAAGATGGCCCTGGTCGCGGCCCGGGAGCACGTCCGGTTGCGGACCCCGAGCCTCGGGGACGACGCCGCCCTGATGGGCGCGGCCGACCTCGCCTTCGAGCCGCTGCTGCAGGACCCGCTGGAGCACGCGGCCTAGCGCGAAGGCCTCAGCCGGTACACCGTGAGGGCTGCCGAACGGCCGCCGCCGAGCGGGCCGAGTCAGCTCACAGCAGGGCGGTGCCGAAGCAGGTGCACAGCACCAGGAGCGGCACCCCGACGGCGAGGCCGAGGAAGAGAGCCAGCCCGGGGTTCTTGACCGGCGTGAATCCGATCGCGCCCGGGCCGACGGTCACCAGCGGCGGCGCGTAATAGATGGTGGCGGCTGGGTCGGCCCGGTTGTCCACCGTGATCTCGGCCTGACCAAACCGCCAGAGCCAGGGCATCCAGATCGACACGTGGTGGACGCCGGGCGGGACCGCGATGGTGTTGGAACCCCACCGCAGGTTCACCGGGAACCGGTCGATCTCTCCCCGGGGAGTGACCCAGGAACCGAGCCACGGCGACTTCGCCACGATGGTGAGGACCGATTCGGGGTGGGACGGCATGGTCACGGCGGGCAGGCTACCAGCGCGGTGATCGCGTGGGGAGAGGCGAGATCACGCGGCTGACCCGTACGCTGGCTCTCGATGGCTGTGGCGAGCAGCGTGGCCCTGGCGGTCATTGCGGTAGCGATGGCGGTGGTCGGCCTGCGGGCCTGGCCGCTGTGGCGGGCGCTGCGCCGGGTCCGCCCCGCGAGCCCGGAACGTCTGGTCGCCGCGGCCCGCAGCGGTCGGTACGACGGCCGCATCGTCGCGCTCGCGGGTGTGGCCAGCGCGGGACCGGGCGGGCCGCTCGTCTCGACGATCAACCGCGTGACCTGCGTCTGGCACCGGTACACGGTCCATCGGAGACGGATGTACTACCGGGCCACCGCCGGTGGCGTCGTCCCGCGCGGGTCGATCCCGCGGCGGGTCGCCCACGGGGTGAGCACCGAGCCGTTCCGGCTGGGTGAGGTCGAGGTCCGTCCGGCGGGGATGCGGGTGCACCGCCCGCTCGCCTGCGCCCCGCGCATCCTGCCGGCCCTGGCCACCGAGCCGTTTCCGGAGGCGGACGCCCTGATGAGCCAACCGCCGTACCTCTACCGGCACCGGGAGTGGGTGCTCCGACCGGGCGTCCAGCTGTTCGTGCTCGGCCAGGTGCGCTCGATCGGTTCCCGGGTGACGCTGCGGCGACCTGCCCGGGGACCCCACATCATCTCCACGTGGAGCGTGGGTCGCCTGCGGGCCTGGACCACCGTCGTGGCCCTCGGCAGCCTCGCGGTCGCCGTCGCCGCCGGGGTCGGCGCGATCGTCCTGCTGATCGTCCGCCCGTGAAACCGGGCCCCGGAACGTCACTGGCGGGTCCCTGGGCGCCGGACGCCCGCTCGGGAGCCATTTCCGGGCACGAGCCGGGGAATGGCGGAGGGTCGTTGCGTGTTCAACTATCGCGTGACAGGTGTGATCAAGGTCGACATCTGGTCGGACATCCAGTGCCCGTGGTGCTACATCGGCAAGCGCCGTTTCGAGGCGGGCGTGGTCGCCGCGTCGGCCCACGTGGAGGTCGAGTACCACAGCTTCGAGCTCGCTCCGGACACCCCGTTGGACTTCGTCGGGTCCCCGATCGATTACCTGGTGCAGCGCAAGGGCATTCCGCGCGAGCGGGCCGTGGCCATGAACGACCACGTCACCCGCCTGGCGGCCGAGGTCGGCCTGGAGTACCACCTCGATCGGGCCAAGCAGGTCAACACGGTGCGGGCCCACGAGCTGCTGCACTTCGCCAAGGCGTCAGGCCGGCAGCTGGAGCTCGTCGAGCGGCTCTTCCGGGCGTACTTCACCGAGAGCCGTAACCTCGGCAGCATCCCGGAGCTCGTGTCGCTCGCCGCCGACGTCGGGCTCGATCCCGGTGAGGCCGAGCGGGTCCTGACCGCTCGCACCTACCTGGCGGCGGTGAAGGCCGACGTGCGGCAGGCCGCCCGGTACGGTATTCAGGGAGTTCCCTTCTTTGTTATTAATGGCCGGTACGGGGTCAGCGGCGCCCAGCCGGCCGAGACCTTTGCCGCGGTGCTGGCCCAGGTCGGGTCCGAGAAGGGAGCCGAATCATGACCGACGAGCCACCGGCCCTCCCGCTCATCGCGCTCGGCGACCCGGCCGCGGGCGGTCTCTGCACGGACGGCGTCTGCGTCCTGCCCTCGACCGCCCCGACGGCCGAGACGGAGGCGACGGTCCCGCCGGAGGGCGCCCCGACCGACCAGCGGCCGGTTACCTCGGCACCGCCGCGGGAGTGAGCTTTGCGCCGTTGTCCGGGTGAGCCGCCACGCCGCGACGGCCGGCGCGGACGCTCGCGGCCGCCCCAGCCCGCGGTGCTCCAGGCTGTCGACGCGCCGGACCCTGGGGTGGCGGGCCCGACGCTTTGCTCGACCCGCCGACGGCGGCACCGTTCGTAGCCCGAAAGCGGCCGCGGACGTCAGGAGGAGCGCGCCTCGCCGCAGTCGGCCAAGGCCTCCAGGGCCGGCAGCGCCTGAGCGATGGCCCGCCGCTGGGCCGGGCTCAGCTCGGCGAGGTGACGCGCCAGGCGGTTGGCCCGCGCGGTCCGGGTGTCGTCCAGCGTCCGGCGGCCGAGCGGGGTCACCGCGACCAGGCTGGCGCGACGGTCGGCGGGGTCGTTCGCCCGCTTTACATATCCACCTTCCTCGAGGGACGTGAGCATCCGAGTGAGGGTGGGTGGTCGCACGCCTTCGCGGGCGGCGAGGTCCGTGGGGCGCATCGGTCCCTCGGCCGCCAATGTGGACAGTGCCGACAGAGCGCCGGGGCCCAGGGCACTCGGGACCTCCCGACGGAGCAACCGGGCCAGCCGCGCCAGCACCCGCTGCAGCCGGGCCGTGAGCTCGGTCGCGTCGGGCTCGGTCACGGCCAACCTCCTTTGTGGATGTTCGTGGTCTCGGACGTTCGTGGCCTCGGGCCGTTCACGGCCTTGTGGGCGGTTCCTGGCCCGGTGGGCGTCGGGGCCTGTGGCCGTTCCTGGCCTTCCGGCGTGTTCGGTTGCTCGACCAGTATCCCGTCATTCGTCGCGGTCATTCTGTCCTGGCGACCGCGCGGCGGGCCGCGGCCACCGCGCGTTCGGCGGCCTGGCGGGCGGCCCGGGCCGTCCGGGCCCGGTGGGAGGCCTCATCGAGCGCGGCCCGCAGCCGCGTGATCTCGTCCGTGATCCGGTCCACCTCCTCGGTGGCCGCCCGCTCCTCGTCCCAGGCCGCGGCGAGCGCCGCCTCCGCCTGCGCCAACCGTTCACGGGCCGCCTGTTCCTCGGCCCGTCGTCGCTCGAGTTCGGCCCCGTGGTCAGGCGACGGGCGGTCAGGCGGCTGCGCGGTGGGGCCGCGCCGCCCCGACGGTCGGCTGGTCACGGTCGACGTCGCCCCGGCCCCGCCGCCGAAACCCGTGTACGACAGCGCCTTGACCACGCGGCCGGTTCGCACCAGGCGGGCGGCGGCCGGGTCGGCCATCGCGGCCGCGAGCGTCGCCTCCGCCTCCGCGAGCTGCGCGGCCGATGGTGGCGCGGCCCCGGCGTCGGCGGCCAGCGCCCGGCACTGGGCCAGCGCGGCACTGAGCGCCGCCCGCCGCCGCGCGGTCAGGTCGCGCAGTTCGGCCGCCGAGACCGTTCCCTGTGCCGTGCGGATCTGCTCGCCCAGGGTGATCAGCTCGGCGACGACCTCCGGACGGCGCAGGGCGAGAAGGTTCACCAGGTACGCCCCGTGCGTCGGCCGTTTCAGCGCGGCCAGCTGGCGGGCGGTCGCCGTGTCCCCCTCCGCCCGGGCCTGGGCCACCGCGGCGTCCCGGGCGGCCGTGAACATCGGCGGCGGCAGCGTGTACAGCTCGTCCCCGATGTCGTCGACCGATCGCATCCGCCCATTACACCCGGCGAGACAGCCAGCCCGATCCGCGATCCGTCACTCGCCCCTATGTCGGATATGCCGGAAAATCGGGCGACCGGGACATGAGACGTTCAGTCGGGGAAACGTGCCCGAACGGACGGCGTGGGTTCCCCATCGGCGGGGCCGCCGACCACGATAGGGAGCGTTCACGACCGGCCAGGGCGACGCGCCGCCGGGCCTGTCGTTCAGGACGAAACGGCCAGTGGCGACGTGCCGCTGGGCCGTCTCGTTAAGGGCAGGGTGAAGGAGCACAGGGGGTGGCGACGCCGACGAGGGTGGACGGCCGGCGAACGGCGGCGGATGCCGAGCTGGCCGGTGGCCCGACGCGGGGAATGCAGGTTCGCCGGATCGTGGTCATGATCTGCCTGGTGACGGTCGCGGTGTTGTTCGGCGCGGTGGTGCGCCAGTCGTGGAGTGCGACGTCGCGAGCCGCCGAGATCGTCCGGCGGGAAGCGGCGGGCGCCGCGATGATGCATCCGATGACCACGCTGCTCACCGAGCTGGTCACGGCCCAGTCGGCCGCGGTGCGCGGCGGCGCGGTCGGTTGGGCCAGCCTCCGCGTCGCCCTGAACCGACTGCAGGAGGCCGATGCCGAGTACGGGGACGCGTTGCTGACCAGCCAGCGTCTGCGCGACCTGGCCGCCCAGATCGAGGCGGTGGTCGAGGCGGGCGCCACCGGCCGGACCGCCTATGAGCGCTACTCGTCGGTGATCGACCTGGCCCTCGATCTGATCCGGGCGATCGGCGAGTCCGCCCACCTGGTCCACGATGCCGACCTCGACTCCTATTACTTGATGGACGCCGCGATCGTGCGCCTGCCCGACGCGATGGTCTACGCCGGTCGGGCGGCGGACCTCGTGGCGCTGGCCGGGCCGGGCACCGAGCTGACCGGCGAGGATGCCGTGCAGGTCGCAGTCGCCCGGTTCACCGTGGCCCGCGACGCCCAGCTGGTCAGCGCGGGCCTGATGACGAGCGTCAACCACACGGAGCGCTCGCAGCTCGGCTCGAACATCATCGCGCGGCTCGACACCTTCCGGACCGCCGCGGATGCCTTCGCCCCACCCACGATGCTGCAGCAGCTCGCGGGTTCGGTGCCGGCGCGGACGATGGCGGAGAACGCGGGCGCGGTCGTCACGGCGGCGCAAGCGCTGGCCCACCTGCTGCTCAGCGAGCTGGAGGCGTTGCTCGCGGTCCGCGCGGAGGACCTGGCCCGGCAGCAACGGCTCATCGGGATCGCGACCGGGGCCAGCGTCGTCCTGGTCGTCGTGATCGCGTGGCTGGTCGCGCTGCCCGTCCGCCGCTCCGCGGGCGGCGGTCGGCCGGACGATCGCGACCGGACGCCCGGTCCCGGAACGGCGAGCGACGCGACGGCGGTCGGCCGAGCCGCCGCGGGCCGGCGCGGGGACCACGGACGCGAAGTCGCGGCCGTGGTCGGCTCCGGCCGCGAGGGTGAGAGCGGTCCGGCCTCCGGCTTCGCCGGTCAAGGAGCACGGAGCGTCCATGCTCGGTAGGCTGCGCATCCGGCAGAAGCTCGCGGTTCTGCTCGCGATTCCGCTGACCGCGGTCGCCCTCGTGATGGCCGCGCTCACGGTCGAGCGGATCAGTGAGGCCCGCACCTACTCGGCCACCGCCGAGACCGCGTTGGCCGTCGGCGAGGTCGGTGGCCTCATCCAGACCCTTCAGCAGGAGCGGCTGTACGCGCTCGCCTACCTGCTCATCCCCTCGGTCGATCGCAGCGCCGTTGTGCGCGAGAGCCAGGCCGCGATCGACGAGGCGGCCCGGCTGGCCGCGCAACCCCGGACCGCCGCCATCATGGAGCGCGCCCAGTGGTCGCTCATGGGGCTCGATGAGCTGCGGCGCGACGTGGCCGAGCGCATGGCGTCGCCGATCGTGACCTTCTATGCCTACCGGGCGGCCATCGCGGGCCTCATCCAGGCGCTCGACCTCGCCCGTCTGCCGGCGGCGGACGCCGAGGGTCTGCGCGAGGTGCTGGCGCTCGATGCCCTGATCCGCTCCAACGAGGAGGCGAGCAGCGCCGGGGCAATCCTCATCGGCTCGGTCGGGGGCGGTGAATTTACCGGTGGGCTGCTCCGCTCGGCGATCGAGGCCGATGCCCAGCATCTGTCGCGGTTCCGTCAGCTGGCGGATCGTAGCCATGTCGAGCTGGTCGACAAGGTGATCGGCAGTGAGGCGGCGGCGCGGCTGCGCTCCCACATCGATCTCGCCCTGGTCGGGGATACCCGGCACAGCGCCAACGTCGCGGACTCGTTGTCGGCCGCGCTCGCGTACACCAACCTGCGGCGGCTCACCCAGGACCGGGTCGCCCGCGACGTGGCCGAGGCGGCTCGGCGCGACGCGACCAGCGCCACCACCATCGCCGCCGGCGTGGCCGTCGGCGCCACCCTGCTCTTCCTCGGCGTGGCCGTGCTCGCGGTCATGGTCGGACGGTCGATCGCGAGCCCGTTGCGGCGACTCACCCGGGCGGTGGGTGCGGTGGCCGAGCTGTCCCGGGCGGAGCTGGTGCGGGTCGCCGACTCGGAGGAGTTCGACCGGGCACCGCCCGAGCTGGCTTCGGTCGAGGTCGACAGCGAGGACGAGATCGGCGAGCTCGCCGCCGCGGTCAACCGGGTCCAGTCCACCGCGGCCATGCTGCTGGAACGCCAGGCCACGGCCCGGGCCAACGTCGCCACGATGTTCGCCAACGTCTCGCGGCGAACGCAGAACCTCGTGGACCGGCAGCTCCACCTGATCGAGGACCTGGCCCGCCAGGAGTCCGATCCGCAGGCCCGGGAACGGCTGCTGCACCTGCAGCACGTCACGGCGCGGCTGCGCCGGACCGCGCACTCGTTGCTCGTGGTCTCCGGCACCATCGACCAACAGATCAACGCCATGCCGGCCCGGTTGGCCGCGGTGATCGAGTCCGCTCGTCGTGAGATCGACGGTTATCAGCGGATTGAGGTCGCCGCGGGCCTGCCGGACGTGGCCGTCGCGGCCGAACTCGTCAGTGACCTGCGGCTGCTGATCGCCGAGTTGCTGGAGAACGCGGTGAGCTTCACGCCACCGGGTTCTCGTATCGAGGTGCGGGCCAGCTACGAGCGGCAGCGTTCGTACGCCGCGGACTGCACCGTGATGATCATCGACCATGGCCTGGGCATGAGCCCGGCCCGGATGGAGGAGGAGAACCGCCGTCTCATCGAACGCGAGCGTCTCGACATCGCGCCGACCCGTGTGCTGGGTCTGTTCGTGGTCGGGCGGCTCGCCCGCCGGCACGGTCTGACCGTCCGGTTGGAACCCACCCCGGGCCGCGGGGTGACCGCGGTGGTCCGGATCCCGGCTCGGTGGCTGACGCCCGCGTCAGCGCCGAGCGGGCCGGCCGGCCTCGGTGTCGTGCCGCCCCTGGCCATGGCGGCGATCGAGAGCGCCAAGCGCTCCGGGCCGTTCCCGTGGTTCACCGCTCGGTCCGAGCGGCACACCGGGGACACGACGACCACCGCATCCGCCGCGGCCGCACCGACCGTTCCCGCACCGGCCCTCGCCGCGCCGGTGCCATCCACCCCACCGCCCGCTCCGGCGTCGCCGGGGACCCCCACCACCCCGGTGTCGCCGGGAACCCCGGCCGCTCCGGCGCCCCCGCCGGCCGCGGCCCCGGGCGCGCCGCCATCCACGGCCGCCGGATCGGCTACCCGCCCCACCGCCAAGCCGGTCCGGGTCCGTGACCCCGAGGCGGAGCGGGCCGCCCTGGCCGACTACACCGCCGGCCTGGCCCGAGCCGCCGCCCAGGCCGCGGCCGAGTCGTCGGCCACGCCGTCCGCCGGACCGTCGGACCAAACGACCGGTGGTGCGGCGGCTGATCCGTCCGCCCCTATCCTTGACGACACCTCCCCCCACAACACCGTTCCGGCATCGACCCTTGTGGAGAGGCATTCATGACCGCCGTTCAGCAGCAGCTCAGCACCGAGGCCCAGCAGTTCAACTGGCTGGTGAGCCAGTTCGCGGGGAACACGCCGGAGGTGATCGACGCCATCGCCGTGTCGGCCGATGGGCTCCTGATCGCCATGTCCAACAAGCTGGACCGCAGCAGCGCCGACCGGCTGGCGGCGATCACGTCGGCGGTCATCAGCCTCGCCCACGGCGCGGGTAAGGTGTACGACCTCGGCGAGCCGAACAAGGTCATCATCGATCTGGACGGCGGCTACGTCCTCGTCAGCTCCATCAGCGCGGGCGCCAGCCTCGGCGTTCTCGCCACGCGCCAGGCCAACCTCGGCAACCTCGCGTACGAGATGGCGGTCTTCGCCAACCGGGCTGGCGAGATCATCTCGCCGCAGCTCATCGAGGAGCTGAAGAGCTCCATCGCGGGCGCGAGCTGACCCGTTCTGTCCATAGTGGCCGGTGCCGTGACGGCCCGGCCGCTGGCGTCTGTCGGTCGATTCTCGGCCGGTCGGCGGCGGGTCTGGGCGGCCCCGCCGGACGGGTGTGGGGCGATGCGCCGGACTCGTCCGATGCTGCAAAGTCTGAGCATTGGGACTTTCTTCGCGACATTGAACGTGAGATTCGGTCGAGCTGTTAAATCGATGAACTTCCAGAAGTCAATTCTGGTGCCTATCCTTGGAACTTAATGGATTGCTTATGTAACAGTCTTCTACCAATCGTGCCGAGGCTGGCACATAGCGTGTGTGATGTCGTAATGTGAAGACGACGCAGCTCGCCCCGCTGCTCGTGCCAGATTGAGGAGTTCCTCGATCTGATGGCTGCGTAAGCAGGCACTCTTGTATCGGCATAAGTCAATCAAGCGCCGTTACTCCATCCTCGGCTCGCTCGTTGCGCCTACCGGAGCGTGTCGCGCGACCCCGTCGCTGGAGTGCGGTGCGCTTGGTTGACCCGACTGCGCCCGCGCGGCGTACCGCCGGGCGGAGTGGTGAGGGGAGGGCGCGTGGACGACCAGCCTGTGGGACGGCGGGTGGCTTTGCTGAGGGCCCAGCGCCGCATGTCGCAGCAGGTTTTCGCGGATCGATTGGGTAAGTCGAAGAGTTGGGTCGACAAGGTCGAGCGGGGGGTTCGGCGGCTCGACAAGTTTTCCACTATCGCAGAAATTGCGAATGTTCTTAATGTCGACGTATCTGTGCTGATGGATGGCAGCACCGGCTCGTCTCAGCGTGGGCGGGGAACGCGCACGACGCCGGGAATCGATGTCAGTGAGATCCGGGCGGCCCTGGAGCGCTACGACAAGATCAGCACGCCGCTCATGTCCCCGTCCACCCCGATCCCTCTCAGCGAGCTGCGCAAGGCCGTCGACCACGCCTGGATGGCGTTCCAGCACGCGAACTACGTGGCCCTGGCCAAGATGCTCCCCAAGCTCATCCGCGACGCCCAGACGGCGGCCGCCAGCGGCGACGAGGGCGAGGCCGCCCGCACCGGCGCGTACCTGCTGGCCGAGGTCTACCAGATCGCCTCGTCGACTCTGCGGAAGCTGGGTGAGCACGACCTGGCCTGGTTGGCCGCGGACCGCGCGACGATGGTGTGCCAGCGGGCCGGCGATGAGCTGCTCACCGCGCTCGCCACGGGCCAGGTGGCGGCGGCGCTCGCCGCGCTGGGTCGGGTCCGGCCCGCGCTGGAGATCAGCATGACGGTCGCCAACCAGGTCGCCCCCGAGGACCACCACAACGCGTCGCCGGAGCGCCTGTCGGTGTACGGCATGGTGCTGCTGCGCGGTGCCCTGGCGGCCGCCCGACTGGGCGACGGCTACACCGTGCGCGAGCTGCTCGCCGCGGCGGAGGCGGTGGCGAAGGAGGTCGGCGACGAGAACTTCTACTGGACCTGCTTCGGGCCCACCAACGTGGCGCTGTTCCAAGTGGCCGCCGAGGTCGAGCTGGGCGAGGCGGCCCGGGCGCTGCGGACCAGCGACGGGATCGACCCGGAAGGCTACGCCGCGATGCTGCCCGAGCGGCGGGCCAGCCACATGCTCAACGTCGCCCGCGCCTACAGCCAGGTCGGGGACCTGCAGCGGGCGGCCGAGTCGCTGGTCGAGGCGGATCGGTTGGCGCCCAACGAGGTGCGGTGCCGTCCGGTCGCTCAGGAGCTGGTCGTCGACCTCATGCGGCGGACCGGTACTCCACCCGTGCCCGGTCTGATGGAGATCGCCGACCAGATCGGTCTGTCGGCGACGGCCGGCGCCTCGCGCTCCTGAGGCTTGGTAGCCTCGGCTCTCGTGAACATCGGCCGCGTCGTGGCGGCGATCGAGGCGCGATACCCGCCGAGCACCGCCGAGGAATGGGACCGGGTTGGTCTCGTCGTCGGCGATCCCGACCAGCCCGTGCAGACCGTCCTGCTCGCGGTCGACTGCGTGCAGGCGACCGTGGCCGAGGCGGAGGCGGTGGGCGCCCAGCTGATGGTGGTACACCATCCGCTGTTGCTGCGGGGCGTGCACTCGGTCGCGACGACCACTTACAAGGGCTCGCTCGTCCACCGCCTGATCCGGGCGGGGATCGGTCTCTACACGGCGCATACGAACGCCGATGTCGCGAGGCCGGGCGTGGGCGACGCGTTGGCGGCCCGCCTGGGGCTGCGCGACGTACGGCCGCTGCGCTCCGACGGGCTCCACCCGGGCCGGGTCGGTCGGCTCGACCCGCCGGTGCCGCTGCGGTCGCTGGTGGATGAGGTCGCTCGCCGGCTGCCCGCCACCGCCGTCGGGGT
>ERZ777003.4821-NODE-4821-length-10837-cov-15.062141_pt1 | contig 10837 bp, 5 predicted proteins | sample MGYA00374956_ERZ777003 | MGnify/ENA primary metagenome ERZ777003 (study PRJEB29302, sample SAMN06268252) | bioreactor metagenome | isolation source: Joint BioEnergy Institute, California, USA | place: USA:Joint BioEnergy Institute, California, USA | collected... | reverse complement strand
TAAATCCCTTCTGATTAATTGGGGAAGTCCTAACGTAAAGACGAGGATCACCCACAGCAAGCAAGGTCTAATGACCTGTGCAGCTGCAACGACTGAGCGAAGGGACTATCCTTTTAGGATAGAAGCGACAGTCTGAACTCTACAGAAATGTAGAGAGGGAGGGTCGAGTGTAAAGACACTCTTGGAAGTACCTTCTCCGCCATATCTATTATCAATAGGTATGGTCAGTAGCCATTGACTGTTTTTCAATGGTGAAAGTAACAGAATGTTCTAAACCTCATGGAGGGTTATTCTGATACGATTCCACTATACGAACAAGCACTCCAATCGGCTGGAACGACACAGCAAAAATTTAATACATATTTAGAATCAAATGAAGCGGCGTTAAACAGACTTAAAGCTTCTTGGGAAGGTTTATGGCAATCAAGTTTTGATTCTGAAGCAATTAGAGCAGGAATTAATATTTTAGATGGATTTGTAAAAGTCTTAAAAGCAGTAATTGATAATGTTGGTTTCTTCCCTACTGTTATTGGTATTGCTACAGCTTCATATTTGGCTCTTAATAATACAACAAGACAATCAATAATGCAACAAGGTTTGCTGTCTGCGAGCTTAGTAAAAGCTGGAGACTCAATGAAAATTGCTTCAGGTGCAGCTAGAGCATATCAAATATCATTATATAATCTTACTTTAGCTGCAAGAGGTGCTGGTGCAGCTTTAACAGTTGCAGGAACAGCTATAAGAAGCATTGGTACTTTCTTAGGGACTATCGCTCTCCCTACCGCCGCATTCATGGCTTTAGGCTGGGCAATCGGTAAAGTTACAGAAAAAATTATCGAATATAAAGAACACCAAAAACAAATCAAGCAAGAAGCTGAACAACTTGCCAATACATATGCAACCAATGAAGAAAAAATCCAAAGTCTTACTGATCAATACGAAAAATTATCTAATGAAGTTCAAAAAGGTTTACGTTCAGAAAATGATGAAGAATATTTAAAAGTGCAATCTGAACTAGCCCAACTTATCCCTACCGTGGTTGATCACATCGACTCCAAGGGGCAAGCACATTTGCGGGCAAGTAAGTACGTAAAAGAAGAGATTCAAAGCATCAAAGAACTTGCAAAACTTGAAAGCACTAAATTTGTAGACAATTTCTCAAACAATATTGACAAAGTAAAATCCAAAATCGATGACTTGCGCCAACAAATCAACAACATACAAAACCCTCCAATGAACGCAGTTACTTGGAAAGCAGGTATTCCGAAAGAACTCACTACGGAAGATAAAATCGATATTGCTATTAAGCAACGTGAAATCAACGCACAAATTGAACAAGCAATTGGTTTATATAAACAATATGCAGAAGCCTATGCAGATACTCTTGGTGTTAAGAAACAGTTAACTGAAGAAGATAAAAAACATATTGATAATCTAATTGAAGAAAACAAAGCTTCCCTTCTCACTAAAAAAGGTCAAGAAGATTTAATCCGAGAAATTGAAAATTACATTGGCAAAATTAAAGATTATCGTACAGTTGTTGGCGATGCTTTGTCAGGTGAGCAAATTCAAAATCTCACCAAAAACCAAAAAGGCGTTTTAGAATCCATTTCGCAATCCTTAAAAAATGGTTACACTGATTGGGATCAATATAGAAAAATATTAACAGAAGTATTCCATAGTGCAGATATAGCTGACCAAATTATCAATCATCTTAAAGGCACTACAGACCAACAAACTGATGCAAACGTAAAAGCTGCCAACTCATTTGAAGTATTGGCTGGTAAAATTGATGAAGCTGGTGAGGCAACGGAACGTAAATTAACTGTTTCTGAAAAATTATTAGGTATTTCTAATTCTGAAATTGATGCAGCTTTGCAAGCTATCTCTACTTATCAGCTTTTAAGCAATCAAGAAAATCTCAACACCCAACAATCCCTCATGCTTGCAGACGCAAAAGAATATCTTGCTAACCTCTACCCTCACCTCGTTGAAGGTACAAATTTAAACATCGAAGCAATGCGTAAAGAAGCAGAGCAAAATCAAATTTTACTCAAAGCTATCGATGCATTAAAAGACGGTCATTTGACAGCCGAGCAACAAATGACATTAGCAACAGCTCTTCATGCAAAATCTCGTTTACAAATTCTCATGCAACAAGCAGCAATATATGAACAAGCTGCACAACGTTTTGCAGAAATGTCCGATGGTGCAGACGAAAATGCAATTCAAGCTGAAAAATTCTATCGAAGAGCACAACAAAGTCAAGCAAGTTTAAGACAAGAAATTGAAGCCATCATGCCTGACATGGATAAATGGATTCAACAATTAGCTAATGCAACAAATTATCAAGGTTCGGTATATAAGGCAATTGATAAAGATACAGAATCAAAAAGTAAAAATTCTAAGGAAACTGAACGGTCTATTTATATTGCCGACAAGTACAAACATAAACTCGAAGAAATTAACGTTGCATTAGAAAAACAACAGTCTATTCAAGCGAAATTCCCTAAATACTCAAAAGAATATCAAAATGCATTGAAGCAAGAAATTAATCTTCTCACTCAAAAGAAAAAACTACTTGAAGCACAAGCTAAAGATTTAGAAAGACAAATTAAATCGGGCAAAATTCAACAAACAGGTATTGTTACAACTAGAATCTCCTCCCCTACTTCATCAAGTTATTCAGGTAAATATGCTGATATTATTAACGAAGCTGCAAGAAGATATGGAATTGATCCTTATTTAATCGCAGCAGTCATTAAACAAGAATCCAATTTCAATCCTTACGCAAAATCACATGCTGGTGCAATGGGATTAATGCAATTAATGCCGGGAACAGCTAGAAGTTTAGGTGTAATCAATGCATACGATCCATACCAAAATATCATGGGTGGTGCAAAATATCTTGCTCAACAATTAAAACGTTTTGGTAGTATTGAAAAAGCATTAGCTGCTTATAATGCGGGTCCGGGAAATGTTATAAAATATGGTGGCATTCCTCCTTTTAGAGAAACACAAAATTATGTAAAAAAGGTCACTCAATATTACCGTACCTATTCTGGTGCAAAATCAATAGATACATCTGACATTTCGCGTCAAAAAGCAGAACAACAACAAGCAATTGACAACGCAAAATCTCAATTAAATGATTTAGCAAGTGAAATTTTACAAATTGACCAAGAAATTGCTCAAAAACGTCAAGAATTAATTGATTATTTAGCTGAACAAACAATTAATGCATATAAAGAAGCATATGAAAAACAAAAAGAAATCGCATTAGATGCATTAGAAAAAGAGCAAGAAGCATTTGAAAAAGCTCACGAAGCTAAAATGAAGAAGCTTGATGAAGAATTGGAGAAATATGAAGAAGTTATAAATAAACAGCTTGAAATGATTGATAAACAAAAAGATGAAGAAGATTATAATAAAAAATTAGCTAAAGAACAGCAAAAAAGACAAGAAATTTTAGATGAATTAAATAAATTAGCTTTAGATGATTCTATGTATGCTAAAGCTCGAAGAGAAGAACTTACAAAACAATTGCAAGAGCAAGATGAAATTATTGCAGAAATGCAAAATGACCGTGCTATTCAATTAAGAAAAGAGAATTTACAAAATCAGTTAGAAAGAAAACGTGATAGCATCGAGACTCAAAAAGAAAAGGAAAATGAAAGTTATAATAAAAGACGAGAACAATTCGAAAAACGTAGAGAAGAAATTGAAAAGCAATATGAAAACCTAATTAACGACGAACGCAAATTCGCAAAAATAAGAAGTGAAATTCAGAAAGGTAATTTAACAACAATCTTGAAAGAGTTGGATGGTTTTTATAAAAAAATCCAATCGAATACATCATTGTTTGGTAAAAGTATAACACAAAATTTCCTTGACATGATTAAAAATGTAAAAGATGGACTAAGCAATTATAAAAATATATTTGTAAATAATAAATCTAACAGCAGTAGCAGCACATCTCAAGAGAAAAAAACAAGCAATAGCAGCAGTAGTAAATCAAACAATAAAAAATCTAGCAATAACTCATCAAAAAGAAAAGTTACAACTGCTTTAAACATGAGAAAATCCCCTTCATACGGAAACAACGTAATAATGGTTATTCCTGAAGACGCGGTAGTTGATTATCTTGGAATGGAAAAAGGTTGGGCAAAAATAAGATATAAAGGAAAAATTGGTTATGTTGGATCAAAATATCTGAAAAAATTTGACACAGGCGGATACACTGGAACAAATGTTCCAAAAGAAGGAGCATTAGCCATCTTACATAAAAAAGAACTTGTATTGAATCAGACAGATACATCAAAAATATTAGAGACTGTTAAAATTGCAAGAGACATCTTTAAGACCATTAAATTGCCTAAAATAGAACTTCCGCCATTGAAACTCCCTACCCCTACTCTCGCAGGAAACACATATAATATTAATATTCATGTCGATAAAATTACAGGCGATGAAAAAGGAGCAAATATTGTATTTTCTAAAATTGTAAAAGGAATCAAAACACTTGGTGGAGATATTTAAGAGTCGGTTCGTTTGAATCGACTCTTTATTTTTTAAATGAAAGGAGTGAGACAGTGATAAGAGAAAGTTTATATTTTTCATTTGACGAAAGGAAATCAAGTGATTACGGAATTTTAAATGTAAGTATTAGCAACGGTTTATATGAAGAACCTTTTATGAGTTCTCGTTCAATTCGAGAAATACGGACTAAGTATCATTACAAACCATTTTTTCAAGGCATTGATCGTGAACCTTTATCTTTTACATTGAGCTTTGCGTTTGAAGATACTTGGGACGATAAAAAAATTCAAGAAATTGTCCAATGGTTAAATGTTGATTATTATAAGCCACTATTCTTTTCAGAAAACATTGATAAAGTTTACTATGCTATGCCTGTTGATGATGTATCTCTTATACATAATGGTTTAAAACAAGGTTATTTACAATTAACAATGCGCTGCGACTCTCCTTACGCATATAGTCACTTTATTACCTCCCCTATTTATGATGCATCTTTATCAGATGAATTAATGATAACTATCGAAAACATGGGAGACTGTGAAATTTATCCTGAAATTTATATACAAAAAATTGAAGATGGTGATATATCTATTTTCAACTTGTCAAATGGCAACAAAGAAACAAAACTGTCTAATTTAGTAGATGGCGAAGAAATTTATATTGACTGTGAAAATGAAATTATACAAACATCTCTTCAAAACAAATGGAGATACGATGATTTTAATGATCAATATTTATCGTTTGTGTACGGAATCAATACTTTAAGAATTGTCGGTAAATGTAAGCTATATTTCCGTTATCGTTTCATATTCCTCTAAGGAGGTGAAAATGTGTTTTATGTTCCGAATGATTTAAAGTTAAAACCTTTACAATTGAGTTTGGCAAGACCAGATAAACAAGTCATTGCAAATATTAAACATGCTTTTGGCATAAATCATATTATCAAGTTTGGTCAAATTAATGAATTAAGTTTTAATGTTCCTTATGAAATTGATTTACACAGTGAATTTAAGTCTAATCCATATATTTCACTATTTAGAGAAAGATATTTAATTCGTGTAAAGCAAAATGATGTAATTGAATGGTACACGATTGCAAAATTATCAAAGGCATCTGAAGATGAAGATTATTTGAAAGTGGAATGTTACTCGTTACCATACGAGTTAAGATATAAACGAATAAATAATTATAAAGTTACGTCTTATAACTGCAATCAAGTTTTAACAGATTGCTTAAAAAATACAGGATGGAAAATTGGCTATATTAATCCAGAATTCAATTTGAAATATCGCAGTTTTGATGTTTCTAGTCAGAATAAATTGGACTTTTTATTTGAAATTTGTGAAACGTTTGGTGCAGTCCCCCAATTTGATACGATAAACAGAAAAATTAATTTATACAAAGAAGACGAATTAATTATAAACAAAGGCTTTAAAATAAATAAATATTTACAAAGTTTAGAGGAAGTTATTGATATTGATGAAATTTGTACACAATTACATGTTTATGGCAAAGACGGAATATCCATTAACGCAGTCAATCCTACAGGACAATCTTATATTGAAGATTTTAGTTATTTTCTCTACCCTTTCCAGCGTGATGAAAATCGAAATGTAATTTCTCATAGCGATTGGATGAGCGATGATTTGTGTCACGCAATATTGGATTACAATGAATTGATTAATGCGAATAAAGATACGTTTCGTGAGTTACTTGAGTCTAAAAAAGAATATGAAAAAAATATAACAACAAAGGAAAATGAATTAACAGTTTTAAATAATGAATTAATAATGATTCTAGATGAAATTGAAGTTGCAAAACAAACTGATGGAAATTTAAGTGAATTAAATAATAAAAAAAGAAAAAAACAGCAAGAAATAGACGCTTTAAAAAATCAAATTGATAGATTAAAAAAATCTCTTAATAAAATCAATACAGATATTAGTAAATTAAATGAGCAACTTAAAAAAGAAAATAATTTTTCTCCTGAATTATTAGATGAATTATATAAATTTACATTTGAAGATGAATGGACTGATGAAAATTATACCGATGAGTATGATTTATATGAAGCAGCATGGGGTGAATTACAAAAAAGAAATACTCCCCCAATTAATTTAAATATAAATATCATTAACTTTTTATCCATTATTGATGAAAAACAAAATTGGGAACGATTAGAAGTTGGAACAATTGTTGGTGTATACCTTCCTAAATTAAATATTAACATTAAGACAAAAATTATTGAGTTGCATTTTGATTATGAAAATGATGATATTAACATAACAATTTCTAATCATAAACGTGTTGAGACAGAAGAACAAAAAACAATTAGATCGTTATATAAAACAATTGGTATTACGAAAGATTTAAACAAAAGAAAAATTAATTGGGAAAAAGTAGCCGAAAATTATAATTTGCGAAACGACAGAAATTCATCGCCTGTAGCAAATCCTGTTTTTAAATCTATAACGCATATTAAAAACGATGACGGTTCAGTTAACTTAATTGTTAATTGGGATTATCGTGAAAAAATCGAGAATATTGATGGATTTTTAATTTATTTATATTCTAGTACCATTAATGAGCCATATACTTTCGGATCAACAATAAGCAATGAAGCAATTATTAATATTACGGCTGAGAAAAAAAGTTACATGTTTCCGAGTGTTCCTGCTAATTATTATTATACAGTTGGAATTCAAGCATATAGAAGAGTAGATGTTGATATTAAAGAAGATGGGGTTATTAAAAGTGAGATTGTTTCAAATGAAATCCCTTACCTTCCAGAAACACAAATCAATGCTAAGATGAATATTTACGGTAAAGTAAATGGAATAAATCAATTTAATTCAAACGTTCCCCCTAACAATCCTGAACCAAATGATGTATGGTACGACATTGAAGAAAAAACAGTAAAAATTTATAACGGTGAAACGCAATCATGGGAAAAAGTTACTGCTTCAGATGCACAAATGTTAAATGGTAAAACTGCTGATGATTTTGCGCTTGTTAATCATACACATCCTTATGCTACTACTACTCAGGGTGGATTTATGTCTCCTACTGATAAGCAAAAAGTGGATAATATACCTGCAAACATAGAAACAACAGACGGATCACAAGCAAAAGTGGATGCATTTAAAACAAACACGGCAGCTATTTTAACAAATGAATCGTGGCAGAATGCATCACTACAAAATGGTTGGGTAGGATATTCAGCTAACTACACTTTGCAATATAGAAAAAATAGATTGGGAAATATTGAGTTTAGAGGGTTAATTAAGAATGGTGTATTAACTGATGGAACAATTATTGCAAATTTACCTATTGGATATCGTCCAACTACACCATTTTCTCCAATTATATATATACCAGCTACAGATATAAATAATAGATATATAGCTCATGCACAGATTGTGATAGATACGAATGGAGATGTAAAGTTGTATAATGCTCCAACGGGAACAGTTCAATTATCTTTTGATTCAATATTTTTCTCAATTAATTAGAAATGATGAATAAAGGTTGTATGAATTATATTAAAAAAAGTCATTGAAAAATAATCATTTTCAATGACTTTTTTCTTTTGAGAAATACGAACTTTTCAATAGCATACAAGAAACTATAGGAGGAAGTGAGAATATATGTCCAATTTAAAAATATATAATAGACAAACTGGACAATGGGAAGAATTAAAAGTTAATACACGATTAAAAATGATAAAAAATAGTGTTACATTAACTGCTCACATCAATCATGTTGATATTGGTATTACTGAATATAACCCTGAAGATGATGGGTTGTTGGTTTATAAAAACGGAGAATACCAAAAAGAAGGAAGAGATTTTATATTTATCCCCGGAGCGTTAAAAATTAAAACAGTTGATAATAGTAATTGGCAAGCTGGTACAATTTTTGATTTTATTGTTTTAAAAAATGTTCAGCGTGAATTACCATCTGCTGATGGAAGCTTAATACAGCCAAACTCCATTACAGATGATAAATTAGCTGAAGGGATTAAAATTGCTCCTGCTTTGATTAATAAAAATGGAATGGTTTATACTGATTTAAAAACAAGATTTGACCATATCGATGATCAAATTGCGGAAATTGAGCAAAAAAAAGCTATTCAACATGTAGTAGACGTTAGTAGATTTGGATATGATGCCAACGCGATTAAAGCAGCAGTCGCATCACTAAAAGATGGAGATACTTTATATTTTCCTAAAGCATTAACCAATTATCAAATTATGGGTGAATATATTAAGATTGATAAAGAAAACATTACAATCATTGGAAATGGAAAAATTATCACAGATAGAGGCTTTTTGATTTCAAAAGGAGGGTTTATTGCTGATGGTTTAAACATGGAAAACCCTACATACTCTTTAGAAGCAATAGCAATTAGGGTAGACATACCCGAAGGAGTTTTAAAAAAATTTCATATTCGGAATTGCTCATTTAAAAACTTTTTTTACGCTGTTCGAATCATGGGACAAGAATATAGCAGTAAAAATCCGATTACTACTTATAAAATACGTGATGTTATTATCGAGAGCTGCTACTCTGAAACATTTACAGATCGAAATGCGGCTCATTTTAACGTTATAGGCGTAGAAAATGTTTCAATGATTAACAATATCACCTACGGCGGTCAAAATGCAACAAGTTACAACGCTATTAATACAAATGGATATTTACGTATCATCGGTAATTATGATGAAAACAATTCATTTGGTGGTTGCGAGATTGAAAATGCGAGTGGGAAGGCAATTATTAATGGAAATACGTTTAAAACACAAATATGGATTGATGATAGTCATGATGTGATTATTTCAAATAATATTACAAACAAAATATTCATTTCAGTTGGCTCTAATCACGGAAATGTGGAAAATGCAATTGTTTCCAATAACATCACTGGTTCGATTGGTTTAAGAAGTTACGGTAATTATTTGGGTGGCAAGATTAAGAGTGTTTTAATCAAAGATAACATTGTGAGAAATAGTGATGGTACTCATGGAATATTGGTAGATGGAAATTACGTAGAATTCGCAGTAATCGAAGGAAATTTCATTGATGGAGTATTCTCAACTTCAAAAATCGGAATTATTCGAAATAACAATTTAACTGCTATAATTAGGAACAATAATGTAAATGGAGTAATCCTTATTTCTTCAACTGGTGGAAAAGTTTATGGGGTACATAATTATGGCGCTACTTATAGTGGTGAACGTGATAATTATCAAGTTGATTACAAAGATATTGCTGCTGATGGTATTACATTGTTATCTGAAAATGGAGCTAGATACAGATTATATGTAGGTAATTCTGGTACGGTTTATACAGTTGCTTACTAAAACATTTGATGTAAAATAAGGAGTTGATGTTTATGAATGAAGTATATAATGACCCCATACTAACTAAAAAAAGAAAAGGTAATCACGAAGACCCATTTAATCAAATTGAAGAAAGTTTATCAGTTATTAATACAAAAGTTGTATTGTCAGAAATTCCAAATCGTTTCCATCGCGTTAAAGTGAAAGACGGAAACGATTTTTTATTTGAAATTCAAAACGGTATACCAAACGAAAATCAGTTTATAGTGGATTATGTTCAAGGTGTAGTAACTTTCCATCCTTCGCGAAATAATTCAACTTTAACATTTATATATCTTGGAGAAGGCGTTCCTTATTTCCCTGCTGCTCGAATTTGGACGAAAAAGGATGCCAACAATGTTATAGAAACATTGCAAGAGTTTATTGATATAGGTAATCAAAAAATCGAACAAGCAACTGAAAAAATTAATGAAGTTCAACAGGCAATTATTAATGCAAACAATGCAACTGCTGATTATACCACAATTGTTAATCAAACTAAAAAAATTTATAAAGGATTAGTTAATACATACGCAGATATTGCAACTACCTTCCCCTCTCCTGAAGTGGGTTGGACTGTAGTTGCAAAGGATACAAAAATTGAATGGCGATATAATGGAACGTTTTGGGAAAGTGTTGGTATGAGTGATGTTGTAGATGGATTTGCTATTATTGCAGGTTCTTCACCTCCTGCTAATACTAATACGATTTGGCTGGATACTTCTGATACTAATGGTTATTTAAGAGTTTATCCATCTAGCACACCGCCTACTAACACTAATTTTATTTGGTGGCAAACTGATTAATTAGGGGGTAAAAAAAATGGCTAAATTAAAATATTATAATACTAATACAGGTCAATGGCAGGAAATTTATCCTAGTGCTATTTCTGATGGTACGAATACATTTGATGTTAA
>ERZ777003.4820-NODE-4820-length-10838-cov-4.688491_pt1 | contig 10838 bp, 8 predicted proteins | sample MGYA00374956_ERZ777003 | MGnify/ENA primary metagenome ERZ777003 (study PRJEB29302, sample SAMN06268252) | bioreactor metagenome | isolation source: Joint BioEnergy Institute, California, USA | place: USA:Joint BioEnergy Institute, California, USA | collected... | reverse complement strand
GTCGAGATCTGGTCCGACGTCGTCTGCCCGTGGTGCTACATCGGCAAGCGCCGCTTCGAGACGGCTCTGCGCCGCTTCCCGCACCGTGACGACGTCACGGTCACCTACCGCAGCTTCGAGCTCGACCCCGGCGCGCCGCCGGTGCGCAGCGAGCCGCCCGCAGCCCACCTGGCCGCCAAGTACGGCATCAGCGAGGCCGAGGCGCGCTCGCTGAACGACCGCGTCACCGCGATCGCCGCCGACGAGGGCCTCGACTACCGCCTCGACCGGGCCCGCTCCGGCAACACCTTCGACGCCCACCGGCTGCTCCACCTGGCCGCCGCGCGCGGCCTGCAGGACGCTGTGGTGGAGCGCTTCATGGCCGCCTACTTCAGCGAGGGCGAGCCGATCGGCGACCACGACGCGCTGACCCGCCTCGCCACCGAGGCGGGCCTGGACGCCGACGAGGTCGCGGCGGTGCTGGCCGGCGACGCCTACGCCGACGCGGTCCGCGCCGACGAGGCGCAGGCGCGGGCGTTCGGGATCTCCGGGGTGCCGTTCTTCGTTGTCGACCGCACCTACGGCGTGTCCGGCGCCCAGCCCGCCGACGTGCTGCTGCAGGTGCTCGAGAGGGCCCGGTCGGAGCGCGCGCCGCTGACGGTCGTGGAGCCCACCGACGCCGCCGCCTGCGACGACGGCAGCTGCGCCGTCTGAGCGCGGTCTGACCACCCCCGCCTGAGCGCCCTTCCCAGACGCCGCGCCTGCGAGGAGCGCGGCGTCTGTCGCGTTTACGCCGCCGCCGGAACGGACAGCACTCCCGGTGCCCACCCGGCCCCGGCGAACGGAGTGCGTGGATGACCACACGGGCTTGGTCCGCCGCCCTCGTCCTCGTCCTGGCCGTGCTGGCGGCAGGCTGCCTGCGCGGCTCCTCACCGACTGACGCGATCTCCGAAGACGAGCTGATCTGGGCGATCTCCGTCAACGACCGCCCCACCCACGAGCTCGTGGCGCAGGCGTGGAACGAGGCGCACCCCGACACCCCGGTCCGCATCGAGTGGCTGCCGCCGGACGCCAACGAGCAGCGCCGGCAGCTGTTCCTCGAGCTGAACGCGGGCAGCTCGCTGTTCGACGTCGTCTCGATGGACGTGATCTGGACCGGCGAGTTCGCCAACAACGGCTGGATCGACGACCTGTCGGAGCTGCGCGACCAGGTCGAGGGCAACAGCCTGCAGGCCTCGGTCGACTCCTGCACGTGGGACGGCGCGCTGTGGTGCCTGCCGTACTCCAGCAACGCGGGGTTCCTCTACTACCGCACCGACCTCGTCGAGGAGCCGCCCACCACCTGGCCCGAGCTGGTGGAGGTCGGGCTGCAGGCGGCCGAGGAGGCGGGCATCTCCCCGTACGTGGCGCAGGGCGCCCAGTACGAGGGGATGGTCGTCAACTTCCTCGAGTACTTCTGGAGCGCCGGCGGCCAGATCATCTCCGACGACGAGTCGCAGGCCACCTTCGCCGAGGGCGACGCCGCCCGCACGGCGCTGGAGTTCATGCGCGACGCCCAGCGCAACGGCTTCTACGCCCCCGGGTTCAACACGCTCATCGAGGACCCGGCGCGGCTGCAGTTCCAGCGCGGCGACGCCGTGTTCATGCGCAACTGGCCGTACGCCTACCCGCTGCTGTCGGGGGAGGACGAGGAGAACCCCAGCGCGGTCGCGGGCAAGTTCGACATCGCGCCGCTGCCGACCTTCGACGGCGAGGGGACGATCTCGGCCCTCGGCGGCTTCAACCTCGCGATCAACGCCTTCTCCCGCAAGAAGGACCTGGCGCGGGAGTTCATCCTGTTCGCGTCGCAGGAGCAGGACACGCAGATGATCTTGGGCCGACGCTCCCTGCCGCCGACGCTGCAGGCGGTCTACGACGCGCTCGCCGACGACCCCGCCATGGCGCTGCTGTCGGAGGTCCTGCCCGAGGCCCAGGCGCGCCCGCCGCTGCCGACCTGGAACTCCATCAGCCAGGCGATGCAGGACAACGTCTTCCCCGCCTACAACGGCACGAAGTCGGTCGACGCGGCGATCGAGGCGATCCAAGCCGAAGTCGAAGACGCCGTCAGCATCGGAGGGCAGTGATGGCCACCGCCACCGACGCCCGTCCCGCAGCCGCGCCCGGCGGCCCCCGCCCGAACCGCAACGGCATCTCCGAGCGCGGCCTGGCGAGGCTGTTCATCTCCCCGTCGATCACCGCGATGGCGATCGTGGCGCTGTTCCCGATCCTGTACGCGGTCGTGCTCAGCTTCTACGAGTACGTGGGGTTGCAGCAGGGCGGCTTCACCGCCCTCGGCAACTACGTGGACGCGCTGACCGACGGGCGCTTCTGGGACTCGGTGATCGCCACGTTCGTGTTCACCGTGTTCTCGGTCACCTTCGAGTTCCTCATCGGGATGGGCTTCGCGCTGATCATGCACCAGGCCTTCGTCGGCCGCGGGGTCGCGCGCGCCACCATCCTCATCCCGTGGGTCATCCCCACGGTGATCGCCGCGCAGATGTGGCGCTACATGTTCGAGGTCACGCCGGGGTTCATCAACTGGGCGCTGCCCTTCGTGCCGGACGACTTCAACTGGCTCGGCTCCTCCGGCTGGGCGATGTTCACGATCATCTTCGCCGACGTGTGGAAGACCGCCCCGTTCGTGGCGCTGCTGCTGCTGGCCGGGTTGCAGACCATCCCCGAGGAGGTCTACGAGGCGGGGCGCGTGGACGGCGCCAGCGCGTGGCAGCGCTTCACGCGGATCACGCTGCCGCTGCTGCGCCCCGCGATCCTCGTGGCGATGCTGTTCCGCACCACCGACGCGCTGCGGATCTACGACCTGCCGGCGGTGATGACCCGCGGCGCCTTCGGCACCGAGACCCTGTCGGTGCTGGTGCAGGACTTCGTGATCGCCACGCCCAACCCCGGCTTCGCCTCGACCCTGTCGGTGCTGACCTTCATCCTCGTCCTCGGCGTGGGGGTGCTGCTCGTGTCCGTGCTCGGCAAGGAGCTCGTGCTGGGAGATGAGGCCTGATGTCGACGCCACCAGCCCCCACCTCCGGCGCCGAGCGCGAAGCCGCCGACACCCGGCGCAGTCCTGAGGTCGCCGGCGGCAGCGGCCGCGCCGGTGCCGTGGAGCGCCGCACCACCGGCCAGAGGCTCGGCAAGACCGCGCTGCTGGCGATCGTGTTCCTGTGGTGCCTCATCCCGTTCCTGTGGATGTTCGCCACCAGCCTCAAGACCACCGACGAGGCGCTGGCCAGCCCGGTGCCGTGGCAGGGGCCGTGGGGCTGGTCCAACTACCTGTCCGTGTTCGACCAGGGCTTCGGCTACAACCTGCGCAACTCCCTGGTGGTCGCGTCGATGACGACGATCATCTGCGTCGGCATCGGCTCGCTGGCCGCCTACGCGGGGGCGCGGCTCGAGCTCGGCAAGAAGGCGCTGATCCTCACCGGGATCCTCACCGTGAGCCTGTTCCCGCCGGTGTCGCTGGTGCCGCCGCTGTACGAGGTGTGGCGCGCCGTGGGGCTGCTCAACACCTACCCGGGCATGTGGATCGCCTACATCGCCTTCACGCTGCCGCTGTCGATCTTCATCCTCACGACGTTCTTCAACGCCATCCCCAAGGACCTCGAGGAGGCGGCACGGGTCGACGGGGCGACGCCGTTCCAGACCTTCTACCGGGTGATCCTGCCGCTGGCCGCCCCCGGGGTCGGCTCGGCGGCGATCCTGGTGTTCAGCTACGCCTGGAACGAGTACCTGCTCGCGTCGACGTTCGCGCCGCGCGACCTCGGCGCGCAGACGGTGCCGGTGGCGATCGCCGGGTTCTCCGGGTCGGTGCAGTTCCAGGAGCCGGTCGGCACGATCATGGCCGCCTGCGTCGTGGTCACCGTGCCGATGGTGTTCTTCGTCCTGATCCTCCAGAAACGCATCGTGGCGGGGCTGACCGCGGGCGGCGTGAAGGGCTGAGCGGCGCCGGGGCGCTGGTAGCCTGCTGCGCGCCCCACACCCCGGCCCACGAGGAGAGCCTGTGACCGTTCGCGCCCTGGTCGTCGGATCGCTGGTCATGGACCTGGCGTTCCGCGTCGACCACCGCCCGCAGCCCGGCGAGATCGTCGTGGCCGACGCCTTCGGCCAGTACCTGGGCGGCAAGGGCTACAACCAGGCGGTCGCGCTGGCCCGGCTCGGCGCCGAGGTCACCATGGTCGGGGCGGTCGGCGCCGACGCCTACGGCGACGCCTTCATCGAGTCGCTGCAGAAGGAGGGCATCGACTCCGGCCGCGTCGTGCAGCTGCGCGGGGCCGCGACCGCGGTCGCCGTGCCGGTGGTCACCCCCGACGGGGAGGCGGGGTTCGTGCACCACCCCGGCGCCAACCGGCAACTGTCGCCGGCCCACTGCGCCGACCTGCCCGACTGCGACGTGCTGCTGCTGCAGGGCGAGGCCAACGTCGTCGCCTCCGAGCAGGCGGCCCGCGTGATCCGCCGCCGCGGCGGGGTCGTGCTGCTCAAGCCCGCCCCGGTCACCGAGATCACCCCGACGCTGCTGGAGTCGACCACCGTGGTCGTCCCCAACGAGGTCGAGGCGCGGGCGCTGGCCGCCGACCTCGGCGCGGTCGCCGGCGGCGGCGCCGTCGAGCTGGCGCGCGCCCTGGCCACCGAGGGACGCGACGCCGTGGTCACGCTCGCCAGCCGCGGCGCCGCCTACTGCAGCGGCGACGAGGCCGACCTCGTGGCCCCGCCCGCGGTCACCCCCGTCGACACCACCAGCGCCAGCGACGCGTTCTGCGCCGCCCTGGCGGTGCGGCTGGCGGAGGGCGCCTCCTTCGCCGACGCGGTGCGCTTCGCCTGCGCCGCCGGCGCCCACGCGGTCACGGTCCGCGGCGCCGAGCCGAGCCTGCCCACCCGCGCCCAGGTCGAGGCGCTGCTCGCCGACGCCTGAGCCCGGCGGCGGCGCGGCGTCGGCGAGCAGGTGCGCCGCTGCTCCAGCCGCTACTCCATCTCCAGCGCCCGCAGCAGGTCGACGCGCGCGGCGCGCCGCGCCGGCGCGATCGCGGCGACGATCCCGGCGACGGCGGAGGCGACCACGGCGCCGAGCAGCTGCGCGCTCGGCAGCGCGAAGCTGCCCAAGCCCTGGTCGTCGAGGGCGCGGGTGAGCAGCCAGCCGAACAGCAGGCCGATGCCGAGGCCGAACACGGCGCCGAGGATCGCGATCACGACCGACTCCCAGCGGACCATCGCGCGCATCTGCGCGCGCGTCATGCCGACGGCGCGCAGCAGACCGAGCTCGCGCATCCGCTCCAGCACCGACAGCCCCAGCGTGTTGACGATGCCGAACAGCGCGATGACGATCGAGAGCCCCAGGAGGGCCGACAGCAGGCCCAGCAGCTGGGTGACCTGCTGCTCGATCTGCTCCTTCTGCTCGGTGGTGTCCAGCGCGCTGGCGGCCGGGTAGCCGGCGAGGACCTCCTCGATCGCGGCGTCGGCCTGCGCCGGCGACACCCCGTCGGCGAGCTTGACGTTCACCCGCATCGGCTGCGCCGACGGGAGCGCGGCCAGCACCGCCTCCTCGGAGAACAGCCAGCTGACGTCGATCGGGCTGTCCCAGATCGCCGCCACGGTCATCTCGCGCTCCCCGTCGGCGAACAGCAGCGGCAGCGTGTCGCCGACCTGCAGGCCCTTCTCGGCGGCCAGCGACTCCTTCAACGCGACGGAGTCGCGGTCCAGGTCGTCCAGGTCGCCGGCGATGACGTCCAGCGCCAGCGTCTGCTCGACGGTGCTGATGTCGACCGCCAGGCCGGTGCCGGCGGTGGCGCCGTCGCGGAACTCGGCCAGGTAGGTCGGCGTGACCGCGGCGACCTCCTCGAGCGCGTCGAGGTCGGCCACCGCCTGGGCCGGCAGCCCCGTGCCGAAGCCGCCGGTCGTGACGGTGTACTCGGCGAGGTAGACCTCGTCGATCATGGCCTCGGCCGAACGGGTCAGCGAGGCGCCGAAGATCATCACGAAGACCACCAGCCCGAGCCCGATCATGAGCGCCGACGCGGTCGCCGCGGTCCGCCGCGGGTTGCGCAGGGCGTTCTCGGTCGCCAGCTCCCCGCGGATCCCGAAGGCGCGGCGCACGGGCCAGCCGATCACCCGGACGAGCGGGCGCGTCACCAGCGGCGACAGCATGGCGAGGCCGATCATGAGCACCGGCGCGCCGGCGGCGACCGCGACGATCCCCGCGTCGGCGAAGAGGCCGACGACGAGGGCGGCGGCCCCGGCGACCACCAGCAGCACCCCGAACGCGTCGCGGGCGCGGCCGAAGCGCGGCAGCGGTGGGGCCACCACGGCCTGCAGGGCGGCGACCGGCGGGACCCGCAGCGACCGCAGCGCCGGCGCGAGCGCCGCCACCGCGGTGACGCCGACCCCGACGACGAGCGCGGCGACCAGCGTGCGCCCCTGCACCACCAGCGCGGTGTCGGGCAGGTCGACGCCGAACTGGGCGACCAGCGCCCGCAGCCCGGCGGCCACGCCGACGCCCAGGGCGAAGCCGGCCAGCGCCCCGAACAGCCCGGTGGCCAGCGCCTCCGCCAGCACCGAGCGCAGCACCTGACCGCGGCTGGCGCCGACGGCGCGCAGGAGCGCCAGCTCGCGGGTGCGCTGCGCGACGATGATCGAGAACGTGTTGGAGATGATGAAGGCGCCGACGAACAGCGAGATGCCGGCGAACACCAGCAGCCCGGTGTTGAGGAAGCCGAGGGCCTGCTGCACGTCGGCGGCGGCGCTGGCGGCCAGCTCCTCGCCGGTGAGGACCTCGTAGCCGCCGCCGACCTGCGCGGCGATCCTGTCGCGCAGCTCCTCCGGGTCGACGCCGTCGGCGGCGCGCACGTCGACCTCGGCGTAGCCGCCGTCGGGGGCGAACAGCTCGGCCGCCGTGGCCGTGTCGAACAGCACCACGGTGGCGCCGCCGAGGTTGTCGAGCTCGCCGAACCCGACGATGCCCACGAGCGTGTGGGCGCTCACCGGGCCGTTGGCGACGAGCTGGATCTCGTCGCCGACCGCGAAGCCGTGGGCCTCGGCGGTGTAGGCGTCCACCGCGACCTCGTCGGGGCCGGCCGGGTAGCGGCCGGCGCGCAGCTCGGTGTTGGACAGCTCCTCGTCGACGGGGGCGTTGAACGCCAGCGTCGGCGGGCCGCCGCCGCCGATCGGCTGCCCGTCGGGCCCGATGAGCTGGGCGATGCCGCTGATCACCGGCTCGACGGCTGCGACCCCGTCGACGGCGGCGACGCGGTCGACCAGCGCTTCCGGCACGGGCGGGCGGGTGTCCTGGCCGGTCTGGCTGGTCAGCTCGGTGGTGCCGCGCACGGCGACGTCGATGCCCTCGCTGGTCTCGCTGAAGACCGAGTCGAAGGACTCCCGCATGGTGTCGGTCAGCACGAGCGTGCCGGCCAGGAAGGCGACGCCGAGCACGACGGCGAGCGCCGTCAGCGCCAGGCGCAGCTTGTGGGCCAGCAGGCTCTTCCACGTGGCGTGGCCCACCGCTACTCCCCCAGCGCCTTCATGCGGTCCAGCACGGACTCGTCGGTGGGGTCGCGCAGCTCGTCGACGACGCGGCCGTCGGCCAGGAACACCACCCGGTCGGCGTAGGCGGCCGCGCGCGGGTCGTGGGTGACCATCACCACGGTCTGGCCGAAGGCGTCGACGGAGTGGCGCAGGAAGCCGAGCACCTCGGCGCCGGAGCGCGAGTCGAGGTTGCCGGTGGGCTCGTCGGCGAAGACGATCTCGGGGCGGGTGGCCAGGGCCCGGGCGACGGCGACGCGCTGCTGCTGGCCGCCGGACAGCTCGCCGGGGCGGTGGTGGAGGCGATCGCGCAGCCCGACGGCGTCGACCACGGTGTCGAACCAGTCGGGGTCGACGCGCTGCCCGGCCAGGCGCCGCGGCAGCTGGATGTTCTCCGCCGCGGTCAGGGTGGGCAGCAGGTTGAAGGCCTGGAACACGAAGCCGATCCGGTCGCGTCGCAGGGTCGTCAGCTGCTTGTCGGACAGGGCGGTCAGGTCGGTGTCGCCGAGCAGCACACGCCCAGACGTCGGCGCGTCGAGGGCGGCCATGCAGTGCAGCAGCGTCGACTTGCCGGAGCCGGAGGGTCCCATCACGGCGGTGAGCTCGCCGCTGGCGAACGCGACGTCGATCCCGTCGAGGGCACGGACCGCGGTGTCGCCGCTGCCGTACACCTTCACCAGGTCGATCGCCTGCGCTGCGATGCCCGGCTGGGTCGCAGCCGGCGTGGACGAGGCGGTCGCAGAGGTGGTCATCGAGGTTCCGCTCTCCTTGACTGCGGCAGCGCGACGGTTGCGTCGCGCGAACGGGCGTGCCCCGAACACTAGGGCCGTCACCTCCGGGAGGCGTCAGCCGCGCAGGCGATACCGGGATCCGTCGAGAGGATGACCTCGCCGTCGACCGGTCGGACCCGATGGGGACCAGGGTCCCCCTCGAGGACGGGTCAGCCGCCGGGTCGGACCAGCCCCTCCTCGTAGGCCAGCACCACCGCCTGCACCCTGTCGCGCAAGCCGAGCTTGGCCAGGATCCGCCCCACGTGCGTCTTGACGGTGGTCTCGCCGACGTACAGCTCCTTGGCGATCTCGGCGTTGGACAGACCGCGCGCCACCAGGGTGAGGACCTCGACCTCGCGTGCGGTGAGCCGCTCGAGGGCGGCGGGCGGCCGCGCCGACGGGTCGGGGCGGCTGGCGAACTCGTCGAGCAGCCGCCGCGTCACCGAGGGCGCCAGCAGCGCGTCGCCGGCGGCGACGACCCGGATCGCGTCGACGAGGTCGTCGGGCGGGGCGTCCTTGAGCAGGAAGCCGCTCGCGCCCGCCCGCAGCGCCGAGTAGACGTACTCGTCGAGGTCGAAGGTGGTCAGGATCAGCACCTTGACCGGATCCTCGACGTCCGGCCCGGCGAGGTGCCTGGTGGCCTCGACGCCGTCCATCTTCGGCATGCGGATGTCCATGAGCACGACGTCGGGGCGGGTGCGCCGGGCCAGCTCCAGCGCCTCGTAGCCGTTGCCGGCCTCACCGACGACCTCGAGGTCGTCTTCGGACTCGAGGATCATGCGGAAGCCGGCGCGCATCAGCGCCTGGTCGTCGACGAGCAGCACCCTGATCGGCATCGTCACTCTCCGAGCGGCAGTCGAGCGTGGACACGGTAGCCGCCGTCGGGGCGAGGCCCGACCTCCAGCTCGCCGCCGACGAGCGCCGCGCGCTCGCGCATGCCCACGAGCCCGTGCCCGGGGCCGCCGTCCCGCGACGGGCGCTGCGCCACGGCCGGGACCCCCGCGGCCACGACGCCGCCGTCGTCGTCGACGGTGATGTCGAGCACGTCGGCCCCGTAGCGCACGTGCACGGTCACGCGGGCGGGCCCCGCGTGCTTGAGGGCGTTGGTCAGCGCCTCCTGCACGATCCGGTAGGCGGACAGGTCCACGCCCGACGACAGCGGCCGCGGCGTCCCCTCGACCTCGAGGGTGACCTCGAGCCCGGCGTCGCGGAACTGCTCGACGAGGGCGTCGACCTCGGCGAAGCGCGGCTGCGGCGCGAAGGTGGTGTCGTCGGATCCGCCGCGCAGCAGGCCGAGGAGGCGGCGCAGCTCCACGAGGCTCTGGCGGCCGGTCGCCGCCACCTGCTCGAGCGCCTCCTCGCTGCGGTCGGGGTCGCGGCGCAGCGCCCGCTGGGCGGCGCTGGCCTGCACCACCATGACGCTGACGCTGTGCGCGACGACGTCGTGCAGCTCGCGGGCGATGCGGGCGCGCTCCTCGGCGACAGCGATGCGGGCCCTGTTCTCGCGCTCCCGCTCGAGCTGCTCGGCGCGCAGCTCCAGCTCCCGGGTGTAGGCGCGTCTGGTGCGCTGCCGGTCGCCGGTGACCCAGGCGGCGGCGACCACGACCAGCGTCACGGGCAGGTACGCGCCCGCGCCGGTGAAGACCAGCAGCGCCACCGCGCCGAGCAGCGACACGGCCAGGACGGCGCGCGCCGCGGTCCGCTCCGCGTGCGCCGCGACGCTGTAGACGGCCACGAGCAGCCCCCACAGCTGCAGCGGCACGTCCATGAGCTGGCCGACGACCGCCGCCGCGCCCACCACCGCGAACACGACGGTCGGGGCGATGCGCCGCCACGTCAGCGGCAGCGACACGAGCAGGGCGAGGACGACCGCCTGCAGCTTCGGGCCCTCGAAGGCCACCGGGTCGGGGGCGGTGGCGTCGCGCAGCCACAGCGCCGACATCTCCACGACCGCCGTGGCCAGCGCCAGGGCACCGTCGAACGCCCACGGCGGCAGCTCGTGGTACTCCTCCCGCAGACGCTCGGTCAGGTGCACATCCGCACGGTAGTTGCCGCGCGCCGCGTTGTCCTCCTCCCCCGCGACGATCGCGGTCGTCCCCGTGGACGATCGCTGCACTAGCGTGGGGGGCGACGTGCGACAGGGAGCAGACGGCGTGAGGTGGAGGCTGCTGGCGGTGTGCCTCCTCGCCGTCCTCACCGTCGCCTGCGACGAGCACGGGATCGCGACCGCACCTCCGGCCCCGCTGCCACCGGCCGCCCCCGCGGCCTACCCGGTGCACATCACCGTGGCGGCGTCCACGGCGGACGCCGACCGCGCCGCGCGTCGCCGCGCCGCCGAGCGCTACGAGGCGACGCACCCGGGCGTCGTGATCGGCTTCGTCGACAGCCGCGACCTCGTCGCCCACCGCGACCGCTTCGCCACGCAGCTGCTGACGGCCATGAGCGACGAGGTCGACGTCTACGATGTCGACGCCGGCGCGGCCGCGGCGCTGGCCGGCCACGCCGTGGACGTCAGCCGCGTCGTCGCCGCCG
>ERZ777003.4819-NODE-4819-length-10840-cov-6.731572_pt1 | contig 10840 bp, 9 predicted proteins | sample MGYA00374956_ERZ777003 | MGnify/ENA primary metagenome ERZ777003 (study PRJEB29302, sample SAMN06268252) | bioreactor metagenome | isolation source: Joint BioEnergy Institute, California, USA | place: USA:Joint BioEnergy Institute, California, USA | collected... | reverse complement strand
GACGGCGGCACCGGCGCCGACACCATGTGGGGCGGCGCGGGCAACGACCGCTTCATCGTGGACAACGCGTCCGACCAGGTGATCGAGTGGTCGGGCGGTGGCGTTGACACGGTCGAGACCTCGCTCCTGACCTACACCCTGGCGGCGAATGTCGAGGTGCTCCAGTACAAGGGGGCGGGCGACTTCACGGGCACCGGCAACGCGGAGAACAACGTCATCAGCGGCGGTGGCGGCGCCGATGAGCTCTACGGCCTCGGCGGCAACGACACCCTGTATGGCGACCACGGCGGCGACACCCTCTATGGGGGCGACGGCAACGACCTGCTGGACGGCGCCAGCGGCGATGACCGGCTGTGGGGCGGTGCGGGCAACGACACGCTCAAGGGCGGCGACGGCTTCAACATGCTCTATGGCGAGGCCGGAAACGACAGCGTCGTGGGCGGTGCCGGGCTGGACTGGGCCTGGGGCGGCGACGGCAACGACACGCTGCAGGGCATGGGCGGCGACGACCGGCTCTACGGTGACGCCGGCTGGGACGTCCTCTACGGCGGTGCAGGCAACGACAAGCTCTGGGGTGGCGCGGGCAACGACCTGCTCGAAGGCGGCGCGGGCAACGACACGCTCGCGGGCGGGCTGAACGACGACACCTACATCGTCACCAACCGCGGCGACGTGATTGTGGAGAACCCGGGCGAGGGGCTCGACCACGTCATCTCGGATGTCGGCCTGACGCTCGCGGCGAACGTCGAGAAGCTGACGCTCCGGAGCGCCGCGGGCGCCGCGAACGGCACCGGCAACGAGTCCTACAACACGCTGATCGGGAACGAGTGGAACAACGTCCTGAAGGGCCTGGCCGGTCGCGACACGCTGTATGGCGAGGGCGGCGCGGACAAGCTCCTCGGCGGGGACGACGACGACATGCTCTTCGGCGGCCTCGGGGCCGACACGCTCCAGGGCGGCGCCGGCAACGACACGCTCGACGGCGGCGCGGATGCGGATTCGATGGCGGGCGGCGCGGGCGACGACCGCTACTACGTGGACTCGCTGCTCGACGTGGTGACGGAGGCCGCGAATGGGGGCATGGACGAGATCGTCGCGGGGATCGGCGGCGTGACGCTCGCGCGGAACGTCGAGCGGCTGACGATCGCCGAGAGCGCGGGTGCGTCCAAGGGCACCGGCAACGCGCTGGCGAACCTCATCACGGGCAACAGCGCGGCGAACACGCTGGTCGGCGGGGCGGGGGACGACACCCTCGAGGGCGGCGGCGGCAACGACCGCCTGAACGGGGGCGCCGGGGCCGACGTGCTGCGCGGGGGCGCGGGCGTTGACGTGCTGACCGGCGGCCTCGGCGCGGACACCTTCGTGTTCGGCCCGCCGGGCAGCGGCCGCGACGTGGTGGCGGACTTCGAGGACGGCGTGGACCGCATCCGCGTCGAGGCCTTCGGCGCCTACTCCTTCGACGACCTGACGCTCGCCGCGGTCGGAAAGGACGTGTCGGTCTCCTTCGGTGGCGCGGAGATCGGCCTGATCCGCAACGTCGCGTTGTCGGACCTCTCCGCGGCCGACTTCGAGTTCGCGAGCCTGCCGGTCGTCGTGATCCTGGGCCTGGACTGGTGAGGCGGGCGGCGGCGGGGGCGGGCGAAGGCCGGGAAAGGCCGCTTCCACCCCCGCCCCCCCGGCGCTAAGAGATCCGGTCGAGCCCGGGGATCGCCGCCGCCGTGAACAAGCCCATCTCGCCCAATTCCTTCCGCCAGGGACCGGACGCCCGCGGCCGCTTCGGCACCTTCGGCGGACGGTTCGTGGCCGAAACCCTGATGCCGCTGATCCTGGAGGTCGAACGGGCCTACGAGGCGGCACGGCGCGACCCGGAATTCCTCGCCGAATGGCGGGCGCTGCTGAAGGACTATGTCGGCCGCCCCTCGCCGCTCTGGTTCGCGCGGCGCCTCACCGAGCACCTCGGCGGCGCCAAGGTCTATTTCAAGCGCGAGGAGCTCAACCACACCGGCGCGCACAAGATCAATGCGGTGCTGGCGCAGATCCTCCTCGCCCGGCGGATGGGGCGGAAGCGCATCATCGCCGAGACCGGCGCGGGGCAGCACGGCGTCGCCACCGCCACCGCCTGCGCCCTGTTCGGGCTGCAATGCGTCGTGTTCATGGGCGCGACCGATGTGGAGCGGCAGCAGCCCAACGTCTTCCGCATGAAGCTGCTCGGCGCCGAGGTCCGGCCCGTCACCGCCGGCGCCGGCACGCTCAAGGACGCGATGAACGAGGCGCTGCGCGACTGGGTCGCGAACGTCCGCGACACCTACTACTGCATCGGCACCGTCGCCGGGCCGCACCCCTACCCCGCCATGGTGCGCGACTTCCAGTGCGTGATCGGCGAGGAGACGCGCGAGCAGATCCTCGCCGCGGAGGGCCGGCTGCCGGACGCGCTGGTCTGCGCCGTCGGCGGCGGGTCGAGCGCGATGGGGCTGTTCCATCCCTTCCTCGACGATCCCGGCGTCGCGATGTACGGCGTGGAGGCGGCGGGTCGCGGCCTCGACACGGAGGAGCACGCCGCCTCGCTGAACCGCGGCCGGCCCGGGGTGCTGCACGGCAACCGCACCTACCTGCTGCAGGACGCGCACGGCCAGATCCGGGAGGCGCACTCGATCAGCGCTGGCCTCGACTACCCCGGCATCGGCCCGGAGCATTCCTGGCTGCACGAGATCGGCCGCGTGCAGTACGTGACGGCGACGGACGACGAGGCGCTGGAGGCCTTCCAGCTCTGCTCGCGGCTGGAGGGCATCATCCCCGCGCTGGAATCGGCGCACGGGCTGGCGCAGGTGATCAAGCTCGCGCCGACCATGCCGAAGGATCGGATCATCGTGCTCAACCTCTCGGGCCGCGGCGACAAGGACATCTTCACCGTGGCGAAGCATCTCGGGGTCGCGCTGTGAGCCGCATCGCGGAGCGCTTCGCCGCGCTGCGGCGCGAGGGCCGCGGCGCGCTGGTCACCTTCGTCGAGGGCTACGACCCGGACGCCGCCACCTCGCTCGCGATCCTGCGCGGCCTGCCCGGCGCGGGGGCGGACCTGATCGAGATCGGCGTGCCCTTCACCGATCCGATGGCGGATGGCCCGGCGGTCCAGCGCAGCGGCCTGCGCGCGCTGAAGGCCGGTGCGACGCTCGCCGGCGTGCTCGCCCTGGTGCGCGACTTCCGCCGCGGGGACGATGCGACGCCGGTGGTGCTGATGGGCTACTACAACCCGATCCTCGCCTATGGCGTGGACCGCTTCTGCACCGACGCGGCAGCCTCCGGCGTGGACGGGCTGATCATCGTGGACGTGCCGCCGGAGGAGGCGGACGAGATCGAGCCGCAGGCGAAGGCGAACGGACTCGACCTGATCCGCCTGGTCGCGCCGACGACGGACGAGGCGCGGCTGCCGCGCGTCCTCGCCGGCAGCTCGGGCTTCGTCTACTACGTCTCGATCACCGGCGTGACCGGCACGCACAGCGCGACCGCCGATAGCCTGCGCGATGCGATCGCCCGCCTGCGGCGCCACACCGACCTGCCGGTCGCCATCGGTTTCGGCATCCGCACGCCGGAGCAGGCGGCGGAGGCAGTGCGCATCGGCGACGGCGCGGTGGTGGGCTCGGCGCTGGTGGACACGATCGCGGCGAGCCTCGATGAGGCAGGGCGCGCGCGGCCGGACACGGTGCGCCGGGTGCTCGACCAGGTGCGCGGCCTGGCGGAGGCGGTGCGCGCGGTGCGGAAGGAAGCCGTCGCGGGATGAACTGGATCAGCGACTGGGCGCTGCCCCGGATCCAGACGCTGTTCGGCGCCAAGAAGGAGGTGCCGGACAACCTCTGGCACAAGTGCCCGGCCTGCGAGCAGATGATCTTCCACCGCGACCTGGAGCGCGCATTGCACGTGTGCCCGCATTGCGGCCACCACATGCGCATCGGCGCGATGCAGCGGCTGAAGTACACGCTCGACGAGGGCTTCCAGCGCATCGAGCTGCCCAGGATGCCGCAGGACCCGCTGCGCTTCCGCGACCAGCGCCGCTACATCGACCGGCTGAAGGAGTCGCAGTCCCGTCTGCAGATGGACGACGCCGTGCTGGTGGCGCACGGCACCATCGAGGGCCGGCGCGCCGTCGTCGCCGCCTTCGAATTCGCCTTCATGGGCGGCTCGATGGGCGCCGGCGTGGGCGAGGCGATGGTCACCGCGGCGAAGCTCGCCGTGCTGCAGGACGCGCCCCTGATCGTCTTCACCGCCTCCGGCGGGGCGCGGATGCAGGAGGGCGCGATCTCGCTGATGCAGATGCCGCGCACCGTGATCGCGACGCGCATGGTGAAGGAGGCGGGGCTGCCCTACATCGTGGTGTTGTGCGACCCCACCACGGGCGGCGTCACCGCGAGCTTCGCGATGCTGGGCGACATCCACATCGCCGAGCCCGGCGCGCTGATCGGCTTCGCCGGCGCGCGGGTGATCGAGCAGACCGTGCGCGAGAAGCTGCCGGAGGGCTTCCAGCGCGCCGAGTACCTGCTCCAGCACGGCATCCTCGACATGGTGGTGAAGCGGTCCGAGATGCGCGCCACGCTGGCGCGGCTGATCGGCCTGCTGCGCGAGCCGGAGCGCGCCCCGGCGGGTGAGGAGGCGGCGGCCGCGCCGCTCGTCGCCCTGCCCGCGCCCGAGGCGGGCGGGGACGCCGCCAGGCCGGCGCAGCCCGCCGAGTGAGCAAGGAAAACGCCGAGGGTACGCTGCACGCAGCGGCGGCGGCAGGGCGTAGCAGCGACGCGATCGTCGCGCGGCTGCACGGCCTGCACCCCGTGCTGATCGACCTCAGCCTGGACCGCCTGCACCGCGCCCTCGCCGCGCTCGGCCATCCGGAGCGTCACCTGCCGCCGGTGGTGCATGTCGCGGGGACCAACGGCAAGGGCTCGACCTGCGCCTTCCTGCGCGCGATCGCGGAAGCGGCGGGGCGGAGCGTGCATGTCTACACCTCGCCGCATCTCGTCCGGTTCCATGAGCGCATCCGCCTCGCCGGCGCGCTGGTGGAGGAGGAGGCGCTGGCCGCGACGCTCGAGGAGGTGGAGCGCGTGAATGCCGGCGCGCCAATCACGGTGTTCGAGGTGATCACCGCCGCCGCGCTGCTGCTCTTCGCGCGCGTGCCGGCCGACCTGCTGGTACTGGAGGTCGGGCTCGGCGGACGGTTTGACGCGACCAATGTGGTGGACCGGCCGGCGGCGACGGCGATCACCAGCATCTCTGTGGACCACATGGAGTTCCTCGGCGACACGCTCGAGAAGATCGCCTTCGAGAAGGCCGGCATCCTCAAGCCCGGCGTGCCCTGCGCGACCGGCACGCAGGACCCGGCGGCGCTGCGCGTGCTGGAGGCGCGCGCGGCGGAGCTCGGCGCGCCGCTGCTCGCGCGCGGGCGGGACTGGACGATCGAGCCGGCCGGGGCAGGGCTGCGCTACGCGGATGCGCGCGGCGCGCTCGACCTGCCGCCGCTCTCGCTGCCCGGTCCGCACCAGGCCGACAACGCCGGCATCGCCATCGCCGCGCTGCGGGCCTGGAATCCCGGCTGGCTGACCGATGCGGCGATTGTGGCGGGCGTCGCGCGCGCCGAATGGCCGGCGCGGATGCAGCGGCTGCGCGGCGCGCTGGCGGCGCGCCTGCCCGCCGGGTGGGAGCTGTGGCTCGACGGCGGGCACAACGCCGGGGCGGGCCGCGCCCTCGCCGAGCATCTGCGCGGCTGGCGCGACCGGCCGCTGCACCTGATCGTGGGCATGAAGGGCTCAAAGCAGGCGGCGGAGTTCCTGCGCCCACTGCTGCCGCTCGCCGACACGCTCTGGGCGGTGGCGGAGCCGGGCCAGCACCAGGCAATGCCGGTCGAGGCGATCATCGCGGCGAGCGATGGCGTCGCGCGGCCGGGGCCGACGGTGGCGGAGGCCCTCGCGGCGCTGCCGAAGGACGGGCCGCCGGCGCGGGTGCTGATCTGCGGCAGCCTGTATCTCGCCGGCGAGGTGCTGAAGGCGGACGAGGCCGGCCCCTGTCAGCTCTCCAGCTCGGTGTCCCAGTACAGGTAGTCGCGCCAGCTCTCGTGCAGGTAGTTCGGCGGGAAGCTGCGGCCGTTCTCCTGCAGCTCCCAGGTGGTGGGCTGGCGCGGCGGGCGGCGCGGGAACATCTTGCACTCCTGCGGCAGGCGGTTGCCTTTGCGCAGGTTGCACGGCCCGCAGGCGGTGACGACGTTGTCCCAGGTTGTCCGCCCGCCGCGGCTGCGCGGGATCAGGTGGTCGAAGGTCAGGTCCTGCGTGGCGTGCGGCTCGGCGCAGTACTGGCACTCGAAGCGGTCGCGCAGGAACACGTTGAATCGCGTGAAGGCCGGGCGCCGCGCCGCCGGGATGTATTCCTTCAGCGCGATCACGCTGGGCAGGCGAATCGTCTGGCTGGGGGAGTGGACTTCGTAGTCGTATTCGCTGAGCACCGCGACGCGGTCGAGGAAGACCGCCTTCACCGCGTCCTGCCAGCACCAGACCGACAGCGGGAAATAGGAGAGTGGCCGGAAATCCGCGTTCAGCACGAGCGCGGGGAAGTGCTTCTCTCCGGCGGGAATACTGCCGTCCGGCAAACGTCGCTCCTCTCAGCGACGAGCCAACCAGCCCTGGGGCTCCCGCACGGCGCGCAGGCCCCAGATGCTGTGGCGCCGCCGCGTCTCAAGGTATTCATGCCATCGAGGGTGCCGCGCCGCAACAGGGACGGCCCGTCGTTTCATCGCGCCGTCACGGCGGGGGCATCGCGAGGGCGCGCTGGAGGAACAGGGCGCCCAGGGAAAGCCCGGCGTCGTCAATGCCGTGGCCGAGGCGGGGCGCGTAGTGCGCCTCCACCGGCACCCCGGCGGCGCGCAGCGCCTGCTCGGCCACGCGGCTGGCGGAAACCGGAACGATTTCATCCGCCTCGCCATGCACGAGGAGGACCGGCGGCCGCCCCGCCAGCTCGGCGGCGAGCGAATCCGGCGCGAGCAGCGCCCCGGAATAGGCGAGGATCGCCGCCGGGGCGGGGCGCCGGCGAAGTCCGGCGAACAGCGCCGTCATCGCCCCCTGGCTGAAGCCCATCAGGACCAGCGGGGCGGTGGGGGGCAGGCCGTGGCGGGCCCGCTCCGCCTCCAAGAAACGCTCCAGGATCGTGGCGGCGTGACGGACGCCCGCCTCCAGGCGCGCGGGGGTGCGGTCCTCGATGCTGAACCACTGCCGGCCGAAGGGGGCGCCTTCGTAGGGGAAGGGGGCGTTCGGGGCGACGAAGACGGCCTCCGGCGCCGCCTGGGACCAGTGGGGGGCGAGGTCGATCAGGTCATGCCCGTCCGCACCGACGCCGTGCAGCAGGACCACAAGCTGCCGCGGCGGCGATGCGCCGCCGCCACCACCGGTTTTCGGGCCCCAGCGGGGGCCGTCGAGCTGCTGGGATTCGTTGCCCGCCATCGGTGCTCCTTGCTATCCGATGCCTGCCCCCGCTACCCGGGGCGCGCCATGGCGGCAAGCCCGGTCGTTACCCGATTCGCGCCCAGCCCGACGGGGTTCCTGCATCTCGGCCACGCCCATTCCGCGCTGTCCGGATGGCGCCTGGCGCGCGCCGCCCCCGGCGGCGGCCGCTTCCTCCTGCGGCTGGAGGACATCGACCCGGGCCGCTGCCGCCCGGAATTCGCCGAGGCGATCCTCGAGGACCTGGCCTGGCTCGGGCTCGATTGGGACGGGCCGGTGCGGGTGCAGTCGGCGCATCTCGGCGAGTACCGCGCGGCGCTCGATTCGCTCGCGGCGCGCGGGCTGCTCTACCCCTGCTTCTGCACCCGCACCGAGATCGCGCGCGAGGTCGCCGCCGCCGCCCACGCGCCGCACGGGCCGGACGGGCCGCTCTATCCGGGCACCTGCCGGCGTCTCGATGCGGAAACGCGGGCGGCGCGGATCGCCCGTGGCGACCCCTACGCCCTGCGCCTCGACATGACGCGCGCGCTCGCGGCGGTGCCGGGGCCGCTGAGCTACGAGGAGCGCGGCGAGGGCCGCATCCGCTGCGACCCGGCGCGCTTCGGCGACGTGGTGCTGGCGCGCAAGGACGTGCCGGCGAGCTACCACCTCTGCGTCACGCATGACGACGCGCTGCAGGGCGTGACCCTGGTGACGCGCGGAGAGGACCTGCGCCCGGCGACCGACCTGCATCGGCTGCTCCAGGCGCTGATGGGCTGGCCGGAGCCGGCCTACGCGCATCACCGGCTGCTGACGGATGCGAGCGGCCGGCGCCTTGCCAAGCGCGACCGCGCGGCGACCCTGCGCGACCTGCGCGCGGCGGGACGCACGCCGGCCGAGGTGCGGGCGATGGCGGGATTCCCGGACTGAAGCCACTCCTTGCCGGCCAACACACCGGCCGCGACGGGGCCGGGCCGGCCTGCCCTGGCGCGGCGCGCTGCAAAGGGCACCGCTTCTCTCGGCGCACCCGCGGTCGCCCGAGGGCGTCGCGCCTTGGCAGCCGCCGTCCGCGCCGCCAGGACCGCTGCGGGTCTCCGCGTCCGCGTCAGCCCCGGCGCGATCCTTGCCGCTTCACGGTTGGCACCGCCGGGCTAGGTCGGCTGCACGTTCAGGGTGCGGATGATGCGGCCCCAATTCTCCACTTCCGCGGCCATGAAGTCCTTCAGGGCCTCCGGCGCCATGGTGCGGACCTCCAGCCCCTGCACCGCGAGCTGCTGCCGCAGCTCGGGCTGCGCCATCACCTCCGCCAGGGCCGCGTTCACCCGGTTGATCACCGGCTGAGGGATGCCGGCGCGGCCGCCCAGCATGAACCAGACCGAGAGATTGTAGCCCGGCAGCGTCTCGGCCATCGCGGGGATGTCCGGCGCCAGCGGAGAGCGCTCCGCCGTGGTGACCGCGAGCGCCCGCACCCGGCCCTCCCGCGCCTGCACCAGTGCCTCGCCGAGGTCGGCGATCGTGTAGGAGATTCGGCCGGCGGCGCATTCGTTCGTCGCCTCCGGCTGGCCGCGATAGCCCACCTCCAGCGCCTCGATCCCCGCCATGTGCGCCATCAGCGCGCCGGCGATCTGCCGGCTGGGCGCGCCATGGCCGAAGGTGAGCTGGCCCGGCCGCGCCTTGGCATAGGCGAAGAGTTCGGCCGCCGTGCGCACCGGCAGGCGAGGGTCGCAGATCAGCAGATAGGGCGCATTCGCCACCAGCGCGATCGGCACCAGGTCGCGCAACGGGTCGTAGGGGAGATCCTTGATCATGTGCGGCGCGCTGGCGCCGGTGGAGACGCCGATCATCAGCAGGGTATGGCCGTCCGCCGGCGCGGCGAGCGCGGCACGCACGCCGATGATGCCCTGGGCGCCGCTGCGATTGTCCACGACGACGGGCTGGCCGAGCCGCTGCGCGAGCCCCGGGCTGTAGAGCCGGGTGAGGATGTCGGTCTGGGTGCCGGCAGGGAAGGTGACGATGATGCGGACCGGGCGATCGGGCCAGGCGGCGCGGGCGGCAGTGGGCGCGGCCAGCATCAGCGGCGCGGCCAGCAGGCCGCGACGGCAAGGGTGCATGACGTTCCTCCCGTTTCCTGTGCGCCGATTGAGGCGCATGGAACCGGGCTGCGCAAGCTGCCGCCCTCAGCGTCCCGGTCGCGCGAAGGCGCGCCTGCCGCCAGGGCGGGCTCCGCGCGCGGATCGCGGGATGCGCGGTGTGCAGGTGGCGAAACGCCTCAGTCCGGGCCCTGGTCCAGCCCCGCGCGCAGCTCTCTGCCCTCCGCCGAATCGGGGTCAATCAGCCCCTCGCGCAGGAACAGGTCGATCAGCACCAGGTTGACGTTGAACTTCACCTCGTCGGTGTCGCGCACGAACTCCAGGACGCGCTGCGCCGGCCAGAGCTCGAAGCGCTCCACCTCGTCGTCGTTCGGCCGGGGCACGAAATCCTCCGGCAGGTCGAGGTCGTAGCAGTGCAGCACGTCGCGCCGGAGCCCGCCCTCGGCCTGCGCCATGATGTAGGAGACGCGGCCGACACGGCGTGCCCGCGCCGCGAGCTCCGCCGGCACGCTCGCCTCCTCCTCCGCCTCCTTGACCAGAGTCTGGTCGGCGGTGAGGCCCGCGGGGATGCCGCCGGCGATCAGGTTGTCGAGCTTGCCGGGCGCGACGCTCTTGTCGCGCGACCGCCAGCCGACCCAGAGGTGCAGTCCGTCCGCGCGCCGCACCAGGCCGTTCACGTGCACGCCCTGGGAGATCACGCCGAAGGCCGGAAGCGCGCCGCGGTCCAGCGTGGCGAGGACGGGGCCCTCCGAGGCGGCGCGCACATCGAAGGCCTCGCGGCGCAGGCGGAAGAAGCCGCGCTTGGCAAGGCTTGCGCAGACATTCGCCAGCGCGTCGGAGCGCGTGCCGGGGCTGCGCAGCCGGGCGGCGAGGGAGACGCCCCCCGCATCGAAATGGAATTCCTGCGGCCAGAAGGCGAGCGCGCGAGCGAGGTCCTGCGAGAGCCAGCCGACATGCTGCCCGGCGATCCGGAACGGCACGAGATGAGCCGGGGAGGCGAGGTTGTTGCAGGCCTCGATGTGACGGGCGAAGGGCGAGGGCATGCGCCCCTGTAGCGCGGGGCCGCCCCGGGCGCGAGGCGGGCGCCGCGGCGGCCCCGCGCGCGGGCTCAGGCGAAGCGGGCGAAGGAATAGAAGCGGTGCTCGGAGGGCGGGTAGCGCTGGGCGAGGGCCGCGACGGGCTCCGTGCGGTCCGTCTCCCATGTGTCGGCCACCACGGCGCTGGGCTGCCAGCGCGAGATCTCCGGCTCGCAGGGGTTGGGGAAGCCGTCCTGGATGCCGATCACGCAGGTGGCGTGCCGCGGTG
>ERZ777003.4817-NODE-4817-length-10845-cov-6.343095_pt1 | contig 10845 bp, 10 predicted proteins | sample MGYA00374956_ERZ777003 | MGnify/ENA primary metagenome ERZ777003 (study PRJEB29302, sample SAMN06268252) | bioreactor metagenome | isolation source: Joint BioEnergy Institute, California, USA | place: USA:Joint BioEnergy Institute, California, USA | collected... | reverse complement strand
GCGCCGGCGAGCAACGGACGGCGTCGTCGGCGCCGCTTGTGGTCACGCCGCAGGAGGCGGCGCACGCCGCCTCGCCGCAGCGCCGCCCCGCGCTGCTCGCGCGCCTGTTCGGAGGGTTGCCGCTGCTGCGCCGCGAAAGGCGGGTTCCCGGCGGCCTCGGCGCCGTGCCGCTCGGTGCCGTGCTGCGCGCCGCCGACGCCGCGGCCGCCGAGGAAGCGCACGTGCCATCGCGCGGACGCGCCAGTGGCAGCGCCTATGTCCCGCCCGATCTCCCGGTGGTGCCCGAGGCGCGACGCCCCGCGGCGCGCGCCGCCGCCCCGCCGCCGCGCGTCGCCGACCGCGCGCCGGACCCGAAGAAGAGCGCCGCCGCGCGGCAGCCGAACCTCGGGCTGGAGGACGGTCCCTGGCGCCTGCCGCCGCTCGACCTGCTCGCCGAGCCGAACGCGAAGCGTGGCGCCGGGCGGCCGAGCGAGGAAGCGCTGCAAGCCAATGCCCGCCTGCTCGAGAGCGTGCTCGAGGACTACGGCGTGCGCGGGCGCATCGTGGAGATTCGTCCCGGCCCGGTGGTCACGCTCTACGAGCTGGAGCCCGCGCCGGGGACGAAGAGCGCGCGCGTCATCGGCCTCGCCGACGACATCGCGCGCTCGATGAGCGTGCTCGCGGTGCGCATCGCGACCGTCCCCGGGCGCAACGTGATCGGCATCGAGCTGCCGAACGCGCGGCGCGAGACGGTCTTCCTGCGCGAGCTGCTGGAATCGGAGGACTGGGCGCGCCATCCGGGGCGGCTCAACCTCGCGCTCGGCAAGGACATCGGCGGCGGGCCCGTCATCGCCGACCTCGCGCGCATGCCGCACCTGCTGATCGCCGGCACCACCGGCTCGGGCAAGTCGGTCGCCGTGAACACGATGATCCTGAGCCTGCTCTACCGGCTGAGCCCGGACGAGTGCCGGTTCATCATGATCGACCCGAAGATGCTGGAGCTCTCGGTCTACGACCGCATCCCGCATCTGCTGGCGCCCGTCGTCACCGAGCCGCCCAAGGCGATCGGCGCGCTGAAGTGGACCGTGCGCGAGATGGAGCGGCGCTACCGCGCCATGTCGCAGCTCGGCGTGCGCAACATCGCGGGCTACAACGAGAAGGTCACGACCGCCCGCGCTCGCGGCGAGGTGCTGACCCGCCGCGTCCAGACCGGCTTCGACCCCGAGACGGGCAAGCCGGTGTTCGAGGACCAGCCGCTCACGCTCGAGCCGCTGCCGATGATCGTCGTCGTCATCGACGAGATGGCGGACCTGATGATCGTCGCCGGCAAGGAGATCGAGGCGGCGGTGCAGCGCCTGGCGCAGATGGCGCGCGCGGCGGGCATCCACGTGATCATGGCGACGCAGCGCCCCTCGGTGGACGTCATCACCGGCACGATCAAGGCGAACTTCCCGACCCGCATCTCCTTCCAGGTGACCTCGAAGATCGACAGCCGCACCATCCTCGGCGAGCAGGGGGCGGAGCAGCTCCTCGGCCAGGGCGACATGCTCTACATGGCGGGCGGCGGGCGGATCAGCCGCGTGCACGGGCCCTTCGTGAGCGACGCCGAGGTCGAGCGCGTGGTCGCCTTCCTGCGCGAGCAGGGCGAGCCGAGCTATGTCGAGGAAGTGACGGAGTCCGACGAGGAGGGCGGCGAGGCCGGCGGCCTGTCGCTCTCCGGCATCGCGGGCGCGAGCGAGGGCGAGAAGAGCCTGTTCGACCAGGCGGTGCGCCTCGTCACCGTCGAGGGCAAGGCAAGCACCAGCTTCCTCCAGCGCCATCTGCAGATCGGCTACAACCGCGCCGCCAAGCTGATCGAGCAGATGGAGAAGGAGGGCATCGTCGGCCCGGCGAACCATGTCGGCAGGCGCGAGGTGCTGGCGCGGCGGACGGAGGATTGAGATCGCCGACCGCCGGCGGACAGCCACGGCGGGTGCCGTGCGGCGGCGCAGCGCGCGCGTCCCTGCCCGCCGGTCGTGTCCCGGTTTGGACTCCCTGACTTCACGTCCGCGCTAACCGCGTCGCGCCCTGTCCGCGGCTCCTGTACGCTTGGCGCTCGGCATGGAGCCAGCCGATTTCCAAGCTGAGGCCCAGCCCTTGGCCGGCACGCCGCACCGCTACAGCCGCGGGGAGCGGATCGCCGATGCCGCCGTCCATGCGCTCGGCGCCGCCGGCGGGTTGGTCGCCTGCGGCATGCTCGCGGCCGTCGCGCTGCCCGGGGCCGGTGCCGACCCGCTACGGGCGCTCAGCCTTCTGGTCTATGCGGCTGGGCTCGTGGCCATGCTCGGGTGCTCGGCCCTATACAACCTCACCCCCGACACCGCCCCTCGCAAGGCGGCCCTGCGGCGCCTCGACCGCGCGGCCATCTTCGCCATGATCGCCGGCACCTACACGCCCTTCGGCGGCATCGCGCTCGGCGGGGCCGTCGGCGGTGGGCTGCTCGTTTTCGTGTGGGCGGCCGCGGCCGTGGGGATGGCGCATGCGCTGCGCGGCAGGCCGGGCGGCCGCGAGCGCACGGCCGTGCTGCTCTACCTGCTGCTGGGCTGGTGCGGCGTGGTCCTTCTCGGCCCGCTCTCCGCTGCCCTTCCGGCGGGGGTGCTCGTCCTGCTCGCGGCAGGCGGGGTGCTCTACAGCGTCGGCACCCTGCCCCACCTGGCGACCTGGCTGCCCTACCACAACGCGGCTTGGCATGTCTGCGTGCTCGGCGGGGCGGCCTGCCACTTCGCCGCCGTCCTCCGGGTCGCCGCGCCGGCGGCCTGAACGACGCGGATCTCGAACGGAAAGGGCACGCCACGCCCGCTGCTTGACTTGCACCCCGTGCCCGCCAACGCTGGGCGCGGCATTCCAGGAGCCGCACCCCATGCGCCGCACCGCGCTTACCCTTGTCGTCCTTGCCGCCGCGGCGGCGCCCGCTGTCGCCCTCGCGCAGGACCGTCCGCCGCCGATGCCGACGCGCGACGTCGCCGTCACCTATCGCGTCATCGGCGGCGGCGACGCCGGCGGCAGCGAGATGCGCATCGCCTGGCTCACCGGCGAGCAGCGCGTGCGCCTGGACATGCCCGGGGGCCGGGGCGCGATGATCATGGACCTCAAGGGCCAGCGCGCCTTCATGGTGATGGACGAGCAGCGCATGGTGATGGAGCTGCCGTCCAGCGCCGGGACCATGCCGCAGCCGGGCCAGATCCCGTCGAGCGCGCGGATGACGCGCAGCGGCACCGACCGCGTGGCCGGCCAGGCCTGCACCGTCTGGCAGGTGGAGGAGGAGGGCGGCCGGCGCGGCTCGGCCTGCGTCACCGACGACGGCGTCCTGTTGCGCGCGCGCGGCCCTGACGGCAGGGAGGGGATGGAGGCGACGCAGGTCACCTACGGCCCGCAGGATCCCGCCCGGTTCCGCCCGCCGGCCGGCTACCGGACCGAGCAGATGGGCATGCCGCCCCGCCGCTGACGCCCGCTTGCCCGCGCCCGCGCGGGCCGGCTTGGGCAAGGCCGCATCCCGCCCGCGCGGCCGCCGAGGGCGTGCCGTTCCTCGATCGTCCTGGGCGGCAGTCCGCCGCCGATGCTCGCGCGGGCGTCCCTCCATGTGGGGACGGCTGGCGATGATGCGTGCTTCCGCGGGGGCGCCTCGGCTAGTCTCGCCCTCCGGCTTCGTCTGGGAGGGAACAGCGCCATGAAGCTTTACTACTTCCCCGGCTCCACCACCTGCCGCCCGGTCCAGATGTTTGCCGCCGAAGCCGGCATCCCGCTGGCGCTCGAGGCGGTGGACCTGATGGGCGGCGCCCACCTCACGGATGCCTACAAGGCGATCAATCCGAACCAGGTCGTCCCGGTGCTCGAGGAGCCGGATGGCTTCCGCGTGTTCGAATCCTCGGCGATCCTGAAATACCTGGCGGAGAAGACCGGCTCCCCCGCCTACCCGTCCGATCCGCAGGGCCGCGCGCGGGTGAACGCGCTGATGGACTGGTTCAACACCGGATTCTACCGCGAGTTCGGCTACGGCTACGTCTATCCGCAGATCATGCCGTTCCTTGGCTGGGATGATCCCGCGGTTCAGCAGGCGGTGCTGGCGCGCGGCGCGGAGAAGTCCGCGCGGCTGATGCGCATCCTGAACGACCACTGGCTCGGCGAGGACGGGCCCCATCTCGGCGGGGCGCAGCCGAACATCGCGGATTTCCTCGGCGTCTGCTTCACCAGCATCGGCGAGATGATCGGCTTCGACTTCGGCCCCTATCCGCGCGTCGCGCGCTGGATGGAGGCGATGCGGTCCCGCCCGAGCTGGGCCGAGGTCAACGGGCCGTGGGAGGCCTGGCGCGACCACTGCCTCGCCCAGCGGCAGGCCAAGGCGGGAGCGGCGGCGTCATGAGCATCCGCGCCTTCCACCACGTCGCCTATCGCTGCCGCGATTCCGAGGAGACGCGGCGGTTCTACGAGGATTTCCTCGGCCTCGAACTCGCCGGCGCGCTCGACATCCGCACCACCCAGACCGGGCGGCAGACCAAGGTGCTGCACACCTTCTTCCGCCTCGGCGACGGCAGCTTCCTCGCCTTCTTCGAGGCGCCGGACCGCGACTTCGACTTCAAGGACCAGCATGATTTCGACCTCCACGTCGCGATGGAGATCGAGAGCGAGGAGGAGCTGCAGCGCATGCTGGAGCGCGGCCGCGCGCTCGGGATCGAGACGCGCGGGCCGAGCGACCACGGCGCGATGCGCTCGATCTATTTCCGCGACCCGAACGGCTATGTGGCGGAGCTGACGGTGAAGAAGGCGGGGCACGATGCGGCGATGGACCCGCGCCGCAACGGCGCGCGCGCCACGCTCGACCGCTGGCAGGCGGAGAAGGGGGCGGCGACGGCGTCCGGCGGGCGGTGACGCCCGCGCGCCGCGCCGGCCCGGCCGTTACTCGACCGGCGCGAGGCTCTTGATCAGGTCGAAGACGCGCTTGCGCACCGCGGGATCGGTGATGCGGTAGTAGGCGCGCACCAGTTCCAGCGTCTCGCGCCGGTGCAGCGTGTCGTCGTCGAAGCCTTCCTGCGCTTCGGCCATGCCGCCAAAGCCGCCGCTGCGCCGGCCGCCCAGAGCCGGGTTGCCGCCCATCGCGTCGGGCATGTCGTCGAAGAAGAAGCTCACCGGCACGTCGAGCACGCGGGCGAGGTCGAACAGCCGGCTCGCGCCGATGCGGTTCACCCCGCGCTCGTACTTCTGGATCTGCTGGAAGGTGAGGCCCAGGGCCTCGCCGAGCTTCTCCTGGCTCATGCCGAGGAGGGTGCGCCGCAGCCGGACCCGGCTGCCCACATGCACATCGATCGGACTCGGGCGGTGCTCGCGTTCTGTCGCCGCGTTGCGCTCTGCCACGTCCTCCATGAGCACCCTCCGCCTCCGCCATTCTGGCGATTCGCCCCGCCGGGTTCAGATCCTGCCGCCGAATCTCGCGAGTCTCGACGTCTGGTTACGCACGCCGGCGTTGCGGTCGCATGTCTGCAAGCCAGGGTTGAAGTAACGCCGCGTCATGAGGCTGTCAACTCTTTTGAGAAGTCTCGGCGTTCTAGACAGCCCGTGGTGGCGAAACCGTGGCGGAGAAATATTCAAGATTCAATCCTCCGGCGGCTGCGGCCAAGCCACCACCCCAGGAACAGGCTTGTGAATGCAAGCCCGGCAGGCACCGTCAGCCCCAGACGGGCGAAGAGGGTGGGCACACGCGATGCGGGCAATTGCGCCGTGATTGCATCCGTTTCCCCGAGGCCAAGCCGCGCCCGCACCCGGCCGAGCGGATCGAACACCGCCGAGATCCCCGTCTGCGCCGCCCGCGCCAGCGGCAGGCCCTCCTCCACCGCGCGCATCCGCGCCGCCGCGAGGTGCTGGTACGGCCCGGCCGAGTGGCCGAACCAGGCGTCGTTGGTGACATTCACCAGCCAGTCCGGGCGCGGCTCCGGCGTCACCGCGCCGGGGAAGATCACCTCGTAGCAGATGAGGGCGCCAAGGGTCGGCAGGCCGGAGGGCGCGATGGCGACGAGGCCCGGCCCGGCACTGATGTCGATCGCCATCGGCACCACCCGCACCGGCAGCAGGCCGCGCAGCGGCATGTACTCGCCGAAGGGCACCAGGTGCGCCTTGTCGTAGCTGCCGGTGATCCGCCCCTCGTCGTCCACGGCCACCAGGCTGTTGAAGACGCGGAGCGGCCGGCCGTCCGGCCCCCACTCGACCCGCAGTGTGCCGGCGAGCAGCACGGCGCCCGGCGGCAGCCGCTCGGCGATCAGGCGCCGCGCCTCGGCGTCCTCGGGGAGGCGGAAGGGACTCGCCGTCTCCGGCCAGATCACCACGATGCGCTCGTCGGGGGCGAGTTCCGGCAGGACCCGCGCGATCGCGGAGGCCGTCAGGTCGAGGTAGCGCCGGAAGATCGGCAGCCGCGTCTCCGGGCGCCATTTCAGGTCCTGCGCGACGTTTCCCTGCACGAGCACGACCCGCCAGGGCCGGTCCGCGCCCGGCTCGGCCATGGTGAGCCGGGCCGCGCCGAGCAGGCCGAACAGCGCGACCGCCGCCGCCGTCCCGCCCGCCAGGCTGCGCCACCCGCCGCCGGCCGCCGGCAGCCCGGCGAGCACCAGCGTCGCGAGGCCGAGGCCGTGCACCCCGACCCAGGCCGCGCCCTGGATCGGCACTGCGTCGAAGGCCCAGACCGTGCCGATCAGGTTCCAGGGAAAGCCGGTGAGCAGTACGCCGCGCAGCATCTCGGCGAGGATGAAGGCGCCGGCGAAGACGAGCAGCCGCGGCCAGCCCGGCGCCGCGCGCCAGGCGAGCGCCGCCGGCAGGGCGACGAACAGGCCGAGCGGGAGCGAGATCGCCGGCACCGCGATCGGCACCAGCCACCAGAAGCGCTCGACCTCGGTGAGGATGGCGTGGGTGATCCAGTAGAGCCCGCCGGCGAAGTGCCCCCAGCCCCAGACGAGGCCGATCAGCCCGGCGCGCCGGGCGCTCGGCGCGGCGCCGATGAGCGCGAGCAGGCCGGGGATCGAGACCAGCAGCACCGGCACCGCATGCACCGGCGGCAGGGCGAGCGCCGCGAGCAGGCCAAGCGCGAAGGCGAGCAACAGCGCGCGCCGTGGCGGCAGCGCGGCGACCCGGCGGAGGAGGCGGGAGGGGATCACGCCCTGGGCGTTACCGCCCGCCCCGCCCCGGGGCAAGGAACCGGCGGGCCGAACGGCCGCCAGGTCCGGCATCACGCCAGGCCGCCATTGATCGAGATGCACTGGCCCGTGATGTAGCCGGCGCGGTCGGAGCAGAGGAAGGCGACCAGATCCGCCACCTCCTCCGGTCGTCCGGCGCGGCGCGCGGGCACCATCTTCGCGATCCTCTCCCGCGTCAGCCCGGCCGCCTCCACCGCGGGGCTCTCGATGATCCCGGGCGCGACCGCGTTGACCGTCACGCCGCGCGGCGCGCATTCCAGCGAGAGGGCGCGCACGGCGCCGATCAGCCCGGCCTTCGCCGCGGCGTAGTTCACCTGCCCGCGGTTGCCCATGATGGCGGAAAGCGAGGACATCGCCACGATCCGCCCCCAGCGCGTGCCGATCATGGGCAGCAGCAGGGGGCGCGCGACGTGGAAGAAGCCGTCGAGCGAGACGCCGATCACGCCGTGCCACTGCGCCTGGCTCATGCCGGCCATCGGCGCGTCGTCATGCGTGCCGGCGTTGTGCACCAGGATCTGGATCGGCCCGTCCTCGAGCAGCCGCTCGACCGCGGCGGCGGTCGCGGCCGCGTCGGTCAGGTCGAACGTCACCGCCTCGGCGCTGCCGTGGCCCCCGGCGCGGATCTCCGCCGCGACCGCCTCGGCGCGCGCCGGGTTCGCATGGCCGTGCACCAGCACATGCGCGCCATCCGCGGCGAGGGCGCGCGCGATCGCCGCGCCGATCGGGCTGCCGCCCCCGGTGACCAGCGCACGCCGCATCGTTCCTCGCTATTCCTCCGGCAGGATGATCGCGGCCTGACCGGCGAGCAGGCGCCGCCCCCCGCCCTCGACCGCGAAACGGTAGATGAAGCCGCGCGCCTCCGTGGCAAGGGCCTCGGCGGTGACGAGCAGCGGGCCGGGCAGGTCATCGAGCCGCTCGGCGCCGATCTCCACGCCGCGCAGGCTGGAGAGATAGCCTGCCGGCTGGGGCCGCCCCGCCGCGCGCAGCGCGCCATGCGCCGCCATGGCCTGCAGCGCGTACTCGACGCCGCAGATGGCGGGCAGCGCGCCGTCGCCCTCGCGCCGCAGCGGGTTGTGCGGATCGCGGTGCGAGAGCGCCAGCGCGACGATGCGCGTCGCGTCCCAGGCTGCGATCGCGTCGAGCAGGCACATCGCGCCCTGATGCGGCACCAGACGCTGCACCGCCGCGCGGTCGAGCAGGGGCGGCGCGGCGAGGGTGTCCGGCGGCGCCTGGCGAGGCACCGTTCCTTCACTCAGCATGGTGCGACCGCGATCTCGATGCAGCCGTCCTCCAGCATCGGCAGCACGAGCCGCGCCGCTTCGCGCCGTGCTAGGGCGCGCAGCAGGGGCACGGCGCCGCGCGCCGTCGGGTTGCCCGCGGCCAGGGCGTCGAGCGCGGTCCCGGCCGGCGGCGGCGGTGGCGCGGGCTCCGGCCGGTAGCGTATCTCAAGCCGGGCGATGGCGGCCGGATCGAGGCGCCGCTCGTCCCGCGCGGGCGGCGCGAGCACCAGCCCTGCGGCAAAGGGCGCCGTGGTCGGGCGGCACTGCGCCAGCGGCTCGTTCAGCGGCGCGTCGTAGGCGCAGAACAGCACGGCCGCGCCGGTGGCGGAGACGCGCATGGCGGCGTGCAGCAGGCCTGCCGCGAAGACCTGGTCGTGCCCGCCGACCGAAACCGAGGGGCTGGTCGAGCCGGTCGCGATGCTCCAGTACCCGGCCGCCGCGTTGTGCACCGAGTTGTGGAACTGCGTCGGCGAGATCACTCCGTCCGGCTCGCTCAGCGCCTCGAGGATCGCGCCCACCACCTGTCCGTCGCCGTTGGAAGAGGCGAAGACGGTCTCCAGGGAAGCGGGGGGGAGGCCGCTCGCGGCCGTGGCCTCCGAAGCGGCGGCGAGCGCCAGGCGGACCGCGGGCGAGGTGCGCCGCCGCTCGGTCGGCGACAACCCCGCGGGCGGCGGCAGGGCAAGGGACTCTTCCGGCGCGTAGGGCGCGGCGCCGGCGAGGACGGGCGCGCTCGCCGCCCAGCCGGGCAGGCCGGGTCCCAGGACCCCGACGCCGACGACCTCGACCCTCACGCCGGAAGCCGCCCGATCACGAGGGCGCAGTTGCTGCCGCCGAAGCCGAAGGAGTTGGAGAGCACGCGGGTCAGGCCGGGAGCCTCGCGGTTCTCGGTGAGGATGTCGCTCTCGAAGCCCGGATCGGCCTCCTCGATGCCAAGGCAGCCGGGAATCAGCCCGTCCTCGACGCAGAGCGCGGCGATCGTCGCCTCCAGCGCGCCGGAGGCGCCAAGCGCGTGGCCGGACCAGCCCTTGGTGGAGGAGCAGGGCACGCCGCGCGGTCCGAACACCGCCGCCACGGCGCGGTCCTCCATCGCGTCGTTGGTGCGCGTGCCGGTGCCGTGCAGGTTGACGTAGCCGATGTCGCGCGGCGCGAGGCCCGCGGCGTCGAGCGCCGCGCGCATCGCCGCCATCGCGCCAAGTCCTTCGGGGTGTGGCGTGGACATGTGGTGCCCGTCGGCCGAGGCGCCGGCGCCGAGCAAAGCGAGGCCGTCCCGCGCGGTCCCTTCGTGCGGGCGCTCCAGCAGCGCAAAAGCCGCTGCCTCGCCGATCGAGATGCCGTCGCGGTCCGCGGCGCAGGGCCGCGTCGGGCCGCCACGCGCGAGCAGCTCGAGCGAGGCGAAGCCGTGCAGCGTCATGCGGCAGAGCGTGTCCACCCCGCCGACCACGGCGGCGTCCGCCACTCCCGCCGCGATCAGCGCCGCCGCATCGAGCCAGGCGCGCGCGCCGGAGGTGCAGGCGGTGGAGATCACCATCGCCGGCCCGCGCAGCCCGAGCCGTGCGCGGACGTAGCGCGGCAGCGCGTAGAGGTCGTGGGTGTGCTCGAAGTCGAAGTCGGCGGGCAGGCGGCCCTCGGCGTCGCGGCGGCGGTAGGCCTGCTCGGTCTCCTCGATGCCGGCGGTCGAGGTGCCGAGGACAACGGCGATGCGCTCGGCGCCGTGGCGTTCGCGCGCCTCCGCGACCGCCTCGGCGAAGCCGTCGGTGCGCAGGGCCAGTTCGGCGAGGCGGTTGTTGCGGCAGGCGAAGCGCGCCAGCGCCGGTTCGGGCAGCGCCACCTCCTCCAGCCCGGGCACGCGGCCGACCCAGATGCCCTCCGGCGTGCCCGGCAGGGTGCAGGGGGCGAGGCCGCCGCGGCGCTCGCGCAGCGCCGCGCGCGTGGCGTCGAGGCCGATGCCCATGGCGCTGACGGCGGTATGGGCGGCGATGCTCAGCGGGACGTGGCGCATGCGGCGGTCAGAACGGGGCGCGTACCGGCGGGACCAGGGTGGCGGCGAGCGTCGCGGCGCAGGCGATGCCGATCGCCACCGTCAGCCCGATCGCATGCAGCACCGGAGTCGCGCAGAAGGCCAGCAAGCCGAAGGTCAGCAAGGTAGTGAGGGTGCAATGGACGACCGATCCCAGCGCCCGCGCCCGCTCCTCCACAGGCTCGTCAGCGGAACGGGCGATGAACAAGGCATAGTCCATGCCTACGCCGGCCAGCAAGAGCAGGGAGACCAAGTGAAACAGGGTGAACCGTTCCCCGAGCAGCGCGAGCGCGGCAAGGGTCAGCAGCACGCCGCCGGCGAGCGGCGTCGCGGTGCGCAGCGCCGGGCCGAGGCC
>ERZ777003.4815-NODE-4815-length-10846-cov-5.143268_pt1 | contig 10846 bp, 8 predicted proteins | sample MGYA00374956_ERZ777003 | MGnify/ENA primary metagenome ERZ777003 (study PRJEB29302, sample SAMN06268252) | bioreactor metagenome | isolation source: Joint BioEnergy Institute, California, USA | place: USA:Joint BioEnergy Institute, California, USA | collected... | reverse complement strand
TCCAGCCGAGCACGCTCTCCTCGATGAGCACCTCGTGCACCGGCGAGGCCTGCAGCCCGGCGCTGGCAAGGCGTTCCAGCTGCTCGGGCGTGTGCGCCATGCCGGAGCCCAGCCCGCCCAGGGTGAACGAGGGCCGGATCACCACCGGCAGCCCGAGCTCGGCGACCGTGGCGCGCACCTCGTCCAGCGAGCGGCAGATCCGGGACCGGGGCACCATCGTGGCGGCCTCCTCGGGCGAGGTGGCGATGCCGGCCCGTAGCACCGCCGCCACCACGACGTCCTTGAACAGCTGCCGGTCCTCGCCGCGACGAATCGCGTCGATATTGGCCCCGATCAGTTCCACGCCGTACTTGTCCAGCACGCCCGCCTCGTGCAGGGCGACCGCCGCGTTGAGCGCGGTCTGACCCCCGAGCGTCGGCAGCAGCGCGTCGGGCCGCTCCCGCGCGATGACCTTCTCGATGTACTCCGGGGTCACCGGCTCGATGTAGGTGGCGTCGGCGAACTCCGGGTCGGTCATGATCGTCGCCGGGTTCGAGTTGACCAGCGACACCCGCAGCCCTTCGGCGCGCAGCACGCGGCACGCCTGGGTCCCCGAGTAGTCGAACTCGCAGGCCTGCCCGATCACGATGGGCCCGGAGCCGATGACGAGCACGTGGCGAAGGTCGCTCCGCTTAGGCATGAGCCGACGCCCCCTCGGTGAGCGGCTGGATGGTGTTCATCGGTTCGCCTCGACAAACTCGGGTCTTCATCTGCTCGCCTCGACCAGCTCGACCGATCGTCGTCTGGCCGCCTCGACCAGCTCGGCCGGTCATCCCCCGGTCACCTCGACCAGCTCGGCGTGTGGTCATCGGGTCGCCTCGACAAGCTCGGCGAACCGGTCGAAGAGGTAGTCGGCGTCGTGCGGGCCGGCCGCTGCCTCCGGGTGGTACTGGACGGTGAAGGCCGGCACGTCGAAGCACCGCAGACCCTCCACGACGTTGTCGTTGAGGCAGATGTGCGACACCTCGACGTCGCCGAACTCGGTGCTGACCCGCCGGTCGAGCGGCGCGTCGACCGCGAACCCGTGGTTGTGCGAGGTGACCTCGACCTTGCCGGTGGTCCGGTCGAGCACCGGCTGGTTGATGCCCCGGTGGCCGTAGACCAGCTTGTACGTGCCGAAGCCCAGGGCCCGCCCGAGGATCTGGCTCCCGAAGCAGATCCCGAACAGCGGAATGCGTCGCCGCAGGACGGCGCGGGCGAGCTCGACCGCGTGGTCGGCCGTGGCCGGGTCACCCGGCCCGGGCGAGAAGAAGACCGCGTCCGGGCTCACCGCGAGCAGGTCGTCCAGTGTGGACCATGCCGGCATGACGTGGGTCCGGACGCCGCGGACGGCCAGGCGTCGGGCAACGTTGCGCTTGATGCCCAGGTCGAGCGCGGCCACCGTGTAGCGGTGCTCGCCGACCGGCTCCACCGTGTACGGCTTCGGCGTGGTGACCTCGGCCGAGAGATTCGCGCCGACCATCGGGGGCGAGGCGAGCACCCGCTCCCGCAGCTCGGCCACGTCCCGCGACGCCGCGTCGCCGGAGAACACCCCCGCCCGCATGGCGCCCCGCTCCCCCAGGTGCCGGGTCAACGCCCGGGTGTCGACTCCGCAGATCCCGACCACGCCCTCGCGACGCAGGCGGTCCTCCAGCTCGCCGGTGGCCCGCCAGCTCGACGCCCGCCGGGCGGGGTCCCGGACGACGTACCCGGCGACCCAGATGCGGTCGGACTCGTCGTCCTCGTCATTGACGCCGGTGTTGCCAATGTGCGGCGCGGTCTGCACCACCACCTGGCGGTGGTAGGACGGATCGGTGAGCGTCTCCTGGTAGCCGGTCATGGCGGTGGTGAAGACCGCCTCCCCGAAGGTCTCCCCCACCGCGCCGTACGCCTCACCCCGGAACGTCGTCCCGTCCTCCAGCACCAGAATCGCCTCGGCCCGGGCCACCTAGTTCCACCCACCCTTCGTCCACACGCGGGCGCCGCCTGCCCCGAATACGTCACGTGCCGCAGGGACGCCGGCCCCACGGCCACCGGCGACCCCAGGGACGCCGCTGACCCCGCGCACGCCGCCTACCCCGAGGATGCCGCCGTCCGTGCTCACCGGGTCGCCTTTCCGTCGAGGACGGTCGGCACGCCCCGCAGGAACGTGGCGACCACTCGCCCGGTCAGCTCCATCCCGGCGAACGGGGTGTTCCGGCTGCGGCTGGCCAGCTGGGCCGGATCCACCGTCCACCGCGCCTGCGGGTCGACCAGCGTCAGGTTCGCCGGCGCCCCCTTCACCAGGTCGTGGCCGTGGCCGGCCAGACCGGCGATGCGGGCCGGGGCGCGCGACATCCGCTCCGCGATCCCGTCCCAGCCGAGCGAGTCGAGCAGCGTGGTGACCACAATGGACAGAGCGGTCTCCAGGCCGAGCATGCCCGGCTTGGCGTACGCCCACTCGCACTCCTTGTCCTGCAGGGCGTGCGGGGCGTGGTCGGTGGCCACCGCGTCGATCGTGCCGTCGACCAGCGCCTCCCGCAGGGCCTCCACATCGGCCTGGGTCCGCAGCGGCGGGTTCACCTTGTACACCGGGTCGTACCCACGCGCCCGCTCATGGGTCAGCACCAGGTGGTGGGGCGTCACCTCGGCGGTCACCTGGATACCCCGCCGCTTGGCCCACCGCAGGATCTCGACGCTGCCCGCGGTGGAGACGTGGCACACGTGCAGCCGCGCCCCGACGTGCTCGGCGAGCAGCACGTCGCGCGCGATGATCGCCTCCTCCGCCACCGCCGGCCAGCCAGGCATCCCCAGCTCGGCCGACACCACGCCCTCGTGCATCTGGGCGCCCTGGGTGAGCCGCGGCTCCTCGGCGTGCTGGGCGATGACCCCGCCGAACGCCTTGACGTACTCCAGCGCCCGCCGCATCAGTCGGGGGTCGTGCACGCAGTGGCCGTCGTCGGAGAACATCCGCACGTTGGCGGCCGACTCGGCCATGGCGCCCAGTTCGGCCAGTCGCTCGCCGCCGAGGCCGACTGTGACCGCGCCCACCGGCTGGACGTCGACCAGGCCCGCCTCACGCCCCAGCCGCCACACCTGCTCCACGACACCCGCGGTGTCGGCGACCGGCGACGTGTTCGCCATCGCGCAGACCGCCGTGTAGCCGCCCAGGGCCGCCGCCCGGGAGCCCGACTCGACGGTCTCCGCGTCCTCCCGCCCTGGCTCGCGCAGGTGGGTGTGCAGGTCGACCAAGCCGGGCAACGCCACCAGCCCGTCGGCCTCGATCACCTCGGCGTTCTTCGCGGTCGACGCCCCGATCCGCCCGACCGCCGCGATGATCCCGTCGCGCAGGAGCAGGTCCGTGGCCGGCCCACCCAGGACCCGTACGCCCTTGAGCAGGTAGGCCTTACCCGCCGAGCGCGGTTCGCCCGTCGGCTGGGCGCTCGTCGAACGCTTTTCCGCAGCAGGTAGAGCGCTCATCGAGCGCCTTTCCGCAGCAGGTAGGGTGCTCATCGAGCACCTCCCAACAACAGGTAGAGCACCGCCATGCGCACGCTCACGCCGTTGGCGACCTGCTCAACGATCGTCGACCGCGGGGAATCGGCCACCTCGGGGGAGATCTCCACGCCGCGGTTCATGGGACCGGGGTGCATGACGATCGCGTGGCTGGGCAGGCCGCGCAGGCGGTCGAGGTCCAGACCGTACCGGCGGGAGTACTCGCGCTCGGAGGGGAAGAAGGAGTCGATCATCCGCTCCCGCTGCACCCGCAGCATCATCACCACGTCCACACCGGGCAGCACCGCGTCGAGGTCGTAGCTGACGTCGGCCGGCCACGCCTCCACGCCGACCGGCAGCAGAGTGGGCGGCGCGACCAGGGTCACGTGGGCGCCCAGGGTGTGCAGGAGGTACACGTTGGACCGGGCCACCCGGCTGTGCAGCACGTCCCCGACGATCGCGACCTTGAGTCCCTCGATCCGGCCGTGCCGGCTGCGGATGGTGTACGCGTCGAGCAGGGCCTGGGTGGGGTGCTCGTGCATGCCGTCGCCGGCGTTGAGCACGCTGCCGTCGACCCAGCCGGCCAGCCGATGCGGGGCCCCGGCCGCGGGGTGACGCACCACCACGGCGTCGGCCCCCATCGCCTGCAGGGTCAACGCGGTGTCCTTGAGACTCTCCCCTTTGGACACCGACGATCCCTTGGCGGAGAAGTTGATCACATCGGCGGAGAGCCGCTTCGCCGCGGCCTCGAAGGAGATCCGGGTGCGGGTCGAGTCCTCATAGAACAGGTTCACCACGGTGCGCCCACGCAACGTGGGCAGTTTCTTCACCTCGCGTCCGGCCATGGCGGCCATCTCGGTCGCGGTGTCGAGAACCGCGAGGGCGTCCTCCCGGGACAGGTCCGCGGCCGAGAGCAGATGCTTGATCTTCACCGGTCCCCCTTCCCCGACCCATCCAGCGAACGCCCAGCTTCGATACGAACCTCATCCATGCCGTCGATCTCGACGAGGCGGACCCGGACGTTCTCCGACAGCGCGGTCGGCAGGTTCTTGCCGACGTAGTCGGCCCGGATCGGCAGCTCCCGGTGACCGCGGTCGATGAGGACCGCCAGCTGCACCTGGCGCGGCCGGCCGAGGTCGGCGATGGCATCGAGCGCGGCCCGGATCGTGCGGCCGGAGAACAACACGTCATCGACGAGGATCACCCGGGTCCCGTCGATACCGGCCGGGGGCAGTTCGGTGCGCCCGAGGGCCCGGGCACCGCGCAGGCGCAGGTCGTCCCGGTAGAGCGTGATGTCGAGTGCGCCGAGAGGAACCGAGACCCCCTCGAAGGCCCGGATGCGGTCCGCCAACCGCCGGGCGAGCGGCACCCCCCGGGTGGGAATGCCGAGCAGCACCGTGTCGCGGGCCCCCGAGGTCTTTTCGAGAATCTGGTGGGCCATGCGGTCGACGATGCGGGCGAGGTTCGGACCGTCGATGATGACCTTGCCCCCGACGTTCTTGCTGTCGACGCCCCCGGCGCCTTTTCCGTGGCCGGCTCCGACGCTTTTCCCCTCGACGACCTTGCCGTCGTCGGCTTTTCCGCCATCGGAGGGCTGACGATCGACGCGCACGCCGGCCTGATCAACCTGTGGCCGAGCCACAGTCCGTGACCTCCTTCCCCGCCTCACGGGACGGGCCTTAAAGGACGCCTCAGTATTCGACCCTGGGTCGGGTGTTTCCGGCCGACACCGTGGGGTATGTACGGCCCCAACCTACCCGGGGGTTCGGGCAAGACTAACAGAAACGGTGATGTGATCCCCGCGAACAGGGGATGACTTGACCCCGTGTCGAACGGCCACTACCGTCACTCTCCGTAACCGTTCATCGGGCCAAGATCGAACGGGCAGAACCCCGGGCGAGCAGAGGGAGTACTGGAAATGCCATCCGACTACGCCAAGGCCCTCGGCGCACGGCTGCGCGCGATCCGCCAGCAGCAGGGTCTGTCGCTCCAGGGCGTGGAGGAGAAGTCGGGCGGCCGCTGGAAGGCGGTCGTGGTCGGCTCCTACGAGCGGGGCGACCGGGCCATCACCGTGTCCCGCCTCGCCGAGCTCGCCGAGTTCTACCGGGTACCGGTTTCGGAGCTGCTGCCCGACCCCGAGGGCGCGCCGGTCTTCGGCACCGCTTTCAAGGTCGTCCTCGACCTGGAGAAGCTCTACGACCACAAGTCCGACGACCTCGCCTACGTGGCCAAGTTCGCCCGGGCCATCCAGCTGTCCCGGGGCGACTACAACGGCCGGGTGCTCTCGATCCGGGCCGACGACCTGAAGGCCCTCGCGGTGGTCTACGACGACTCGCCGTCCGGCCTGGTGGACCGCCTCAACGAGCACGGTGTCCTCGTCGAAGACCCCCACGCCCTGCTCAACCGGGACCGCGAGAGCAGCGGCGACTGAGCCGGCGAGGCCAGCACCCGCGACTCGGCGCCTGGCCGACCCGGCCCCGAGGCCGCCGCAGCGGCCGGGGCGGGTGAGTCACGTCACGTGTGAATCGGACGACGGTCGCCGGTGAACCCACCCACCATGGGCGGTCTGTTCGGTGGTCCGCAGTTCGTCCATGGGCTGTCCGGCCAGGAATCAGCGACGGCATCGTTACCGACAGTAACGGCCGGGACGGATGAGCCAGCCTCCGACCAACGGGGCGAGAGGGTCGTCCGTGTCCCCGCAGCCGAGCGCGCCTCGGCGCGGAAAGCGTCCCGGGAGGCCGACGCCGCCCGCCCAACCGACTGACCCTCCGGGCGCCCGTCACTGGGCGCCCCTCCGGGGCCGACGAGCACGGTCGCCGGTCAGCGATCCTTGCCCTGACCGGTTGGGCCGTGCTCGCCGATGTCGTCCGAGCGCGCGTCACGGGCGAGCACGTGCGTCGCGATCCGGCCGAGCAGGCCGTTGAGGAAGCGCGGCGACTCGCCGGTGGAGAACTCCTCGGCCAACGCCACCGCCTCACTGATCGCCACGGCGTTGTCCACGTCGTCCCGGAACAGCAGCTCGTAGACCCCGATCCGGGCGATGTTGCGGTCCACCACCGGCATCCGGTCCAGGGTCCACCCCTCGGCGTACGTGGACAGCAGCTCGTCGATGCGGTCGGCGTTGGCGGCGATGCCCTCGACGATCTCGGTGGCGTAGGCCATGTGGGGGGGCACGTCCCGCCCCATCCGGGCGATGGTCTCAGCGAGCACCTCGGGCGCGCTGGTCCGGCGCAGGTCGGCCGAGTAGAGCGCGTCCAGCGCCCGCCGCCGGGACTTGCGGCGGGACGGGTTGAAGTCAGCCGGCTTCTTCGCCTCAGCCGGCTTCGACGACCGTGTGTGCTCGTTCATGGGCAGCTTTGACGGCACGTTACTTCCAACGAGCGCACTCGGGCGACGACGAGCCACCGTGACGACGCCATCCGGTGACGTCGCCGTCCCGTGACGATGAGGGTGACGGCGGTGATGGTCGCGGCTTAAGCCCGGCCGAGGTACCGGCCGTCGCGCGTGTCCACCTTGATCTTCTCGCCGGTGTTGATGAACAACGGCACCTGCACCGTCGCGCCGGTCTCGACGGTGGCCGGCTTGGTGCCGCCGGTGGCGCGGTCACCCTGCACACCGGGCTCGGTGTAGGTGACCTCCAGCACCACGCTGGCCGGCAGCTCGACGTACAGCGGCGTGCCTTCGTGAGTGGCCACGATCACCTCCGCCTCCGGCAGCAGGTAGTTCGCCGCGTCGCCGACGGTGGCCGCCGAGACAGGGATCTGGTCGTACGTCTGCAGATCCATGAAGACGAAGTCCTCACCGTCGCGGTAGAGGTACTGCATCGGTCGCTTGTCGACGGTGGCGGTGTCGACCTTCACCCCGGCGTTGAAGGTGCGGTCCACGACCTTCCCGGACAGGACGTTCTTCAGCGTGGTGCGCACGAACGCACCGCCCTTGCCGGGCTTGACGTGCTGGAACTCAACCACGGTCCACAGTTCACCGTCGAGGTTGAGCACCATGCCGTTCTTGAGGTCGTTGGTCGTGGCCATGGTGCCCGATCCTATCGCCCACGTCGGGGCGGCCCGTGGGCTGCCCGCCACTGCCGGACAGCCAGCTCCATCGGACCAGCCGGCTCACCCGAGCCAGCCAGGGTCAGCTCGCCCCCGAGCCAACCAAGATCAGCTCACCCGACCCAACCAGGAGCGGTAGGCGGCGGTGAACGGCTCGGCGCTCGCCACGTCGGTGAGGAGCCGCTGGGCGGTCTCCGTCACCGTCCGCACGAGCGCCTCGGGGTAGCCGAGCCGGACTCGGTGCTCGGCGAACTCGTCCTCGTCGAGCAGACGGACGCTCCCGTCGCCGCGGTAGCGGACCACGTCGAGGTCAAGATCGACCATGGTCACCTCGTCCCCGGACCAGACGGGGGCCGTCGAGATATCGACATACACCTCATACTTCCGGGGCGGGGCGTTGAAGTAAGCCACCCACCAGCGCTCCCGCGGGATCAGCACCACGCTCGGCGGCTGGGCGACGCCCGGCTCGGATCCGCGTTGCCACACCGTGCCCGTCGGGGAGCCCAGCCAGACTCCGTGCTCGTCCTCACCGAGCCACGGCAGCCACGCGTGCCAGTGCAGTCGCCCGTCGTACTTGGTGAACACCACCCGCACCCGCCGCCCCACAAATCGCAGAGTATCGAGGCGGGCCGGGCGTGTCGCCTTGGAAACGCGGGTTCAAGAATCTAGCTTCGGTGCGCGTGGCAGGGGGCATGACCACGCTATTACGGCGACTTCCGGACAGTTCGTCCGCCTCCGACGGCCGCACCGCCCCCGGCTCCGGCCTGACTACGTCCGTCGTCGAGGTCTCGCGCGAGGAGTACCTGGCGCACCGGCGGCCCATTCCCTACCTGTTCGACATCACGCCCGACCTGGACCCCGCCGCCTTCGCCGGGCAGACGGTGATCGAGGACGACAAGCCGGACTCCCCCGGCGCCGCGCTCGCCTCGACGGTGCGGGCCCAGGGCGACCGCGAGACCGACGTCCGGCTGCTCGTCGACGACGGAGAGCGCCACCTCACGCTCGCCCACGACCTGGCCAACACCCTGGGCTGCGACGTGTACCTGACCCCGCGCGGCGCGGTCGTCCGGTACCTCCGCGAGTCCAACCCCATCACCGGCGACACCTGGGAGGCGGTGGCCATCGATCCCGCCACCGGGCAACCGGTGGAGTGGGTCGTGGTCCGGCCGCTCGGGCTGCCGCCGTCGACCGCGACGTGGTTCGTCAGCGTTCGGGGGCGACTGCGGCGCGGACAAGGACTCGTCACCGTCACCCTGCCCGACGGAGTCGCGTTCGCCACCCGGGCCACCTACCGCGACACCACGCACATGGCCGGGCGGCTCATGCCGTCGCTGCACCCCCTCACCACGGTGGCGGTCAACGCCGACCTCGGGCGGTTCGAGATCGCCCGGTTCGAGGACGAGCCGGAACCACCCCCGGTCGTCGACCCGCCGCGGCGACGGCTCGTCTTCGGCCGCGGGCCGCGCGAGGCCGGGCGCAGCGCGGGGGCGACCGCCCGGGACACCGCGACCACGCGCCCCCGGGTGCTGCTGGACGGCGCCGAGTTCGCCACCCTGGTGCGGGCGAGCCTCGACGTGATCCATCCCGACGTGCTGGTCGCCCTGACCTGGCCCACCGACCCGGCGGCCTGCGCGACGCTGCACGAGGAGCTGCTGGCTCTGGCCGACGGGCTGGGGCGCACGGTCTGGGTGCCCGAGCCGCCGGGCGCCGCGTTCCTGTTGGCCGGCGTCGGGGAGTTCGGGGCGGTGGACGAGGTCGGCACGCCCTCGCGCTGGCGGGCGTACCCGCCGTCGACGAGCGGCGGCGAGCCCATGACGCTCTTCGGCACCGACCGCGACGGACGGCTGACCCCGCTGGGCGAGGTGGCCGCGGCCCGCTTCCCCGGGGTGCCGTTCGTCTCCGTCCCCCGGCCGCAGTTGGAGCGCCTGCGCTCCTGGTACAACGCGATCGCGCCACTGCCCGGACTGTTCCCGATCGATCTGACGGTCCTGCCCGACGGCCGGCTCGGGGTCATGCTGCAGCACGGCGTGGTGGTCGTGGCCGGACCACGACAGCTGCAGGCGACGCTGCGGGAGGCGGGTTGGTCCGGCGAGGACCTGCTGTTGCTCGCCCAGCCGCCAGCCTCGGTCTGGAACACCACGATCGACCACGCCCGTGCCTTGGTGGAGGGCCTGCGCACCGACCTGTGGCTGGCCACCCTCGGGGCCGAGGTGGGGGTCCAGGCTGACGGCACGCTCGTGGCCGAGGGCCCCGACGGGGTCGATCAGGCGTGGTGCTGCGTCGCCTTCGGCCGGCCCGCGGCCGCGGTCACGCTCCCCGCCGCGCTGGCCGTGCCCCGGCTCGCTCATGGCCGCGTCGTGCCCCGACCGAAGGACGTCCCCGCGCCGCGCGGGCCGGTCACCGCCGGGCCGCAACCGTACGGGGCTGGGCCGCAGCCGTACGCCTCCGGGGTGGCCGACGAGCTGACCCAGCGGCTGCCCCACCTGTCGGCCGCGGACCGGCGGGCGCTGGCCGGCGCCGCCTCGGGCGCCCTCGCCTTCGCGGGCGACCAGGCCGACTCCGCCGCCCGGGCGGCCGGCGCCTCGACAGCAACCGGCTCGACCGCGACGGACGCGACTGAGGCGCGCGCGACGGCGACCGGCACGGCCGCCCCCGGGGCGATCGGGACAGGGTCGGCGGCCGGCGCGGACCCCGGTCCCACCCCGCTCGGCCGGGCGCTGGGAACCCAGGCCCCGCACGGGATCCCCTGGCTCCCGGAGTCGCCGGCGGTCAACCCGCACCCGATGGACCTGTACCTGTGGACCCCGCTCACCAACGACCAGGTCGAGGCGTGGGGCCTGCCCTGCGCGGACCGGTTCCTGCTCGCCGGGCAGGACCCGCTGCGGCTGGCGGATCGGCGCCCGACCGGGTACCTGCTACGGGTCCAGGTCCCCGAGGGCGCGGCCGTGGACCTGCGCGAGCACAGCCGGCACGCGCCTGCGGCCGTGCAGCAGCGGCTGGTCGACACCGGCAACACCCACCTGCTCCCCCTGGCCTGGCTGCGCGACATGCGGGTCACCGCCCGGTTCGATCTCGACGGGGCCGGCGGTGTGCGGGCGCGTACCGACGTCGGCGCCGGTGAGCTCGCCATCCGGTTCGAGGGCGCCGAGCACGGGGTGACCGGCCTGCCCAACGACGTGGTCCACTGGCCGGACAAGGGCAGCCGGGCCAGCACGCCGTGCTACCTGCTGCTGCCCGAGGAAGGGGCGATGAGCCTGAGCATCATCCACGGCGGCTACGTGGCGCTGTACCGCAAGAAGCCG
>ERZ777003.4814-NODE-4814-length-10851-cov-4.939329_pt1 | contig 10851 bp, 9 predicted proteins | sample MGYA00374956_ERZ777003 | MGnify/ENA primary metagenome ERZ777003 (study PRJEB29302, sample SAMN06268252) | bioreactor metagenome | isolation source: Joint BioEnergy Institute, California, USA | place: USA:Joint BioEnergy Institute, California, USA | collected... | reverse complement strand
ATCTACGGCGCCGGCTTCGGCTCCAGCAGCCGCTTCTACGAGCAGTCCGACCGGATGCTGGGAATGAAGCCGTCCGCGTTCCGCGCCGGCGGCCGCGACGCCGAGATCCGGTTCGCCGTCGGCGAATGCTCACTCGGCACGATCCTGGTGGCGGCGAGCACCCGGGGCATCTGCGCCATCCTGCTTGGCGACGAGCCGGAAGCGCTGGTCCACGAGCTGGAGGACCGGTTCCCGCAGGCGCGGCTGGTCGGCGGGGACGCCGCCTTCGAGGCCTGGGTGGCGCGTGTGATCGGCTTCGTCGATGCGCCCGCCGCCGGGCTCGACCTGCCGCTCGACATCCGCGGCACCGCCTTCCAGCAGCGGGTATGGCAGGCGCTGACCGCGATCCCGCCGGGGTCCACCGCCAGCTATGCCGACATCGCCGCCGCCATCGGCCGGCCGAAGGCGGTGCGCGCGGTGGCCCGGGCCTGCGCGGCCAACCCGCTGGCGGTGGCCATCCCCTGCCACCGCGTTGTCCGCACCGACGGCGGACTCTCCGGCTATCGCTGGGGCATCGAGCGCAAGCGGGCCCTGCTGGAACGCGAGCGCGCGGCATGACGCTGGACTGGGACCGCGTCGCGGCGGAGCTCGACGCCCATGGCTGCGCGGTCGTCCCGGAACTGGTCGCCCCGGACGGCTGCGCGGCGCTCGCCGCCGCCTGGGACGACGACCGGCTGTTCCGCAGCCGGGTGATCATGGCCCGCCACAACTTCGGCCGCGGCGAGTACCGCCATTTCGCCTACCCGCTGCCGCAGGCGGTGCAGGCCCTGCGCACGGGCCTCTACCCGGCGCTCGCCGCCATCGCCAACCGCTGGAACGCCGCCCTCGGCATCGCCGGCCGCTTCCCCGACACGCTCGACGCGCTGCTTGCCCGCTGCCGTGCGCAGGGCCAGACGCGGCCGACCCCGCTGCTGCTGCGCTACGAGGCCGGCGACTACAACTGCCTGCACCAGGACCTCTACGGCGACCTCGCGTTCCCGCTGCAGATGACCGTGCTGCTGTCGCAGCCGGGCCGCGACTTCACCGGCGGCGAGTTCGTGCTGACGGAACAGCGGCCGCGCATGCAGTCGCGTGCGGAAGTGGTGCCGCTGGCGCAGGGCGATGCCGTCATCTTCCCCGCCCACCACCGGCCGGCGCGCGGCGCGCGCGGCTGGTACCGGGCGGTCATGCGCCACGGCGTCAGCCGGCTGCGCTCAGGGCGGCGTCACTGCCTCGGGATCATCTTTCATGACGCCCGCTGAGCCGTCCGGCGTCATCCCCGGGGTGTGCTTGATCACGTTCCGGTTGAGCGTTACGTAAAGCTTGCGCAACCGGTCCGGGGAGCCTATTCGTCGGCGCGTCTGATGGTGCTCGGGACCGCTTCCCGCGGAGCAAGGGAGCCTGCCCTGTCCTTGAAGCTTTCGGGGTGTTAAGAAAGCGGGCAGCCGCCTTCCGAGTCACAAGCTCTCATCGCCAACGAGAACGAGCATGCAGCCGACGGATGTCACCGATCCGGAGTACTTCCACAAGGTTGTGGACTGCCAGTGGGCATGTCCCGCGCACACTCCGGTCCCGGAGTACATCCGCCTCATAGCCCAGCGCCGCTATGCCGACGCCTTCATGCTCAACTGGGAATCGAACGTGTTCCCGGGGATCCTCGGCCGCACCTGCGACCGGCCCTGCGAGCCGGCGTGCCGCCGGTCGCGCGTGGAGGAGAAGCCGGTCGCGATCTGCCGGCTGAAGCGCGTCGCCGCCGACTACAAGGGTGACGTCAGTGCACGGCTGCCGAAGGGGCCGTTCCCGCGCAACGGCAAGCGCGTCGCGCTGATCGGCAGCGGTCCGGCCTCGCTCACGGTGGCGCGCGACCTGCTGCCGCTCGGCTACACCTGCGTGATGTTCGAGAAGGACCCGAAGGCCGGCGGCCTGATGCGCACCAACATTCCCTCGTTCCGGCTGCCGACCGACGTGCTGGACGAGGAGGTGAACCGGGTACTGGACATGGGGGTCGAGACCCGGTTCGGCGAGGCGGTGACCAGCCTGCGCGCGCTCCTCGGCCAGGGCTTCGACGCGGTGTTCATCGGCACCGGCGCCCCGCGCGGCAAGGACCTGAACCTGCCGGGGCGAGAAGAGGCGGCCGCGAACATCCACATCGGCACCGATTTCCTGAAGTCGGTCGCCTTCGGCCACATCGACCGCATCGGCCGCCGCGTGGTGGTGATCGGCGGCGGCAACACCGCGATGGACTGCTGCCGCACCGCGCTTCGCCTCGGCGCCGAGTCCGTCACCGTCACCGTCCGCAGTCCGCGCGCCGACATGAAGGCGTCGCCGTGGGAGATCGAGGATACCGAGCGTGAGGGCATCCCGATCCTCGACAACCACGCGCCGAAGCGGTTCGTGCTGGAGAACGGGCGCCTCGTCGCGGTCGAGTTCGAGAAGATGCGCGCCGAATACGAGCCGAACGGCCGCCGCCGGCTGATCCCGACGGGCGAGCCGCCGGTGGTCATCCCCTGCGACGACGTGCTGATGGCGATCGGCCAGGACAACGCCTTCCCCTGGATCGAGCGCGACATCGGACTCGAGTTCGACGACAAGGGGCTTCCGATCGTCGATGCCCGCACCTACCAGTCCACGCTGCCCGGCGTGTTCTTCGGCGGCGACGCGGCCTGGGGGCCGGAAAACATCATCTGGGCGGTCGCCCACGGCCACCAGGCGGCGATCTCCATCGACCTCTGGTGCCGCGGCGAGCCGCTGTCGAACCGTCCGCGGCCGACCACCAGCCTGGTCAGCCAGAAGATGGGCATCCACGAGTGGTCGTACGACAACGACGTCGCGCTGACACGCCGCGTGCCGGTGCCCCACGCCGACCTCGACACGGCGCTGAAGAGCCTGAAGGTCGAGGCCGAGCTCGGCTACGACGACCAGCTCGCGCTCAAGGAGGCGGCGCGCTGCCTCAACTGCGACGTGCAGACCGTGTTCACGCGCGACCTCTGCATCGAGTGCGACGGCTGCGTGGACATCTGCCCGGTGGACGCGATCAACTTCACGCAGAACGCGGAAGAGACGGTGCTGCGCGAGCGGCTGCGGGTGCCGGCGCGGAACCTGGAGCAGGACCTCTACGTCTCGCCGCCGCTGAAGACCGGGAGAGTCATGGTCAAGGACGAGGACGTCTGCCTGCACTGCGGCCTCTGCGCCGAGCGCTGTCCGACAGGAGCCTGGGACATGCAGAAGTTCACCTACGGCGCAGCCCACGCGACATGCAGCAAGGTGCCTGCCCATGTCGCCTAAGCCGGCCGAGACCCCGACGTTCAACGAGTTCGTCCTCAAGTTCGCCAACGTCAACGGCTCCGGCTCCGCCAGCGCGAACCTGCTGTGCGCGAAGGCGCTGTTCCGCATGGGGCTGCCGGTCAGCCCGAAGAACATCTTCCCGTCGAACATCCAGGGCATGCCGACCTGGTACGAGATCCGGGTCAGCGAGGCCGGGTGGCTCGCGCGGCGCGCCGGCGTGGACGTCATGGTCGCGATGAACCCGCAGACCTACCGCCAGGACGTGGCCGAGGTCGTGCCGGGCGGGACGCTGATCTACGACAACAGCTGGCCGCGCGAGTTCGGGCGCAGCGACATCAACGTGGTCGGCATCCCCCTCGCCCGCCTCGCCGCCGAGGCCTACAGCGACCCGCGGCAGCGCCAGCTGTTCAAGAACATCATCTACCTCGGCGCGCTGACCCGGCTGATCGAGATCGACGTCGAGGTGGTGGAGGGCCTGCTGGCCGAGCAGTTCAGGGCCAAGCCGAAGCTGGTCGAACCGAACATGCAGGCGCTGAACATCGGCCGCGACTACGTGCGCGACAACGTCCCCCACCCGCTGAAGGTGCGCGCCCGCAAGTCGGACCGCACCCGCGGCAAGATCATGATGACCGGCAACGAGGCCGCCGGGCTCGGCGCCGTCTTCGCCGGAGCCACCGTCGCCTCCTGGTATCCGATCACGCCCTCGACCTCCGTCGCCGAGGCGTTCGAGAAGCACTGCGGCCGCTTCCGCCGCAACGAGGACGGCAGCCTGCGCGCCGCGATCATCCAGGCCGAGGACGAGCTTGCCGCCGTCGGCATGGCGATCGGCGCCAACTGGAACGGCGCCCGCGCCTTCACCGCCACCTCCGGCCCCGGCATCTCTCTGATGAGCGAGTTCATCGGCCTCGCCTACTTCGCCGAGATCCCGCTCGTCATCATGAACATCCAGCGCGGCGGCCCATCGACCGGCATGCCGACGCGGACCCAGCAGTCGGACATCTTAGCCTGCGCCTACGCCAGCCACGGCGACACGAAGCACGTGCTGCTGTTCCCGTCCGACCCGGGCGAGTGCTTCGCCTTCGCCGCCGACGCCTTCGACCTTGCCGAGCGGCTGCAGACCCCGGTGTTCCTGATGAGCGACCTCGACATCGGGATGAACGACTGGGTGATCGACGAGCTCACCTGGGACGACGGCCGCACCTACGACCGCGGCAAGGTGATGGACGCGGAGATGCTGGAGCGGATGGAGTTCGCCCGCTACCGCGACGTCGACGGTGACGGCATCCCGTGGCGCACCATCCCCGGGACCCATCCGGAGAAGGGCGCCTACTTCACCCGCGGCACCTCGCACACCGACACCGGCGGCTACACCGAGGACGGGGTGGTGAACGCCCGCAACCTCGCCCGCATCGCGAAGAAGATCGTCACCGCGAAGGGCCTGGTCCCCAGGCCGGTGATCCGCGACATCAGCGCCAAGTCCCGGCTCGCCATCGTCAACTTCGGCTCCACCGAGCCGGCGGTGGCGGAGGCGATCGACCTCCTCGCGCGCGCGGGCCACGGGCTCAACCACATGCGGATCCGGGCCTTCCCCTTCACCGACGAGGTTACTGCCTTCGCCGCGCGCCACGACTACCTGTTCGTGGTCGAGCAGAATCGCGACGCCCAGATGCGGCACCTGCTGATCGCGGAGGCCGGCATCCCGGCGGAGAAGCTGGTTCCCGTCACCAACGTCGACGGCCTGCCGCTGACCGCGGCCTTCGTCCAGGGCGCGGTGCTCGACGTGCTGGAGCGCGACCAGCGGGTGGCCGCCGCCGGCGGCGCCCCGATCACCGCCGCGGAATAGGCGCGAGAGCCATGACCCACATCGCCAAGCCGAAGTTCCACCACCCCGCCCTGCCGGTGAACGCGCTCGGGCTGACCCGCCGCGACTACGAGGGCGTCGTCTCCACCCTCTGCGCCGGCTGCGGCCACGACTCCGTCACCGCAGCCATCATCGAGGCCTGCTTCGAGCTCGACCTGCCCGCCCACAGGGTGGCCAAGGTATCGGGCATCGGCTGCTCGTCGAAGACGACCAACTACTTCCTCAACCGCGCCCACGGCTTCAACAGCGTGCACGGGCGCATGCCGTCGGTGGCGACCGGCGCCAACCTCGCCAACCGCGACCTGGTCTACATCGGCGTCTCCGGCGACGGCGACACCGCCTCCATCGGCCTCGGCCAGTTCTGCCACGCCATCCGCCGCCGGCTGAACATGGTCTACATCTGCGAGAACAACGGCACCTACGGGCTGACCAAGGGCCAGTTCTCCGCCACCAACGACAAGGAGTCGAAGAGCCGCAAGGGCGTCGACAACCTCTACCAGCCGATCGACCTGTGCACGATGGCGATCGAGCTCGGCGCCGGCTTCGTCGCCCGCAGCTTCTCCGGCGACAAGCGCCAGCTGGTGCCGCTGATCAAGGCCGCCATCCGCTATCGCGGCTTCGCCTTCATCGACGTGATCTCGCCCTGCGTCACCTTCAACAACCACGCCGCCTCGACCAAGAGCTACGACTGGGTGCGCGAGCACAACGCAGCCCTGGACTCGCTCGACATCGTCCCCGCCCGGGAGACGATCGAGGCCGACTACGCCGAGGGCACCTCGCTCGACGTCGACCTGCACGACGGCAGCCGCATCCGCCTGCACAAGCTCGCCGCCGACTACGACCCGACCGACCGCGCGGCCGTGCTGCCCGAGCTCGCCCGCCGCAAGGCCCGCGGAGAGATCCCGACCGGCCTGCTCGCGATCGACCTCGACCAGCAGGAGGACCTGCACGACCTGATCCGCAGCCATCCGGCGCCGCTCAACAGCCTGACCCAGGCCGAGCTCTGCCCCGGGTCCGAGGCGCTGGCGAAGATCAACGCCGCCCACAGGTGACCGACCGGATGCGCGCATGGCGCGTGTGGAGGCTTGGGGCAGCGCTGCCGGCCGCCTGAACCTGCCCGCCGACGCCGACCTGACGCGCGACACCGTCCACCTCGCCTGAGCCGCCGCGGCGAAGGCATCGCTGCCGGGCATACGGCCGCACCCGTTTCCGCTTGCCAGGCCCGAAACGTTTCGATAGCCCTCGCCATGACGCGGACGACTGCCGCCGCGCAGGGACAGAGAGGGAGGACGGCAGATGGACACGCAGGCAGCGCTGCGCGCCCTGAACGTGCAGGCGCTCACCGAGGACCAGCGCCGGCGCTTCGACACCGACGGCTTCTTCATCCTCGAGGACGTCTTCACGCCGGAGGAATGCGCCGAGATGGGCGCCGAGTTCGACCGGCTGGCGCGCGAGGAAGGCGAGAACGCCGGCATGGAAGTGAGCCTCGAGGGCGCGGACGGCCGGCTCTACAACCCGCAGGAAGGCAAGAAGGCCGGGCTGAAGATCGGTTCCACCCGCATCTCCAACATCTTCAACAAGTCGCGGGCCTTCGACCGCTGCCTGACCATCGGGCCGCTGCTCGCCGCCTCGGCCTACCTGCTTGGCGAGATCAAGCTGCACGGCGCCAACCTGCGCGAGCCGCACAAGGGGCACGGTCACCAGCCGCTGCATTCGGACGTGCAGAAGCGGTTCAAGAATGACTGGTGGCTGGTCAACTCGCTGATCATGTTCGACGACATGACGCTGGACAACGGCCCCACCCGCATCGTGCCGGGCTCGCAGCACTGGCCGGAACTGAACGTGCCGGGCGAGAACGTCATGCCGTCGGAGGTGACCGACCCCGACCTGCTGAACTTCAAGGGCCTCCCCGAGGATCCCTTCGCCCCCTATCCCGGCGAGGTGCTGATCACGCTCAGGGCCGGCTCGGTCGCGGTGTTCAACTCGAGCTGCTGGCACGGCGGCACGCTGAAGAAGACCGACGCCCGCCGCCGCATGCTGCACCTGACCTACACCCGCCGCGACCTGAAGCAGCAGCTCCCGCAGCAGGCCTACCTCACCCGCGATCTCTACGACCGCCTGAACGAGGCCCAGCGCTGGCTGTTCGACGTGACGGAGCCGGTCGGCGACCCGAAGGACCGCATCCCCGTCGCCTCCGCCGGTTACTGACCGCGCCGCAGGACGCGTCGGCCCCCGCAGCGCTCGCGACGATGGGCGGGCGCCCCGGCCCGTCCCCCGGATCGTCGTGGTCCGGCGCGACCGGATCACCCACGCGGCAGGGGCCGCGCACGGGCGTCGGTCGCCTGTCACGGTTCTGCTGCAGCGCTGGAGGGAACCCGTCGGGCGACAGGCGCCGCCGTCCCGTGGATGCTCCGGTCAGGCCGGAGGACGACACGGTGGGAGCGACTGCGCGGGATCGGCGGCCGCAGCCCTACAGGTGCGGGCCGATCAGCGTCAGGTCGATCGGGCCCAGGCGGTCCTTCGCCACCGACGCCTGGTGCCAGTAGGGGTAGATGAGCGGCGGGCGGCTCACCTCCTCCAGGCGCTTCAGCTCGTCGTCGTCGAGCTTGAGCTCCGCCGCCTTCAGGTTGTCGGCGAACTGCTCGCCCGTCCGGCCGCCGATGATCACGGTGCTCACCGCCGGCCGGGTCAGCAGCCAGGCCAGCGCCACCTGCGCCGCGGAGACGCCGCGGGCATTCGCGATCCCCAGCAGCACGTCGATGATCCGGTAGAGGCGGTCGACGTCGCGGATCGGCGGCTCGTGCCACTTGAGGTCATGGTGGCGCGCGCCTTCCGGTCCGCTCTCGCCGCGGCGGAACTTGCCGCTGAGCAGCCCGCCGGCGAGCGGGCTCCACACCATCACGCCCAGCCCCTGGTCGAGCGCGATCGGGATCAGCTCGTACTCCGCCTCGCGCGCCTCCAGCGTGTAGTGGATCTGGTGGCTGATGAACGGCTGGTAGCCGTGGCTGCGGGCGGCGGCCAGCGCCTTCATCACATGCCAGCCGGAGAAGTTGGAGCAGCCGACGTAGCGCACCTTGCCGGACCGGACGAGGCTGTCCAGCGCCTCCATCGTCTCCTCCACCGGGGTCTGCCCGTCCCACAGGTGGACCTGGTAGAGGTCGATCCAGTCGGTGCGCAGCCGCTTCAGCGACCGCTCGCATTCGGCGATCAGGTTGATGCGGCTGTTGCCGCCGGTGTTCGGCAGGCCGCGCATGTTGAAGCGCGCCTTGGTGGCGATCAGGATGTCGGCGCGCTTCTTCTCGATCGCCTCGCCGATGATCTCCTCGGACTGGCCGCCGGAATAGACGTTGGCGGTGTCCAGCATGTTGACGCCGGCGTCGAGGCACTGGTCGATCTGGCGCCGCGCCTCCTTCAGGCCGATCGAGCCCACCGGGCCCGACTTCGCATTGCCGAAGGTCATGGTCCCCATGGTCAGCACGGAGACCTTCAGACCCGAGTTGCCGAGGGTGCGGTATTCCATCTGCCGGGCTCCGGAGGACGCAGGGGAAAGGCGGAGCGGTGAGCTTAGGCGCCGCGCGGAGCCTCGGCAATGGCGCCGGGCGGCCGGCGGGACGCGGCCGTCAGGCCGGCTGGGGCGCCCGGTCGCGCGCCGCGACCGGCAGGCAGGTGTGCCACACCAGCACCGTCGCCGCGACCACGACGACCGCGACCCCCTGGTGCATCACCGCCACCGGCAGCTCGACCACGGTGAGCACCGTCGCAATGCCGAGGCCGTACTGGGCGAGCAGGCTGAGCCCCAGCAGCCCGCCGGCGCGCACCGCGCCCGGCCCGCACCGCCCGGTCCACAGCTGCACCGCCAGCGTCAGCCCGACCAGCAGCGTGAGGGTGGCGAGGCAGCGATGCACCCACTGGATCGCGGCCGGGTTCTCGAACAGGTTGATCCACGCCGGGTCCAGCGCCAGCAGGTCCGCGGGGATCAGGCGACCGCCCATCAGCGGGAATTCGTTGTAGAGCCAGCCGGCGTCGGTGCCGGCGGTCAGCCCGCCCCAGGCGATCGTCACCGCCAGCAGCACGGTGAAGCCGATCAGGTGCAGTTTCGGCGCGACCGCCCGCGGCCGGCAGCCTCGCTTCGCCATCAGGCGCAGCGCCAGCGTCAGCATGTAGGCGAAGATGACCAGCGCCATCCCGAGGTGCACGGTGAGCCGGTACTGGCTGACGTCGAGCCGGTCCACCAGCCCGCTCGCCACCATCCACCAGCCGATCGCCCCCTGCAGCGCGCCGAGGCCGAACAGCGCCAGCAGATGCGGCCGGCTCCAGCGCGGGATGCGGCCGCGGACGGCGAGCCACGCCATCGGCACGGCGAACACGATCCCGATGATCCGGCCCAGCAGCCGGTGGATGTACTCCCACCAGAAGATCGTCTTGAACTCGTCCAGCGTCATGCCGGCGTTCATCGCCTGGTATTCCGTGGTCTGGCGGTAGTCGGCGAATGCCTGCTCCCACGCCTCGTCGCTCAGCGGCGGGAGCGCGCCCTCGACGGGCTGCCAGCGGGTGATGGACAGGCCGGATTCGGTGAGACGGGTGATGCCGCCGATCACCACCATGCAGAACACCAGGCCGGCGCAGACCAGCAACCAGAACGCGACCAGGCGGGGCCGCACCCGCTCCGATTCGGCGGCCGCGCGAGGCTGGCCGTTGGACGGTGCGCCCTGGGCAATCGATGCCATGCCTTCTCCCCGCCTGCGGTCCGATAGTGTCACAGGTGAAGCGACCACAGCCATCGCTCAAGGCCGATGCGGCGGCATGCCGCAAAGCGGGGCCGCTGCGCCACGGGCCGGGCGGTCGTTGCCTCTCCGGCCGGCGGAGACCATCCTCTGCAGGCGCGGCGGCGCACCCGGCAACGCACGCATGACGAGAGGACGAGGGACGGTGGACGGCGCACGGCGGCTGGCATGGCAGGCGGCAGGAGCGCTGGCGCTGGTGCTCGCCATCGTCGGGATCGCGCTCCCCCTGCTGCCGACGACGCCGTTCCTGCTGCTCTCCGCCTTCTGCTTCGCGCGCGGCTCCGAGCGCCTGCACGACTGGCTGGTGACCCATCCGCGGCTCGGCCCGCCGATCCGCGCCTGGCGTGAGCACCGCGCCATCTCCACCCGCGCCAAGCAGCTCGCGATCATCGCGATCGTCGCCGCCTTCGCCGGCGCCTGGCTCGCCGGCGCTGCGCCGACGGTGCTCGCAATCCAGGCGGCGGTGCTGGTCCTGGTCGCGCTGTTCATCCTCACCCGCCCGGCCCCGCCTCCGGACGGCGAACGCTGACGCGAGCCCTACTCGAACAGGCTGCCGATCAGCGCGCCGGTGTCCTCGGCCAGCTCGACCGTCGCCTCCCAGCCGGCGACCGCCATGTCGCCGGTCCATTCGGCGGCCCCGACCGTGGCGTCGGCGCTCCAGTCCCAGGCGCCGGCGCCGGCATCCACGGTCGCATCCCAGGCGCTGGTGCTGCTCTCCGCCGTCCAGGTCCAGGCAGAGGCGGACGCATCGACGGTCGCCTCCCACGCCGCCGCCCCGATGCCGGCCGTCCAGTCCCAGGCGTCGGAACTGGCATCGACGACGGCGCGCCAGGCCTCGCTGTCGGCGACCCGGGCTGCCGCATCGCTGGCCCCTTCCGCCGTCCACCTCCAGGCGTCCGCCCC
>ERZ777003.4809-NODE-4809-length-10865-cov-4.218409_pt1 | contig 10865 bp, 8 predicted proteins | sample MGYA00374956_ERZ777003 | MGnify/ENA primary metagenome ERZ777003 (study PRJEB29302, sample SAMN06268252) | bioreactor metagenome | isolation source: Joint BioEnergy Institute, California, USA | place: USA:Joint BioEnergy Institute, California, USA | collected... | reverse complement strand
CGATGGCGGGTTATCCACAGGCCTGAGTTATCCACATTCCGATTTCATGTTTAAGATAAAGATATACACCACATGCCACCACAATACAATAAGGAAGGAATCGAGCGATGGAACAAACGGCGGCTGTTGTACAGGCCGGACTCGGACTGAAAGAACGGAAAAAGACGAACAAATACCGAAAATATTGGCCGTTGATGGTCATGATGGTGCCGGGACTTCTGTATTTGTTGTTGAACAACTATCTTCCCATGTTCGGGATCGTCATCGCGTTCAAGAAGATCAATTTTGCCAAAGGGATTCTGGGAAGCGAATGGGTTGGTTTCGCCAATTTCGAATATTTGTTCAAGACTTCGGATGCTTACATCATTACACGAAATACAATTCTCTACAATGCGGTGTTTATTGCGTTCGGAACGGTGTTGTCCCTGGCATGCGCAATCCTGCTGAATGAAATCAAAAACAAGATATTGGTCAAGTTTTATCAAAGCGTCATTACGTTGCCTCATCTGATTTCCATGGTCATTGTCAGTTATTTGGTGTATGCCTTTTTGAGTCCCGAGACCGGGTTTATGAACAAAACGATTCTTCCCTGGCTCGGAATCCATGACGGCATTTCGTGGTACACCGAAGACAAGTACTGGCCTGTCATCCTGACCCTGGTCCATTTCTGGAAAAGTGTCGGTTATTCTAGCGTTGTGTATTTTGCCGCACTGCTTGGCATCGATGAAGAATATTACGAAGCGGCCAGGCTCGACGGCGCAAGCCGATGGCAGCAGATCCGCCATATTACCTTGCCGATTCTGACGCCGGTCGTCATCATGCTGACACTGCTTGCCGTCGGACGAATCTTCTATTCGGATTTCGGTTTGTTCTATCAGGTGCCGATGGCTTCCGGCGCGCTTTTCAATACGACGGCTACGATCGATACTTACGTCTTCAGAGGATTGATGGGCAACGGGGACATCGGCATGTCCACCGCAGCGGGTGTATATCAATCCATTGTCGGATTCGTTCTCGTCCTGTTTGCCAATTATATGGTAAGACTGTATAACAAAGATCATGCGTTATTCTAAGAGGGTGGCGAACTTGAAAAATGAAAGCGTCGTCTTGACCTGGTTCAGCCATATCGTCATGTTTCTGTATGCGGCGGCCTGCATCATTCCGTTCGTGCTGCTCATTTCCGCATCGTTAACGGATCAGGATGCCATTATCGCGCACGGATACTCTTTTATCCCCCAAACATTCAGCACGGCTGCGTATACGTATCTGTACGAGAGAGGGGCGGATATCGCGCGTGCCTACGGGGTTTCGGTGTTTGTCACGGTCGTCGGCACGGCCGTCGGCTTGTTCGTCATGACGCTGCTGGCCTATCCTCTTTCCCGAAGCGTGACGCCTCACCGTAATTTGATTATGTTTATCATTTTCTTCACGTTGCTGTTTCATGGGGGAATGGTGCCCTCGTATCTGGTGTACACGCAGCTTTTTCATATGAAGAATACGATTTGGGCGCTGATCGTCCCGATGCTCATGAACGGTTATTTTGTGCTGATGATGCGAACGTTCTTTCAGACGACGATCCCGGGCGCTTTGATCGAATCGGCACAGATGGACGGAGCCGGCGAGTTCAGAATTTTATGGTCCATCGTCATACCGCTTTCGGGTCCCATTCTGGCGACCATCGGATTGTTCCAGGCCATCTTCTATTGGAATGACTGGCAGCTTGGGATGATGTATATTACCGATCCGAAATATTTCAGTATTCAGAACCTTCTGAACCGGATTATGCAAGACATCCAGTTTATCCAAACCAATATGAGCTCGAATGCGAACGAAGCCATGCAGCAAATGCCGACGGATGCGGTGAAGATGGCGATTGCGGTGATCGGATCGCTGCCCATTCTGCTCGCTTATCCGTTCTTCCAGAAGTACTTTATTAAAGGGATTACGATCGGCGCTGTGAAAGGATAATAGGGGAGGAGCAAGTTTGCACAAGCTGATTCGTGAACTTCAATCGGATCGATTGCGGATAACGCTTGTTATATTGTTAACGTTCATTCAAACGGGCACCGAACTTCTACTGCCGACCTTCATGTCCAAGTTGGTCGATATCGGAATTGTCAATCAAGACCTTGATTATATTTACAAATTGGGAATCATGATGCTGAGTGTCGCGTTGATTGGGGCCGTATGTTCGGCCGTTGCAAGCTACTTTTCCGCCGAAATCTCGTCACGGTTCGGGGAAACGTTACGGGAACGTGTATATGAGAAAGTGCAAAGCGTCGGATTGCCGGTTGTGCATAACATGGGCGTTTCTTCGCTCATTACGCGTACAACCCATGACGTGACACAGGTGCAAAATGTTCTGCAGATGTTTCTTCGCGTCATGCTCCTCGCCCCTGTGATGTGCGTCGGTGGCGTGGTGATGGCGCTTTTTCAGGACGTTCGACTGTCATCGGTAATCTTTGTCGGCGTCCTGATGTTGGTTGTCGGAATTTCGCTGATCATGCGGAACGTGTTTCCGGTCTTTCAAACCGTTCAGAAGCAAATGGATCGCCTGAATCTTGTCGTACGGGAAGGGTTAACGGGGATACGGGTCATTCGAGCTTTCCACCGAATCAAATGGGAGAAGGAACGATTTCATCATGCCAATGCGGCGTTAAGAGACGCTTACATCCAAGCGCATAAACTGATGTCGCTCAATACGCCTGTTATTATGATGGCGTTCAATCTTTCGATGATTTTCATTCTGTGGTACGGTTCGAACCTCGTAGCCGACCGTGAGCTTCAGATCGGTCAGTTAATGGCTTTTATTCAGTATACAACCATGATCTTGATTTCCATTGTTTTGTTTTCTATGCTGATCGGAACGCTTCCCCGGGCGATCGTATCGGCAAGAAGAATCACGGAACTGTTGGCGGAGGAATCGGAGCGTGACGCTGACCGGACAGATGGTCAATTTCTTCCGGTTATCCAATCACCGTTAACCGTCGAATTCCGTGATGTTACGTTTCGTTACCCCGGTACGGATCGGGATGTTTTAAAAGGAATCTCCTTTTCGGCCAAAGAGGGGAAATAACGGCCGTCATCGGGGAAACCGGATCGGGGAAGTCTACGCTGTTACAACTGTTGCCGCGGTTGTATGAACAGCAGTCGGGCCGGATTCTGATCGGGGGCGTCGATACGAGACAAATCCCGCTCAAACAACTGCGTTCCATGGTCGGATACGTTCCGCAGCGGTCCGTGCTCTTCTCCGGAACGATCGTTGACAATATCCGTTACGGAAATCCGGAAGCAAGCGACGAAGACATATGCGAAGCGGCCGACATTGCGCAAGCGATGTCGTTTATTCGGGAGATGTCGAACGGATTCGATACGAAAGTTTCCCAGGGAGGAACCAATCTGTCCGGGGGACAAAAGCAACGGTTGTCCATCGCCCGCGCGTTGCTAAGGAAACCGCGTATTTATTTGTTTGACGACAGCTTTTCGGCACTCGATTACAAGACGGATGCCCGATTGAGAAAAGCACTTCGCACCCATTTTCAAAGATCCGTTGTTCTAATCGTTGCACAACGTATTCGAACAATTATGGATGCGAATCAAATTATTGTTCTTCATAATGGCAGGATTGCGGCGACAGGCACACACCAGGAATTATTGAGAACAAGCGACGTATATCGAGAGATCTGGAGGTCGCAGGAAAGCGAAGAGGAGCCGGCATGAAACCGAGGCATGTCTTAGGAACGATCCGTCGTTTGGTTATGTACATGCGTCCCTACAGCATCGCATTATGGATCATTCTCGCGGTGGCCGTGTTGGGGACGGCCTTTCAGATCATAGCTCCCAAGCTGATCGGCGAGATTGTGACGATATTGTTCGACGAAACCGTCAAACGAATTCAAAACGAACAACCGATGGATATTCGTGTCGAGAATATCGTAAACATGCTGTTTGGTTTGACGGCCCTGTATATCTTCAGCTCCATCTTCGGTTATATTCAGCAATTTCTTGCCGGCAATGTGGCGCAACGAACGGTTCATGATATACGGAAGGATTTGAATGACAAGCTGTCCAGGTTGCCGCTGCGCTTTTATGATGATCATGCGCACGGCGAACTGTTGAGTCGGGCTGTTTACGATGTTGATCAAGTCGGAAATACATTGCAACAGGTCTTGTCCCAATTTTTGTCGTCCGCCATTATGTTCGTGGGCGTTCTGGTGATGATGTTCAGTGTCAGCCCATGGTTGACATTCGCTTTTTTGTTGATTCTTCCGGTCAGTTTTTTCGGCATGAGAGCGGTTGCGTCCAGATCCAGGCCGTATTTTACGGGAATGCAACGAATCCTCGGCGAATTAAACAGTCATGTGGAAGAAACGTATTCAGGACATGCGCTTGTGAAAGTCTACGGCAAAGAGAACGATAATATCCAAACCTTCAAAAGAAAAAACGAACAGTTGTACTATGCCAACAAGATGGCCCAGTTTATCTCCGGGTTGATGATGCCGATTATATCCATTCTCAATAACCTAGGGTATATTGTGATATGTATCATGGGGGGCGCGTTGGCGATTCGGGGAGCCATAACCGTTGGGGATGTTCAGGCGTTTATCCAGTATGCACGCAATTTTTCTCAGCCTCTCATACAAGCGGCTAATATCGCAAATCTTCTTCAATCCGGGCTTGCATCAGCCGAACGCATATTTGAAATTCTGGATGAAGCTGAAGAGTCTCCTGAAGAGGATAAGACGCTTACACTTGAGTATCCGAAAGGGGAAGTCCGGTTTGAACACGTACAGTTCCGATATAAGGACGACGTGCCGCTAATTGAAGATATGAATATTCATGTCAAACCTGGAGAAACGGTTGCGATCGTGGGACCAACAGGTGCCGGCAAATCCACCATGATCAACCTGTTGATGAGGTTCTACGATGTGAACGCAGGCCGCATCACGATTGATGGCGTGGAGATTACCAAGCTATCACGGGAACATTTAAGAAGCTTATTTGGGATGGTTCTGCAAGAGACATGGCTATTTACAGGATCGATTAAAGAAAATATCGCCTTCGGAAAACCCGTCGCCACGGATGAGGAGATAATGGAAGCGGCACGTATGGCTCATGCCGATGCATTTATTCGCAATCTTCCGGAAGGATACGATACCATCATTCATGAAGGAAGCGACGTTCTCTCCCAAGGACAGAAACAGCTTCTGACCATTGCGAGAGCGATTCTGGCCAACCCTGTAATCCTGCTGCTTGATGAGGCGACCAGTAATGTGGATTCCCGTACGGAAGATCACATTCAGAAAGCGATGAGGAAGCTGATGGAGGGACGTACAAGTTTCGTTATCGCTCATCGTCTGTCCACCATACGCGATGCCGACCTTATTCTCGTGATGGATAAGGGACGAATAGTCGAACAGGGGAGACATGAAGATTTGTTGAAGCGCCGCGGTTTTTATTACGATTTGTATCGCAGCCAGTTTGAAACGGCCACCATGATTTCATAAACAACTTTTGAAAATGATGATGCGCAACATACTGGTAATCGGATCACAGCAGCTTTCAAAACATATGAAACGAGGAGCGATGAACATGTTATATCCAATCGTGACGGAAACTCGCAGTGTGATCGACTTGTGCGGCATTTGGAAGTTTAAACTTGACCCGGGCACAGGTTTTCAGGAAGCGTGGTACGACGCTCCCCTTGCCGATGCCATCAGTATGCCGGTTCCCGCTTCCTTTAACGACGTCGGAGTCACGTCCGACATTCGAAACCACGTCGGCTGGGTATGGTACGAAAGAGATTTCACAATACCTCGCATGCTATTATCGCAACGAATTGTACTACGGTTTGGATCCGCTACCCATACTGCGAAGGTGTATGTGAACGGGAAGCTCGTTGTCGAACATAAAGGCGGTTTTACACCTTTCGAAGCCGAACTGAATCCGTTCCTGCAAGCCGGCAGCAATCGGTTGACCGTTGCCTTAAACAATGTCGTAGACGAAACAACGCTTCCGGTTGGGGCTTATCATGAGACGGAAGTACCCGGTTTGGGCAAGGTAGTCCAAAACCATCCTTATTTTGACTTCTTTAATTACGCGGGACTTCATCGGCCGGTCAAAATCTATACGACGCCCCGTACTTATATAAAGGACATCGCCATTATAACATCTCAAAATGGAACGGATGGGATTGTCCGTTATGACGTGCAATGGGAAGGGGATGCGCAAGTTAAGGCATCCGTGTTGGACCAATCGGGCGTAACGGTCGGGGAAGCTGCCGGCCCATCGGGCGAAATCCGCATCTCCGACGTCAAGTTATGGGAGCCGCTTCACGCTTATCTGTACAGCCTCAAGGTTGAATTGATTCAGGATGGGCAGGTTGTTGATCTATATGAAGAGCCGTTTGGGGTCAGGACCGTTGAGGTGAAGGACGGGAAATTCCTGATTAATAATAAACCTTTCTATTTTAAAGGATTCGGCAAACACGAGGATACGCCCATACATGGAAGAGGTTTGAATGAAGCGGCGAACGTGATGGATTTCCGCCTTATGAAATGGATCGGGGCCAACTCGTTCCGCACCGCGCATTATCCGTATTCGGAAGAAATGTTGCGCCTGGCCGACCGGGAAGGGATTGTCGTCATTGCCGAAACGCCTGCCGTCGGGATGCATGTGAATTTTCATATCGGCCCGCAGATGGGACCGAAGCGGAACACCTGGGAAGTGTTGAAAACACAGGAACACCATCGGGACGTGATACGCGAATTGATCGCGCGCGACAAAAACCATCCCAGCGTCGTGATGTGGTCGATCGCCAATGAACCGGCCTCGGAAGAAGAAGGGGCGAAAGAATATTTCCGGCCGCTGGTGGAACTGGCGAAAGCAACCGATCCGCAGAAAAGACCGGTTACGATCGTCACCCATATGATGGCAACCCCCGATCGCGATCGAGTGGCGGAGTTGGTGGATGTCCTTTGTCTGAACCGTTATTATGGGTGGTATGCGTTTGGAGGGGCATTCGAGGTTGCCAAGATGAAGCTGCGCGAGGAGTTGAAAGCCTGGTGCAAGCGATGTCCGGGCAAACCGATCCTGATGACCGAGTACGGCGCCGATACCATTGCCGGTTTCCATGATGTCGATCCCGTGATGTTCACGGAGGAGTATCAGGTTCAATTTTTGCGGGCCAATCATGAAGTTTTCGATGAATTCGAGCATTTTGTCGGCGAACACGTGTGGAATTTTGCCGATTTTCAGACCAGCCAGGGAATTATCAGAGTTCAAGGGAATAAGAAAGGAATTTTTACGCGCGACCGAAAGCCGAAATATGCCGCCCATGAATTGCGCAAAAGATGGCGATCCATTCCGGATTTCGGTTATAAGGGATAAACTCGAATCACCAAAAAAATAGGAGGCGTTTTTGCATGGAAATAAAAGATGCTTCAATCGGAAGAGTCGTTGTCGGCACCGTCCCGTTACCGAATGATGTGAACGTGCTTAGCGGTACTTATACGTACTCGGGGAAAGTGCTGCTTACGTATAAGACAGAGCGCGATCTCCATATTCGCGATTATTATAACCTGGCGATTCTCAATGATGACGGAACGGATTTTCGGACGATTTTCTCCGGAATCATCCCGACAAAAGCAAAGGCAAACGGCATTCGGTTTATGCCGTTTCAGGACAATAAACGGGTGCTACTGGGAGACTATGTGCTGGAATGCGAGCCTGACCTTGACACTTGCATGAAAGCGACAGTCGTACCTGTCACCTATCCGTCGGTTCTTGCGGAAGATGAACACACAACGCACCACTGGTCGGAAATCATCATCGCGCCCGATAACAAACATATGAGCTGGACGATGCTTCGCTCCGATCTTGGTGCTGCTGTGGCGATCGGGGTCCTGGAGCGTAAAACGGATCATTATGTGATCGAAAACGTGCAACTGATCAGCACTATTCAGCCCTTTGAACATGACCCGGAACGCCCGGGCTATCTGATTCCCCGCACGATTCGGGGCGGGGAAGTGAAACAGTTTGTACGGGGCGGGAGAGCCATATCCTTGGTCGGAGGAGGAATGCGCAGCAGCACGCCCAATTCCGTCGTCCAGGATTTGATTTCCGGAGAGATCGTGCAAATTACGCACACGCCCGGTTATGATGAAACCACCATCTTTTCTCCGGATGAACGGTTGGGAATTGTGATGAGCACCCGGTTTTCCAAACAAACCGATCCGGCGATTTTCGGACTGTTGCCCAGGCCTTACGGCGTTCACACTTCGATGGGGATTGCGTGGTTTCTATACACGTATGCGGTTACGGGGGTGCGCAGGTTCAGGAAGGGAAATATCGGCCCGGTATTGATCGACATTCATCGTTCCATGCATGAAGAAGGATATCGCGGCATTCAACTTACGACGGATGAGAATTGGGTATATTGCTCGCCCATGTCCTGGCATCCGGACGGAAAACGGGTGATGTGGCCGGAAATGTTCAGAGGCAGCGAAGGTTCGCAAATGCGGCTTCAGACCGCAAAGCTGCTTGATTATCAGCCGGGACCTACCGTACCGTTTACAACGACCCCTGATCCTATTCCGTATGGGATAAAAGACCTGACCGTATTACAGTCCGTTCAACCGAATGTCGAGGGGAAAATTGCCGGGAAACATTCCGGGTACATCGCCTATATCCGGAATGTCTCAGGGTACGCCGGAAAAACGGAAGCGGAGTATGTCAACTTTAGTGATGACGGTCAAAATTTCTATAATGGATATGAAAAGATCCATTATAACGCAGCCGAAGGATGCCGCTATGAAACGAACCTTCAATTGACCGGCTCCAAGCAAGGGGAAATGAAGTTTAGGGCAACATTCTCATCCCTTCAAGGACCTACACCGGCCAAGCTGCTGTTTGACACGGATGCGGACGGTAAGCCCAAAAGTTACGGATATGCAACGTATGATGGGATCACGCTTCATATTGAAGATTTATTGGAATAATGAAACCAAGCGGCCCGCACCGAATGCCCCGGTGTGGGCCGTTGACGTTATCGTCAATGCCGCGCTTGCCACCCCATGCCGTTTTGGCGTAGACTCTATATATAGGATCTGCCTCCAATGGAAGGAGACACAGGCTTCAGGGGACCGCAACATGGAACTTCCGCAAGAATTACAGACCGCCGTCGGTGACGCACTCGCGTCGTTGCCCGTGAAGAGACTTGCCGCATTGGCCGCCGATCTCTCCAATCGATATCGCAAAGGCCCACCTGCCGGCGGAGGCAAGATTTTGCAATCGGAAGAAGATATTGCCGCCTATGCGGCATTCAGGCTGCCTGCGACATTTGCGGCGGTGCACTCCGCACTCGGGCAGGTGCGGGGCCGGCTTCCGGACTGGGTACCGAAAACGATGCTCGATGTGGGAGCCGGCCCGGGAACGGCTATGTGGGCGGCTGCCTCGATATGGCCGGATTTGGAACGTTTTACGCTGCTTGAGCGCGAGGAAGGGATGATTGCCCTTGGGAAGCGTTTGGCAACATATTCGTCTCTGGCTTCGGTCCGGGATGCCAAGTGGATCCATGTCGACCTTGCCGGAAATTGGGAGAGTTCCCCGCATGACCTGGTGATTGCGTCCTATGTAATTGGCGAACTGTCTCAGGACAGCGTTGAAACGGTGATTCGCAAGCTCTGGGAGTACACCTCCGGCATTCTGGTGATCATCGAGCCCGGGACACCGGCCGGATTCTCACGCGTGCAACAAGCCCGGGAACAACTGCTGGCCACAGGAGAGGCGAAGACGATCGCGCCTTGCCCTCACGACCGGCCTTGTCCCATGACGGATGACGATTGGTGCCATTTTGCCCAAAGGGTCGCTCGCTCCCGTCTGCACCGGCTGGTCAAGGGAGGAGAACTTCCATACGAGGACGAGAAATTCACGTTCGTGAGCCTGTCACGCCAACGCAGGGACGGCATTCGCGGGAGAGTGATACGTCATCCCCAGGTCCGGAAAGGACATATATATCTCGAGATTTGCAGCCGCGAGGGTTTGCAAAGCATGGTCGTCAAGCGCAAGGATCGCGAGCTGTTCCGGAAAGCCCGCGATTTGCGCTGGGGTTCGGTCATGCCATCGGACGCGTTCGACGACTAACCTTTGGATTTTTATGGTGCGGTGACAGTTCCCGACCGGCTTGGGCTGGCGGGAGCTTTCTTATGGTTTTGCCGGTGATGCGGAGTGCTTCTTTTATCGAATTCCGCTGCAACCGAATGGAAGGGGAGAACGTTGTGAGAATTTACACTCGCACGGGAGATCAGGGGAAGACGAGCATTGTGGGCGGACGTGTCGACAAGGACGATCCGCGCGTGGAAGCGTACGGCACGGTCGACGAACTCAACTGCTTCGTCGGCCTGGCCGCGGCGACGCTCGGACAGGACGACCGTCTGCGGGACATGGCGGCCGATCTCGTCGAGATTCAGCATGAACTGTTCGACTGCTGTTCGGACCTGGCGCTCGCCCGGCCGGACATGCGGCCGCTAAAAGTGTCGGGGGACCTGACGGTACGGCTGGAGCGGCTTATCGACCGGTACGACGCCGAAACGCCGGACATAACCAGGTTCATCCTGCCGGGGGGCAGCCAGGCCGCGGCGGCGCTCCACGTTTGCCGGACCGTCTGCCGGCGGGCGGAACGGCGTGTCGTGACCTTGGCCAAAACGCGGCCGATCAACGAAGAAGTACGCACATACCTGAACCGGTTGTCCGATCTGTTCTTCGTGATGGCTCGCGCGGCGAACACCCGGCTCGGTCATCCGGATGTCGAATATGCGCGCAGCGGCGAAGTCTTTCGCAACGCCGGCGGCAGCGCAACGCAGGAG
>ERZ777003.4806-NODE-4806-length-10875-cov-45.050924_pt1 | contig 10875 bp, 8 predicted proteins | sample MGYA00374956_ERZ777003 | MGnify/ENA primary metagenome ERZ777003 (study PRJEB29302, sample SAMN06268252) | bioreactor metagenome | isolation source: Joint BioEnergy Institute, California, USA | place: USA:Joint BioEnergy Institute, California, USA | collected... | reverse complement strand
GCGGGAAGGGTGGCGCGCCTCGAGGCAGCGCGTCGCGATCTTCACTCCCTCCCCCCGCTTGCGGGAAGGGTGGCGCGCCTCGAGGCAGCGCGTCGCGATCTTCACTCCCTCCCCCGCGAAGCGGGGGAGGGTCGGGGAGGGGGCGCTACAGCCAGTCGAGCGTCACTTCCGCGCGCGCTTCTTCTTCGCTGCAGCAGCTTTCTTCGATGCCTTCTTCGGTGCTGCAACCTTCTTCGCGGCAGCCACTTTCTTCTGCTTAGCCGCGGCCTTGCTCTTCGCGGTCGTCTTCACCGCAGTGCGCTTCGCCGCCTTCTTGCTCGACTTCTTTGCTATCTTCGCTGCAGCGGACCTGGCGGCGACCTTCGCAGCCACTTTCTTGGCTGCCACTTTCTTGGCTGCCGGCTTCTTGGCTGCCTTCTTCGCGGCCGCCTTCGCCGGCTTGCCCGTCACGACAAAGACGCTCTTGACGGCGCTCGAGCGACGCGCCTTGCGCTTGCCAGCCTTAGCAAGCTCCTCGGCGATCGCCTTGCCAAGATCGGCGGGGCTTCTCACCGTACGCACGCCGGCCTCTTCCAGCGCGGCGTATTTCTCCGCGGCAGTACCCTTGCCGCCCGCAACGATCGCGCCGGCGTGCCCCATGCGCTTACCCGGCGGCGCCGTGACACCGGCGATATACGCCACGACCGGTTTGCTCACGTTCTCGCGAATGAACTCGGCCGCCGCCTCTTCGTCGCTACCGCCGATCTCGCCGACCATGATGATGCCTTCGGTCTGCGGATCCTCTTCGAAGAGCGCGAGCACGTCGATGAAGTTCATGCCACGCACCGGATCGCCACCGATGCCGACACACGTGCTCTGCCCGAGGCCGGCATTCGTCGTCTGGAACACCGCTTCATACGTGAGCGTGCCCGAGCGCGAGACGATGCCAATCTTGCCCGGCTTGTGAATGAAGCCGGGCATGATGCCGATCTTGCATTCGCCGGGCGTGATGATGCCGGGGCAGTTCGGTCCGATGAGGCGGCTTCCATAGCTCGCCAGCGCTGCCTTCACGCGCACCATGTCATTGACCGGAATGCCTTCGGTGATGCACACGATCAATTCGATGCCGGCGTCGGCAGCCTCGAGGATCGCATCCGCTGCAAACGGCGCCGGCACATAGATCATGCTGGCCGTCGCTCCCGTCTGCGCCACCGCCTCGCGGACGGTGTTGAAAACCGGCAGACCCAGATGCTGCTCTCCACCCCGTCCCGGCGTCACACCGCCGACAAGCTTGGTGCCGTACGCAAGGCTCTGCTCGGAGTGAAAGGTGCCCTGCTTACCAGTGAAGCCTTGGCAGATCACACGCGTGTTTTTGTTGACGAGAATGCTCATTGTGACTGGAGACTAGAGGCTGGAGACTCGGGCTAAAAAGAAACCTAGGACAGAGACGTACTGCAAACATCGGCTGAACGCTCGAGCGATCGGGGCGAGGCAAGCGAAGTGTTCTCGCCCCAGTCCCCCAGCCCCGAGCCTCCAGCCCGCATCTTATCCTCGCGCCGCCGCGACGACTTTCTTCGCCGCGTCAGTGAGGTCGGTTGCAGGCGTGATCGCAAGGCCGCTCTCGGCGAGCAGCTTGCGCCCCTGCTCGGCATTCGTACCTTCGATGCGCACGACCACCGGAACCGTCACGCCGACATCCTTCACGGCCTGGATGATGCCTTCGGCGATCATGTCGCAACGGACAATGCCGCCGAAGATGTTGACCAGGATCGCACGCACGTTCCTGTTCGACAGAATCAGATTGAATGCGGCGGTCACGCGCTCGCGCGTGGCGCCTCCGCCGACGTCGAGGAAGTTGGCGGGCGCGCCGCCATGGAGCTTGATCAAGTCCATGGTCGCCATCGCCAGGCCCGCACCGTTCACCATGCACGCAATGTCGCCGTCCAGCGAGACGTAGTTGAGCTCGTGCTCAGCGGCGATGCGCTCCATCTCATCTTCTTGCGAAGGATCGCGCCACGATGCGAGCTCCTTCTGTCTGAACAGCGCGTTGTCGTCGATGTTGATCTTGGCGTCGAGCGCAACCAGGTTGCCTTCGTCTGTGACGATCAGCGGATTGATCTCGACCAAGCTCGCGTCCTTGTCCAGATAGAGCTTGTACAACCCTTGCGCGATCGACGTGAATTGCTCGATCTGCTTGCCTTCGAGCCCAAGGCCGAACGCGAGCACGCGACACTGTGACGGTTGCAGCCCGACTGCTGGATGGATGTTGACGCGGATGATCTTCTCGGGCGTGCGCGCGGCCACCTCTTCGATGTCCATGCCGCCTGCGGCCGAGGCGATGAACGCAATCTGACCCTGCTCTCTGTTGAGCACGAGGCTCACGTATAGCTCGCGCGCGATGTTGGAGGTTTGCTCGACGAACACTCGATGAATCGGCAATCCCTCAGGCCCGGTCTGATGCGTCTTCAAGCGCTGCCCGAGCATCGCTTCCGCGGCTTGCGCTGCCTCTTCGGGAGAATCGACAAGCTTGACACCGCCCGCCTTGCCGCGTCCGCCTGCGTGCACTTGCGCCTTGACCACCCATTTCGTGCCGCCGATCTTGCGAGCGGCTTGCGCCGCCTCCTCCGGAGTCGCTGCCACTTCACCCACCGGCACCGGGATACCGTAGCGCGCGAACAATTGCTTGGACTGGTATTCGTGGAGGTTCATGGCAAAGGCGGTTGGCTCTAGGCTGTAGACTGTGAAATTCAAGAAATGAACGAGGCCGCGTATTCTGGAGGAAACTGCCGGGGATGCAAAGGACAGCGTCCTTCGCGAGCGAAAAAGCGTGACTCGGCAAACGGCGAAGACAAGCGCCAAGCAGCAGAATTTCCGCGCGATCCAGTGACTGTCTAGAGCCCAGCGATGCCATCTCTCCTTCCCCATCCGCGCATCGGCTCGATCTCAACCGAGCTGGCATGGCGTGTTCTGGCGCTGGTCGACCTCTACCGGCTGCTCGTGCCCCTGGTGCTCGGGGTGCTGTATCTGTCGATTTCGCCGGCGCCAGTCGGTCAGGCCAATCCGACGCTCTTCACGATCACACTGGTCGCGTACTTCGTGTATGCAGTGCTCTCGATCGTCTCACTCAAGCGCAGATGGCCTGAGATTGCGGTCCAGACGTTCGTCAGCGTGTGTGTCGACATCGTCGCGATCTCATTGCTGGCGTATGCGAGCGGCGGCATGAAGAGCGGACTTGCAACACTGCTCGTGCTGCCGGTCGGTGCAGCAGGCTTCATCGTCCGCCAAGAGCTCGCATACCTGTTCGCCGCAATGGCAACGCTCGGAATCCTGACCCAGCAAGGTTTCACGAGCTTCGCGGAGGGTGGCGAGATGGGGGATTTCGCATCCGCCGGCATCCTCGGCGCTCTGCTCTTCGTCGTCGTGATGGGCGTCGGCCCGCTTGCGAGAGGACTACGAGAAAGCGAAGAAAGAGTGCGGCAAAGCGAGGTCGACGTCGCGAATCTCGCCGAGCTCAATCAGTTCATCGTGCAGCATCTGCGCGAGAGCATCTTGGTCGTCGACGCAAACGACAACATTCGGCTCATCAACGAATCCGCCGCGCAGCTCCTGAAAGGAGGCCCGGTCGCGGAAGGCACGCCGCTCGGCGAAGTATCGCCCAGGCTTCTCTATCTGCTCCACACGTGGCGCAGACACAGCTACGACTGGCAGCAGAGCTCCATCGCGCTGCCGTCGGCCGACGGCGGCGGCTTGATGCAGCCGCATTTCGTCTCACTCGGGCGCGATGGCAAAGGCCCGACCCTCATCTTCCTGGAAGACACGAGCCTCATCGCTGAGCGCGTGCAGCAGTCCAAGCTGGCTGCGCTCGGCCGCTTGAGCGCCAGCATCGCGCACGAGCTGCGCAATCCGGTGGGTGCGATGAGCCATGCCGCGCAGCTCCTCGCGGAAGCGCCGCATCTGACCGAGCAAGAACGCCGGCTCACGAGCATTATCACGAATAACGCCGCACGCGTCAGCGCGATCATCGACAACGTTCTGCAGCTCTCGCGCCGCGACTCGACACGTCAAGAGCGCATCGAGCTGAATGCATGGCTGCGCGAGTTCCTGGATGAATTCAGGTTGACCACCCAGACCAGCGAAGAGACGCTCGTCTTCGTGCCGCCCGAGCACGACCTGGACGTGCGAGTCGATCCCTCGCATCTGCAACAGCTGCTGTGGAACCTCTGCGAGAACGCCTTGAAGTACGGCCGCAGCGAAAACTCGAACGCACCGATCGAGATCCGCACCGGGCGGATCACGACCACCGACCGCCCCTTCCTCGAAGTCCTGGACCGCGGCCCCGGCATCGATGCAGCCGATACCGAACGCATCTTCGAGCCATTCTTTACGTCCGGCAAAGGCGGCACCGGCCTCGGCTTGTTTATCGCCCGCGAGCTCGCGCAATGTAACCGCGCGGTGCTGCTCTACGAGCCCCGCCCCGGCGGTGGTAGTATTTTTCGCGTCGTGTTCGCCGACCCACAGCGCTGGGAAGTGTGATGTGATGCGCGGCGCGTCACAGAGGCTGTAGGCTGTAGACTGTAGGCTGTGGCGTGGAGTGACACCAAGGAGGGTGCCGATGCGAGACCATACTAAACTAAAGGCCTTTGCGCTGGCCGACGCCCTGGCAGTGGCTGTATACCGCAGCTCGACCTCGTTCGCACCGGGAGAGCGCTACGGCTTGCAGTCGCAGATTCGGCGTGCGGCAGTCTCGATAGCGGCAACATCGTGGAGGGCTGTGCGCGCTCCTCGCATGCGGAGTACTTGCGCTACATCGAAGTCGCGTACGCCTGAGCGCGCGAGCTTCAGTATGAAATCGAACTGTGTAAGAGATTGGGATATTTCTCTGAGGCAGCGGCGGAAGCGCTCAATGAGCAATGCATACAAACTGCGAAGGTGCTCAATGGCCTTCTCCGTGCTCTGCGTAGACAAAGCGGAGCTGCCCACCGACGCGGAAAGCGGTTTCGTCGCTGACGCTGTCCCTACAGCCTACAGCCTACAGCTTACAGCCTAGAGCCTCGGCCCATGACTCCCCGCGCCCTCATCGTCGACGACGAGCCAGACATTCGCGAGCTGCTGCAAATCACGCTCGAGCGAATGGATCTCGATGTGCGCACGGCAGAGTCGCTGAACACGGCCATCCGTGAGCTGCGTGCCGAGCATTTCGACCTGTGCCTGACGGACATGAAGCTGCCGGATGGCGATGGGCTCGATCTGGTTGAATGGATTCAGAATCACAAGCCGCGCACGCCGGTTGCGGTGATCACGGCGCACGGCAACGTCGAAAGCGCCGTGCGCGCACTCAAGCTCGGCGCATTCGATTTCATCTCGAAGCCGATCGACGTCGGCGCGCTGCGCAAGCTCATCAGCGCCACACTCAAGCTCGGCGAATCGAACGAGAACACGCTCGAGCTGCCGCAGATCAGGCTGCTGGGACGCTCGCCTGCGATGGAGCAGCTACGCGAGATGATCGAGCGCGTTTCGCGCAGCCAGGCTCCCGTCCATATCTACGGCGAATCAGGCACGGGCAAAGAGCTCGTCGCACAGCTGATTCATAACGCGGGCCCCCGCCGTGACGGACCGTTCGTGCCCGTCAACTGCGGCGCAATCCCCGCCGAGCTCATGGAAAGCGAGCTCTTCGGTCACAAGAAGGGCAGCTTCACCGGCGCAATCGCCGATAAGCAGGGGCTCATCCAGTCCGCCGAAGGTGGCACTCTGTTCCTCGATGAGATCGCCGATCTGCCGCTTCACATGCAGGTCAAGCTGCTGCGCGTGATCCAAGAGAAACGCGTGCGCCCGGTCGGTGAGTCACGGGAAATACCCGTCGACATCCGCGTGCTGTCGGCAACCCACAAGAACCTCTCCGCGCTCGTCGCCGAAGGCAAGTTCCGCGAGGACCTCTACTACCGCGTGAACGTGATCGAGATCCGTGTGCCGCCGCTGCGCGAGCGACTGGAGGACCTCGAAGAGCTCGTCGAGTTCATGCTCAAGCGGCTCGGCAAACAGATGAATAACCCGTCGCTCCAGATCACGGACGCGGCCATGAATGCGCTCAAGCAGTATCACTTCCCCGGCAACGTCCGCGAGCTCGAGAACATCCTGGAGCGTGCCGCCACGCTCTGTGCAGACGGCGTGATCGACGTCGGCGATCTACAGCTTCGTCCAGCCAAGCCACAAGGCGTCGAGCTGCCGTTCACCGCAACTATACCGCCGGGGGAGAAATTGGGTGATGCGCTCGAGGACATCGAGCGCGATGCGATCCTGAGAGCGCTCGAGCAGACACGCTACAACAAGACCAAGGCAGCCGCCTTGCTCGGCATGACGTTCCGGTCGTTGCGATACCGGATCAAGAAGCTCGGTATCGAATAACGACTCACATCGATACTAGCTGTCGAGCGTGTGCTTGACAGGGAAGCTTACTCTTAAGCAGGACCAGCAGAAAAAATGCGCCGCGCAGAGTCGTGCTCATCCAATCGCCCATGGCACGGCATCCCGCTGGCCATTGTCTTGGCGTTCGTATTCGCGTCGTTCTCGGTGCTGCGTCTCATAGGAGACTCTCACAGCATCATTTACAGTCAGACGGCGCTGCAATCCGTGCTCGTGGGCTCGATTCTCGAGACCAAACTCGCCCGTAACATCGCCCTGTTCATTCTTGCTCACGTATTCCTCGCGATTCTTTTCGGCCTTGTCTGCTGGGCGATTGCATTGATTTCTGAGTTAGCCTGGCAGAGCAAAACGTTGAAACGCAGCACGTGGATTCTCCTCTGGAGTGTGCTCGCGTGGGCGCTCGTGTTGGTCGCAAATGCTGCAATGTATCCCTGGTCGCTGCTTGGCGAGCCCTATGCCGCGTTGGCCACTCATAAAGTCTTCGGGGTAAGCGTATTCCAACTGACGACAACTGTGATTCTAGGGTTCGCGTGCCTCACTATAGGTAAGGCTCTTTGGCAGGCTCCACTTTGGCGTAAGAAGGTCGCTGGTGCCCTGCTCCCAATCGCAGTCGTCGGCTTCGCCCTTCTAAGGGCTCCGTTTGGGGAATCCCAGCCAAGAAATGCCAACGGTCAGGCTAAGCCGAATGTCATCATCATTGGGATCGACGCCTTGAGGCACGACGTGCCTTTTGGCGGCCTCGGGCAAGAATTGACGCCTGCCATCGATGATTTCTTGCGAAGTTCGGTGCGCTTTACCGACGCGATCACGCCGCTGGCACGCACATTCCCTTCATGGGTTGCAACGCTGACTGGTCGTCATCCACATACGACCGGGGCGGTCATGAACCTGTTACCGCCGCGCTTGATTTGCACGGGAGAAACCCTCCCGCAAGCTTTGCGGAAAAAGGGCTATACAACCGTTTATGCGATAGACGAGGTTCGCTTTTCCAACATAGACGCAAGCTACGGCTTCGACGTAACAGTCACGCCTCCAATCGGCGCAAGCGACTTCTTGCTCGGCTCCCTCAACGACACACCGCTCTCGAACCTTGTTGTAAACACTTTCCTCGGAAAGCTGCTTTTTCCGTTCTCCTATGCCAACCGCGCTAGCGCAGTGACCTACAAGCCGGCAACGTTCGTCGACAGATTGAGAAGCGAATTGCCGCGCAAGCAGCCTATATTCTTAGCTGTACATTTGACCCTCGCTCACTGGCCCTATTACTGGTCGGACTCGCCCAAGCATCAGCTTCGCGAGACCGCTGCTCTGCGAGAGCTTTATGCGATGTCAGTCCGCGAAGTGGACCGCCAGTTTGCTTCAGTGATGGAGAGCCTCGCGTCCCTTGGCCTGCTGAACAATGCGATCGTGGTTCTGATGTCCGATCACGGCGAGTCCTTGGGAATGCCCAACGACAATCCGTACGGCGAAGACAATCCAGAGTTACGAGGCGCGATAGTATTGGGTCACGGAACGAGTGTCCTATCCCCGCAACAGTATCGCGTCGTGCTTGGAATGCGGCCTTTCGGTCACTCCTTCGACTCTAAGTATTGGCAGCCACGCGCGATCGATGTTCCCGTTACCCTCACAGATGTTGCACCAACATTACTCGACCTCCTCAACATCCCCAGCGACGATCCATCGGATGGCCGCTCACTAGTAGGTTTACTCGCAAACGACCCAACTGCGAGCGAAAGCTTCGATGAGAGGATGAGATTTACGGAGAGCGAGTTCAACCCACGCGGCTTTCAGCCGGGCGCGATGCTAACCCTGAGCGCGCTCGCAGCCATCATGACTTTCTATGAGCTCGATCCAGAAACGGACCGCGTATTAGTCAAGCAAGAACGCTTGCCTGCCGTGCTGAACGACAGACAGTATGCTGTCCTACGAGGAAACGACATAGTCGCTGCACTCCCTACGGAGGAGAAAACAGGATTCCGGTATGTCTGGGCAAACCGGGAAGGAAGAGAAAGCCGGCGAATCGACCCGGCGTTGGAAGATAACGAAGCGATACGGCCTATGATCGAAGCTCTCCAACAACGATTGAGAAATGTACTGGCGGGCATGCCGGTCACCGGCAACGAACGACGCTGCGCCGCTAAGAGACAGGTGCGTAGAGCGGCTACATCCAATCCTTCTTCCTAGCCGCGGAGCACCGGATTTCACGGACTGTTTTCGACTCCTTGTCTGCGCTCCGCGTCACGAAGTGACACGCTTTGTCAGTGATTGACACGCGGCGGCGATTCTCCCCAATACCTGTTATTTAACAATGTGCACTCCGTCGCAGCGGAGAGCTTTGAACAACAATAGCTTACGCACTCTATCCGGAAGCTGGCATGCCACTTGCTCCTTGCGCTTGCCGGCTGACATAGCCGCAGAGTTGAACAGCCCCACTCAGGAGAAGCATATGAGGAAGTCAGTGCAAAAGGGTTTCACCCTTATCGAGCTGATGATCGTGGTTGCGATCATCGGTATCTTGGCGGCGATCGCCATCCCCGCGTATCAGGACTACACGATTCGCTCGCAGGTGACTGAGGGCCTTAACCTCGCGGCACCGGCGAAGGCGGCCGTCGCGGAAGTCTTTGCACAGACCGGTAGCTTCCCGACGACCAACGAAGCTGCCGGGTTGGCTGACCCGGATCAGATCCAAGGCAAGTACGTTGAAAGCGTTGAAGTCGGCGCCGATGGCGTGATCACTATCACGTTTGGGAATCAAGCGAACTCACGCTTGAAGGCTAGCGGTGAAAATACACTTACCTTGCAGCCAGGTGCGAACGCCAATGGAGACGTGGTCTGGGTCTGCGGTCGCGCCGCTGTTCCTCAGCTTGGATCGGGCAATCACGTGATCCAACCTCCTGCAGGCAGCACCACCGTGCTCGACAAGTATCTGCCTGCCAACTGCCGTACTGGCGCGGGCAGCACTGGCGGTAGCAGCGGCAGCAGCGGCAGCTAATCGCCATACCAGGTACACTCAACAGGAGGGCGCCTACGGGCGCCCTCTTTCGTCCTGGGACAGATGCTTGCATCCCTTTGTCTGTTCGTCGGCGCCCTTGTCGGCGCGGTAGTGCTAACGGGTGCGCTAGGCATTGACTTTGCTCGCACTTCCCGCGCCACAGCGATCGCTCTATGTGCCATCGTCGCGGTGCTAGGCATCTCCGCCGTTCGAGAGCAACGTTATCGACCCAAGAGACAACGTCGGCCCGAGTTCTCGGGCGAGCGCCTATTGAACAAGAGTATTGCGCTCGGCGCTGGATGCACGATGATCCTCGTCGTTGCGTCACTGCAGGCAGTGCTCGGTGCCACGGTAGCAAGCACCTTCCTATCGGACCTCGTCTTCGTATGGGTACTGCTCCCGATTCTCATCCCCTCGTACGTGCTCACCACTGAACGGCTCGCTGGGGGAGAAGAGGACGCACTCTCGTCTGCGGGCGCTGCCTTAAGAGGGAAACGATCCTGGAACACAAGCGAGCACAAGCAGCTACTACTTGCGTGGCTGGTGAAGGCCTTCTTCCTGCCACTGATGTACGGCAACCTGGTTCTTGTGCTCGAGCAATGGCTCGCGCTTACCTGGCCCGCTCATCCCACCACATGGTTTGTCTGGTTTGCCACCGGTGCGCTAGCAGTCGATCTGCTCGTCGCGACCTCCGGTTACCTGGCTACCGGCCCACTGTTTCGTAGAGAAATCCGCAGCGTGGACGACTCATGGAGCGGGTGGATCGTATGCTTAATCTGCTACGCGCCCTTCTACCAATACGTCAAGCTTGTCACCGAGCAACGCGACGAGCTCATTTGGAGCGACTGGCTCCAACCCGATCAGATGCTCTATTGGATTTGGGCGGCGATGCTGGTCTTGTCTTGGACGGTTTACTGGCTCTCCTCGATCGCATTTGGTCTTCGATTCTCGAACTTGACTTACCGTGGCCTCGTCGATTACGGCCCTTATCGATACACCAAGCACCCTGCCTATATATCGAAGAACATCTACTGGTGGCTTCACACCGTGCCGTTCGTAGGCGTCGTATCGACATCTGACGTTATCGCCAATATCGCGGGTCTGAGCGCAGTCGGCTTGATCTACTACTTCCGCGCGAAGACTGAGGAGCGACACCTCATGCGCTTTCCGGAGTACGTGGAGTATGCGCGCCGGATCGAACAGCGCTCACTCCGTTTCAAGTTACGACAGTGGCTTAGCCGGCGCGCGAGAGCAGCGACATGAGCGCCACGAGTGCCCGAGCTCGGACTCTCGCCTGCATTCTGGCACTACTGCTTGCGTCGTTGTTCCTTATTCACGGGGAATGGCTCAAAGATCAATACAAGACCCTGACACTCCGTCCCCTTGAGGCCAGGTGCGACTCTTCACCGCCGGAGTGGCTGGCCGCCGTGGGACGATGGGCTGCGCGCCACGATTTTCGGGGCATACAAATTCATGTTCGCATCAAC
>ERZ777003.4805-NODE-4805-length-10878-cov-4.497644_pt1 | contig 10878 bp, 11 predicted proteins | sample MGYA00374956_ERZ777003 | MGnify/ENA primary metagenome ERZ777003 (study PRJEB29302, sample SAMN06268252) | bioreactor metagenome | isolation source: Joint BioEnergy Institute, California, USA | place: USA:Joint BioEnergy Institute, California, USA | collected... | reverse complement strand
ATCACTCTCGGGTGCGGATCCTTCGACATCCGGACTGGACCATAGGCGCGAAGCTTTTCAAGAAGCTTCTCTTCGTTCTCCTCGGGCAAAGAGAAATGGTAGTAACGGCCGGCTCCCCGTTTCCAACCCAGCTCTACCTCACCCGCCTTCGCTCCACCGAGTTCTACGATGTGTTCGGCGATTTTTGGACCAATCTCCTCAAGATTGCCAAGGTTCATGAACGCCCGATAAACGAAACCTTTCGGTTTCGCCTCCTTCGGCGTCGGCACGGGAGTCGGCGTCGCCGCAACCGCCATGGTGACCGGAGTGGGAGATGGTACAGGCGTCGCGTCCGGTTCGGATTGCGGTTGACTCCGCCCTTCCGAAGCTTCGGCGACTTGAACCGGCGATCCCTCCGCGTCCACCTCCCAGTCGCCAGATCCCTGATCATCTTCGGCCACTTCGGATTCGGGCTCGGCTTCGGAGTCGTCCTCGACCGCGCCTGTGAGATCGGCCAATTTCAACACGGTTGTTTGTTGGACGGGACCGAATTTTTGCAGCTGATTCCAAGGAACAGCGGCTACAAAAGCCGCCACCACAACGGAGACCATCAAGGCCACGGACGCCCAACGAAGAGTCTCGGGCCAGTTCCGCCAAGAGGCGTACTTCTTGCTGAGCGAGACGGCGTTCTCAGCCTCCCGCAAATGAGCGACGATATCAGGACGAACCTCCGTTTGCCCCAATTGCTCGGCATAGCCGAACGCCGCACGCAAACTCTCGAGTTCTTCGCGGCAGTCTGCATCGGCTTGCATGAACTCCTCGACGGCGGACTGCCGCTCGGGATCCAAAAGCCCTATCTCGTACTCATAAAGCATTTCACGGCAAAGAAAGGGCGACAGCTTCCGGCGTTTCGGCATACTACGCCCTCTCTCGTTTCACATGCGCGCTCAGCAGGCGCATGCCCTTGCTGATCCGATGGCGGGCGGTTCCAAGAGAAACCCCGAGGCCGGACGCGATCGATTCTTCTTTAAATCCGAGCACTCGCGAGAGAAGAACAGCGACCAATTCGTTTTTTCCGGCTTCCTGATGGAACTTGATCCACGGTCGGAAAGAGACCGGAGAGGAAGATGCCCAGGAGGTTTCTGGCGCCCCGCGTGCCGGGCGGCGGTCCATCTGCTTGGCAGATTGTTCGAAGTTTTGCCACAAAACACGAATCAACGCTTGGTCATCAAGCGCCGATTCGTTTTTCGATTTGAGCTGGGCAACGGCTTTATCCGACGCCTGTAAGGCCGCTTTCTCATCCATCAGAGAGAGAAAGAAGAACAAAGCGATGCGCCTTACCTGCTCATCGGAAATCATGTCAATCCGTCGTCAAAGACTTGAGTAGATCGAGTTCGTCCAAAACTTTTCCTGTTCCCAGAACCACACAAGTCAGAGGATCTTCCGCGATCGTCACCGGAAGGCCGGTCCGTTCACGGAGGAGAATGTCGAAGTTCGCAAGCAACGCGCCTCCACCAGTCAAAACGATACCGTTGTCCACGATATCACTCGCGAGTTCGGGCGGAGTTTTCTCGAGAGCCGTGCGAACCGCATCAACCACCTCGCTCAGCGGGTCCATCAACGCGTCGTTCACTTGAGAGCTCGTAATTTCGATCGTTTTCGGGGCGCCCGCCACGAGGTCCCGCCCTTTGATCTCCATCACACGCTCTTCTTCAAACGGGTAGGCGTTACCGATTTGAATTTTAATTTTCTCGGCGGTTTGTTCACCGATGAGGAGGTTAAACTGGCGACGTACATAGTTGATGATCGCCTCGTCGAATTTGTCGCCAGCAACCTTAATCGATTTACAGTACACGATTCCGCCCAACGAGATCACCGCGACACCGGTGGTACCGCCGCCCATATCGACGACCATGCTGCCGGTCGGTTCGGTGATCGGCAGACCGGCTCCGATCGCGGCTGCCATCGGCTCTTCAATCAAGTACACTTCACGTGCGCCGGCGGCGACAGCGGCCTCTTTCACGGCACGCTTTTCAACTTGGGTGATCCCGTAAGGAACGCAAACGATAATACGCGGGCGGATGAACGACTTCTTGTGACCGGTCGCTTTCGAAATGAAGTACTTCAACATCGAGCCGGTGACTTCGAAGTCAGCAATAACTCCGTCTTTCACCGGGCGGATGGCAACGATCGATCCCGGGGTACGGCCAAGCATTTCTTTCGCTTCCTTGCCGACCGCCAGAACGCGGTTCTGCATGCCGCGGTAATTCTTCTGAACGGCAACCACCGAGGGTTCATCGAGAATGATCCCGCGGCCCTTCGCATAAACAAGCGTGTTCGCTGTGCCAAGGTCGATCGCTATATCGTTCGAGAAATATTCTGATGCTTTACGAAAAAAATCCATTCGGCCTCGCTATCGGGGATGCCCGGTACAAGATAAGCCCGGTCGAAGGTTCACGCCGGAGTTATTCTTCCATGATTCGCTTCTGTAAACTCTAGGACAGCCACAAAATAGGAGTCAATCCGATATGTTATCGGTGAAGAGTTAGCTTCGGCACAACTCTTCGTTTGCTTCCGGCCTCCTGTTGATAAAGGATAGAGGTCCGCAGGGAGGCTACCGATGACGGCTCAGGATTCGTTCCAAACCTTGAAGTCATTTTTCGAGTCGCGCGAAGCCGCCCGTCAGGCCCTGGCGGCAATCAAAGAAAATGTCGAAATCGGGATCGTCATCGGCGGCATCGTCGAGTGCGCCCTTTACCGCCGGGGAGACCAACCGGTTGTCGAGCAGAGACCGGCACGCGATCCAGACGTCATCTTTCACATCCTTCCGGAAAGCGTTGAGATCCTAAGTAGCCAGACGAAGGACCAGATCGCAGATATCGGCATTGCCATCTTGAAAGAGATCCTGGCCGGCAACATCCGAGTCGAGGTCCCTGGCCGCCTTTGGAATCTGATGAAGCGCGGCTACCTTGACGTGATCAAAAAGGGCGGAGCTCCCGTAGCCGCGTTCCTCGCGCACCACGGCTTCACAAACGTTTCTAAAATCATTACGACAATCAAGAAGTTACGAAGCTAAGCGAAAAATCTTGTTTCCATCCTAGTTCAGCTTGCAGGTACTGGCAAAGCGCCGCTTCTTCATCCTGACGCTTCGAATCGCTCCAACCCAGTTCTGACGCGAACACAGAACTGAGAAGCTTCATATGGCTGAAACCGTGATCTCGACGCGCAAGAAAGAGGTGCGTGCGGCGCGCATAAAAGTCGATCAGGTTCAAGCACATCGACGTCTGGATCGCGTGCCGAGCCTCGATCGCCCAGTATCGCTCTTCCGAGGTCAACGCTGGCGCCCCAGGTTCAACAGGCAAATCCTTTTCGAGTATCTTTACCGCCTCAAGCCCGTGACGCCCGACCAAAGTCTCGACGTCTCTCGGATTCAGCTTGAATTCTTTCGCCAGGACCGGAACAAGAGCTTCCGCTTCCGCCATCGCCGCCGTCGTCGCGAGCGGATTAAGCGGACACTTCGTATCGTTCCGCCCGAACCGCACCTGCAGATCGAGAGGAAACGAATTTAGCGCAGCATTGACAGCCTGTTCGGCCATAAGCCGATAAGTCGTGTATTTCCCTCCGGCGACGAACGTAACGTTTCTCGGATCTTCCAGAATCAAATGCTCTCGCGACGTCTTCGACTCCGTTTCGGCGTTATCGCGAATGAGAGGTCTCACGCCCGCGTATGTCGCCACGATGTCGTTCGCTCTGATCTTAGCCTCGGGGAAATACTCGGCCGTCACTTTCAAAAGGTATTCGACGTCTTCAGCTGTCGTCGTTACGTCGGCCGGATCACCGCTGTAATCCGTATCCGTCGTTCCCACGATGACCATTTCATGGCGAGGAATGCCGAACACGATTCTTCTTTGTTGGTCGGCCGCCATCACGACCGCATGCTTTAACGGGAACCGATCTCGTTCAAACGTGAGATGAACCCCTTTGGAAGGACGCAGAATATTGCTCCATTCACCCACGAGCCGAGGCGCCACGATGTCAGTCCATGGTCCGACCGTGCTGATCACGTGCCGACCGCGGATCCGAACGCGCCGACCAGTGAGCGTATCCCGACAGCCGACTGAAACGACCTTGCCGTTCACCATCTCGGCCTCTTCCGCGACAGCGTAATTGATACAGGCCGCTCCCAATGCCACAGCCGAGCGCAAGGTTTCAATTACCATGCGCGCGTCATCCATATAAGCGTCCGAATACGCATAAGAACCCAAAAGACCGTCTTTTCTCAACAGCGGCAGACACTCGAGAGACTCTTCACCTGAAAGCCGCTCGTGCAATTCCGGGGCTTCGAAAAGCGAAAGGGCGTCGTAAAGCCACATGCCCAAGCCCATTTTGAACATGCCGATGCGGTCTCCTTTGTACAGTGGAAGCACGAAACGCAAAGGATGCACAAGATGGGGAGCGATGTCGAACAGGAGCTGACGTTCGGAAAGAGCCTCGAAGACCAAACCGAATTCGAGATTTTCCAGATAGCGGATTCCGCCATGGATGAGCTTGCTGGAACGGGAGCTCGTGCCCTCCGCGAAATCTCGCGCTTCAACGAGCGCGACTTTCATTCCTCGGGAAGCTGCATCGCGCGCGACGCCAGCACCCGTGATTCCGCCACCGATCACGATCAAATCGAACATCTCGGCATCCAAGCGGCCGAGAATGGCGTCACGATCATGCGCTGAAAAACGAACCATCGGCTCCGCCTGCATGCGCTCACCCCTTTGTCGTCATCACTTCCGCGATCTCATCGAAAAGGTGCTTGAGGCTCCACTGAGAAAGCGCCTCGGCGAACAGGTCTGCGTCGGAAAACAAAACCCTTTGCAAATGCTTTTCCCGCGCCACGCGAACGGCCACTTCCACAAGCTTCTCAGCAACTTCGGTGCTATCTGCCTCGATATGTTCGACCCACAAGGTTTGCGTCTGACCGCGAAAGAACAAAAAAGGCTGAGCCAGAAAAAAACCGGCCGTCTCGCCGTTCTCGCGAGCAATGAAGGACCAACCCAATTTCAAGTAATGTTCAAGAGCTTCGCGCCGCCATTTCGCCGACCACATGGCGAATGCGCGTTCTTGTACATCGGGAATTCTCGCGGCAATCCGCCGGCTTGCGAATTCGTAAACTTCGTCCAAATCGCTTAGGCTAAGAACCTGAAACTCAATCGCCACGCCGTAAGATCGCTTTCCATGATTGTCAAAACGCCGGTTTTCCGGAAATATTCGCAGAAATGATTTCAAATATGCGTAGTCCCGTCAATGAGTTCAGCCCCGACCTCTGGGATCACCTGTCCAAGCATCTTGCCGTTGCGGCCGGGTCCTCGAACGGCCGGCGCATCGCCGCCTTTGATGCCGACGGCACTCTCTGGGACAGCGATGCGGGAGAAACATTCTTTGACTGGCAAATAAAAAACGCCGGCCTTCCCGGCCTTCCACAAGATCCTTGGGGTTATTATCACGAAACGAAAAAAACGGATCCGATCGCCGCTTACGTTTGGCTCGCGCAAATCAACGCCGGCCAGCCGCTCGAACAAGTCCGCGCGTGGGCCAAGCAGTGCTTCAAGGAAAGGCCCGATTGGCCCGTCTTTTCGTCTCAAGTCATGTTGCTCGATCTCTTGCGTACGCTGAACTTCGAAATCTTCATCGTCACGGCGTCGATTAAGTGGGCGGTCGAACCCGTCGCGGAACTGCTTGGAATCGATTCCGATCATGTGATCGGAATCACGACTCGTATTGAAAACGGGATCGTGGGAACCGAGCCCGTCCATCCCGTAACATGGCGAGAAGGGAAAGCCGAGGGATTGCTGACGGCGACCGGCGGCGTCCGCCCGATCATCGCGTGCGGGAACACCTACGGTGACATCGCACTGATCGAAACCGCAACCCACGTTCACCTTGCGGTTTCGACCCAAAACACGCCGGGCGGCCTTTTCGAGGAAGAGCAAAAACTCGCGGAAGAAGCCAAACGCCGTGGATGGCTGCGGCATGAGTTCCGCGAGTTGCTGTGATGATTCTCAGCCCTTGCCCACGATCGCTTCGAGATCAGTGACCTCTTTCGGCGCTGCCGAGGTCAGAACTTCGCACCCGGATGGCGTAACCAGAACGTTATCCTCGATTCTGACACCGATCCCACGCAATTCTTCCGGAGCGTCCATATCGTCCGCCGGAATGTAGAGACCAGGCTCAATCGTAAAGCACATACCCGGTTCCAAGCGGCGCGATTCGTCACCAATTTGATAGAGGCCGGCATCGTGCACGTCCATGCCGAGCCAGTGGCTCACGCCGTGCGGGTAATACTTCCGGTACGCAAGTGAATCGATCAGCTCCTTGCACGAACCTTTCAGGAGCTTAAGTTCGATCATAGCGTCGGTCAAAACTTCGACCGTCACCTCTTGCAAATCTTTGAACGGAATCCCCGGCCGCACTTTTTGGATGAGAGCTTTTTGCAACTCCAAAACTCGGTCATACACCGCGCGCTGGGCCGACGTGAAGCGTCCGTTCACCGGGAATGTCCGCGTGATATCGCCGGTGTAATATTGGTATTCGGCGCCAGCGTCGATCAGAAGCAAATCGCCGTCTTTGCAAACCTGATCGTTGAAAATGTAGTGCAACGTCGTAGCGTTCGCACCGGAGGCGACGATCGAATTGTAACCCTCACGTTGCGCGTTCTGCATGTAGAAGCTGTGAAGGAGAACGCCGTAAACCTGTCTTTCAGTCACGCCCGGGCGGGTGAACTTCATCGCTTCGACATGAGCGTTGGCAGAAATCTCGCACGCCTTGCGAAGCACGCCGACATCGTAAAGCGATTTGATCAACCTCAGTTCACCGATCAGCTCCCAAGAGTCATAAACCGGAAGATGACCGCGGCCCGTCCGGCCATGGCTTCTGCGCACACGGTCCAAAATGTCGAGCATGCGCAAATCAAACTCACGATTGATGTTCCAACGGTAGTAAATCCGCTCGACGGGCTTCAGAAGATCAACGATGATGGAATCGAATTCCGTGATTAAGTACGCCTTATCGACCTCGAATTCCCGTTGGGCCGCTTCAGGACCGTAGCGAAAACCATCCCACGTCTCGCGCGTCGGATCTTTCGGCCGCACGAAGAGCACGGTCTCGGGGTCGCGTCCGGGACGGAAAACAAGAACGGACTCTGGTTCTTCAAATCCTGTCAGATAAAACAAGTTCGTGTCTTGCCGATGCGGAAAATCCACATCGTTATTGCGCGATTGCTCCGGATGCGACGCCACAATAAGTGCGCCGCCGTTCATTCGCGCCGCGAGCGCCTGACGGCGTTCTTTGAAAATGCTCATGTCGTAAATCGGATGCCGCATTTGAATTCCCTTTTTTGTTCTCTTCGGGCCGTTAAAACCCGTATTGTTGCACAAGCTTTTCCACAACTTCAGCGGAAGACTTCGCTCCGGCTTCCAGCAAAGCTCTCCGGCCCGCGAAGTCCGTGATCGGATGTCCTGTTGTATCAACATTGATGATGAAATGCACGTGGGGCGAACGCGCCCGCATCATCTCATAGCGGATTTCGCTCCATAAGACATTATCGCTCGGGTTATCCGAGGCCGCTTTAGTCGGTAAAAACTCGCCCTTGCCCAGCACATTGACTAAAATAATGAGGTTGGCACACAACGAGCGTAGCTGGGCCGCCGCCTCATCAACCGCCCCCGGAGACGCGGTGACCCCGTTGTTATCCGTAAAGAGGGGCGGATACGGCAAACAAGCCCGCATCGCCTCCTTAAACGCGCCCTTAGCTAAAAAACCGAACCGGTCGACATTCCACCAATGGGCCGGGCATCCAAAGGGGACCCGCGCCTGTTCGATACGGGCGGATGCGAAAACTTCGTTGAAAAAGCTTTCCATTTTGGCGACGGACTGCGGACGCGTCCGGCTGGAGAAGAATCCGCCCAGCCCGACCGCTTCTTCTCGCAGCTTAAACGCTTTCCATTCGGCGTCGTTCACCTGCCCTTGTACGGCGTATAGAGCGCCGATCAAAGCCCCCCACTCGAGACCGACAACCGCATGCACGGGAATGCGCGCCTTATGGAACTCACGCAAAACTCCAAGGTGCGCGTACGCCTTCATTCCTCCAGGACCGAGAATCAATCCGACCTTCGGCAGCTCTTGATTCAAGAATGTCGGCGGGCCTGAGGACTTTTGCGTCTCCGGCTGAGGCACACCGGGAAACTCGTTCTCCGCCGCGGCCGTTCCGGAAGCCGCCTGGGGTGGCCCTTTTTTCGTCTCGTTCCGGGTTCTTAAGTTTTGGCATCCCGCCGACGCGAAAATCGCCGCCACAAGAAGCGCATTAATCCACGAACGCGCCCAGCAAGAGTTGAGCATGTTTCGCCAAAACAAAAAACTCCCTGTTGCCGTCTGAACCTTCAATGGGGCTCTCAAAATAATCCTCCACATTCAACGCGCATGCCGCGCATGCGTCGCGAATTTTCTTTTCCACTCCGGCATAAAGTTCGGGGTTTTTCACGATTCCGTTCTTACCGAGACCCTCGCGGCCGACTTCGAATTGCGGCTTCACCAGCGCGAGCAAACGCCCGTTGTCGTCCAAGTATTGAACGAGTTCCGGCAGTACGATGGTCAGCGAAATGAACGAAACGTCCACAACAATCAAATCGAATTTACGACCCTGAATCGTTTCGCGGATCGGCGTATGACTGAGATCGCGCGCATTGACTCCTTCGAAAAGACGGACTCGGGGGTCATTGCGAAGCTTCGAGGCAAGCTGATCATGGCCGACGTCAACGCCCACGACGAAACGAACCCCGTTCTGCAACAGGCAGTCGGTAAAGCCGCCTGTGGAAATACCGACGTCGAGCGCGTAAACACCGCGGACATCAAGCCGCGTGCGTTCCAGCGCGCCCTTCAGCTTGATGCCGCCGCGGGAAACGAATTCGCTGGCATCACCTTCGACATGCAACTCGACGCCGGGCTCGATCTTGAGGCTTGCTTTGCGGACGATCTTCTTTTGCCCGTCAATCAGTAGAAAAACTTTCCCGGCGGCGATCAATTCCTGCGCCCGAGTACGGGATGAAGCCATTCCTTTTTCGACAAGCAAGAGATCCACACGCATGACGCCGCCTTTAAGCGCGCCGGTCACTTTGCGCGGTTTCGGTTGTACAGTGCAATTTCGCGCAGCGGCCGGGCGTTCTCCGACCAAGAGCTTAGGCTATTTAAGCAGGCTTCCGTCAGTTGGTTCAAGAACGCGCGGGTTTTTTCAACCCCTAATAAGGCGGGATAACTGCCGGGCTCGGGACGTTCCGGTACAAAGTCGAGAAGATCGTCGGCGACCTGAAACGCCAGGCCGAGATTTTCGGAATACTCCGCTATATCTCGAAGCTGTTTTTCGCCGGCCCGGCAAACGATCGCCGCACCGACCGCACTCACCCGAATCAAAGCACCGGTCTTGAGGGCATGCATTTCCCGCAATTGGTCGAGCGTCACCGCCTCCTTCTTCGAACCCATATCAATCGCCTGACCACCCACCATCCCATAAAGACCTGCGGCTTTCGCAAGTTCCGCAACAAGACGGGCTGCAATGTCGGGTTCGCTGCGGTAACCATCGGCGATCAACTGAAACGCTTCGGTCAAAAGGCCGTCGCCCGCTAAAATCGCCGTCGCTTCCCCGAACACTTTATGGTTGGTCGGTTGGCCACGACGGAAATCGTCGTTATCCATCGCAGGCAAGTCGTCGTGAATGAGGGAATACGTATGGACGCATTCAACCGCGGCCCCGAACGCCAAAACCTGTTCGTGGGAATACCCGAGGGCTTCAGCGACGAGCAAAGAGAGCAATGGCCGGAAACGCTTTCCGCCCTTTTGCAAAAGCGAATACCGGACGGATTCGATAAGCCGGGCATGCGCCGGCTGCAGCTCTCCCCGCAGGGAAAAATGCCGTTCCAGGAAGTCGTGAATTTTATCGGCGCGCTCGCGGGCCAGTTGTTCCAACATCGCTTTCGCTCAATCTTGGTTCGCGTTGGGCGTAAAATCACTCATGACGGGTTGACCGTCATCGTCGTAACCGATGAGAAGCTTTACCTTCTGTTCGGCCTCTGCAAGCTGAGCGTTACATTCGCGCGAAAGCTTCACGCCTTCTTCAAAGAGCTTCAATGACTCTTCAAGAGTCAGATCGCCGGTCTCCATTTTCCCGACGATTTCTTCCAATCGATTCAACTTTTTCTCGAAATCCATATTTTCGCACCCCTATCATTTTTCGGAATCAACTTGCGTCACTTGGGCGGCAAACGAGCCCTGGCTCATACGGACATGAACGCTGGAACCCACGCGCAGTTCGTTCACATCCGTAATGACTCGGCCGTCGACCATGACCATCGAGTAGCCGCGATCGAGCACCCTGAGAGGGCTCAGTGAGTCAAGGACGGCCATATTGAGCTCCAGACGCTCCCGCTTCCGCAATAGAACATTTGCCATCCCCGTGCGCAAACGCGCGGACCAACCGGCTAAAACCTCTTTCTCCTTTTCGATTCGGGCCTGCGGCGAACCCATTCGGTTACGCAGAAGCTCCACTCGCAAGCGCCGATCATTAAGAAGGCGCATGACTCCGGCCTCGAGCCTCTGGGTCAGTTCGTCACATCGCATGGACGCGTCTTGGATTCTTCTTCGCGGATCGACCAGGCGCCTACCGATCTGGTGACTTCTCTCGCGAAGTAGGTTCAAGTGACGCAAAACCAAGAAATGCAGGCTCCGCCGGAGAGACGCGATTCGATCCATCAGTTCGGATGCGTCCTTCGTCACGAGTTCCGCCGCAGCCGAGGGAGTCGGCGCCCGGAGATCCGCGACAAAGTCGGCGATCGTGAAATCGATCTCGTGACCGACGGCCGA
>ERZ777003.4803-NODE-4803-length-10879-cov-14.606523_pt1 | contig 10879 bp, 9 predicted proteins | sample MGYA00374956_ERZ777003 | MGnify/ENA primary metagenome ERZ777003 (study PRJEB29302, sample SAMN06268252) | bioreactor metagenome | isolation source: Joint BioEnergy Institute, California, USA | place: USA:Joint BioEnergy Institute, California, USA | collected... | reverse complement strand
GCTGCCGGCCACGCACACCGACCCGGTGCGCCCGCACGTCCGGGACACCCGCCCGGGCAGCGCCGGGTTCCACGCCCGCCGCCGCATCGTCGGCCTCGACCGCTCCGAGGCCCGCCCGGTGCCGCTGCGGGCCGGCGACCTGCTCGTGCTGGACGGCCTCGCCGTCCACCGCTGGGGCGACAACCACAGCCGTGCGCCGGTCGCCGCCCTGCTGTGCCGGTACGGGGTCCGGGCCCCGGAGGGCGCCGGCCCGGCGGCGGCCCCCGAGCGGGTCGGGTCGGGCTCGGGCGCGGGGCGCTGAGCGAGGGCGCCGCCCGGACCGCGACCGGCCCGGGCTACCGTGCCCCGGCGATGCCCGACCACCCGGACCCCCCGGGCGCGGTGCCGCCGCGCCCCGCCCGCTGGCCGCTCGCCCTGCTCGGCGTGCTCGCCGTCGTCGCCCTCGTGGCCTCGGTCGTGCTGGTGCGCGGCGCCTCCTCGGGCGACGAGGCGCTCGATCCCCCCGGCCGGTCCGGCTCGGAGGAGGCCGCCGATCAGGAGCCGGCCACCGAGGAGGAGATCGAGGCGGCGGTCGCCGAGATCAGCGCCTTCGTGGAGCAGGAGACCGGCCTCTCCTTCGTCGAGCCGGTGACGGTCGAGCTGGCGGGGGAGGGCGAGTTCCAGGACCGCCTGCTGGCCGACTTCGACGAGGACGTCGAGGACCTGCGCACGACCGAGGTGGTCCTCGAGGCCCTCGGCCTGGTCGACCCCGAGGTCGACGTCGTCGAGGCCATGCGGTCGCTGCTCGGCGGTGGCGTCGTCGGCTTCTACGACCCGGAGACCGACGAGCTGGTCGTGCGGGGCGCCGCCCTGACCCCCTACGTGCGCAGCACCATCGCCCACGAGCTGGTCCACGCGCTCGACGACCAGCACCACGACCTCGACCGGCCGGAGTACGACGACCGGCCCGACGAGATCTCCTTCGGGTTCAGCGCCCTGGTCGAGGGCCACGCCCGCCGGATCGAGTCCGCCTACCTGGAGTCGCTCGGCGACGAGGCCATGGCCGACGCGCTGGCCGAGGAGCTCGCCATCGGCACCGACATCGACTTCTCCGGCGTCCCCATGGTGCTGTTCGACCTCATCAGCGCCCCCTACGTGCTCGGCGAGCCCTTCGTCGACGCCGTGCTCGCCGACGGCGGGCAGGAGGCGCTGGTCGCCGCGTTCGCCGACCCGCCCACCACGACCGAGCAGGTGCTCGACCCCGACCGCTACCTGGCCCGCGAGGCGGCGATCGACGTCCCCACGCCGACCGTCCCCGGCGAGCCGGTCGACGAGGGGATGATCGGCCAGCTCCTCGTGCGCCTCGTACTGGGGGAGGAGCTGGACCGGGACGAGGCCCGGGCGGCCGCCGAGGGCTGGGGCGGCGACATGGCCGTCGCCTGGCGGGACGGCGAGCGCGCCTGCGTCACCGCCACGCTGGTGGGCGACGACGTGCGGGAGACCGAGGAGCTGCGCCAGGCCTTCGAGCGCTGGGCCGCCGCCCAGCCGGACGCCCGCGTCGAGCCGACCGGCGGCGGGGGGCCGTTCACGCTCGTGTCGTGCGCGGCCTGAGCCGCGCGGTCACCCCTGGGAGGGCGCGATGACCCGCTCGCCGAAGGACGCCAGCGCGTCGCCGATCGCCGCCGGGTCGTAGGAGAGCGGGGGCAGGACGAGGCGGTCGACGCCCATCTCGGCCAGGCGCGCCACCTCGTCGAGCGCGCCCTCGCCGGCCTGCAGCACGCCGGCGCCGCCCCAGGTGACCTCGATGGCGTCGGGGTCGCGGCCGGCCTCCTCGGCCGCCGCCCGCATGGCGTCGAGCAGGGCCGGGAGGTCGCCCTTGGCCGGGAAGAAGCCGTCGCCCAGCCGGCCGGCCCGGCGGGCGGCGGCCGCCGTGTGGCCGCCGACGTGGATCGGCACCGTGCCGCGGACGGGCCGGGGGCGGCAGATGGCGTCGGTGAACGACACGGTCTCGCCCGAGAAGCACGCCGCCTCCTGCTGCCACAGGGCCCGCAGGACGTCGATGTGCTCCTCCGTGCGCCGGGCCCGGTCGGCGAAGCTGGCGCCCAGGGCCTCGAACTCCTCCCGCAGCCAGCCGATGCCGACGCCGAGCATCACCCGGCCCCCGGACATGACGTCGAGCGTGGCGACCTCCTTGGCCAGCACGACCGGGTTGCGCTGGGGGAGGATGAGGATGCCGGTGGCCACCCGCAGCGTCGTCGTGCGGGCCGCGACCCAGGTCAGCCAGACGAGGGGGTCGGGCAGGTCGAAGTCCGAGCCGCCGGGCATCTTGCCGGAGCGGGCGTACGGGTAGGTCGAGGCGTAGTCGCGGGGCACGACGACGTGCTCGACGGCCCACAGGGACTCGAAGCCGGCCCGCTCGGCGGCGTCCGCGAGGGCCGCCGCCCCGTCGGGGTGCGCGAAGGGGCCGGTGTTGGCGAAGGCGATGCCGAACTTCACGGTGCCGTCCTCAGGTCCGGATCTCGACGGGGCGGCTGACCTCGGCGAAGAAGTCGTTGCCCTTGTCGTCGACGACGATGAACGCGGGGAAGTCCTCGACCTCGATGCGCCAGACCGCCTCCATGCCCAGCTCGGGGTACTCGAGCACCTCGACCTTGCGGATGCAGTCCTGCGCCAGGCGGGCCGCCGGCCCGCCGATCGAGCCGAGGTAGAAGCCGCCGTAGGTCTTGCACGCGGCGGTCACCTGGGGGCTGCGGTTGCCCTTGGCCAGCATGACGAGGCTGCCGCCCGCCGCCTGGAACTGCTCGACGTAGGCGTCCATGCGGCCGGCGGTGGTCGGGCCGAAGCTGCCCGACGCCATGCCCTCGGGGGTCTTGGCCGGGCCGGCGTAGTAGACGCAGTGGTCCCGCATGTACTGCGGCATGGGCTCGCCGGCGTCGAGCCGCTCCTTGATCCGGGCGTGGGCGATGTCGCGGGCCACCACCATCGGCCCCGACAGCGACAGGCGGGTCTTCACCGGGTAGCGGCTCAGCTCGGCCCGGATCTCGTCCATCGGCCGCGACAGGTCGATGCGCACGACGTCGCCGCTCAGCTCGTCCTCGTCGACGTCGGGCAGGAACCGGGCCGGGTCGTGCTCGAGCTGCTCCAGGTAGACGCCGTCGTGGGTGATCTTGGCGAGGGCCTGCCGGTCGGCCGAGCAGGACACCGCGATCGCCACCGGGCACGAGGCGCCGTGGCGGGGCAGGCGGACGACCCGCACGTCGTGGCAGAAGTACTTGCCGCCGAACTGGGCGCCGATGCCGAAGCCCTGCACCAGCTCGAGGATCTCGGCCTCCAGCTCGACGTCGCGGAAGCCGTGGCCGAGGGGGCCGCCCTCGGTGGGCAGCGCGTCGAGGTAGCGGGCGGAGGCGAGCTTCGCCGTCTCCAGGGCGTGCTCCGCGGAGGTCCCGCCGATGACCACGGCCAGGTGGTAGGGCGGGCAGGCGGCGGTGCCGAGCGCCCGGAGCTTCTCGTCGAGGAAGCGGCGCAGGCTCGTCGGGTTGAGCAGGGCCTTGGTCTCCTGGAACAGGAAGCTCTTGTTGGCCGAGCCGCCGCCCTTGGCCATGAACAGGAACGAGTAGGTGTCGCCGTCGACCGCCGAGATCTTGATCTCGGCCGGCAGGTTGGTCCGGGTGTTGACCTCGTCCCAGGTGGTGAGCGGCGCCATCTGGCTGTAGCGCAGGTTGTCGCGCTGGTAGGTCTCGAAGACGCCGCGGGCGATCGCCTCCTCGTCACCGCCCCCGGTGAAGACGAACTGGCCCTTCTTGCCCTTGACGATGGCGGTGCCGGTGTCCTGGCACATCGGGAGGACGCCGCCGGCCGAGATGCAGGCGTTCTTCAGCAGGTCGAGCGCCACGAAGCGGTCGTTGGCCGACGCCTCGGGGTCGTCGACGATCTGCCGGAGCTGCTTGAGGTGCCCGGGCCGCAGGTAGTGGGCGATCTCGTGCATGGCCAGGGCGGTGAGCCGGGTGAGCACCTCGGGCTCGACGGTGAGGAACCGGTGTCCGCCGGCGGTGAAGCTGCCGATGCCGTCCGTGTCGACCAGCCGGTAGGTGGTCTCGTCGGGGCCGAGCGGGAGCAGTTCCGTGAAGGCGAACTCGGTCATCGCCCGGAAACGTAGGCGGGGTGTGGCCCACGGGTCACGTTCGGCACCGCGCGGTCCCGGAGTCGCCCGGGGCCCCGCCGGGTACCGTCGCGTCCGTGACCGCCGATCCCGACACCGTCGACCCCGGCCCCGAGCACCGCGTCGAGCGCGACACGATGGGCGAGGTCCGCGTGCCGGCGTGGGCCCTGTGGGGCGCCCAGACCCAGCGGGCCGTCGAGAACTTCCCCATCTCCGGCCTGCGGCTGGAGCGGCCGCTCGTCGCCGCGCTGGCCCGCATCAAGGGCGCCGCCGCGCTGGCCAACGTCGAGCTGGGGGTCCTGCCGGAGGACGTCGGGCGGGCCATCGCCGAGGCCGCGGCCGAGGTGGCCGAGGGCCGCCACGACGACCACTTCCCGGTCGACGTGTTCCAGACCGGCTCCGGCACGAGCTCGAACATGAACGCCAACGAGGTCATCGCCCGCCTGGCCTCCCAGCGCCTGGGGCGGCCGGTGCACCCGAACGACGAGGTCAACGCCTCGCAGTCGTCCAACGACGTGTTCCCCTCGGCCATCCACGTCGCCGCGGCCGAGCAGGTGGCGCGGGCGCTGCTGCCGGCGGCCGAGTACCTGGCCGCGTCGCTGCGGGCCAAGGCCCAGGAGTTCGCCACGGTCGTCAAGTCCGGCCGCACCCACCTGATGGACGCCACCCCGGTGACGCTGGGCCAGGAGTTCGCCGGCTACGCGTCGCAGGTCACCAGCGCCGCCGAGGCCATCCGAGGGGTGCTCGGCACCGTCGGCGAGCTGCCGCTCGGCGGCACCGCGGTCGGCACGGGGCTCAACTGCCCGCCCGGCTTCGCCCAGGCGGTCATCGGCCGGCTGGCGCGCGAGCTGGAGCTGCCGCTGTCCGAGGCGAGCGACCACTTCGCCGCCCACGGCGCCCGCGACGCGCTCGTCACGCTGTCGGGCACGCTGCGCACGCTCGCGGTCGCGCTGGTCAAGATCGCCAACGACATCCGCTGGATGGGCAGCGGCCCCCGCACCGGCCTGGCGGAGATCCGGCTGCCCGACCTCCAGCCCGGGTCGTCGATCATGCCCGGCAAGGTCAACCCGGTCATCCCCGAGGCCGTCACCCAGGTGGCCGCCCAGGTGATCGGCAACGACGCCACCGTCGCCTTCGCCGGGTCGCAGGGCAACTTCGAGCTGAACGTCTTCCTGCCGGTCATCGCCCGCAACCTGCTGGAGTCGATCCGGATCCTGGCCAACGCCTGCCGGCTGTTCGCCGACCGCTGCATCGCCGGCATCGAGGCGAACGTCGAGCGGTGCCGGGCCTACGCGGAGTCGAGCCCGTCGCTCGGCACGTCGCTCAACCCCTACATCGGCTACGAGGCCGCGGCCGAGGTGGTGAAGGAGAGCGTGGCCACGGGGCGCAGCGTGCGCGAGATCGTCGTCGAGCGCGGCCTGCTCACCGACGAGGAGGTCGACCGGGCCCTCGACGTGCTGGGGATGACCCGGGGCGGCGTCCGGAAGTAGGGCGGGCGGGTCAGCTGCCCAGGGCGGGGGAGCCCGCGTAGGGCTTGGGGTCGCCCGGCGCCGGGATGGTCGGGCGCGACCAGCTCATGGCGGCGGCCAGCTCGTTCGCCGCCTCCCGCCAGGCCACCGGGTCCCAGCCCTCGGCCAGCGCCGCCACCGAGCGGTCGTGGCGCAGGTGCACGAACGCGGGCAGCTCGTTCAGGCCCAGGGCCTTCACCAGCTCGCGGTCGGGGTCGGCGAAGGTGAGGACCCGGTCGGCCCAGGGGCCGAGGAACTCCCGGGCGTCGTCGGCGTCGGCCGTCACCACGAAGGCGATGCGGCAGTCGGCCCCCCGGAAGTGCTCGAGGATGCGGCCCGCCGTCTCGAGCAGCCACGCGCTCTCGTAGGTGTACGGATCCAGGACGACCGCGGCCAGGTGGAACGTGGTCAGCCAGTCGTCCAGCGAGCGCGCCGCGCCCCGGAGGGGGGCGAGCTGCAGGTCACCAGGGGGGTCCGTAGCCACGGCCGGAGAAGGTAGTGGAAGACCTTCTCGGCGATCAGATCGCACTAGGTTGCCCCGCCATGGTCCAAGACACCGGCTTCAGGATCTTCTTCTACCTCCACATCCTGAGCGTCGTCGTGGCGTTCGCCCCCGCGGTCGTCTCGCTGCTGCCCGGCGGCCGGGAGGGGGCCCTCGGCCTGCTGGAGCGGGCGGGTCGGCAGGTCTACGCCCCGGCGCTGGTCCTGGCGGGGCTGTTCGGGATCCTCTGCATCGTCACGAGCGACGACCTCTTCCAGTTCAGCGACACGTGGGTGTCGCTGTCGTTCATCGTGTGGATCGCCATGAACGGCGTCTTCCACGCCATGGTCCTGGTGGGGCAGCGGGACGGCGACACCGCCAAGGTCAACAACGGCCAGGCGATCATGACCGTGCTGCTGCTCGTCATGCTCTACCTGATGATCTGGAAGCCGGGCTGGCCCTGACGCCCCGACCCGGGCCCGGGGGCCGGGCCGTCGCGGGCGGCCGGTAGCGTCGGGCCCGTGCACCCCATCGAGCGCCTCCGTGCGGTGGCCCGGGCCCGGGAGGTCGACCAGACCCTCCTCGTCGGCGAGGCCGCGTCCGTGCTCGGCAGCTTCGACGGCGACCTGCCGGGGCTGCTGACCGCGTGCCGGCGGCTGCTCGACCGGCACCCGGCGGCCGGCGCGCTGTGGTGGGCCTGCGCCCGGCTGCTGACCGCGGCGGACGTCCGCGACGAGGCCCGCGCCATCACCCGCGACCTGGGAGAGGAGCCCGCCACCGCCGCGCTCGCCCTGGACCTGCCGGGCGGTGCGGTGGTGGCCGTGGTCCCCGACGCGGCCGGCGGCTCCGAGCTGGCGGCCGAGCTCCGGTCCCGCCGCGACGACTGCATCGTGGCCCACGACCCCGGCGCCCTCCACGCGCCCCGCGACGAGCCCCGGGTGCTGCTGGTCGAGGGCGGTGCCGTCGGCCCCGACCGCTTCCTGGCCCCGGCCGGGACCGCCGACGAGGTCGCCGCCGCCCGCGACGCCGGCGTCGCCGTGTGGCTGGTGGTCGAGGTCGGCCGGCGCCTGCCCGGCCCGCTGTTCGACGCGCTCGTCGCCCGGGTCACGGCCCCCGCCGGGCCCGGCCGGGCGCTCGACCTCCTCGACGCCCCCGAGGTCGTGCCGGTGGCCGCCGTCGAGCGGGTGATCGAGCCCCGCCGCGTCGACTGCCCCGTCCCGCCCGAGCTGCTGCGCCCGCCCGGCGCCTGGTGAGGTCCGGTCCGCACTAGCGTGTCGGTCCCGGGACACGGCGGACGACGGGACGGAACGGCATGGGCGAAGCGCTGGGGATCGATCTGCGCGCCGGAGCGGTGGCGGCGGTGCGCTGGCGCGACGGGCGTGCCGAGGCCTGCGAGCTCGGTGACGGGCCGTGGGACGGGCCCGTCGACGTCACCGCCGACCTGCTGGGAGAGGTCGCCCGGCGGGCCGGTCGGGGGCCCGACGAGCCGGTCGGCGTCACCCACCACCTGGCGCCCGACGACGAGGCCCGCCGGGCCGTCGAGCAGGCGGCGGCCGCCGCCTTCGGCCGCGCCCTGGTCGTCGGGCGGCCGCTGGCGACGGCGGCGTTCGCCGCACCGGCCGGGGGCGGGGGCGAGCGGGTCCTGGCCGTGCTCGAGGTCACGGGCACGGCGGTCGAGTGCGCCCTCGTGCGCGTCGACCGCACCGGCGTCGCCCTCGTCGCGCCGCCCGCGGTGCGGCCCGAGGCCGGCCTCGAGGACGACGTCACCCGCCACCTCGACGGGGCGGTGGCGCTGCTCGACGGCCTCCTCGCCGGCGTGGGCGGGGCGCCGGCGGTCGACCGGGTCGTGGTCGCCGGCGCCTCGCCGTGGCTCGACCAGCTGGCCCTGCAGGTCCGCCTGGGGACCGGCCTGACCGTCGACCTGCCGCCCGCCCCGGCCACCGCGGCCGCCGCGGGCGCGGCGCTGCTGGCCGCCGAGCCCGACCGGCGGGGGCCGGCGGCCGTCGCGGCGGCCGCCGGGCTGGGCGCCGCTGCGGTGGTGGCGGGCGTCGGGGACGGGGCGGGACCGCAGGGCGCCGCGGGCGAGGGCGTGGGTGCGGCGCTCGGCGAGGCCGCGACGGCGGCCGACGCGGTCGGCCGGGCCCTCGGCGAGGCGGGTGCGGCGGTCGGCGAGAAGGCCGGAGCGGCGGCGGACGCGGCCGGCGACGTGGCGGGCCAGGCGCTCGGTGCCGTGGGGACGGACCCGTCCGGCCCGGGCGACGGCCCCTCGCCGAAGCTGAAGGAGGACGGCGCCTCGCCGAAGCCGAAGGAGCTGGGCGCGGCGGACGACGCCGTGGGCAGGGCGCTGGGCGCGGCGGCGCGGCGGGCGCGGGCGACCGGCCGGGGCAAGGTGGTGGCCGCCGGCCTGGCCGCCGCAGCGGGCGCGCTGGTGATCATCGGCGCCCTCGGGGCGGGCGGCGGGGCGTCCGGGCCCCGTGACGACGTCGAGACCGCGGCGGACCCGGCGCCCGACCGCCCGGCGACCACCCGGGTCCGGACCACCGGCACGCCCTCCACCACGGTCGCCGCGCCGGCGTCCACCACCGTGCCCGCCGGCGTCCCGGCACCGACGACGACCGTCGCCCGGGGGGAGCCCGCAGGTGGTGGGACCGGCGGCCCGTCCGCCGGCACCGACCCCGGCGGCGGTGGCGGGGCCCCGACCCCGACCCCCGGCCCGACGACGGCCGAGCCGGGGTCGACGGCCCCGCCGGGCACGACGGCGCCGCCACCCGACACGACCGGTCCCGCGCTCGAGCTGACCACCAACCGGTCGACCATCCACGAGTACATCTGGGAGTTCTGCGAGGTCGACACGACGGCGATCCTGTCGGTGCGGGCCACCGACCCCTCCGGCGTCGCGAGCGTGACCGGCAGCTGGAGCGGCGGCGGGGCCTCGGGCGGCCTCACCTTCCAGCCGGTGGGCGGCGGCACCTGGCAGGCGACGCTGCGGGTCGAGGGGGCCCCGATCACCGACGGGCAGCAGGCGGCGATCACGTGGTCGGTCACGGCGACCGACGGGGCCGGCAACACCTCCTCGGCGACCGGTCAGACGGTGACGCTGCTCGGCTGTTGACCCCCGCGTCGGCCCGGGCGGCGCGGCGTTGGGCCGCGCACCGCCCGCGTCCGTAGGGTTGGGGCATGCGTTCGCCCAAGGACTTCTTCCGGCCGCTGGCCGTCGGCGCGCCGGAACCACCCCGGGAGATCCCCTTCCGCCCGTCGCGGATGATCCACTTCTTCCCGGCCTCCAACCCGAAGATGGTGGCCAAGGTCCCCGAGATGGCGGCCAAGGTCGACATCCTGCTCGCCAACCTCGAGGACGGCGTCCCCGCCAGCGACAAGGAGGCGGCGCGGGAAGGGCTCATCCAGGTGGGCAAGGCCTGGGACCACCCGGACACGCAGCTGTGGACCCGCGTCAACAGCCTCGACTCGCCGTGGGTGCTCGACGACCTCACGGCCGCCGTCACCGAGATCGGCGACAAGCTCGACGTCATCATGATCCCGAAGGTCGAGGGGCCGGAGGACATCCACTACGTCGACCGGCTCGTCGCCCAGCTGGAGGCCCGCGCCGGCCTGACCCGGCCGATCCTCCTCCACGCCATCCTCGAGACGGCCCGGGGCGTGGCCAACGTCGAGGAGATCTGCGGCGCCAGCCCTCGCATGCAGGGGCTGTCGCTCGGCCCGGCCGACCTGGCCGCCAACCGCCGGATGAAGACCACCCGGGTCGGCGGTGGGCACCCGGGCTACCTCGTGCGTCAGGACCCGCCGGGCGACGACGTCCACGCCGAGCGGGCGATCTACCAGCAGGACCTGTGGCACTACACGCTCGCCCGCATGGTCGACGCCTGCGTCGCCCACGGCATCCTGCCCTTCTACGGCCCCTTCGGGGACATCAAGGACACCGTCGCCTGCGAGGACCAGTTCCGGAACGCCTTCCTGCTCGGCTGCGTCGGCGCCTGGAGCCTGCACCCGGTGCAGATCGACATCGCCAAGAAGGTCTTCTCGCCGTCGCCCGAGGACGTCGCCCACGCCCGGCGGGTCATCGCCGCCATGGGCGACGGCACCGGTGCCGTGATGCTCGACGGGAAGATGGAGGACGACGCCTCGGTCAAGCAGTGCAAGGTCATGGTCGAGCTGGCCGAGCAGCTCGCCGCCAAGGACCCCGAGCTGGCCGAGGTCTACCGGCAGGCGGGGGTGCTCGATGGCTGAGTCGCTGCGCCCCCGACGCTCCGTCCTCTACATGCCGGGCGCCAACGAGCGGGCGCTCGCCAAGGCCGAGACCCTGCCGGCCGACGCCCTGATCCTCGACCTCGAGGACGCCGTGGCCCCCGACGCCAAGGCCGAGGCCCGCGACCGGGTCTGCGAGGCCGCCGCCTCGGACCGCTACGGCCGGCGCGAGGTGACCATCCGCATCAACGGCATCGGCACGCCGTGGCACGACGACGACCTGCGGGCCGTCGCCGCCGCGGGGCCGGCGGCCGTCGTCGTGCCGAAGATCGACTCGGCGGCGGCGGTCCACGGGGTGGTCGAGGCGCTCGAGAAGGCCGGGGCGCCCGACCACACCGCGGTGTGGGCGATGATCGAGACGCCGATCGCCATGCTGCGGGCCGAGGAGATCTGCCGGGCCTCCGAGCGGCTGACCGTGCTGGTCATGGGCACGAACGACCTGGCCAAGGAGCTGCAGGCCGAGCACGTGCCCGGCCGCCAGCCGCTGCT
>ERZ777003.4802-NODE-4802-length-10882-cov-10.010622_pt1 | contig 10882 bp, 10 predicted proteins | sample MGYA00374956_ERZ777003 | MGnify/ENA primary metagenome ERZ777003 (study PRJEB29302, sample SAMN06268252) | bioreactor metagenome | isolation source: Joint BioEnergy Institute, California, USA | place: USA:Joint BioEnergy Institute, California, USA | collected... | reverse complement strand
CGTCGCCCGGCCGCAGCGGCGCGAACGCGGCGAGCGCCTCGCCGGCGGCGAGCGCGGCCAGCAGCGCGCCGTCGCCGCCGTCGCCGTCGAGCAGCGCCGTCGCGGGCAGGTGGCCGAGCAGCGGCACGCCGGCGAGCACGCGGCCGCACTCGGCCGCGACGAGCATCGCCTCGAGCGCGCCGAGCCCGGCGCCGTCGTGGCGCTCGTCGATCAGCAGGCCGCTCCAGCCGGCGCGCGCCGCGGTCGGCCACAGGTCGGGCAGCGGCGCGCCCTCGAGCGCGGCGCGGGCGGCCTCGACGGTCCTCACGCGGCTCAGCGCCTGCCGCGCCGCCTCCTGCAGGAAGACCTGCTCGTCGGAGAGCGCGAAGTTCATGCCCCGACCTCCTGGCGCTCGCGCGCCCGCAGCTCGCTGAACGGGATCCCCTTGTCGAGCCGCGGCTCGGGCGGCAGGCCGAGCACCCGCTCGCCGATCGTGTTGCGCAGGATCTCCTCGGTGCCGCCGGCCGACTTGAGGCCGGGCAGGAACGAGATCAGGTACGACCACTCGCCGTCGCGCAGCGCCTCGGGCCCGAGCACGTCCGCGATCAGGTCGCCGGCGGCGATCGCGGCGTTGACGGCGGTGACCTTGCCCAGCCCCGCCTCCGGGCCGGGGATCTGGCCGCGCTCGATCGCGGTGAGCGTCCGGTAGCCGCCGTAGCGCAGCGCGAGCAGCTCGGTCGCGATCGCCCCGAACGCCTGGCGCACCGCCGGGTCGGCGACCGCGTCCGGGTCGGCCGCGAGCGCCTCCGCGAAGCGGTCGGCGCGGTAGCCCATCGCCTCGGCGCCGGCGCCGATCGTGACGCGCTCGAACATGAGCGTCGTGAGCGCCACGCCCCAGCCGCCGTCGACGGGGCCGACCTCGCTGCCGGGCTCGAGGCGGACGTCGTCGAGGAAGACCTCGTTGAACTCGGCCTCGCCGGAGATCTGGCGCAGCGGCCGGATCGTCACGCCGGGCGCGTCCATCGGCACGATGAACATCGTCAGCCCCTTGTGCTTGGGCACGTCGGGGTCGGTGCGGGCGAGCAGCAGCCCGAACGCGGCGAACTGCGCGTTCGTCGTCCACACCTTCTGGCCGCTGATGCGCCAGCCGCCGTCGGGGGCGCGCCTGGCGCGGCACTGGATGCCGGCGAGGTCCGACCCGGCGGCCGGCTCGGAGAACAGCTGGCACCAGACCTCGTCGCCGTGGAGCATCGGCGCCAGGTAGCGCTCCTTCTGCGCCTCGGTGCCGTGGGCGATGATCGTCGGCCCGAGCATCCCGACGCCGATCGCGTCGAGGATGCCGGGCAGGCCGGCGCGGTTGAGCTCCTGGTTGACGATCACCTGCTCCAGCGGGCCGCGGCCGGCGCCGCCGTACTCGCGCGGCCAGGTGACGCCGACGTAGCCGGCCTCGGCCATCCGCCGCTGCCAGGCGCGGTGGGCCGCGATCGCGGCCTCGTCGTCGCCGGTCCCGCGCCTGGCCGGCGCGTGCCGGGCGTTGCGCTCCAGCCACGCGCGCACCTCGGCGCGGTACGCGGCCTGCTCGGGCGTGTCGTTGAGGTCCACGGCGCTCCCTTCCTGGCCGGCTGGCCAACTCGCTCCCAGGGGCACCTTAGCGGCCGCGCGCCGCGCGCTCGCCAGCTCCCCGGCGCTACCGCCTCGGCCGCGTCGCGAACGCGCCGAGCACGCCGATGGAGACGAGCGCGAGCACGAGCAGCGCGACGACGGCCAGCGGCGTCAGCCCGTGGCGGGCGATGTCGATCGCCGTCAGCAGCGCGAAGCCGGCGATGAAGACGACGACCGCCGCCAGCACCCCCAGGCGCGGGCTCATGCGCCCACCGCCGGGACGGTCGGGGCGGCGCCGGGCAGCGGCCGCCGCCGCTGCGCCAGCGGCCGCGCGCCGGCGGCGCCGAGCGCGAGCGCGGCCAGGCACGCGGGCGCCGCCGCGCCGTCGAGCGCGCCGGCGCCGGCGAGCGCCAGCGCCAGCGCCGCCGCCGCCCAGGCGGCGGCGACGAGCCACGACGGCAGCTCGTAGAGCGCGAGGAACAGGAGCGGGAAGGCGATCGCGACGATCCGCGCGCGCGGGTAGAGCGCGAGATGGGCGGCGACGACGGTCGCGACCGCGCCGGTCGCCGCGACCGCGGCGACCGGCGCGCCGGGCGCCAGCAGCGCGTGCAGGCCGGCGGCGGCGAGCGCGCCGAGCGCGACGAGCGCGGCCATCCGCCAGCGCGCGAGCGCGTCCTCGACGCTGGCGCCGAACAGCCACAGCGCGAGCGCGCTCGCGATCAGCTGGCCGAGCGCGACGCCGTCGACGGCCAGCCACAGCGCGACGGCGGCGGCGACCAGCAGCGCCGTCAGCAGCGGCAGCCGCTCGGTCGGGACGTTGTCCTTGAGGGGGAGCACGGACCTCGCGCAGCTTGCCAGGCCCGCGCCCCGTCAGTCGAGATAGGCGACGACGTCGGCCAGCGGCGCCCGCGCGGGCGGCGCCTTCTCCTGGCGCCTGGGGCCGAGGTGGACGAGCGCGATCGCCCGCTCGCGCGGGTCGTCGATGCCGAGCGCGGCGCGGCCGGCGTCGGTGCGCATGACCGCCGGCGTGCGCCAGTAGGCGGCCAGGCCGCGCGCGTGGGCGCCGAGCAGCAGGGCGTAGACGGCGCAGCCGGCGGCGAGCAGGTCCTCCTCGGCGGCGACCGGGTCCTCCGGCAGCACCGCCGAGACGAGCACGAGCGTCGGCGCGCGGTCGAGCTTGCCGGCCGCCTCCGGGCCGGCCGCCTCCTTCAGGCGCGCGCGCGACCTGGGCCCGAGCACGCGGAACCGCCACGGGTTCGTGAGGTGGTGGTTCGGCGCCCAGCGGGCGAGCTCGAGCAGCTCGTCGAGCGTCCTGCGGTCGACCGGCTCGGGGCCGTAGGCCTTGTGCGTCCGCCGCGTGCGGATCGCGGTCTCGACGTCCATCATCGGCGGGGTCAGGCGGCGAGCGGCCCGTGGCCGGGCTGGCGCTGGGGGACGTGCTGGTCGGCGTGGTAGGAGGAGCGCACGAGCGGGCCGGCGGCGACGTGCTCGAAGCCGAGCGCGTAGGCGGCCTCCTCGAGCGCCTTGAACTCGTCCGGGTGCCAGTAGCGGACGACCGGCAGGTGGCGCCGCGTCGGGCGCAGGTACTGGCCGACGGTGAGCACCTGGACGCGGTGCTCGCGCAGGATCTCGAACGTCTCGACCAGCTCCTCGAACGTCTCGCCGAGGCCGACCATGAGGCCGGACTTGGTCGTGACCGCGTCGCCGCCCATCTCCTTCGCGTTGCGCAGCACGCGGCAGGAGCGCAGGAACGCGCTGCCGCGGCGCGCGACCGGGTACAGCCGCGGCACGACCTCGACGTTGTGGTTGAAGACGTCGGGCCGCTCGGCGATCACCTTCGCGAGCGGCATCTCCTCGCCGCGGAAGTCGGGCGTCAGCACCTCGACCTTGCACTGCGGCGCCTGGCGGCGGATCGAGCGGATCACGCCGACGAAGGCCGACGCGCCGTAGTCGGGCAGGTCGTCGCGGTCGACGCTCGTGATGACGGCGTGGCGCAGGCCCATCCGCGCGACCGAGCGGGCGACGCGGGCCGGCTCGAGCGGGTCGTGCCAGGTCGGCTTGCCCGTCTTGACGTTGCAGAAGCCGCAGCGGCGGGTGCACGTGTCGCCGAGGATCATGAACGTCGCGGTGCCGCGCTCCCAGCACTCGCCGACGTTCGGGCAGGCGGCCTCCTGGCAGACGGTGTGGAGGTTCTCCCGCCTGATCATGCGCGCCAGCCCGCGGTAGGTCGGCCCGCCGGGCGGCGGCACCTTGAACCACGACGGCTTGCGGTCGCGGAACGGCCGCACCTCCGGCCCGAGCACCCTCAGCACGTCCATCCCGCCGGGCTTGGCCCGCGAGCGGGTGACGTGCCTGCGTTCGCCGGTCGCGCTCATGCCGCCTCTGACCATATCGACCCGTCCAGCGCGGCCGGCTCCACCTCCTCGGGCAGGCGGTCGAAGACCTCGGCGAAGCGGGCGACGACGCGGTCGGCGAACGCCGCCACGCGCGGCGACGGCGGCCGCTCGAGCGCGAGCGGCTCGTGCGCCGGCGGGCGGGTGCGCGCGTGCTCGCCGAGCTCGTCGGCGATCGAGGTCATGCGGACCGTCGGCAGGTTGCACGCGACGATCCACTCCCACGGGCGCATGTCGTTGTCGACGTTGACGGCGAAGCCGTGGGTCGTGACGCGGCGGTTGACGTGGACGCCGATCGAGGCGATCTTGCGCGACTCGTCGACCCACGCGCCGATGTAGCCGGGCCCGTCCTGCGGCCGCGCGCGGGCGGGCACGCCGACGTCGCGCAGCGCCGCCACGAGCGCCCGCTCGAGCCGGCGGACGTACGCCATCACCTCGTCGATGCGCATGATCGGGTAGCCGACGAGCTGGCCGGGGCCGTGGTAGGTGACGAAGCCGCCGCGGCGGACGCGCACGATCTCGATCCCCTGCCTGGCGTACCACTCGGGCGCGAAGGAGAGCTCGGCGTCGGTCGCGCGGCGGCCGCGCGTGTAGACCGGCGGGTGCTCGAGCAGCAGGAGCACGTCGGGGATCTCGCCCGCCTGGCGGCGCGCCCGCACCGCCTCCTGCAGCGCGAGCGCGCGCTGGTAGGGGACGGTGCCCAGGCGCGCGACCCAGAGCGGCTCAGCCATCCCACTGCTCCAGCCGACGCCTGATCGCGGCGAGGAACTGGGCGGCGAGCGCGCCGTCGAGCGCGCGGTGGTCCCACGAGAGGCCGAGGATCGTCTGCGGGCGGATCGCGATCGCGTCCGTCCCGTCGGGGCCCTCGACGACGACCGGCCGCTTGACGATCGCCTCGAGATCGAGGATCGCGACCTGCGGCTGGTTGATGACCGGCGTCGCCATGATCGCGCCCCACTGGCCGGGGTTGGTGATCGTGAAGGTCCCGCCGCGCACGTCGTCGGGCGTCAGCTCGCGGGCGCGGGCGCGGGCGGCGAGCTCGCGGATGCGGACCGCCAGCCCCTCGGCGCTGAGCTCCTGGGCGCGGTGGATGACCGGCACGATCAGCCCGTCGTCGCCGAGCGAGACGGCGATGCCGAGGTTGACGTCCTCGTGGACGGCGTAGCGGTCGCCCTCGAGCGTCGCGTTGAGCGCCGGGTGCTCGGCGAGCGCGTCGATCACGCAGCGGGCGACGATCGGCAGCGCCGTCATGCCGGTGCGCCCGCCCACCCTGGCGGTCCGCCGCCACGCCTCGACGCGGCCCATGTCGACCTCCATCCAGGTCGTGCACGTCGCGGCCGTCTCCAGCGACCGCTTCATGTGCGCGCCGATCTGGCGCCGCATCGCCGACAGCACGCCGCCGGGCGCGGCGGCCTCGGCGGGCCTGGCGGCGGGCGCCGGCTCCGGGATGTACGGGCTCTCGATGTGCAGCGGCGGCTCGGCCGGCGCCGCGGCCGGGCCGTCCGCCGCCGGCGCCCCCGCGCGCTGGCGCTCGAGATAGGCGAGCACGTCCTGCTTGCGCACGCGGCCGTCGCGGCCGGTGCCCCTCACCTCGGCGAGGTCGATCCCGTGCTCGCGCGCGATCCGCTGGACGACCGGGGAGTAGGTGCGCCGCAGGTCGCCGCCCTCGCGCGGGGCCGGCGCGGTGGCGCCGTCGGCCGGCGCCCCGCCGTCGCCGCCGTCGGCCGGCGCGCCGCCGGGCGCCGCGCCGCCGGCGGTGCTGATCCGCCCGAGCACGGCGCCGACGTCGACCGTCTCGCCGGCCTCGACGACGATCTCGGCCAGCACGCCGGACGCCGGCGCCGGCACCTCGGCGTCGATCTTGTCGGAGCTGATCTCGCAGACCGTCTCGTCGGCCGCGACCGGGTCGCCGACGGCGACCTTCCAGGCGACGACGATCCCCTCGGCGACCGAGACGCCCATCTGGGGCATGACGATGTCGACGGTCGTCGTCTCAGTAGGCGAGGAGCTCACGGCACGCCTCCCGCACGCGCTCGACGCTGGGCAGGACCGCCTGCTCCAGCGGGGGTGAGAAGGGGATCGGGACGTCCGGCGTCGCGACGCGCACGACCGGGCCGTCGAGGTGCTCGAAGCCGCGCTGCGCGATCAGCGCCGCGACCTGCGCGCCGGCGGCGCAGGTCGCGTTCGCCTCGTCGACGATGACGACCTTCGAGCAGCGCCGCACCGCGTCGAGGATCGCCGCCTCGTCGAGCGGCACGAGCGTGCGCAGGTCGAGCACCTCGACCTGGGCGCCGTCGAGCGCCTCCGGCGCGGTCGCCTCGAGCGCGACGTGGACCATCGCCCCGTAGGCGATCACGACGAGGTCGCGGCCCGGGCGCGCGACGCGGGCCGTGAGCTCGGTCGCGTACGGGCCGGCCGGCACCTCGCCCTTGATGCGCCGGTAGAGGTGCTTGTGCTCGAGGAAGACGACCGGGTTGGGGTCGCGGATCGCCGCGATCAGCAGCCCCTTCGCGTCCGCCGGCGTCGACGGCGCGACGACCTTCAGGCCGGGCGCGTGCATGAACCACGCCTCCGGGTTCTGCGAGTGGAACGGCCCGCCGGAGAAGCCGCCGCCGGACGGCAGCCGGACCGTGATCGGCACCGCCAGCCCCTGCCGGTAGTGCATCTTGCCGGCGACGTTGACGAGCTGGTCGAAGCCGCACGAGATGAAGTCGGCGAACTGCATCTCGCAGACCGGCCGCATGCCGACGACGGCGGCGCCGACGGCGGTGCCGATGATCGCCGACTCGGCCAGCGGCGTGTCGATCACGCGCTCGGGGCCGAACTCCTCGAGGAAGCCGTCGGTGACCTTGAAGGCGCCGCCGAAGACGCCGATGTCCTCGCCCATCACGAAGACGCGCTCGTCGGCGCGCATCTCGTCGCGCAGGCCCTCGGAGATCGCCTGCAGGTAGGTGAGCCGTCGCGTCCCGGCGGCCGCCGGCGACGGCCGCGTCGCGGTCTGGGCCGTCATCGTCACGCCTCCGTCCGCGCGAAGCCGCTCCAGGGCGCCCGCCCGTCGCCGAGCGGCTCGGGCTCGCCCTCGCAGAAGACGCCGTCGGTCGCGGTCGCCGGGTCGGGCATCGGCGCCGCCAGCGCCTCCTCGGTCGCGGCGTCGATCTCGGCCTGCACCGCGGCGCGCAGCGCCTCGACGTCGACCGGGTCCGGCAGCGCCGCCAGCCGGCGCGCCTGGCGGTCGATCGGGTCGCGGCGCGCCCACGCCGCCAGCTGCTCCCTCGGCACGTAGCGCATGTCGTCGTGGGCGGCGTGGCCGTGCATCCGCATCGTGACCGCCTCGATCAGCGTCGGGCCGCCGCCGGCGAGCGCCCGCTCGCGCGCCGCGCGCACGACCTCGAAGACGGCCTCGACGTCGTTGCCGTCGACGGTCTCGCCGGCGACCCCGTACGCGCTCGCGCGCTCGATCGGCGGCACCGCGAACTGCTTGTCCAGCGGCGTCGAGTAGGCGTACTGGTTGTTCTCGAGCACGAAGATGACGGGCAGCCGCTGGACGGCCGCCCAGTTGAGCGCCTCGTGGAAGTCGCCGCGCGAGGTCGCGCCGTCGCCGAAGAAGGTGAGCGCGACGCGCCGCTCCCCGCGCAGCTTGAACGCCATCGCCATGCCGGTCGCGACGAGCATCATGTCGGGCAGCATCGAGACCATCCCGACGCACCCGAGCGCGCGGTCGCCGAAGTGGACGTTGCCGTCGCGCCCGCCGGTGACGCCGGTCGCGCGGCCCATGTACTGGGCCAGGATGCGGGCCGGCGCGACGCCGCGCACGAGGTGGGCGGCGAGATCGCGGTGCAGGACGCAGAGGCGGTCCTGCGGCGCCATCGCGAAGGCGGCGCCGGCGGAGATCGCCTCCTGGCCGTAGCCGTCGTAGAAGGAGCCGGGCACCCTGCCCTGGCGGTAGAGCGTCATCGCGCGCTGCTCGATGCCGCGCATGAGCAGCATCGCGCGCAGCAGCTCGATCCGGTCGGAGCGCGTCAGGTGGTCGCCGGCCGGGGCGTCGCCGGGCTCGCCGGCGGCCGCGGGGCGGAGGGTCTGCGTCGCCATCGGTGCGATCTCCCTTTCATCTCCGGGCCGGCAGCGGGGTCTCCGTCCGGCGCCTTGCGCGCTCGCGCGGGGTCTCCGGCTCGCGCGCGTCCACAGGGGGCATCGCCTCCGAGGGTACCCCTCGGGCGACCCCCCGTCCGGGTGGGTGAGCCGGCATTGGTCGGAAGGTCACGCATCAGACGGGGCCGGTTTCGGATCCCGGCGGATAGGATCGGGCCGGATGAGGGGCCTCCTCGCCGGGATCCACGCGTTCCAGCGCGACGCGTTCGGGAGCCAGAAGGCTCTCATGGAGCGGCTCGTCGCCGAGGGGCAGAGGCCCCAGATCGTGCTCGTCAGCTGCTCGGACTCGCGCGTGCTGCCGGAGATGTTCACCCAGGCCGCGCCAGGCGACGTCTTCCTCGTGCGCAACGCCGGCAACATCGTCCCCTCGCCGGAGGCGGCGCAGGATGCGCCGGGGGAGGCGGCGTCGATCGAGTTCGGCGTCGAGGTGCTCGGCGTGCGCGACGTCGTCGTCTGCGGCCACACCCACTGCGGCGCGGTCGAGGCGATCCTCGAGCCGGAGCGGATCGCCGGCCTGCCGAACCTCGAGCGGTGGCTGCTCGCCTCCCAGGAGACGGGCCGGATCGTGCGCGAGCGCTACGGCCACCTGCGTGGCGAGAGGCTCATGCGGGTCGCCGTCGGCGAGCACGTGCGCGTCCAGCTCGACCACCTCAGCCGGCTGCCGTTCATCGCCCGGCGGATCGCGGCCGGCGAGCTCGCGATCCACGGCTGGGTCTACGACATCAGGACCGGCGAGGTCTTCGTCTACGACGTCGACGCCGACGAGTTCCGCCTGCTCGAGCCCTGAGGGCGCCCGCCGACGGCGCGCCCGCCCGGACGGCGGACCCGCCGAGGGCGCGCCCGCCGTCCGGGCGCGCCGACGGGGCCCGCTCAACGCGTCCGGCCCGTGGCCGACCATCCCGGGCGACGGATCGGCGCGCGGACGGGCTGTGCGCCCGCGGACAAGGAGGCGCGACACGTGGGCAGAGGCTGGAGGCTGCGGGCGGCGCTCGCCGCCCTCGGGATCGCGGCGGCGCTGGGGGCCGGCGCCGGCTCGGCGCACGGGGCGTCGTCGTCGCCGTTCGCGTGCGACCAGCCGGCGGCCGCCGGCGGCGTCGCGCTGCGGGTCGCGATCCCGGCCGACGCGCCCGCCTCGATCCCGGTGCCGCGCGACTGCTTCCCCGCCGGCGCCGCGATCGCGCTCGACGCGCCGGAGGCGGGCAGCGCGCAGACCGGCGCCGGCGGCGCCGTCGCCGGCCGCTACGTCGCCTACCGCCCCGCCCCGGGCGCCCGCGGCGTCGTCACGCTCCGCTTCCGCGCCGGCGGCGAGGAGCGGCGCGTCGCCGTCGACGTCGGCGGCGCCGACGCCGGCCGGCCGGTCGTCGCGATCGGCGACTCGGTGACGGCCGCCTTCGGCTACTGCGGCGCCGGCGACGCGTGCGCGCCGCGCGACGCGGCGATCAAGGACTCCTGGCTGTCGCTCAAGGACTGCGACCAGGAGGCCGAGTACCCGAGGCTGCCGCAGAACCTCTGCTCCAACAACCGCGGCGACGGGCTGCCGTGGGAGCGCGGCGGGGAGACCGGCGGCACCGTCGCCTACCCGTTCCAGTTCGGCGCCTGGCTGCAGGACGCGACCGCGCGCGCCGGCCTCGGCCCCGCGCCGACGGTGCGCAACTGGGCCGTCTCGGGCGCGCGGCCCGCCCACTGGGACCCGGTCGCGATGCCCGGCGACCCGACCAACAGGGACCGGCCCGGCGGCTTCTCGCGCCAGACGACCGCGATCAGGGACTCGCTCGTCGTCATGACGCTCGGCGCCAACAGGTTGCTGGCCGACTTCCTCCAGTTCGACTTCGCCTACCCGTTCGGCTGGTTCGCCGACATCACCGGCCCGTACGCGAGGTGCACCGGGACGAGGGGCTGGTTCGGCAGCTACGACGAGGCCGACCGCGCGAGGCTGCGCCGCTGCTTCGAGGAGGACTGGGCGGCCAACCGCCAGACCGAGCACCTCGTCAACGTCTACCGGCAGCTGCTGGCGCAGGGCAACCGCGTGCTCGTGGTCGGCTACCACCTGGCCTGCCCGAGCACGTTCGGCACCTGGCAGCAGATGAGCTTCTTCGGCGGCCCGTCGGCGACGACGCCGTGCCCGAGGATGCGCGGCGACCACGGCCTCACGCAGTGGGACCAGGCGGCGTACGTCTCGTCGCTGCTGGGCGACCGCGTCCGCGACGCGGTCGAGCAGGCGCGCGCGACCTGGCCGGGCACCGGCCGCGACCGCTGGATCGCGTACCTCGACGTCGCCGCGCTCGACCCGTGGGCCGACCACCAGGCGTGGGCGCGCGAGCCGTGGGTCTTCCCGTACGACACCGGCATCCACCCGTCGCGTCGCGGCCACGCCGTGATGGCGGAGAAGGTCGCCGACGCCGCCTGCGGCCTGCTCGCGCTCTTCTGCGCCCAGCACGCCGCGCTCGCGCCGGCGACGTACGACTTCCCCGGCCTGCGCGGCGACCCGATCCGCAGCGCGACGCGCGTCGTGGGGCCGACCGCGCGCGCGGCGGCGGGGACGAGGCCGGTGCCGGCGCGGGCGGTCGTCGCGCGCGTCGGGCGGACGGCGATCACCGCCGGCCAGGTGCGGCGGATGGCACGGGCGCTCCACGACGAGGCGCGCCACCCGGCCGACGACGGCGCCGAGGAGGCGCTCAAGACGCTCATCACCGGCGTCCAGGTGCGCGCCGAGGCGCGGCGGCTCGGCATCCGCCCGCCGCACGGCCCGGCGCTGGATC
>ERZ777003.4801-NODE-4801-length-10886-cov-4.379282_pt1 | contig 10886 bp, 9 predicted proteins | sample MGYA00374956_ERZ777003 | MGnify/ENA primary metagenome ERZ777003 (study PRJEB29302, sample SAMN06268252) | bioreactor metagenome | isolation source: Joint BioEnergy Institute, California, USA | place: USA:Joint BioEnergy Institute, California, USA | collected... | reverse complement strand
GGCGGATGGCGTGGTGCAGTTCCAGGGTCGCAAGGTCCACGTGCGCTCCGAGGCGTAAATCGCAACCCGTATTCAGCCACGAAGACACGAAGGTCACGAAGAGCAGCTGAGTCGTTGCGCCGGACGCGTCCGCGGATGCTGGCACAGCGGCCTGAGCGGGCCGATTCTTCGTGGAATTCGTGTCTTGTGGTTTAAATAGACGACCATGTTCATCGATTGGGCGACGATTTTCGTGCGCAGCGGTAAGGGCGGGGACGGGCGCGTCAGTTTTCGTCGTGAGAAGTACATTCCCAAGGGCGGGCCGGATGGCGGGGACGGTGGCAAGGGCGGGGATGTGATCCTCGAAGCCCGCGCGGGGGTGGATACACTGCTGGATCTGGCCGGTCGGCACCATCATTTCGCGGAGGATGGTGAACCCGGCGGCGGCAAACAGATGCACGGGCGCGACGGCGCGGATGTGGTGGTTGTCGTGCCGCCCGGGACGTTGGTGTACGACGATGTGACCGGGGAGCTGATTGAAGATCTGAAGGAGCCGGGCCAGCGGATCGTGGTGGCCCGGGGTGGCAGGGGCGGTTTCGGGAACGAGCATTTCAAGAGCCCGACGAATCAGACACCGCGTCAGGCGACGCCGGGCGAACCGGGCGAGGAGCGTACGCTTCGGCTGGAACTGAAGCTGATCGCGGATGTGGGACTGGTGGGCAAGCCCAACGCGGGCAAGTCGACCCTGTTGTCGCGGGTGAGCAAGGCCCGGCCGAAGATCGCGGATTACCCCTTCACGACACTGGAGCCAAACCTGGGTATCGCGGTGATGCCGGGCGAGAAGGGAACGCCGCGCCGGCTGGTGATCGCGGACATTCCAGGGCTGATTGAGGGGGCCAGCCAGGGCACGGGGCTTGGGATGCGGTTCCTTCGGCACATCGAGCGAACGCGGGTGCTGGTGCATCTGCTGGAAGCGGACCCGATGGACGGTTCGACGCCGCTGGAAAACTACCAGGTGGTGCGGCATGAACTGGCCGAGTATTCGCAGGAATTGGCAGAGAAGCCCGAGCTGGTGGTCGTGAGTAAGATTGATCTCGTGGACGAGCAGACACTGCGGGAGCGGATCGCACCGCTGGAAGAAGCGCTGGGGCGTCCGGTGCTGAAGATCAGCGCGGCGACGAACCAGGGGCTGAGCGAAATGCTCGAAGCGTGCTGGCGCATCGCGAAGGCGTGATCGGTTCCGGGGAATTGAAAGAACGGTATGGCAGCGAATCTACTGGCAGTTAATGTGGGTAATACGCGGACGCAACTGGGAACGTTTGCGGAAGGCAAACTGGTTTTCAACCGGGCGATTGCGAACCAGGACATCGATCACGCCGACTTCGCCGATGTGCTGCGTGAGGCGATGACGCCGCTGGCGGAAGTCGCGGATGCGGCGGTGCTGATCGCGACGGTGAACGAATCAGTGTCGGACCGCGTGGCGGCACTGATTGAATCGACGCTGAATGTGAAGCCCAAATACGTCGAGCGCGACATGACGATACCGATCGGACGACAGCTCGATCGCGAATCGATCGTGGGTGATGACCGGCTGCTGAACGCTGCCGCAGCGTACAACACCGTGAAGCAGGCGTGCGTGATCGTGGATGCAGGCACGGCGGTCACTGTCGATTTCGTCGACGGCGCGGGCACGTTCCATGGTGGGGCGATCGGCCCGGGCGCGCAGATGATGCTGCGTGCCATGAAGGAAGGCACCGCGCAGCTTCCTGAGGTGGAATGGCGCCGGCCCATTGAGCCAATTGGCCACAACACTGCAGAGGCAATGCGTTCGGCGGTATTCCATGGCATTCGCGGCATGGTGCGCGAACTGGTCGAACGCTACGCCGAAGTCAACGGAATGTACCCCATCGTCATCTGCACGGGGGGGGGTGCGGCGCTTCTGTTCGAGGACTACGACCTGATCGAGCGGATCGTGCCCGATCTGACGCTGCAGGGCATCGCCACGACGTTCCAGGCACATCTGGAAAGCCTCAGCGACTAATGCACGGGTCGCGGTGGGAAGAGAGGGGGGGACATCACGATGAATGGCATGGTTCCAAACGATGCCGACGCGACGCTGCGAATGATGCGGCTGCTATGGGGCGTGTCGCTGACTGGGCAGTTGCTCTATCTGGCGGCGATCTCAGTGATTTGGAACTTCTTCCACTGGGAACCCTTTGAAGAAGTGGCTCGCTGGCTGTTCTGGTTGAGCGCGGGCGGTCTGGTGGCGGGTGTGCCCATCGCTTTTTTCATACGCGGACAGATTTACAAGCGGCATTGGGTGGGGGATGCGATTACACCACGCGGGTATTTCTTCGGGATGGTCACAGTCTGGACGACGCTGGAAACCGTTTCGCTGTGTGCGTTGACAGCGGTGCTGTTGGGCAGGACGGCACTGCCTGCGATGCTCCCCAGCATCATCTGTGTCACACTCGAGGCAGCCTGCTTTCCGACGGGGGAGCCGATGTGGGGCGACGGCTTCGATGGTGTACGACGCATGGGCGCGGACGAGGATGACGAGAGGTGAGTGAGTCGGTGGGACAATCAGTGTCGCAGCGACCACGCATCGTCACGGCAACATCGGCGAACGCTGGCGCGGTGGCGCTGGTGCAATTGCACGGTGAGGGGGCGGTGCAGGTGTTGAAGCTGTTGACTCGCATCGACGACTGGCCGGCTGGGCGGTTGCGGTTGGTGGAGTTCGATGCGATCGATGGTGGCTTGGCGGTGGTGCTCCAGGGGCGGGGCGGTGGGCCATGGGTGCAGCTTTCGCCGCATGGTGGCGTGCGTGTGGTGCAACGCCTGCTCGATCGACTGGTGGAACTGGGGGCGACGCACGAGCCTGAACCCAATTCCCGGCAAGTTTATCCCGAAGCGGGTAGTGCGCTGGAAGCGGACATGTTGGCCGCGATGGCGATGGCGGCGAGTCCCGCAGCGATCGATCTCTTGGCACGCCAGCCCGACCTGTGGAGCCGTGCTGCAAAAGAAGGGGTGACGGCTGCTGTGCGTCAGGCGGTGCTGACACGCAGCGAGGCGCTGGATCGGCTCATCACGCCGGCGACGGTGGTGCTGGTGGGTCCGCCAAACGTGGGTAAAAGCACATTGACCAATCGAATGATGGGACGCGCGGCAAGCATCGTGGCCGACCTGCCCGGCACGACGCGCGACTGGGTGGCCGGGCTGGTCGAGTTGAGTTCCGCAGCGAAAAAAATGAACGACAACGCTGCTGCAACTAACTCCATCGCGGTGCGCTGGTTCGACACGCCGGGTTTGCGCACCAGCGACGATCCGATCGAGCAGCACGCCATCGCGCTGGCGCGGCAGGTGATTCACGCAGCCGATGTGCTGATCGCGATTCGCGACAGCGAGCACGACTGGCCGAGCATCGCACAGACAGGACGTGAGCCGGATATCTGGATCGTGAACAAGGTAGACGATGTGGGGACGCAGCCCGCCGATGCGGGACGATCGGGTGCATCGCCATTGGCGATCAGTGCCGTAACAGGGCGGGGGATTGACGATCTGCATAAACGCATCGTGACGGCGCTTGGGCTGGCAGATTGGCAGGATCGCGAACTTTGGGCTTTTTCACCGACGCTGCGCCAATTCTGTGAGCGCGGTGATGCGCGACTGTTGGCCGGCTACGTTGATTGAACGCGTGTCGCTACTTGCCGCGCAATAACAACACGATCGTTTTCCAGATGATCTTCATATCCAGCATCCACGAAGCGTTTTCGACATACTCAATGTCATATTTGATCCATTCCTGAAAATCGAAACCTGCGCGTCGCGTGCGGCAGACCTGCCAAAGGCCAGTGATGCCCGGGCGCACACTGAGTCGCGCTTCGCGCCATGCGGGGCAATACTGATTCTCCTTGCGTGGGCTGGGGCGCGGCCCGACAACAGACATGTGACCCAGCAGTACGTTCACGAACTGCGGCAATTCATCGATCTGAAACTTTCGCAACACCCTGCCCACTCGCGTGAGACGAGGATCGTTGTCGATGTAGAACTGCGGACCGTCCGCCTGATTTAGTTCAAGGAGTCGTGATTTGAGGTGCTCGGAATCCTTTCGCATCGAGCGAAACTTGAGACATGGGAACTCGCGACCGCCTTTCGTTTCGCGTCGGTGCAGGAAGAAAAAGGGCCGACCGTCCTCCAGGTAAATCGCCAGCATCACCAGCGGATAGATCGGCAGCGTGAGTATCAGCATGATCAGCGAAAAGACAATATCGAAGGCCCGCTTGGCGATGCGATCGAACTGCGATACCTTGCGCCATCGGATCGGTTGAAAAAATGAATCGTTGGGCAGGTCGATCCCGCGGAGCTGCAGATCATCGACCGGTGGCCGCATCTCGGGTCGGTCCCACAATACCGCGGGGCCAAGCACGCTCACGTTTTCCTCGATGGTGCGCCCGGCGCCAATCCACGCCGGGCCCACGAACTGAGCTGCGGGGTGAACATCGGCCTCCTCATCGACCCACACATTGTTGTGCAGATTGCGAACGCGGCTGATCGCTGTGTCGGGCCTGCGCCACACGCGCATGAGGTCACGCACGAAGTCCATCACATCATGATCGTCGCGACGGTCGTAGGCTGTACCCGTGATCGACATGGCACAGCGATCGGATTGTGGCACGATCTCCCGCAGACGTCGCCAACCCTGTCGTGCATCGGCCGCACGCTGCCATGTGATGGCGATCATGCGATCAGCCGTCAGCGCGAACCGCACCACGTGCGATTCTGATTGATAATACAGACGCTCAAAGCGCAGGAACTGACCCTCACGGTCGGTGATGGCGATCTCACGATAACCGTGATCGCGACTGTCGTGCAGGCGAATCCACAGAAGATCGGGCTTGATCCAACTAAGCGTTTCCACCAGTCGGCCGAGCCGAAAGATCGCCAGCGCGTGATTGTCGCTGAGCAGATAAAGCCCCATTTCAGTGCGATCGGGCAACGGTTCGCCCGGGCGGACAATATGAATGCCACGTGCTGCCCAGAACCGGTCATGCAGTTGCACGGGTGTCAGACCCCACACCGTCGGGTGTTCCGATGGGCGAGAAACGCTTTGCAGATCATGACGAATCAGTTGCGTCGTGGTCATGGCCGCGACCGACCGTTGCCATTGGATGATTCATGTTCGTAATAGCTGTTGCGGTAGGGCGTGCCGCGCTGGGGTGAGGCGGACAGCGATACCGCCTGAGCGATGGGGCCGTACGTTACGGTGCGTTGATCCACCGGCATGGTTACCTTACCAGTGGTGCGGCGGGAACTGCGTGGCACTCGTTCGCCCGAGATCGAGCGCGGGCGGTAGCTGTATGTGCTCACTTCGCGTCCCTCTGCCCGGTTGAACACCACCCCGGCAACGTGTGCACCGATTGACTCCAGATGCTGCTTCGCCTTGGCGGCCAGCGGACGCTGTTCGCCGCGGGAAACGGTGAGAATGACACCATCCGATTCGCTTGCGACGACCGATGCTTCCAGGCTGGCCGGGATCGGTCCGGTATCAACCAGGACGATGTCGTATTCCTTCAGCGCCTCGTGGAAAAGACGGCGGATCAGCTTCGGCGCCAGTCGGCCTGCATCATAGGGTTGTGCCTGACCAATAGGCAGGATGAAGAGGTTATGAAAACCCGTTTGCGCGACACATTCGCGTAGCGGCTCGCCTTCCAGCGCATCCAGCAGGCCAACGCGAGTGTCACTTTGCGCATCAAGTGCTTTGATCACATCGTGTTCGGAAAGCAAATCAAGCTCGACCAGACTTACCCCGAGCTTACGCCGCGTTCGGGCAGCATGCTCGATGGCGCGTTTGAGGTCCTCGTCGCTGATCTTGCCTTCCTGTTTCAGAATCTTGCCGATGCGGCGTCGCACAATGGCGTTGACCCGTGCCGAAAGCTGTCCGCCGAATAGGTCCGCGTCGATGAGGAGCGTGCGTGCGCCACACTCGGCGAAGGACAGTCCCAATGCAAGAGTCAGACTCGTCTTTCCGGTTCCCGCCGCAGGGCTGGTGACAGAAAACACGCGGCCTGGCTCCTCATCTTCATTGGTCACCTGCAACAGCGCCCGGATGTGATGCACGCAGTGCGACGCGATGGCGGCCTGCTCAGGATCGGCAAGGTCCTGAGGCAACGCGGGCAGCACACCCAGAAGTCCCGCGTTGCCGGTGGTCCATTTCACATCCTCGCTGTCGCGCAGGCGGCGGTCCATCGCCCCGATGAGCAGCATCAGGCCGAAACCTGCCGCACCACCGAAGGCCCCACCTATCACCGCCACCTGCTTGCGCTGGCTTGCGTTGTACGGTAAGGTGGGAATCGTGCCCCGACCCAGTACGCGAACGCGCTTTTCGTCGATCGAGCTGGATGTCATCTCGCTGTCGATGCGGGCGATGATGCGTACAAGCTGATCATCCGCGAGTGACCGGCGACGATCCAGTTGCTGCACGTTCAGCCGCAGCCTTGCCAGATCGTTGATGCGGGCATCCAGCTCGTTGTAACGAGCAGTGAGTTGCGTGATGCGAGATTCAAGCTCCTGCGCAGTCAACGACTGTACCGCGTTGGGAATGCGTTGCAGATCGAACTGGCGCGCATAGTTCTCAACATTCTGTCGTGCTACGTTGTAAGCGGCCCGCAGTTGCTTGGCTTGCCAATGGTTCGGGCCGGCCCGCTCCTCGACATAATGAAGCTCCGTCTCCGCGCGACGCAGATTATCCATTAACATCTGCATAGTGCGGTCACCGCTATCGGCGATGAGACCGATGATGGCGTCGATCGTGGCCGGATTTACTTCCTGTTGTTCATTCACGCTATGACGAGCCAGTTCCAGTTGCGCCCGTGCGGCATCCAGTTCCTGCGAAACAAGCTCAAGCTGTTCGAGAGTGACAGCCCGATCGTGATCGATACGCTCCAGTCCGGCTGGGGCGATGCGGAAAATCTGCTGCGTCAGATTGTCAATATCATGCATCGCTTCCGCCCGCATGCGTTCCAGTACACGCAGCAACTGCATTTTGCGTTCGCTGTCCTGCCGGGCGTGCCACTGCTCGTAGGCGGTGAGTAGCGCCTCCAGCCCCGCCTGGGCGGTGTGCGGGTTCTCGTGGGTGAACATTACCCGGAATATTTCCTGGTTGCGGTTACGCCGAGTGGTGTACTCGGTGGTGATCGCCTGTGCGAAGTCGACGGGGTTCATGTCCTCGCCGGTCGCCCGCCATTTTTCCGAACGCATCGCATCGGTGATGATCTCACCACCGGTGAGCATTTCAATCTGGGCGAGGATGTACGACTCCAGGTTGCGGATGAGTTGCTCTTCTGTGCCCGGCAGGGCGGTGGATGAGAACTGTTCCACCTGTACCGACCCCTCGCTCTGGTAAACCGGTTTAACAAACTTGTAAGCGCCAAATCCACCCACGATGATGCCGAGGATCACAAGAATGGCCGCGTAGTGATATCGGCCCGCGAGCATGATCTGCAGCTTGCGCAGGCGATCACCTGAGTCCTCCTGTGCGGATGGGAGAACGACTCCCATCGTTGCAGGCTGTTTCTGATTCATCGCTTTGTCTCCCAGGAGTGTGCGGCCTCAGGTTAGGTTGTAATATCCGGAAAATCCTGATGAACACTGCGTATTGCCCTTCACCTGACGACTGCCGCAATCATATGACCTGGTCCGTGACGGCACTACAAGTTGTCATCTCAGGAAATCCATGAAACTCTGCCATAAGACGCACCCGTTGGCGCGTCGCGGTTGGAAGTTCCATGGGGCGAAACTCGTGCCAGAGGGCACATCGTCGATGCAGATCGTGATTTACGCGGTGCCTGAGATGCTTTAGGTCCGTGAGTCTCCCACGAGTTGCTCGCAAATGACTTGCCCGGCTGCGACCACACCCCCCGGTCCGATGACAGAGCGAACCACGACAGCACCCCGTTCCACACGAGCGCCCCGCAGTGCCACCGAATCGTGCAACCGCGCGTGTGGGCTCAACACCGCGCCATTTTCCACGATACGAAAGGCTGGTTGCCAGTCCTCCGCAAATGGGTTGTTGTACGTGCTCTGCGAATCGAATGCTGCCATACTGCGATGACGCCAGCGCAGCGCGTTGATGTAGTCACTTAGGGTTCGGACGGGAATCGCGCTGACCTGCGGCGGACAAACCACGCGAACACGATGACGTTTTGCGATCATCGGCAGAGCCTGCTCCTTCATATCCACGTAGCCGATCTGTGGAATACAACAAAGAGCGCCACATCGCACGAGCATCAGGCCACAGGGAGTGCCATCACGATGGGAGATGATGCTCACATCGGGTGAGCGTTCTCCGGCTCTCCGGACACAGAGCTGGGCAGTCAGGTCTGTAAGGGGCGACAGCAGCAACTGTGCGGCGCTGGCGACCAAAAGATAGTCATCCTGCTCGTAATCACCCGCCAGGTCACGCAGCACACCGCCAATGCCACGATATTCCACTGGGTCGCGCTCGATCCGTAGAGAGATGCCATGCATTTTTTCGGGGCGTCGAGGCTTGAGGGAATGTCGTGCCAGCAGCACGCGTACACGTAGTCGTTGTCGAGCGAGCCACCTCGCCAGCTCCACCGCCTGGTTCTGCCAGTATTTCAGGAATGTGTGGTCCGCATCGATGGGGAAATCCAGCAGCGAACGTTGTGTAGTTGAGCTGAGCACCGACGGTCGCACCGATCCACTCAGCAGCACCAGTGCTTTCAAACGTGTGAGCGGCTCCACGGCTGAGATCGCAGGGGCCAGTGCCGCGGTGCCGCTGGTGACGGACCATGGGACGATTTCCTGTCGTATGGCGGACATCTCCCCTCATCTCCCCAGGCCATTGGCCCTCAATGGATGACGATACATCAGTAACACCTGATCGTTTTGGTGCGACGAACAGCCGTAGCGGTTACACCGCGGATGGAAATACAAAAGCAAAGGCGATACCGAAGAGACGATCAGCGAGCCGCAGCGAAGCGTGCGATGCTCGCTCCGAACAGCAGCCGCATCGCAAAGGGAATCCCAACGATGACATAGCGCACGAAGAGACGACGTGGTTCCTGATACAGGCGGTGCAGCCATTCCAGGCCGAATTGCTGCATCCATTGTGGGGCGCGGCGGATTTCCCCGCTAAGAAAACTCAGACTGATCCCCACGCCGATCCACCATGTCTGCGGGAAATGGTTTCGCAGTTGTTGAATCAAACGTTCCTGTTTCGGTGACCCCAAAGCCACGTAGACAAGGTCCGGTTGTGTTCGTTCCAGAGCGTTATGCAAGGCAGCCATTTGTTCGGCGTTGTGTTCGAAGCCGAACGGCGGACAGTACCATCCTGCAATCTGCAGCGTCGGATAACGTCGGCGCAACTCCCGCGCTGCATTTTCAGCAGCACCGGGCGTTCCTCCCAGCAGGAAAAGACGAACACCTTCGCATGAAGCGGCACGTGCAAGCGTTTCGACCAGTGATGAACCCGTGACACGCTCCGGCAGGGGGGTGCCCTGAAGGCGGGCTGCCCACACCAGCGGCATGCCATCCGCCACGACCAGATCAGCTTCTTCAAGCATGGCCAGAAACGTGGCGTCATGACGGCATCGACGGACATGGTCAAGATTTGGCGTGATAATCCATCCGCCGCGTCTTGTCCGCAGAGCGGTCATCACATACTCAACAACCTCACTTTCGCGCATAGCGTTGAGGCGCACACCCAACAGTTTGACATGTCGCTTCGATGAACCTGTGTTACGGCTGAGATGAGGTTCCATCGTGGGTTGACCTTGCCGTGGCAGGATCGTAATAGAACACCCGAACGGAGCTGAAAGGCTGGATCACACGCACATCGAAGTAAGCCTTAAACGTGCAATGCTCATGCAGCCAGGGATACAATTCGCCCCGAGTGGCCGACACGGCGGGAAGCACCAGCCAGGTCGGCCGATCCAGCGACGCCAGCGCCTGCGGCGATCGCGGGAAATCGGGCAGCATTTCCGTCTCCAGGTAGTACTGTGCAATCAGCGTGCGCTCTGAAACAATCTGTTCACCGGGGCGTTGGTGTTTCCTGACATAGGTGAACGCATCAGCCCACCTTCGGCGCAATCCGTAACCACTGGTCAGTTGTGTCAGATCGCTCAATCCCAACGCAAAGCAGACCACGGCAATACTCATACTTGCGAAAAGTACGTTGTATCGGGATGCGATGGTCTGGTACACAGTGTCTAGCCCGATCGCAGTGAGTAAGAGCCAACTAAAGTGCGTGGGAAAGCCGTATCGTGTATGAGCGTAGGTACCGGTTCCCGCGAGAGCGATGATTGCGATAACCGGTATGACACCCCCCATCAGGAGGTAGAGCATGAGGCGTTTTCGAGTGAAGAACAGGCCAGCTACAGTCAGAAGCGCCGCGACGACAATGACAACATGATTTTCCCATATTGTGCCCAGCACGAGAATCATCGGGGAATGTCCGTCTAGGCTCGCCCATTTTTCCCAGTTGGCGGCCGCGACGATGGAATCGCGGAAGTGCAGCCCCAGACAGATCATCAGCGCTGCCAGGCCGATGCTCCATCCGAAGATACCCAGCCTGACCGGCTCCCGGCGCAGCCAGCCAAGTAGGTAATCCCCGGCGAAAATCAGTCCGATCAAGAGTGCCGATGGCTGCGACATGTACGCCAGCACCACCGTGGCCATCGCCAGAAGGTAGATCCGTCGCGATGACTGATCGGTCGCGATGAAATATGTGACGAATGCCAGATTGTAAAAGAGGAACTGCAACGTGTAGAACCGACTCGACTGCGACCAGAACAGATGCCACGGCGACACGGCCAGCAACAGGGCAAGAATCAATGCGGCACGCGGCCCAATCAGGCGTACACTGGTCAGCGCGAGCAGCGGAATCG
>ERZ777003.4798-NODE-4798-length-10893-cov-4.250507_pt1 | contig 10893 bp, 10 predicted proteins | sample MGYA00374956_ERZ777003 | MGnify/ENA primary metagenome ERZ777003 (study PRJEB29302, sample SAMN06268252) | bioreactor metagenome | isolation source: Joint BioEnergy Institute, California, USA | place: USA:Joint BioEnergy Institute, California, USA | collected... | reverse complement strand
TTTTCGCGAAGAACTTCTACGATTTCACGCTGAAAGGCGGGATCAGCGAGAGCGCCGGCGGGGCGGGGCTCGAGTACCACATGTTCAGGAAGAGACTCTCGCTGATCCTGGAGGGTTTCGATTTCGCGAATATCAACGTGCGGGCTTCCGTTCGTTACTCCCTTTTCAGCGGAATCTACCTGATCGGCGGCGGCGAAGATCTCGCCTCGAGACAAGGGCGCTCAAGCGCTTTCCTTGGGGCCGGACTTTTGCTGACGAACGACGACCTCAAGCTTTTGCTGACCAGAATGCCCGGGATGTGAGCAGCTGTTAACGCGGCGTTTTCTGCGCGACAAATGCCGGTCCAACCTTTACAAAAAAGGCGGGGCATTTGAGGAGGCAGCAGATGTTTAAGAACGCACTGGTCAGCGTTTCCGACAAAACCGGTCTTATCGAGTTTTTAAAGCCGTACGTCGAAAAAGGAATGCGCGTGGTTTCCACCGGAGGTACGCTGAAGCATCTCCGAGATCAGGGAATCCAGGCGATCGACATCAGCGAACAAACCGGCTTCCCCGAGGTTATGGGCGGCCGGGTGAAAACGCTCCATCCGCGTGTTCACATGGCCATTCTTTCTCGACTCGGAAACGCCGAAGACGACGCTCTCCTCGCGAAAGAGGGGCTTGAGCCCTTTGATCTCGTCGTCGTGAATCTCTATCCGTTTGAACAGGCGCGGGCGCGCGGCGTTCAGGGAGACGAGCTCATTGAGTTCATCGACATCGGTGGTCCGAGCCTTCTTCGGGCGGCGGCGAAAAACCATGAGCGGTTGGCGGTGGTGTGCGATCCCCACGATTACGAGTGGATCCAGTCGAAAAGCGAACTCACACGCGAAGACCGGCGCCGTTTGGCGGCGCGTGTATTCAAACACACGTCGGCTTATGACGATTTGATCGCGAAATCCCTCGCTCCCGATGAAAACGAAGCCCCATTGACGTTGGTCGGGCGGCCGGTCTTGCCGCTTCGGTATGGCGAAAACCCGCATCAAAAAGCGTGGTGGTTCCGGCGACCCGAGGTTTCGAGCGGTTTGCATGACGCCCAAATCCTTCACGGTAAACCGCTCTCGTATAACAACATTCTTGATATCGATGCGGCACTTCTGTCGGTGCGTGAATTCAAAGAACCCGCGGCGGTCGCCGTGAAACACAATAACCCTTGTGGGGTCGGAACTCACTCCACGGTTGTGGGCGCCGTGTCTCGGGCGATCCAGGCCGATCCGGTGAGTGTCTTCGGCGGAATTATCGCAGTCAACCGCACGATCGATCTCGCTTCTGCCGAGGAAATGGCGAAGATCTTCCTCGAATGCATCATCGCTCCGGGGTTTGAAGCCGACGCCCTTGAACGGCTCAAAAAGAAAAAAGACCTACGCCTTCTCGAATGGCCGCAAATGCTCGAGCGTCGGAACGAACTGCAGTTCCGGACCATCAGCGGCGGATTTCTGGTGCAGACCTCCGACCAAACCGGCGAATGGTCGAGCTCGTGGCGCATTTTGGGGCAGGAGCCCGGCGAAAGCGTTAAATCTGATTTAGTTTTATCTTGGAAGGTCTGCGCCATGTTGAAAAGCAACGCGATCGCCATCGCCGCTGACGGGCGCACTGTTGGTCTCGGAATGGGACAGGTCAACCGGGTGGATGCCGTTGAGCAGGCGATCGCCCGCATGCGCAAGCACCATCCCGACGTTCGAGAGCCTGTTTTAGCAAGCGACGCGTTCTTTCCTTTTCCGGATTCAGTGGAACTGGCGGCCCAAGCTGGGGTACGCTGGATTATACAGCCAGGCGGATCGATCCGTGACGAAGAGGTGTTCGCGCGGGCGAGCGAACTCGGGATCAATATGGTGATCACGGGTACTCGACATTTCCGTCATTGATTTTGAGTGATTCTGGAGATTGGTTTTGAGCGGCGGGAGCGGGCAGCAACAAGCGGTATGGTTGGTGAAATCGGGGGGTAAAATCCTCGGTCCCTATACCGAGAGTGAATTGTGCGCGAAGATCCGGAGCCGGGAAGTCCTTGTGATCGATGAAGTCACTTTGCCGATGTCCCGTTGGCGTGTCATCCGGGATGAGCCGGCGTTCGCGGCTGTCGTGGAGGAGGTTCGCAGAAGTCAAATCACCGCGCGCGAAGATACGGAAATTCAAGGGTATACGACGACCTTCACTTCAACCGAGTTGCAATCGAACCCTGCGATTCAGAGGGAGCAGAAAACGGTGCCACCTGCGCCGGGCGGAGATAACTCCCCGGATGTTTCCACGGTTCATCCCAGCGCGCTTCCTGTAAGTTCGAACACGCCATCGGTTTTCGTGTCGGACGGAAGCCTTGAGCGGGGCGGTGAGCTAGTGCGCGAATACGGATTGGCGGGAGAACAAAAGGCGCGAATTCGCCTCGATTTTAGGACACTCATTTGGGGGGGCGCAATTGTCGTGTGCGGATGGGCGGGTTGGCTCGTGTGGCGCGGTCCTGAAACACGCACGGCGCCCTCAACCCCTTCTGTCTCTGCTAACGCTCAAGACCTCAGACGTCTCTTGAATGAGGCTTCTTCCGCGTGGGACCGGGGTGATTTTGTGCGGGCACTTTCGCTTCTGCGCCATGCTGACTCGATCGTGCCCGGTCGCCCTGACGTCGTTTCGCGTTTGGCGCCGCTCTTGGTGCAGTTGGAAACTCAAACGGTCACCGCTAAACGCGCGATTCGCGATGCGATGGCGAACGTCGGCGACAATGACAATTCCAGACGGGCGGAACTTGAGTTGGGGTTAAGCCTGGCCTCTCTCAGAGCGGAAGAGTTCAACGAAGCCGAAAGGCATTGCCGATCCGCCATCGCGGCGGCACCCAGTTGGTTTCCGGCGCGCTTCGACTGCGGAGTTGTTGCGTTTCATAAGAAAGAATATTCGAACGCCGTTCAGAATTTCGCCGAGGCGGGCGATGAGCCGGCCGCTCTTCTTATGCAGGCTCGCGCCTTGCTCGCTATGGAAAAAGGGGCCGATGATCCGGCGATGAAGAAAGCTCGGGCCGTTCTCGGGAAACTGGTGGCTCGCTTTCAGGACTTCCGGCAAGAAGGCCTTGTCCTCGCCTCCTATCTCAACCTGCAAGCCGGAGACACGAAGTCCTCCTTGCAAATGGCCCGGGCTGCTCTGGACGTCGATCCACAGCAGACTTCCGACCATTGGCATGATCCGTATTTGTACTTGGAACCGTTAAGCTGGAACTCGCTTGTTCCGTATTGTCGGAGAATCGCGGACGGTTTAAAGGCGCCGGTCGCGCGGGCGTTGCTCGGACTCTGCCTTTACAAGGCTGGTAGTCGGACCGAAGCGGGCGAGATCCTTCGAAACACGATTGCGGAAGCGACCGGACCCGAACTTCAGCTTCTCCAGGCGGTGAACGCCTACATTATGGCGGATACGGGGCGGCTCGACGACGCGAGAGCCGCCCTGAGAATCGCGATGATGGAGAATCCGCCGGCGCTCGCGACGCTTGTCAAAGCGCGTGTTTGTTCACACGACGGCGACTCGACTTGCGCGGAACAGGCCTGGCTCGATTTGGATGCCGGAAAAGGGCAGCATCTGGCCGCGCTCGTCGGACTTGCAGGTTTCCGGATGGCGAAAGGCGACCGCATCGGCGCGTTGTCTTACGTTGAAAAAGCCAAACAACTCTCGCCCGGTTATTTGCCGGCCCGGCTGTTCTACGAAACGGGATTTGACCGATGAAGTTCACCCCTTTGCCGGCTGCGATGGTTTTTCTTCTTCTCGCCTGTAAAACGGAACTGGCGGCTTGGAAACAGTACCATTTCACGGAAGTGATCGCGAATGAGCCGTTGTCGGAAAGCCGTCTTCCGCGTGAGTTGTGGAACAAGATCAGAGGAACTCTCAGCGAGGAGCTGTCTAAAGACGAAGGGCGCGGCACTTTGCCGACCGTGTTCGTCCCTTTGAAAGTTTATTTCATTGAAAAAAACAACGGCATTCTTCAGCGTGGTCACACTGTTGTGCAGCTCGCGGCGGGAGGCGGGGAGCTCGATTTAAGCGACATCGTCCGAGATAAGAACGGAAGTTTCTATCTCGCCGTTGAGTTCCTACCCGAAATGGAAAACGCGCAGAAGAGGGTTTACTTTCTGAGTAACGGCAAGCAAAGGCGTATCGGCGGCGAAACGGTCGGAGCCGGCTGCAATATTTATTTCGATCTTTCGAAAACATTCGAACAAGCGATGAAAAAAAACGGGTTTTTGTTGAACACCAGCGAGGGCCGGCACGTCAGTGCCCTTGCCGGAACTTATTTTTTCGCAGCGGCTAAGGGTGACAAACTTTATCTTTCCGCCCTGCGGATCAAAGACTCCAAGCGCAAATTTCTCCAGTGCCGCTGAATGTGGCATAAAGACCGATTAGCTGTCTGGATTACGCTTCTCAGCTTCGCCCGGACAGGGTATGATGACCGCAGTCTGAAAATAGCGTCGCGCCAAGATTGAAGGTGGGGGAGGCCTATGCAGCCGGGAACGGTTGAAAAATCCGATGCCGAGAAACAAGTGTCGGATCCGTCCGCTCCGCCGCCGAAGATCTTCGTCAAAGACCTGCAGGATAAGCAGACCTTCCAATCTGTTTTCTTGGCTCGTGACCGCGCTTTGCTTACGGGCAAGAACGGCAAGCCGTATATCAGCCTCTATCTCGTCGACAGCACAGGCGCGATCGATGCGCGCATTTGGGACAATGTTGAAGCATTGAGCGAGTCTTTTCAGACGGGAGACATCGTCAAGGTAAAAGGCTCGGTCCAGATCTTCCAGAACCGAAAGCAGGTCGTCGTTCATCGCCTCGAGAAAGCGGATGTCTCGGAATACCGGATGGAGGATTTCATCAGCACTTCCCGACGTTCGCCCGAGGAGATGATGGCCGAATTGCTCCGCATCGCCGAGACCATTGAAGACCCAAATATCCGGCAATTGACATTCGAGGTTTTGAATGACCCGGATGTCCGCAGCCGCCTTTTGAAAGCGCCGGCGGCGAAGAGCATCCATCACGCGTATGTCGGCGGCCTCCTCGAGCACATCGTTTCGATTTGCGGGCTGATGCGGTTTATCGAATCGCATTACCGCGCGCAAGGAATCGAGTTGAAACTTGACCTCTTGCTATTCGGCGCCATCTTCCATGACATCGGTAAAATCTGGGAACTTGAAATCGGTAACGGCATCAATTATTCAGATCGAGGCAAGCTGATCGGTCACATCGTGATGGCCACGGAACTCGTGGAAAAAAAAGCGTCGCGCATCCTCGGGTTTCCGGAGGAGCTGAAGGATCGGTTGAAGCACATCATCCTCAGCCATCACGGACGGCTCGAATTCGGAAGCCCCAAGACGCCGATGTTTTTAGAGGCTTTCATTGTGGCCGCCATCGATGATCTCGACAGTAAAATCAACACGATCAGCTCTTTTGTTAAGGCCGAGAGAGACGCGATCGGAGAGAGCGACGAAAAATGGTCGAAGTTTAATCAGCTTTTCGAGCGCTATTTTCTACTGAAGTACTAACCGATGAACGAAGTTTTTCGCGATATTAAGAGTCTCCTCTTGGCTTATAAGCGATATGATCCCGCGGCTAAATCGCTCTGGGAAATCGCCCTGCTTTATCCGGGCCCCAAGGCGATTTTTTTTCACCGCGTTGCCCATTCGCTCTACCGAAACCGTTTATTCTTTTTAGCGAGGATGGTTTCGGAGTTTTCCCGATGGTTGACCGGCATAGAGATTCACCCGGGCGCGAAAATCGGCCGTCGCCTTGTCATCGATCACGGGATGGGTATCGTGATCGGGGAAACTTCTGAAATCGGTGATGACTGCATTATCTTTCACGGCGTAACGCTCGGCGGCGTGAAATTCGATCCGGTCAAGAGGCATCCCACGATCGGCAACCGGGTGTTGATCGGTACGGGCGCAAAGGTCTTGGGGCCAATAACGGTGGGTGATGGCGCCCGGATTGGGGCGAATGCCGTCGTGACAAAGCCCGTCGAACCGGGCCAAACCATCGTTGCTCCGCTGTCGCGGCTACTCGAGTAAGTTCTTGATAATAATAGTAAATTGATTTCTCAGACTGGTCGTCCGTCCGGTTTTAAAGCCGCGTGCAGCTCTAATCTGTGGACCGGCCTGGCTCGATTTGATATCGCTGGACCACAGTGCCCATGCGGCATTTCTCAAAACAGGTAACGTGCATCACGGAAACGCCATTCGTTTAGAGGGGGATCAATGGCGATCAAACGGTTGTCGATTTTGTGCGCGTTGCTCTTGGCGCTCACGACCTTTGTCGGCCAAGTGGCATCCGCTTTCGAGTTGGACCCGCAGGCGCGTAATGCGGGCTTCAAGGTTACATTTCAACTTCCCGCGCTCCACGAGTTTCAAGCGCGGACGATTTTAACTCCATCTGAGTTCGCGCCCGCGTCCGAGTTGCAGATGACGGCTGAAACGTTCCGGCGCATGGCGCGCGCGCTTGTGGGAACGGTCGAACGCACGGCTGATATCGTCGTTTTGGTGAGAAGCCAATACGAAGCTTCGAGAATCGTGTCCGAATACGCCGCGATGGGAGGAGACACGAACCGCCTTCAGACGTATGTGATTCCTTATAATTCGTTTTGGTATCAGGACTACGGGCCGATTTATGCGTTCGACGATGGCGGCGCTCTGGTCAGTAACGACTTCATTTACAGCCGTTATAACCGGTACTACGACGACGCGGTTCCTGCGGCCTTAGCGAAAAATCAGAATGTGGCCAACCGCCAAGTTTCGATGAACTTCGAGGGTGGAAACTTTATTTCCGACGGTCGCGGAACGTGCTTCGCGTCGACTCGGATGTACGAACAAAACCCGCAGCTTTCGGTGGAACAAGTGAACGCCCTCATGCTCGCCAATCTCGGCTGTCAGAGAATGGTGACACTCGCGCCGTTGATTGACGACATTACTTTCCACATCGACTTGTACGCGAAACTGGTCAACGATGACACGTTCGTGGTCGGTGATTTCATCGACCATCCGGCGAACAAAGCTCTGATGGACAAGAACGCGCAGTTCCTGCGCGATCTCGGCTATAACGTCGTGCGGATGCCGGTGAGAAGCCGCGGACGCGGAAACTTCCTGTCGCACATTAATTCTTTCTTTATTAACGGGTATGCGCTTGTTCCTGCGTATGGAATCGCGGAAGACCAAGTGGCCGAGGAAATTTACACATCCCTTGGCTACAAAGTTCTCATGATCAACGCCCGCGACCTTTCCGGTACGGGCGGCGCGATTCACTGTATCCTGCGTTCGAAACCCGCTTATTGAAACGTTTCATGCGTCTGACGGGCGAGTCTTGTTTTTCCTCGCCCGGAAAGACCGCAATGATGAATTCGGCTTTTCTCGAACCCACCTTCGCGGGCAAATCCTTCAATTTTGCTTCGATGATGGTTTCCGTTTCCTGAGTGAAGTCGCACCCCAATACCGCTGTCCGGTCGGGCCAATGTGCGGCCAATTCCTCAAGCAAGCGGTTCATCCGATAGGGCGTGTCCATTAAGATAAAGGGGCGGTATTCGCGGTCGAGTTCTTTCAAAGCGGCCGTCCGCGCTTCTTTCTCGGCGGGCAAAAAACCGCGGAATAAGAATTCGCTTAAGTCCTTTCCCGCGATCGAAAGCAGGCACATGAGGCTTGAAGCTCCGGGGATCGGGATAACGGCCAAGCCTTTTTTTCGGCAGGCTGCGACGAGTTTGGCGCCGGGATCGCAAAAGCCGGGAGTCCCGCAGTCACTGACCAAAGCGATATTATTTGTTCGGACCAGGTCGAGAAGGCGGGACACGTCATTTTCGCTTGAGTGTTCGTTTAGAAGTTCGATCGGCTTGTTTTCGACCCCGAGCGCCTTCAATAGTTTCGAGACTTCGCGCCGCTCTTCGCCGATGACGATATCCGCCGAACGCAGGACCTTAAGAGCCCGCAGAGTGATGTCCCCAGGGTTTCCAATCGGCACGGCGACGAGGGATAATGGCATGCGCGAAAATCCTCTTTTCGTTGGATTCGAAAAGCATTGCACCGTAACATAAGGTGTTTCAGCCGGGCAACCGACGAACTCAAACGCAAGCGGACCGAGGTGAATATGCAAAGATCATGGAAAGTTCTTTCAAGCCAGGACATTTTCAAGTCGCCGTTTTTCCGTTTGCGCTCTGACCGTTGCGAGTTACCCGATGGACGGGTGATGCCGAATTACTATGTCTTCGAGTTTCCGGATTGGGTGAACATCGTGCCGATCACGGAAGACGGACGGATGGTCCTCGTCGAGCAGTACCGGCAGGCTGGGGGCGAGACCCATCTTGAAATTCCCGGGGGATCGCTCGACCCGAGGAAGAGCGAGGACCCCAAAAGTGCGGTTATCAGAGAGCTCGCTGAAGAGACCGGATACGTTTCCGACGATGTCCGTCTGGTGGCCGTTCATTATCCGAACCCCGCTTTGCAGAACAACCGTATGCACACTTTTATCGGTTACGGCTGCCGTTGGGTGCAGGAACAGAAGCTCGATCCTTACGAAGATATCCGTGTCGTGACGAAAACGATTCCCGAAGTGATTGAGATGGTTCTCAGCGGGAAAATCAGCCATTCGATTGTGGTCGCCTCGATTTTCTATGCGTTACCGGCTCTCGGTTTCCAGTTGCCGACATCGGTTTCCGGTTCTTGAGCTTATAAACAAGAAGGATTCATCGGAGCTAAACCGGCTGCAAAAACCGAGTTGTCGATGAAACCGTCGTCGGAATCGAGGGGTCTTGAGTTGAGAACTAGCGCTTCGTATTCTGACAGCCCATCGATGTGAAGGGTGACCGTCGCTAGACCTTGTTCGCGATCACATTCCAATTTCAAAGTCATTTTCTTTTCCGAAAACGGGATCTTTTCGATGGCGACGCGGAGGTCGTGTTCGAGATTCGTGCGGGCCACGACGTTTTGGCTGTGGTTATCGGACTGGCGCGCCGAGGCTTCCTCGTAAAGGCAGGCGGTGTATTCGCGTGTGAGCACGAGTTGGACGTCGCCGACTTCGTATCCGCGTTGGGCGTACCAACGGTTCTTCAAAATGTCCTTGGCCTGTTCGTTGACGAGCATCTGGAAGATGTTGTGATCACCCCCTCGGTTGAGGCAGAGCTGCGAACTCAAAAACTGCGCGGAACTCGGCCAGTCGGCGATCACGAGGGCGACCAAAGCCAATGCGAACCCGGCACCCAAGGTGGGCCAATGGGAATAGGTGGGTCTTCGCATGCTAGTGCTTTTGATTCCAGATGCTTTCAAAGACATTTCCCCCGCGCCTTGTTTCCGCAAGTTCGCTGATGGGTGCAATCTCTTTGTTTATATTGCGGTGCGTTTAGTTGTCGCCGGTGGCTTGTTTCAGGGGGAGGGTCTCTATATCAATTTCAAAATGCGTAATTCTTTCCCAGAAGGGGGACGGTTCCTCTCGGCCTGAATGCGCGGTTTCGACGAAAACCAGTTTGATATTGGGGCATTCTCGCGCGACGAGGTTCAGGTTCACCGGCTCATTTTCGAAGAACCAAATTCGTTTGTACTTCCGCTCGAAATCACGAAGAACTTCAGCTTTGAAGGCTGCGTCATCCATTTTGGGGTGAGGCTTTAAGACGAGCTGAACGGTCGGCGAGTCGATCGGAAACTGATTGTTTAGAAGCGATTTATAAGTGCCGTCGCCCATGCGGGGGATATCCCGCCCTGTGAGATACATGATGTGAGCTCCGAACTCATGAAGCTTTTGGACGAAAGTGACAGCACCTGGTAACGGCTTGTCGTAGATGAGGTATTCATTGCTGAAAAATGCATCAGCCCAGTGCTGATGAAGAGCGGCAAAAAACGGTCCTTCGCAGGGAAGCCCCAATCGTTCAAGTGGAGTCTTCAAACCCCAATCTGTTTGGAGGATCTGAATATCATTAAGGCGGCGACATTCTTCGGGAAATCGCACGGCTTCAATTTGTCGGAAACGATCGATGATCTTGGTCACGCGTCCCGTCAGATCGAAGAGTGTGGAGTCGAGGTCGAAGACAACCAGCAAGGGGCGGCCGTTTTGCGAGTGGTCCCATGCTTCATGAAGAATTTTTTCGAGGACCGAAGACTTAAGAAACCGCCTGTCAGTCATGTTTTTATTCTAGAGGACCGCCTGAACGCTCACAATCAGATTTTGACACAAAGCCTCTTCTTCAGCCTTGCGTGTCCCAGTGTGAGTTGTTAAGACTGCGCACTACCACAAGGAAAGTCGGGAAGCACTGATCTTCGAGCGCTCTGTCTTAAACGGATTTAACTGCCGCGCTCTAAACGGCTTGGGAGAGGGACTCATGAAAAAGTTGAGCTTTTTGATCTGCCTTTCGGCCCTGTCGCTGGTTTTAAATGCGTGTACTTTTAAAAAGGCAGAATTGGGAACGGAAGAAAACCCGGTTAAGTTCCTTTTTGTTCCGTCGGTCGACGTGAAGGTCATCGACACGAACACGAAAGTTCTCAAAGAGTGGTTCGAAGCGAACTCTCCCTACAAGTATAAAATCATCGTTCCCCACAGCTTTATCGCCGTTGTTGAAGCTTTCGGTGCGAAACGCGCAGACGTCGCGTTCATCAATACGTTCGGTTACCTCCTCGCCAACCAAAAATACGGCGCTGAAGCTCGTCTCAAAGTCGTGCGTTTCGGGAAAACGACTTACCAAGCGCAAATCGTCGCGAAAAAAGGCCGCTTCAAAGACGTTAAAGAACTCAATGGAAAAACATTCGCATTCGTCGATCCCGCATCGCTGAGTGGTTACATCCTGCCGCTTAAATTCCTGCGCGACCAAGGGATCAAACTCGGCGACACCAAGTTCGCCATGAGGCACGACAACGTCATTTCGATGATTTATCAGGGCCAA
>ERZ777003.4796-NODE-4796-length-10897-cov-3.468733_pt1 | contig 10897 bp, 8 predicted proteins | sample MGYA00374956_ERZ777003 | MGnify/ENA primary metagenome ERZ777003 (study PRJEB29302, sample SAMN06268252) | bioreactor metagenome | isolation source: Joint BioEnergy Institute, California, USA | place: USA:Joint BioEnergy Institute, California, USA | collected... | reverse complement strand
CAGCCGCCAGGCACCCTCCAGCTTTTCCGGCAGGCGGGCGTAGACAAACTTGCCGGGCACATCGCTGGAGGACTCCCAGCCGGCGCCCCACTGCAGGTGGGGACCCATCGCATGTTCTTCCGCGAAGATCGAGAACTGATAGTTCATGTCGCGCAATGGGCTGTCGCGCTTGCTGACCACGGTGCCGCCCCCGCTGGGTCGATCAGTTCGGAACCAGACCGCCACGGTGATGGCTTCATCGATGTCCAGCAGGGGATCGTGCGGCACCATGATGCCCGCCACGCGGAAGTCGGATTCGACGCTGAACTCCAGTGCCTGCGTCTGTGGCCAACGCCCCGTGCGCCAGGTGGGGGCGTAGACATCGCTGCGCGGATCGCCCAGTTGTCCATTCAGTTTTCCATAGGTGGCGATCGCCTCGTTGATGACCAGTGGCGTGGCCTGAGGACCATGATCGAACGTGTAATAGAGCACCAGATCCGGGTCACGCCGCATATTGATGGAGTGCACGAGCCACTGGTGATAGCGCGAGCCCCGTTGTGCCTGCTCACGTGCCTCCAGTTCCTCGCGCAGGGAGATACCTTTTACCGGTACGGGTCGGACCTGTTCATCCAGCCGACCGGTGGCATCCACCTGCCCCGCCCAGCCCGCGACCAGCTCCACCACCTTGGCAGCCACGCCGGGGGAATGATCGCGCGGCCGCTCAAAAAGTTGAACCTTCCCGGTCAGTACCGAGGCGATACTCATGCCCGTGCCGCTTACATCGACGTTGAACTCGGTGCCATAGTCGACGATCCGCGCGGTGGGTGTTTCGACGGTGAAGTACCGGGCGGCGGGTGGCACCTCGGCGGTCAGCCGGCCTTCCAGCAAGCGCAGCCTGTTGTCATCGAGAACTTCGAATCGGGCCGGGGCGGCGAGCACCGCTTCAGCGTTGCTGGGCATGCGGATCGCGATGAATCCGCGGATCAGGTGATAGATCTCGCCCGGCCGCAGTGTGCGACCATCGGCAGGAGCGGTGTGCTCACCCTGCCACCGCTCGTTGAACGTGCGTGTGATGATTGCAGGGTTGCGATCCGAAGAAGCCGTGGTCGTAGGTGGAGCCGAAGGCTGCTGCGACAGATACATCCAGCCGGCGAAGACAGCCAGCAGCACTACTGCCGCGATCCGCAGCAGTCGTCGCACCGTGAGGCCACCACCGGTTGTGCTGCGATAGACCTGAAATCCGCCCAGGTTCACCAGCATCCGCGGCCGGTCGTCGTCAACCGGAGGCGTTGGAATTGGCGCGGCCGGCCGCGGTACGCCGGGGGCTCGAGGCCGATCGAAAGCATCAGCACTCAGCTCCACCAGGTTCTCTGCGGGTGTCGCAGCCTCCAGTTCCAGGAGGCTCTGCCACATGTGCGGCGAACATGGCGATTCTTCCTCATTGTCCTCGAGCCCGCTGATGCCGGTGATGTGCAGGTAGCGCTGCAACTCGGTCATGTGTGTGGCACGAATGAGGTTGCCATGCAACACGCAGCGACGGGCGAAGATGCGAGCATGTTCGGGCGATGCCAGCACCCACGCTTCCAGCTCTGCGAGCGCTTCGGGCGTGATGTCCCCATCCAGGTAGGCGTCGATCAGCGCGAAGGGCGGCTTCACAATTCACCTCCCTGCGCCATGCGGCGCTCCACACACTCAGCCAGTTGTTGTCGCACGCGGTGCAGCAGCACGCGAACGTTCACCGCGGTCAGCCCCAGCGTCTGCCCAATCTGGGCGGGGGACATGGCGTGTCGGTAGCGCATGTCGACGATGGCGGATGCCCGGGAGCCGATGTGACGCATGCACTGCCGCAGTGCCTCGAAGCGAACATCCGTTTCCGGGGCGACGTCGGCGTGTGCCTGGGCGATAGCATCCATCGCCTGATCGCTGAAGATGTGGCGGTCGCGATGACGCTGGCGAAAGTAGCGCAGCACATGGTTGCGTGCGATGCCCAGCACCCAGGCAGTGAAGCAGCGTGATGAATCGAAATCGTCGAAGTGTTCAGCCGCGGCCTGACCCACCGACTGGAACACATCCTCCGCGTCGTGATAGTTGTGGATCGAGGCGTGGATGAAGGCCAGAACAGTGTTCTGAGCCTTGAGCCATTCGGCGGTGAACCGCTTCGTCCGTTCCTGTTCACGCACATCAGTCATGAGATGGCCCGGTGTGTGCATGTCCACTGGTACTTCACCCGCGGATGTCGGTCGTTACAAAAAATGTGTGCGATCGGAACGAAATGGAAACATTCGCCGGAGGCGGCATCGAATGTCACAACGGTCGCACAGAGGATCCCAAGGCTGCATTCTCGCCCATGAGGCGACGGAAATGAAGCCCTAAACTGAAATTACATGCGCGCGGGGTTGGCGGGGCGATGGTGCAACGGAGGATACTGCTCTGAACAAGCTTATCAGGAGGATGCGGCGCGAGGGGCGGGGGACTGGGTCGCATCACCGGCTGCAACGGGTTGTGGCTGCTGTTGCTGCTGGTCGGCGGGGGTGGTGGAGCGGTCCGCGGAGGGGTAGGCGATGCGGCCGTGGTACACGGCGCACAGCGTCTTGGTGATCGCCTGTTCGATCTTGTGCAGTTCCGCGAGGGTGAGGTTGCACTCGTCGAACTGGCCGTCCATCAACCGCTTCTGCGCCATCTTGTGGACGAGCTGTTCGAGTCGGGCGGGCGTCTGGTCGCTCAGCGTGCGGCAGGCGCTTTCGACGCCGTCGCCGAGCATGAGGATTGCTGCCTCCTTGGTCTGCGGCTTGGGACCGGGATAACGGAACTCGAACTCTGTGGGGGCGGGCAGGTCTTCCGCCTCGCGCTGCTGACGGGCGGCGTTGTAGAAATACTCCACCAGTGTCGTGCCGTGATGCGACTCGATGAAGTGACGCAGCACCGGCGGCAGGCCGTACTCGCGTGCCATCTCGATACCGTCCTTCACGTGGCCGACGATGATGAGCACGCTCATTGCCGGGGAAAGCTTGGCGTGTCGGTTGGGGCCGCCGCCCTGGTTCTCGATGAAGTACATCGGTTTATTCATTTTCCCGATGTCGTGGTACATCGCGCCGACACGGCAGAGCAGGCCGTTGGCGCCAATTGCCTCGGCGGCGGCTTCGGTGATGTCTGCCAGACGCAGCGAGTGCTGATACGTGCCCGGGGCGCTCTGCGCCAGTCGCTGCAGCAGCGGGTGCGAGGCGTCGTTGAGTTCGCGAAGCGTCATCGCGGTCGTCACACGGAAGACCCGCTCGATGATGGGCAGGATGCCCTGCACGAACATGCCCACGATCAGGGCGGTCACGAGGACGACGAGGGCGTCGATGGTGATGCGATACCACTCGCCGGGCAGCCCCACGGGACGCTCAGCCAGTGAAATGATGAAAGCGGCGGCCGCCATCGCAATGCCGGTAAGCGCGCCAACCTTGACGAGCTTGGAGCGGGTTCGAACCTCACCCAATTGCACCAGTGCCACGGCCAGCCCGGTCAGCAGCATCATGCCAAAACCAACCGACACGCTGAGGCTGAACATGACCAGCAGGACGAGCACCGCGCCCATGGCCAGAGCAAACCGCTGGTCGTAGGCGATCGCCAGCACGGTCACCGCCAGCAGTGTCGGGAACGTGGCCGACCCATACAGCAGCGTCGGGCTGAACTGCGTCGCGCCGACCGCACCGGCCTGACACAACAGCAGCAACGCCGTGATCGCGAAGCCACGCATCGGGTTGCGCATCACACGCTGGTTGAACGACGCGATGTACATCCACATCGCGATGCCCAAGAGCAGCACGAATCCGAACTGGCCCGTGCGCATCGCCACCACCTCGGTCGTGCTGAGGCTCTTGAACCAGGCCTCATGCTCCAGGCGGATCAGGTCAATGTTCTGACGCTGCAGCTCAGTACCCGCCGGGATGACCTCGTCACTGACGTTGTAGTCGGTTGTTCGCTCGGGAACAGCTTCACGCGCGGCATGGCGGCGACGGTTGGTCTCCGCTTCGTTATAGATGTACGTGGGCTTGGGGTCGCGCATCACGATATTGACGACCGCATCCTGCAGCTCACGCGGGAACTTGATCGCAAGATTGCGGACACGCTGTTCCAGCTCCACCCGATCGTTGAGATTGACCCAACGGTTGCGGTAGCGATCGTCCTCCAACCCCTTGAAGCGGATGCGGATGACGTTGACGCCGCGCTGTTCAGCCTCGAAGCGTTCGGGCGAAAGGATGGGCACGCCTGCCAATCCCTTGGAAATGTCGTCTGGCCGGCCGTAGAGGAACTCCTGCACCAGCGCCCGCCACTGGGCCGTGGGTTTGCCATCCGCGTCAAGGAATTGGCGCAGGGTCGTCAGCGCTTGGGGCGGCAGGTCCTCGGTGTTGCGGATGCTGGTGTCGCCTGCAAGCTGCACCAGCGAATCGAACTGACCCTCCAGCTCGGTGAAGTAGGCTTCGTTGAAATCGTAGACGGCCGGTTCGTTGTCGAAGGCGCGGCGGCGTTCCTCGGCGGTCTTGCTGGCGTCCGGCGCCTGGAAGGCCACACGCGCCAGGATCGACTGGCTGAGGACCTGTCCCTCGCGGAAGGGCGGTTCACTCTGGCCACTGATCGCGATCAGCCCACCCAGCAGGGTGAAGATGCCCACGTACAGCGCCGCCCAGGCCAGTTGGCCTCGGTCCATGCCCGCTAACCGTGTGGGGCGGGGGACACTACGGCGGACTTCACGCCGCCGGGCGGAGATGTTCTTCACAATCGCCATGGAATCAGCTTATCCGGGCATCCGGCTCCGAAACGGGCCATGTCGGGGCTTCCTTCATATCGGCTGGAGTCTGGCCCGGCTCCTGTTGTGCTGTAAGTGACTTGAAATCCAGTTGTTGCGTGCGGCGGCGATCCTGGTCGCCGTACGCCTCGACAATTCGCTGCACCAGGTGGTGCCGCACAATGTCCGGTTGGGACAGCGCGGTGATCGCCACGCCCTTGACCCGCGCCAGTCGACGGGTCGCATCGACCAGCCCTGATTCACGCGGGTCCTCCAGGTCGATCTGCGAGGTGTCGCCGGTCACCACCATCTTGCTGCCGTGGCCCAGTCGCGTCAGGAACATGAGCATCTGCGACCTGGTGGTGTTCTGCGCCTCATCCAGAATAACGACAGCGTCATTGAGGGTCCGCCCCCGCATAAACGCCAGCGGGATCACCTCGATCAGGTCGGCGGCGACAAACCGCTGAATCTGATCGAACTCCATCATGTCGTGAAGAGCGTCGAAGAGCGGCCGCAGGTACGGGTTCACCTTTTCCTGCATGGTGCCGGGAAGGAACCCGAGCTTTTCGCCCGCCTCGACGGCCGGCCGAACCAGTACGATCTTGCGGACCGCACCGCGCTTGAGCAGATGGACAGCGGCCGCGACGGCGAGGTAGGTCTTGCCCGTCCCCGCCGGGCCGCAGCAGATTGTCAGGTCGTGGGAGAAGATCGCGTCGAGGTAAGCCCGTTGCCCGTCGGTCATGGGCTTGACCCGCCGGCTGGCCAGATAGACCTCCAGCCCCTCGGCGCGCACGCCAACATCGCTCCTACCGGGTGACTGCCCCGGTCGAGTTCGGTACGCGCTGCTGGCGATTAGGTCCAGAAGCTCCTGGCGACTCATGACCCGACCCTTGCGGGCGGCTTCGCCCAGTTGCTCGAACACGTATGCGGCCCGTCCCACCGCCTCTGATTCACCGCTGATGCGAAGCGCGCCGTTGCGGGCCGACAGATTCACATCCATCGTCTCGCGTACGATTTTCAGGTTCCGCTCGGCCGTGCCGGTGATGGCCAGACGCTCATCGCCGTGCGGTAGGCTGATGGTCAACTCCAATGGCGATACACTCCCTGTTTTCACTTGCCGGTGCGGGCATCCGCAACCATGAATGAGTCGATTCTAACGGCGATGGCGGGTCAGGTCATGCCCAACTTCCTGTCCAGCCCCCGCCAATCGACACACCGGCGCGTCCGGACCAGCTCACACATCATTTTATGCACGTGTTTTCTGCAGGCACCCGCACGATCCGCGTTTGACCGTATCCTTTAGGACAACTTCCGCCCGGCAGGCGAAGAGTCCGGCCGGAACACGGCGCGCAGGATTGTTGCTGTCGTGGCATGAATTTTGCTTAAACTCGTATCCCTACTGATTGGCGCAAGATGTCGATTCCCGATTTTGTGCAAACCGATTTGCAGGCTCTGGGCATGGAGGTGCCGGCGGAACTGCTGGAACGGCTGGCGCGGTACCTGACGATGCTGCTGGAGGCAAACCGGCAGTTCAACCTGACCGCCATCCGCGAACCGGACGCCGCCTGGCGACGGCACATCATCGACAGCCTGACCATCCTGCCCGGACTGGAGGAGCTGGCTGAGGGGGGGACTGTAATCGATGTGGGCAGCGGCGGGGGGCTGCCGGGGATTCCCATCGCCATTTGCAGGCCCGACCTTCAGGTGACGCTGCTGGAAGCGACGGGTAAGAAGGTGCGCTTCCTGCAATCGTGCATCGATGAACTGCCGCTGCCTAACACCCGGGTGCTCCAGGGACGGGCCGAGACACTGGGGCAGGATTCCACCCATCGGCAACGGTATGACGTGGCGGTCTGCCGCGCGGTGGGACCGATGGCGGAGCTGCTGGAATACACGCTGCCGCTGGTGAAGGTGGGCGGCTGGCTGCTGGCGATGAAGGGGCCGAGCGTCGAGGAGGAGCTGGCCGTGGCGAGCGATGCGCTGGATGTGCTGGGGGGCGGCGCCCTGCACGTATTCGATGCCTACCCGCCGGAGTTCGAGTATCGCACGGTGGTGGTGCGGGTGAGCAAGGAACGGCCCACACCACGCAGTTACCCCCGTCTGCCGGGGATGCCGCGCCAGGCCCCGATTGGGGTTGGCAAGCGGGCGTGATGGGGGATTGTTGGGATAGACCGAACGTCTGTTCGACCATCAGATGCGGGTCGCGTTTGGGGAAATTCCTGCTTCTGGCGGTGAACTGGCGTTGCGGCGGGGCGTGACTACAATTGCCCGGCGATGGCATACGACCTTAAACCATTCGATGTGGACGTCGAAACGACGCCGTACCTGCAGGATCGCCCCGCGGGCACCGATCGCTGGACACTGAACTTCGGCCCGCAGCACCCCGCCACGCACACCACGCTGCGCCTCGTGCTGGAACTGGACGGTGAACGTGTTGTCCGCGCGGTGCCGCACATCGGCTACCTGCACTCCGGCTTCGAAAAGCTGGGCGAGCATCTGGACTACAACCAGTACGTCACGATCACCAGCCGCATGAACTACATCTCCCCGATCGCCAACGACATCTGTTGGCACACGGCGGTGGAGACACTGTTCGGCATCGACATCACGCCGCGCTGCAAGGTGCTGCGGACCATTCTTGCCGAACTGGCACGCATCCAGGATCACCTGCTGTGCGTGGGGACGGCCGCGATGGACCTGGGGGCGTTGACCGGGTTCCTCTACGGCTTCAACGAACGCGAGCGCATCTACGACATCATCGAGTATGTTTCGGGTCAGCGCTTCCACCCGGACTGGACGCGTGTGGGCGGGGCGATGCGTGACCTGGCGGACGAGGAGCTTTTCAAGCGGATGGTCAAGACGTTCATCCGTGAACAGCTTCCGCCCGCGATCGACGACATTGTCGCGCTGTTGAACAAGAACCGCATCTTCCGTGACCGCACGACGGGTGTGGGCGTGATCAGCCATGACGAGGCGATCGCCTGGTCGCTGTCGGGACCGCTGGCGCGGGCGTCGGGGGTGAAGCGCGACATCCGCAAGGATGAGCCTTATCTGTGTTACGCCGACAACTGGGATCAGCGCGGTGCCCCGGCGGTGCAGTTCAAGGTGCCGATCGCGACGGGCGGCGACGTGCTGAGCCGATACCTTGTCCGCGTCGAGGAGATGCGGCAGTCGATACACATCATCGAACAGCTTATCGACAACATCCCGCCCGGCCCCATCGATGCGTTCCCCGATGCCAAGGTGCGACTGCCCAGCAAGAGCGCGGTGTACGGCTCGATCGAAGGGCTGATCCAGCACTTTGAGATCGTGATGACCAATCGCGGCTGGAAAGCGCCGGTGGCGGAGGTGTACGACAAGAACGAAACCGCCAACGGTGAGTTGGGCTTCTACATTGTGGGGGATGGCGGGCCGCGTGCCTGGCGTGCCCGGTGCCGGCCGCCTTCGTTCATCAATTATCAGGTGTTCCCGCGCCTGATCGAAGGACACCTGCTGGCCGACGTGGTCGCGGTGCTGGGAAGCCTCAATATCATCGCCGCAGAACTGGACCGGTGAGTTATCGTCGGACGTTCATGGTCAAACGCTGAACGTTGCGAAAAGTGACGTAAGGCCGATGACCCCGGGATGTTCGACCCTGGATTGAAACGCCATGGCCTGGATTACGAAAAATTCCGCCACGATGCAGATTGACCGGCGGGAGGAACCTTACCTGAGCGAGGCGCTCAAAGCGAAGCTCGAACAGGAGGTGATCCCTCGCTTCCCCACGCGGCAGGCGGCGACGCTGCCCGTGCTCCACGCCCTGCAGGAGGAGCACGGCTGGCTGCCATATCAGGCGATCGAGGAAGCGGCTGAGTTTCTGCAGTTGCCCGCCTCGCGGGTGCTCGACACCGCCACCTTCTACGAAGAGTTCTGGCTCAAGCCCAAAGGCAGGTACGTCATCTGGATCTGCCAGTCGCTCAGTTGCGAACTGCTGGGCAATCGTCAGCTCGTGGAGGCGGTGCAGCGCAAGCTGGGCATCGGGCCGGGCCAGACGACGGACGATGGCAGGTTCACATTGATGAACGTGGAGTGCCTCGGGTCGTGCGGCACCGCACCCTGCGCGTTGATCAACGAGAAGCTGCACGAAAACCTCACAGTGGAGAACCTTGATCGCGTGCTGGATTCGCTGGAGTGAGCGGATCGTGGGGGCGTTGCACGTAGCGAGGGGGGTGATGAGGATTCTGATATGGGCTGGTTTGAAAAGCTTTGTCGCAACGCCGGCCTGATGATTCATCACACGATCCATCCCGCAAAGACGAATCGCAAGGAAGTGAAGCGTACGGTGGAGGAAAAGCGGGTGGGGCCGACGACCATCCTTCGCCGCACGACGATTGAGGAGATCGAGATCCGGGACGCGAACAATCCTGAGGAGCGATAAGCCGCTGCCGGGTTTGCCTTTGAGAATGAACTATGGCGCTAGCTGAACCAGTACTTTTGAAACGCATTCCGACGCCGCCGTGGGGGGATTTCGCTGACCGCAAGTTGGTGCCATACGAGCAGTATGTCGCCACGGGGGGCTACGCCGCGCTGGACCAGGCGCTGGCGATGGATCCCAAGGCGGTGATCGAGGTGGTGAAGGCAAGTGAGCTGCGCGGCCGGGGCGGCGCGGGGTTCCCGGCGGGGATGAAGTGGAGCTTCCTGCCACCGGAGGATGGCGGCCGGCGGTTCCTCGCGGTCAATGCTGACGAATCAGAGCCGGGCACGTTCAAGGACCGGGTCATCATCGAGTATGACCCGCACCTCCTGCTGGAAGGTATTGCGATCTGCATGCACGCCTGCCGGCTGGATACAGCCTACATCTACATCCGTGGTGAGTATCACCATCAGCGGCACGTGCTGGAAAAGGCCCTGCGCGAAGCTTACGAGCACAAAATCTTTGGCCCAGGGTCGCGGCTGGGACAGATCAACGGTCGCGATGTCCATTGCTACGTGCATCGCGGGGCGGGGGCGTATATCTGTGGTGAGGAGACGGCCCTGCTCGAATCGCTGGAGGGCAAACGCGGCTGGCCCCGCATCAAGCCGCCGTTCCCCGCTGTGGCGGGGGCATTCGCCCGGCCGACGATCATCAACAACGTCGAGACGCTGACCACAGTGCCGTTCATCCTGGAGCGTGGGGCGGACTGGGTCAAGTCGATGGGGACGCCCCGGCCGGAAGGCGCGCCCCCGACCGTACCTGCCAGCTACGGCCCCAAGCTGTTCGGCATCTCAGGCCACGTCAATCGCCCCGGTGTGTACGAGGAAGAGTTGGGCGTGAAGATGTCCACCCTCATCGAGCAGCACTGCCAGGGCATGCGCCATGGGAAGAAGTATAAGGCGGCGATTCCCGGCGGTATCTCCATGGGGGTGCTGGGGCCGGATGAATACGACGCCATGCTCGACTTCGATGTCGGCAAGAAGCATAACTGCCTCGGGCTGGGCACCGCGGGGGTTATCGTGATGGACGAGGACACCGACATGGTGGCGGTGGCTCGCAACATTGCGAGGTTTTTCTCGCATGAGTCGTGCGGCCAGTGTACGCCCTGCCGCGAGGGTACGAACTGGATGTATCGCATCCTCAAACGCATCGAGGCGGGCGACGGTACAACCAAGGATCTGGACCTGCTGCTGGAGATTGCCGGTTCGATCGGCGCGATGCCCGGCACGACCATCTGCGGCCTGGCGGACGGGGCGAACTGGGCGGTGCGCACCATCCTGAACAAATTCTGGCACGAATTCGAAAGCCGGGTGACGAAGGAACGCTACGTGAGCCTGGCGGTGCTGAACACTCGGTGATACGGGGGCGTGGGGGAGAGTGCTTTCGCTTTCGGCGAAATGGCAGGCAAGACGCCTGTCCCACCATGACGAAACGACAGGCGGGACGGTTGTCCCACTGTTGTGCATCGTCATGTGGACGTTGAATCGAATCGCACACCCACCGGGGGTCGCTTGACCGAAAAGCGTGCGGTGTCGATACTTGGGGACTTCTGCCGTGTGGTCGGCAACGCCCGGCTGCACCGGGCACGACATGCGGCGCTTTCGCCGGGAACTTCCTCTTCTTCCATAGCACGGAGTCGACGATGAATAAGCTGGTGCTGGCAGAGCGATCGGCGGCAGGCGTGAACGATCGTG
>ERZ777003.4794-NODE-4794-length-10905-cov-47.798710_pt1 | contig 10905 bp, 9 predicted proteins | sample MGYA00374956_ERZ777003 | MGnify/ENA primary metagenome ERZ777003 (study PRJEB29302, sample SAMN06268252) | bioreactor metagenome | isolation source: Joint BioEnergy Institute, California, USA | place: USA:Joint BioEnergy Institute, California, USA | collected... | reverse complement strand
GGGCATGGATGGGGACATTCGCGGCCACACCGCGCAGGCCGAAAGTCTCGTCCGGAAGTCTCTCGTCCGGAAGCCGGCGGGCCCGGGACCGGCTCCGGAGCCGCCCGCACCGCGCATCGGCGACCGGCGGCTCCGGAGCGGTCAGCCGGCGAACAGCGCCGCCACCTCTTCCCAGCGCTGAATCTCACAGCCGTTGAGACGGTTGAACCGGGCGTTCACCGAGGCGCCCCGCCAGGTGCCGGTGACGGTGGCCACCTGGTCACCGCCGTGGATCTGCGTGCACAGGGCGTCCTTGGGGACGGGCTTGAACGGATCTGTGGCCTTCTCCAGGGCCTGGCAGGCGGCGTCGGCCTTCGGGTGGGTGCCGCCGGCGGGATCGCAGGTCAGGGTCCAGGTGGTGGCGGAACCCTGAGGCGTGGAGCGTACTTCGATGGTCAGCCGGGTCTGGGCGGCCGAGGACGGCGACACCTTGGCAGAGCCTCCGCCGTCGTCCGCAGCGCCGCATCCGGCCAGTGTGGCGGCGGCCAGAGCGCTCAGGCAGGCCGCTGTGGCGAGGGGCATACGGTACCGCATGCGCATTGGACGCACCGAGGCCCGATCGGGTTCCGCCGAATTCTGTGAAAAGCATCGCCCGCTTCGGCCCGCCGCCGCCGGACGGGTAGCGTGTGCGGGACGCCGCCGGTGACGGCGGGCATATGGCTGAAGAGAACCATGCCGCCGGTGCCGGGTTCCGGTGCGCGGCGGAAGGGTATGGCCGCGCACGGCGGCATCGGCGCAGCGGCCGACATTCTCAGGGCGGGGCCCGTTTTCACCGGCCCGTGGAAATCGGCCCGGTGAGGGGCCGCTCCCGGCAAGGAAGCGGAGGAGTCGCGGCAACGTGATGTTTTTCGGGGAAGACGTTCCGGCCGTCGCTGTCACGGACGTACCGCAGGACGCCTACCTTCTCGACGTCCGCGAGCAGGACGAGTGGGAGGCCGGCCACATCCCGACCGCGGTGCACATCCCGATGGGAGAGCTGAGCGACCGGGCCGCGGAGATCCCGCGCGACCGGGACGTGTATGTCATCTGCCGGTCCGGGGTGCGTTCGGCCCAGGTGACCGTGGCCCTCAACAACGCCGGCTGGCGGGCCCGCAATATCGACGGCGGGATGAAGGAATGGGCCGGCGCGGGGCTTGCGATGGTCGCCGAGTCCGGCGCCGCGCCCCGCGTCATCTGACCGCACCCGCCGGAGCGTTCCGATTCCGCGGCCGTCGCGCGGGTGTGGTGTGCGTTACGGCGGTCGTCCTCCAAGGTGCGCATCATTTCCTTCACCAGGGCTCCGACTCGCTCGCCGGCGGCTCGTCCGGCTCGCAGAAGCCCAGGTCACCGGGGTGGTCGCGGCCGAACCGGAGAGGACCCGGCAAAGCCGCGGTGGCCTTTTCACAAACACCGGGCAGATCGGGTGGAACGCTTTCCAACCGACTTCACCGGCGCGGTGCGGGAAGCGATGGCACGATGACAGACGTGGGGCAGGCTCCAGGCGGTCAGGATGCGATCGTCCGTGCGGTCATCGAATGCGCGGCCGACGCGATCGTCGCCATTGACCCCCGCTTCCGGGTGACGCTGTGGAACCCGGCGGCCGAGCGGCTGTTCGGCTGGAGCGCCGCCGAAGTGCTCGGCCAATTGCCCCCGATCATCCCCGATGAGCTGCGGGCCGAGCAGAACGCGGTGCTGGAGCGCGTCCGCGAGGGCGGGCAGCTCTCCGTGGCGACCCGGCGGCTGCGCCGCGACGGGCAGCTGATCGACGTGCGCATCGACACCAGCCCCCTGCACGACGCCGACGGCAGGCTGCTGGGCTGGATGGGCGTCTACCACCCGGTGGCCGAGACGGACGCCGCCCAGCACCAGCTGGCCGAGCGGGCCCGCCTGGTGCGCCGGCTCAACGACGTGGTGGCCGACCTCAACGCCGAACGGGACCTGCCGGCGGTGCTGGACCGGATCACCGCCGCGCTGGTGGAGCTGACCGGGGCCGACGCCGGCGGTTTCGTCCAGATCAAGGGCCGGAGCCTGGAGCTGGTCAGCGTGCAGGGCCTGCCGGAGCGGCTGCGCGGCACCGTCACCGAACTGGACTCCAGCCTGGTCGATGAGCTGCTGCGCTCGGGCAAGCCGGTGCTGCTGGCCGGCGCCCGGCGGGTGGACGAGGCGATCCGCGCCCACCTGCCGGGGCTGCACACGGTCGCCCTCGGCCTGTCGTACCTGCAGAACCGGCCGTACGGGGCGCTGTATGCGCTCTTTTCCGGGCGCAAGGCCGGGGACACCGAGCTGGAGCTGCTGGAACTGCTGGCCGGGCACGCCGGGGTCGCCGTCGGCAACGCCGTGGCCTACGCCGATGCGGTCCGGCAGCAGGCGCACGAGCGGGCGGTGATCGACTCCAGCGCGGACGGCATCGTGGTGCTGGACGCCGCCGGCATCGTCCGGCAGTGGAACCCGGCCGCCGCCCGGCTCACCGGCCTGCCCGCCGAGCAGGTGATCGGCCGGCCGCCGCCGCTGCAGATCCCCGAGCCCGGCTGCACGCTCACCGTGCGGCTGGAGTCGGGGACGTGGGTGAACATGCTGTGCTCGCAGGTCGAGGAGACCGGGGAGCTGGTGGTCGACCTGCGGGACGTCACCGAGGCCAAGGCCCTGGAGGAGGCCAAGGACCTGTTCCTGGCCACCGCCGGCCATGAGCTGCGCACCCCGATCACCGTGGTGCAGGGCTTCGCCAGCACCCTGGTCAGCCGCTGGGACAAGCTGGGCGACGCCGAGCGGCGGGCCGCGGTGGAGACCATCGCCGAGCGGGCGCGGGCGCTGGCCCGGCTGGTGGAGCACCTGCTGCTGGGGTCGCGGGCGGGCACCGGCGAGCTGAAGGTGACCATCGAGCACTTCGATCTGGGCCGGTTGCTGGAGGCGTCGGTGGCCGGTTTCCGGTCGCTGTCGGACCTGCACCGGGTGGAGCTGGAGGTGGCCCCCGACCTGCCGAAGGTGGCGGGGGACTGGATGGCCACCGACATCATCCTCGGCCAGCTGCTGGAGAACGCCTTCAAGTACTCCCCGGACGGGGGCACGGTGACGGTGCGCGCCTGGGCCGAGGGGGACGAGCTGGTGGTCACCGTGGCGGACCGCGGGGTCGGCATCGCCCCCGGCGACCATGAGCGGATCTTCGAACGCTTCTTTCAGGGGGACTCCGGCGACCGCCGCCGCTTCGGCGGCATCGGCCTGGGGCTCTACATCGTCAAACGCCTCGCGCAGGCCCAGCGCGGCGATGTGGCCGCTCACTCCCGGCCGGGCGGCGGCACCGTCATGCGGCTGACCCTGCCCGCCGCTCACGCCTCCGGCGACTGATCCGATATTTCCGATCGGGGCGGTTTGGGGTGTGAGGCGACGAGCCGAGTGTTGTGTCCAGGATGTGACAGACGAAACGTCTCCGACAGGAGTAACCCCCGCTGTGAGTGGATAGGTCCACATGAGGGATCATTGGTACCTGTGTCTGCTTCTGGGGGGTGATCGGCCGTGATCGGAGGATCACTCGCCCATTGTGGGGAAATGGCATTTCCCTCAGGTTTCCGGTCGTCCGCATCGGGGCATTTCGGTCGTAGCACGAGAGTAACCGGCTAGTCCCGGAGGGTACGGGGAGGTGAGGGCGTCGAGCGTCGTACTGCTACCGCACGCGCCGTCCAGCGTCGCGATCGCCCGCCGGCGCCTCAGCTCCGAGCTTCGCGCCCTCGGCGTGCGTCCCGGAGCGGTGGACGACGCCGTCGTCATCCTCAGTGAGCTGCTCAGCAACGCCCTCCGGCATGCGCGGCCCCTGGAGTCCGGGCAGATCCGGGTGCGCTGGGAGTGCAACGGGGACGACATAGAGGTCTCGGTGAGCGACGGCGGGGCGATGACCGAACCCCGGCGCGGCCGGCCCACGCTGTCCTCCCTGGGCGGACGAGGCCTGGGCATCGTGGAGGCGCTCGCCGAGTGCTGGGGCGTCCACCACGATGGCGACTGCACCACGGTCTGGGCGGTGGTGCACGTCCCGCAGAAGACGGAGGACGGCGACTCGGCCCCCGGCATGGCCCACGCCGCGGCGTTCGCCGAAGAGTTCGCCGAGGACATCGCGGAACTGCAGCGCACCTCCTCGGGGGTGGACGGTTCCCGCCACGGCCTGCACTGAGCCTTTTCGGCAGGTGGCCCAAGGCGGGGCCGTGAAGGCGTCCGGCACCGCGTTCGGCTCACGGCATCGTCCCTGACTGCGACCTCCCCGTCACGACCCGAGGACACGAGGTGCCGGAAAGGTCCACCGGTGGGCACCGTCCCTCCGGTGAATGTGGCGTGGCGCACATTTTCGCCGAAAATCCTCGATGAGCTGTAATGTCTTGCACAGCTCGGGCGCTGTCGTGCCCCCGTCGACACCGCCCGAGCATCCAAGACTTGCGCGCGCCGCACGTTAGAGCGGGTCGCGCAGCAGAGGGCAGGACATGCACCGCGGGCCGCCCCGGCCGCTGCCCAGCTCGCTTCCGCTGATCCGGATCACCTCGATGCCCGCCGCCTCCAGACGGGCGTTGGTCTCGACGTTGCGTTCGTAGGCCACCGCCACGCGCGGCGCCACGGCCAGGGTGTTGTTGCCGTCGTCCCACTGCTCGCGTTCGGCCGTCACCGGATCCAGCCCGGTGTCGATCACACGCAGCCGCTCCACCCCCATCGCCGCCGCGGCGGCCTCCAGGAACGGACGCTCCTCGGAGATGAGCAGCTCACCGTCGTCCCAGGTGATGGTGTAGGCGGTCAGCGAATGGGCCACCGGCGGGTACATGACCACCGTGTCGACGTCGACCATCGTGCAGACGGTGTCCAGGTGCATGGTGGCCCGCTCCTGGGCGATCGGCACGGCCAGCACGGTGTGCGCGGCGCCGGTGGACAGCACCCGCCGGGCCAGCCGCTCCACTCCCGCCGGCGTGGTGCGCTCCCCGGTGCCGACCGCGATCACCCCGGGGGCCGGCAGCAGCACATCGCCGCCCTCCAGCGGCTCCAGACGCGGGTCGTAGATCGTCTCGATCCCGCGGAAACGGGGGTGGAAGTCGTAGATCAGCCCGGTCAGCGAGGTCTCCCGGCGGCGGGCCGGCATCGCCAGGCTGGTCACCGCCACCCGCGGGCCGATCCAGGTGCTGGAGTCCCGGGTGAACAGCAGATTGGGCAGCGGGTCGATGATGAAGTCCTGCGGGTCCATCAGCCGGTAGACCAGGCCGTGCGCGGACTTGAGCTCCTCGTGCGCCAGCCCCGCGATCAGCGTGTGCGCCAGTTGCTCGGGGTCCAGGTCGCTCAGGTACTCCCGGACGTTCTCGCGCAGCCGGTCGCCCAGCCGGGGGTCTGCGACGGCGGCGGTGATGGCCTGCTCCCGGGCGTCGGCGTACTCCAGGACGTCCTGCAGCAGCTCGGTCAGGTACAGCACCTCGACGCCGCGCTCGCGCAGCGCCTCGGCGAAGGCGTCGTGCTCCTCCTGGGCCCTGCCCACCCACGGGATCCCGTCGAACAGCAGCTTGTCGTTGTTGCGGGGGGTGAGCCGCTTGAGCTCGGCCCCGGGCCGGTGCAGCAGCACCGTGCGGAGCCGGCCGACCTCACTGTCAACCCGGTACGAAGGGGTCACCCTGTGCAGTCTATGTCGGTATGCACCATATGTGATCAATGGATCGGCCAACGGATGCCCCGAGCGGCCTCAGGGCTCGCCGGTGAGCAGGGTTTCGCCGGAGGCGGGCGATTTATGCTCACTTACGCCATGCGTTACTTCGATCCGCCGCTGTGGTGCTGATGCTCCGGGTGGTCCGGCGTCCCTCCGCGCACACGGTGCATCTCGGGGCCGCCACGCTGCTGAGGATCTCCGCCGAAGGGCTGGGCACCGCGCTGGTGCTGGTCGTCCAGGCCCGAACGGGACAGGCCGCGACCGCCGGCTTCCTCCAAGCGGCGATCATGCTCCCCTATGTGCTGGCCGGCCCGATCACCGGCCACACCCTCGACCGCACCGCCCGGCCGCGCGCCTTCGCGCTGACGATGACGGCCTGCTACCTGCTGGCCGCCGCCTTCCTGCTGCTGACGGCCGGGCGGGTGCCGCTGCTGCTGGCGCTGGCCTTCGCCGTCGCGATCGGCTGTACCGAGCCGGTCGTGGTGGCCTTCACCGGCCTGCTGCCCCGCTTCGTCCCGGCCCACCGGCTGACCTGGGCCTACGGGCTGGAGGCGGCGACCTACAACATCGCCGCCATCGCCGGCCCGGGACTGGCGGCCGGGCTGACCGCGGCGCTCGGGGCGGGCTATGCCGGTGCCGCGGTCGTCGGCTGCGCCACCCTCGGCATGACGCTGCTGCCGCTGCTGTCCGTCCCTCCCCCCGGTCATCGTCCCGCCCCCGCCCGGCGGCCGGAGGAGACCGGGGAGCGACCGGCCGCGGAACTCGCTCCGGCGGTCGGCCCCGACACCGCCGGAACCCGCTCGCAGGACGCCGGGCGCCGGGCGGCCGGGGAACATTCCGAGCAGCCCGCCGCGGCGATCGGCCGCGGCGGCGCCACGGCCCGTCCAGAGCCCGCCGAGGCGCGGGAGGAAGGGCGTCCGGCGGGGAGCGCCGGGCCCGGCGGAGCGGCCTGCCACGCTGTCACCGCTGAGGCGCAGGGCAGCGGCGGCCCCTCTGCGGGGAACGCCGGTCCCGGCGAGGCGGAGACACCGCGCGATGAGCGGGTTGGAGCGGCCCTCTCCAAAGAACCCGCCCCCGAGATGAAGAAGGACGTCCCGGCACTCAAGGGACGGGCCCCGGCGCTGGATGTGATCGCCGGGGGGATCGTGGTGCTGCTGGGCAACCCGGTGCTGCGCGCGGTGACCGTGGCGACCACCCTGGCGTTCCTGGGCATGGGGGCGGTCGCGGTCACCGCCGTCCTGTTCGCCGAGCACATCGGGCGCAGCGCCGGGGTGGGCGGCCAGCTGATCGCCGCCTTCGCCGCCGGGTCGCTGATCGGGTCGCTGGGGTCGGCGCGCTGGCTGTCGGCGCGGCGGGCCGAATGGGTGCTGATGGCCGGCATGGCGGCCTTCGGGACGGCACTGGCCGTGACCGTCTGGGCGCCCTCCCTGCCGTGGGCGCTGGCCGGTTTCCTCCTCGCCGGGATCTGCGACGGCCCGGTGTTCGCCGCCACGCTGACCGTCCGCCAGCGCGAGGCCCCCGCCGACCGGCTCGGCCAGGTCAACACCACCGGCGGCAGCCTCAAGATCGGTTCGGCGGCGGTGGGCGCCGCCCTGGCCGGTGCCCTGGCCGGCTCGCTCGGCGGCCCCGGCCTGCTGCTCGGCATGGCCGCCTTCCAGTTCACCGGCGCCGCCTGCGGCGTCCTGCTGCTGTTGCTCGCCCGTCGCCGCGGGGAGTGAGCACAGCAGGTGACGGCGGGGGGTGTGAGAGCGTCACTTTCCGGAGGGCGGCCGTCGGGGCGGGCCGAGGCGGCCGATTATGGTTCGACGCTATGAGTGCGCTTCTGGACGGCAAGGTCGCGATCGTCACCGGTGCCGGGCGGGGCATCGGCCGGGGCGAGGCCCTGGAACTGGCCCGGCAGGGGGCCGCCGTGGTGGTCAACGAATTCGACGCCGAGGCGGGCAAGGCGGTCGTCGACGAGATCACCGCGATGGGCGGGCAGGCTGCGTTGCACGTGGGCGACGTCAGCGAGATCGACGACGCCAAGGCTCTCATCGACACCGCCGTGGAGACGTTCGGCGGGCTGGACGCGCTGGTCAACAACGCCGGCATCCTGCGCGACCGCACCCTGGTGAAGATGACCCCCGAGGAGTGGGACGCCGTCATCAAGGTGCATCTGCGCGGCCATTATGCGCCCACCCACTTCGCCTGCGAGTACTGGAAGAACAACGGGCGGCCCGGACGGATCGTGTGCACCGCGTCCTCCTCCGGGCTGCTGGGCAACTTCGGCCAGTCCAACTACGGGGCGGCCAAGGCCGGCATCGCCGCGTTCTCCACGATCGTCGCGCTGGAGATGGCCCGCTACGGGGTGACCTGCAACGCCATCGCCCCGGCCGCCCGCACCCGGATGACCGAGGGCGCCTACGGCAAGATCGAAGGCGGGGACGGCGGGGGCTTCGACTTCTGGCACCCCGACAACGTGGCGCCGTTCGTGGCGTTCCTGTGCAGCGACCAGGCCGGTTCCATCAGCGGCAAGGTCTTCGGCGTGCAGGGCGATGCGGTGGAGCTCTACCGGCCGTATGAGTCCGCCGCCGTCATCGAAAACGGCGGGGCGCGCTGGGACCCGGCTGACTTCGCCGACCGGGTCGGGGAGCTGTTCGAGACCTCCGGGATCAAGCCCGAGATCGAAAACCCGATGCGCCGGCTGCGCTACAGCATGACCAAGCGCGCCTGACGCCCGGTGCGCCGGTGCCGCGAGCCGCATGCGCGGCACCGGCGCCGCTCAGGCTCAGCCGGTCTTGATCAGCAGACCGCCGTACTCGTACACGGTGCGGCGGAGCGTGGCCGTCTTGACGAACGGCTCCAGCTCCTTGGGCACGGGCGGCAGCGGCGGCTGGTTCGGGTCGGGGCGCCAGTCGTTGATGTCGAGCAGGCCCGGTTCGACCGGCTCCAGACCGCCCCCGAGCAGCAGCGCGTCGACCTCTTCGGGGCTGCGGGTCTGCCAGGGCACGCCGCTCTTTTTCATCTGCTCGTTGGACTTGGCGCGGGCGTCCGGGTCGTCGCTGACGACCTGGGTGAAGGCCAGGTGGCTGCCGGGGACGGCGCGGTCGATGACGCCGTGCAGCACGGTGCGGGGGTTATCGGCGTCCAGCAGGTGGTGGCCGACCGACAGGTACAGCACGGCCAGCGGCTCGCTGAAGTCGATCAGGCGCTTGGTGTCGGGGTGCTCCAGGATGGCCTCGGGGTCGCGCATGTCGGCGGTGATGACCACGGTGGAGCCGTCCCCGGCCAGCAGGGCGCGGGCATGGGCGAGCACGATCGGGTCGATGTCCACGTAGACGACCCGGGCGTCGGAGGTGAACCGCTGGGCGACCTGGTGGACGTTGTTCTCGGTGGGCAGGCCGCAGCCCAGGTCGATGAACTGGCGGATGCCGGCCTCGGCCGCCAGGTAGCGCACCACCCGGTACAGAAACAGCCGGTTCTCCCGGGCCATGTTGATGCCTTCGGGGAACAGCTTCGCGCCTTCCAGCACGAACTGCCGGTCGATCTCGTAATTGTCCTTCCCGCCCAGGGCCCAGCCGTACATGCGGGCGGATGCCGGGACGTCCGTGCGGATTTGCGGGATCGATTCGTCAGCGGCCACCATGCACTCCCGTCTGCTCACGGCCGGTCGGTGGCAGCAGACTACTGGGCGAATGGGGACGATTCCGTCTTTTTTGGTGATCTTCGGTGGCGTCCTGCGGCGGGCCGGTTCGCCGTCCCAATAACACTCGATCCGAAAAGATGAAATTCGATCATCCTTATTTCGGGTGACGCGAGCGGCTCCGGTCTGCCGCGCCCCATGGCCGAGGCGGCACGGACGAGGCCACCGCTGTTGTTTCCGCGTTCACGCAGCGGCGGCCTTCTTCGGCGGCCCCCGCTCGAACGGGTCCTGGTGGCGCTTGGACGCCCCTTCGAAGGGTTTCAGCTCCTTGGAGGCGGCGGTCGATGACGCTGTGCGGCACGGCGGGAGCATGGATGTCGAGGCGGACGCCCTGGGCGTACTTTCGAGCGGCTTGGTTAAAGGTCACACTGGCGGGACGGCCTGCTCTTCCATGGATATTCTCTGAATTTATAGGACGGCTACTAGAAATTCGTTCGGTTATAGCAGGCGCGCGTGGATATGCCCCCTGGCAGCCGGCGTCCATCTGCTCGCAGGGTTCGGCCGGGCGACCGATCGCCTCGGTCTTGACGTGCTGCAAGGCCGTTGTTCTGCTGAAAGAACCGGGACCCCGCAGCATCCGGGAACGCCAAGCTCCGGTGAAACCATTCGGCGCCCGGCCCTGGTACAGGGGGCTGGAGTTTTGGCGGCACCCGTGACGTTCCGGGACGCGGCATCCTCCCTGATCGTGACGCACCGCAGAGACGGCGTGATGAAGAGGATCCGGTGGACTCGCCGCAAAGCCCTGGTCACCGCGGCTGCGGCCACGCTCCCCTGCCCGCTCGCCCCGCATCCGGCCCTCTCCGGACCGTGCGACCGGCCTACGAGGCGACGATCCGCGGGCGGCCGCTGGTGATGACGGCGGACCGACATGCCGCAGATCGCCTGGCTGGCCGCATGGGGCGTCGTCCCCGGTGAGCGGCTGCGGCGGCGGTGCGGCACGGAGCGCGGCTCGCCTTCCACCGCTTGGACATCGGCGCCTTGCGCGTCGCCGAGCCGACCAACGGGTGGGGCGGGGCAAAGGCATGGGAGCCTTCGGCACCGGCTGCTTCACCCGCACCTGTATCAGGCTGAACAGCCTCGGCGCCGACCTCGCTGCGGACGCGCCGTACCCGATCCGCCGGTTCGACCCCAGATTCGGCCCCCTGAACGGGCGCGACACCTGCCGGGTGCGCTTCCCCGCCGGTCGAGGCGTTCTGATCGCTCACCCTCTGCGGGCCGGACCGGTTCCCGGCCGGCGACCCGCTGAACCGGTGCGTGCTCGGTGGCGGCGACCCGCCGGCCGGCGCGGGCGGCGGCACCGAGATCGTCATCGCCGCCGGACCACCGGCGCGCCCAGGCCGGTGGTCCGGGCGCCCGGACGGCGCCCCGTGGGCTGAGGCGTCCGTCCGGGCGGGAACCGCTTACGGCTTCTTGAGCAGGCCGCCGTACTCGAACCGCTCCTTGCGGAGCTTGGAGGCGCCCTCGTACGGCTTCAGCTCCGGGGGGACGGGCGCCAGAGGCGGCTGGTTGGGGTCGGGGCGCCAGTTGTTGATGTCGACCAGGCCCG
>ERZ777003.4790-NODE-4790-length-10916-cov-3.707025_pt1 | contig 10916 bp, 12 predicted proteins | sample MGYA00374956_ERZ777003 | MGnify/ENA primary metagenome ERZ777003 (study PRJEB29302, sample SAMN06268252) | bioreactor metagenome | isolation source: Joint BioEnergy Institute, California, USA | place: USA:Joint BioEnergy Institute, California, USA | collected... | reverse complement strand
GCCGGGCGCGCTGCTGAAGTTCCTGCAGGCGATCGGCACTCGCTGGAACATCAGCCTGTTCCACTACCGCAACCACGGCTCCGACTACGGCCGGGTGCTGGCGGGCATCCAGGTGCCGCCGGAGGAGCGCGCCGACTTCATGCAGCACCTGAACGAGCTGCACTATCCGTACACGGAAGAGACGGAGAACCCGGCCTACCGGCTGTTCCTCGGGGCGTGAGGGCTACTGCACCAGCCGCAGCGTGATGGGATAGCGATAGTACACGCCGTCGCTCGCCCTGACGGCGGCGATGATCGTCATCACTGCCCAGTACACGAACAGCACGGCCAGCAGCAGAAAGCCCACGAGAATCAGCATGAGCAGCCCGCAGACGAGCGCGCCGATCAGCATGGTGATGTTGAAGTTCAGCGACTCCCTGGCCTGGTCGGCGACGAAAGCCGACTGCTCGCGCTTGACCAGCCAGATCACCAGCGGCGCGAGCACGTTGCCCAGGGGAATGAAGAGGCCGACGAAGGCCAGCAGATGGGCGAGCATGCCCCAGGTGCGTTCATCCGATGTCGGCGTGCCGTTCACGTCGATGCCCCCTCGGCGCACGTTGTCTCGTGAGGGCCATTATGAAGGTGCCGCGGACGTGCGTGCAATCCGCGATCGCGCCGGCAGCCGGCCGGTCAGGGCATCCTGCGATCGGACGAGTGAGCCGTGAGCGGTGAAGTCCGGCGCGCCGCGTGCCATGAAGAGATCGACGTGCGCGGCCTGAAGTACCGCCTGACGAGATGGGGCGAGAGCAGCGCCGATCCGGTCGTTCTGCTGCACGGCTGGATGGATGTCGGGCTGACATGGCAGTTTCTGGTCGACTGTCTGCCGGACGACTGGTCGTTCGTCGCGCCGGACTGGAGAGGCTTCGGGGGCAGCGGGTGGGCGCCGGGCGGATACTGGTTCCCGGATTACTTCGCGGACCTGGACGCGCTGCTCGATGCGATCGCGCCGTACGGTCCCGTGCGCGTCATCGCTCACAGCATGGGAGGCAACGTCGCGTCGATGTATGCCGGCATCCGCCGGGAGCGTCTGCGATGGCTGGTCAACATCGAGGGCGTCGGTCTGCCGCGTACCTCGCCCGAGCAGGCGCCCGGCCGGTACGAGCAATGGCTGGATCAGTTGCGCGAGGGTCTGCGCGAGAGCCGTTATGAGTCCGCCGAGCGGCTGGCGGACGTGCTGGTGATGCGTAATCCACGTCTGACGCAGTCGCGTGCGCAGTTCATCGCGCGGGCGTGGACGCGTCCCGTGGACGGAGGCGTCGTCCTGAGCGCCGACCCGCGTCACAGATGGATCAATCCCGTGCTCTATCGCAGGGAAGAGGCGGAGGCCTGCTGGCGCAGGATAGAAATCCCGGTACTGCTGCTGATCGGCGAGCAATCGGACGCTCTCTCCCGTCTCGGCGAAGACGGAACCGAGGAGCGTCTGCGATCCGTGCTGCGTACGGCGCGCATCGTCACCATGCCGGACGTGGGCCACATGATGCACCACGAGGCGCCCGAGGCTGTCGCTCGGCAGATCGTCGAGTTCGCGCGATCGCTTTCGTGAAAGCCCTGTCGCGGGCGAGCCGGGCCGGCGCGGCAGGCCTTACCGTGGCGCAGGTGCCTGCTGCGCTGATGCACCGGGCACCTCAGGAGCTCTCGAGCGTGGCGAAGCAGTAGCGGATGCCACCCAGCTCGGGCCGCGAGACGCTCACCTGTCGGCCGGTCACGCGCACGTCCAGCGGATATCTGAACATCGGGCCGTCATACACGAAGGTGTGAAACTCGCCGTTCTCGCCGCAGGGATCGACATCCGGTGGCAGCGAGGCGATGAATTCGGCGTCGAACGGCCTGCCGCAGTACTCGTCGCCCAGCCGGCGGGAGTCCGTGCAGACCACGATGGCCCGCAGGCCTAGAGCCAGGGCCTCTTCGGCCAGCTCGCGCCGGTCGCGTCCCCACAGCGGCAGGCAAGCCGTGAACCCGACCTGAGCGCACACGCGCTCCTCCCATTCCCGGTGGGGCTGCAGATCGATGTCCCCGAAAACCGCGATGCGAAGTCCCTGGGCGTGCAGCTCGCGCAGAGCGCCCAGGAAGACCGGCTCATAGCTCGACCAGTCGGCCGAGGGGCCCACGAGCGCGACGCCGAGTGCATCCGCCTGCTTCTGCATCAGCTCGCGTGAGATGCCGTGCGAGCGGGTCCTGGTCCCGGTCTCGTCGAACATCGTCAGGAGAGTGCTCACATGGACGCCATTGCGCCGCGCGTGCCAGAGCGCGAGCAGAGAATCCTTGCCTCCGCTGGAGGAGCACACTGCGGTCGCGCCGGCCGGTTCCGTTGCGGTTAGGATTGAGCTCATGAAGACACTCCTGATTGGTGGGGCACGTTCCGGCAAGAGCACCCTGGCTGCGCGCTGGGCCGGAGAACGTGCGAACGACGTGTGCTGTATCGTGACGGCGACCGCGTCCGACGCGGAAATGGCCGAGCGCATCGCCGCGCATCGGCGCGAGCGGCCCTCGCACTGGCGAGTGCGGGAAGAGCCTCTCCGGCTCGGCGCCGCGCTCCGCGAAGAGAGCGAGTCCTCGCGTCTGTTGCTGGTGGACTGCCTGACGCTCTGGGTCGCCAACGTGCTCTGGCCGGCGCACGGTTCGGGCGGAGCGCAACCGGATCTCCAGGGCTGGCGCAGCGAGCGCGACGCGTTTCTCAGCGCCCTGAAGGTATGCGAGCGTGACGTGATCCTGGTCACGAACGAAGTCGGCGCCGGCATCGTTCCGGAGCATGCCTCGGCTCGTCTCTTCCGCGACGAGCAGGGTCGCCTGAACCAGGCCGTGGCGGATGTTTGCGACGAAGTCTTCCTGACCGTGGCCGGCATCGCGTTGCGGCTCAAGCCCGCATCGTAGCAATCCATCCGCGGATATCTCGCGATCAGCGTTCACCGAGCGTGTCATGTCGGCCTCCCGGTCAGGCCGGTCGTGTCGGTGAGCGCCAGCATCAGCAGAAGCGCAACCTCGGTGATCTCCACGCCCGCGCCGAGGCAATCACCCGTCATGCCTCCCAGCCGTATGCGCAGCCAGATGCCCCATGCCGCGATCACTACAGGTGCCACGCAGAGCGCCGGTGCTACTACGACGCTCGCGGCGAGCAACAGGAGCAGCCAGAAGACGATCCAGTGTGCCCGCAGGCCTCGCGCAAGCTGCTCGCCACGACCGGGTTTGAGTGGCGGCAGCCAGCGGGCCCAGGCGAGCGGCGCCGCACGGCTCCAGGCGAGCACCAGCGGCACCGCCATGAGCGCCGTATCCGAAAGCTCGACGAGAGAGATCAGCTTCAGGAGCAACACCAACGTGATGCTCACGACGCCGAATGTTCCGATATGCGGATCGGCGAGTACGGCGAGGAAGCGCTCGCAGTCGCGATGCGAGGCGGCAAGCGCGTCCGTGAGATCCCCCAGCCCGTCTAGATGCAAGGCACCGGTCAACCACACCCACACGAGCAGTCCGAGCACACTCGCGATCCACACGCTTTGCGGGCGAGCTGCCATCATGATCGACATGACGAGCGCACCGACTACTGCGCCGACCAGAGGAAACCACGCCGCCGACCGGGAGAGATCCTGCGGCGATGACACGCTGGACCGGGGCGCCGGCAGGCGAGTCAGGAACCGCGTGGCGACCCATAGCCCGCGCAGGCTCATGACGGGCTCCGCGACGGCGGAGGTGTCAGGGCCCGCATCATGCAGGTCCGATCCGCCTCGATCGAAAGCGTGCAGCGGCTTGCAGGCGGAAGGGCGATGCGCAACGCCTGCGTCATGTCCAGCTTCAACGTGTGAGACAGGATCACACGGATCACTCCGCCGTGCGTGACGACGAGCACGCGCTCTGCAGACGTCGCAAGTACCCGCTGCTCGAAGGCGCTCACGACGCGTCGGCGAAAGTTCGCAAAGGGCTCACCGCCTTCAGGCGTGGTCCTTACCGGGTCCTCGTACAGCGCTGCGAGATCCTCCGGCCAGCGTTCGGCCACTTCCGCCGGTGAGAGCTCTTCCCATCGCCCGAAGTCGATCTCACGCAGGTCGTCGAGCACGTGAAGCTCGGCGTTGAGACGTTCCGCAAGCATCGAGGCAGGCTCGCGGCAGCGGCGCAGCGGAGACGTGAAGACAACGTTGATTCCCTGCGTCTCCGGTGCGCCGGCGATGGCGTTCATCTGCGCCCAGCCTTCCGGGCCGAGCGGAGGGTTGCTGGATCCCCGGAAAACGCCCGATCGGCCCTGCACCGTGCCATGCCGAAGCAGGATCAGCTCCAGACTCATGGCGCTCGCGTCTGCGCGGAAGTCGCATCCGCGACCCCCGCTTCGTCGAATGTCGCCATTTCGCGATGCAGGGCAAGCGCCGCGTAGACGATGGGCAGCGCCAGGACCGCACCGCTGCCTTCTCCGAGTCTCATCCCCAGGTCGAGCAGCGCGCGCAGACCCAGCGCCTCGAGCGCAACGACATGCCCCGGCTCCGCCGAGCGATGAGCTGCAAGCATCCATTCGCGCACGCCCGCATCGATCGCCACTGCCACGAGGGCCGCTGCGGCCGAGACGTAACCGTCCAGCAGCACCGGAACGCCGCGCCGGGCTGCTTCGAGATAAAAGCCGCACATTGCGGCGATCTCCAGGCCGCCCAGCTCCGCCAGAAGCTCCAGAGCCGAGGGCGGTGGCTGGCGACGCACGCGGGCGAGCGCCCTGCGAACGATGTCCCGCTTGCGCGCGAGCGCGTCGTCGTCGATTCCGGTCCCCCGGCCGACGACGCTCTCGGCAGGCGCATCGGTCAACGCGCAGATCAGACAGGCAGCCGCCGTCGTGTTGGCGATGCCCATCTCGCCGGCAATGAGAAGCCGGGCGCCACGTCCGATGGCCTCGCACGCGCAGCGCTCACCTACGGCGAGGGCGGCTCGTGCTTCGTCAACGGTCATGGCGGCCATGACCGAAAGGTCCGCCGTTCCGGCCCGGATGCGCTCGTCGCGAACGCCCCGAGGCAGCGCATCGTTGCGGACCGTGCCGACGTCCACGACCTCTAGCCGGCAATCGGCGAAGGAGGTCAGGACATTGATGGCCGCGCCACCCCGGGCGAAGTTCTCGACCATCTGTGCCGTGACGGCTTGCGGAAACGCCGACACCGAACGCGCAGCCACGCCATGGTCCGCGGCAAACACGAACACCTCGGCGGCGGGTATGCCGGGTATCGGATCGCGCAGGCGCGCGGCAAACCAGCACGCAAGGTCTTCGAGTCGCCCGAGCGAACCCGGAGGCTTGGTTAGCTGTCGCTGCCGTTCGCGCGCCGCGATCTCCGCGTGCGCATCCGGGATCGCCGCGGATGCTCCATCGCGCGGAACGCTCACGAGCCCGGACCCTGAAATGCCAGATACCGGATCGTCACGCTGTAGTTGCGGCCGTCCTGCGGGAAGTACGAGGCCATCTCGTAATCCCGGTCGAACAGGTTGGCGACACGGGCCTGCAGCTTCCAGGCACGGCCGATCGAATATTCGGCTGCGAGATCGAGCGTGAAGTAGCTGCCCAGCTCCACGGTATTGCCGAGATCGTCGTAACGGCGGCCTTCCCAGCGTGCCAGGGCGCCTACGGCGGCCGACGGCCAGATGCGACGTAGCTGCAGCGAGGCGCTGTGTTTGGCCCTGCGGGGCAGGATGCGGTCGGGAGTGGTTCCGTTGCCCCGGTTGACCGGATCCAGGCGCGTGACCTGTCCCGCGATCTGCCACACGTCGCTGCGCCATTCGCCCTGCAGCTCGGCTCCGCGGATGCGCGCCTGCTCGATGTTGCTGGGCGCCGAAATCGCCGCATCGAAGGCGATGAGATCGTCGATGTCCGTGTGGAAGACGTTGAGCGACCAGCGGCTGGCGCCCAGTCTGGTGGCGAGCCCGAGCTCGACCGACGTGGACTCTTCCGGCCCCAGATCGGGATTGCCGAATCCCGGGTAGTACAGCTCATTGAACGTGGGCGCCCGGAAGGCCGTCCCCCAGGTCAGAGACAGGCGATAACGATCGGCAATGCTGCGCGCGACACCGACGTTGCCGGTCACGTGCTCGCCGAACTGGTCGTTGTCTTCCAGCCGCAGGCCGCCGAGCGCGGACCACTTGCCCAGCTCGCCGTGCAGCTCGGTGAAGACGCCCACGGTTGCGCGCGAGTCGCGCTCGTAGACCAGATCGCTGTCGACGCCGTCGTCGTGGTAGTCGGCGCCAGCGATCATTCGCAGCCACGGAGCGGGACTGCCGTCGAGCTGCAGACTCACGGACTCGCGCGTCGCCTTGATCCGGCTCACCTCGGCGCCTTCGAACAGGTAGAGCTGATCGTCCACGTTGTGGCCGAGCAGCAGTCGCGCATGCCAGGCTTCGCCGAGCGAGCCGTCGACCTGAAGTGACAGCACGCGCTCGGTGAATTCCGTGCGATTGCCGCTGAAGGGCGTTCCGTCGGATTCCGCGTGGCCGTCGGCCAGCAGCGAGTGAAACTCCATGCTCAGCCTGTCGCTGAGCCTGTAGCCGGCCGCCAGGGAGCCGGCCTTGCTGCGGAAACCGTCCCGGTCGGGCTCGTCCGTGAAGCAGCCGCCGCCGGGAGGCGTGCCCGTCCCGAGACAGGCGTTGAATCCATCCGTTTCGAGCATGTCAGCGCTGACGCTGAGCCAGGCCCGTTCGCCGCTCGCCCGGGCGCTCGCTGCGTAGCGACGTGTGTCGTGACTTCCGCCGCTCAGGCTGCCGCCGAGCTCCAACCCGTTCCGCGATCCGCGACGCGTGAAGATCTGGATCACCCCGCCCACGGCGTCCGGTCCGTAAAGCGTGGAGCGCGGGCCGCGAACCACTTCGATGCGCTCGATCTGCTCGACCGGGATGAGGTGGAAGGGCGGAATGCCCACCGTCGCCGATCCGACGCGTACGCCGTCGATGAGCAGCACGATGTGATCGCTTTCCGTGCCGCGCAGGAACACCGAAGTCGCCTTGCCCAGACCTCCGGAGTTGACGAGCGCGAGCCCGCTGAGACTGGAGAGCAGATCCTGCAGGGAATTCGCCTGTCGGGCCTCGATGTCCTGTCGCGTCAGCACGGTGGACGACCACAGCTCGTCGTCCAGCTCCTGAGCGATGCGCGAAGCCGTGATGACGACTTCCTCCCGCCCGGCGGAGCGGGACTCGGCGGAAAAGGCGGAAACGAAACAGACGGCGAGAACGCCGCAGAGCCTGCGGCGCGAGTCGAGAGTGACGGTCACTGGAAAGCTCCTCGATTGCACCACCCGTGCTCCGAGGGCATCGGGTGGAGGAGCTGGAACCGGTGAATGTCAGCGATCGCGGACGGGACCGGCCGCCAGCATCGCCCGCCGCGATGCCATCGGTGGCGCGCGAGGCCGGTCTCCGGGCTCTCGAGCTGGAGCGTCGCTCCGGGGCAAGTCGCCTTCCCACGCCGCATGGCGCAGTGGCCGAATGACTTGCCTGATCTCGATTACCGTTGCGGGGGCAGCGTCGGCCTTGGACGAATCCGCACCGAACTTCCCGTTTTACCCGTCGGCCCGGGAATCCCCTCGAGAGGGTTTCGCGGCTTTCGGGCACCTCACGCGGGTGCGAAGCGTGCGCCTGAAGCGCGGCCCCGTCAAGAGACGGCGCCGTACACGGTACCGGCCAGTCGAAGGCTTCGATGGCACGTCTGTTGCTCCCCGGGATGTGTAGAATGCGCTGCCTCGTTTCGGCGGCTTGCGAGGCATCGTCAATTGCACGCTTCGATGACCATCCAATGGACCAGCCCGAACCGTCCGTAGGGGCCATGCGGCGCCGTTTCGGGTGGCTGCATGACGGGCACCCGCTGATGATCACCTACAAGTGGGCGCGCCGTATCGCGATCGCGATCGTCGGGTTCAGCGTGCTCGCCGTCGGTCTTGCCATGATCGTGCTGCCAGGGCCCGCGTTCGTCGTCATTCCCATCGGCCTGGGCATCCTCGGGCTGGAGTTCGCCTGGGCGCGCCGCTGGCTGAAGAAGGTCCGGGACCGCAGCACCGAGCTGGTGCAGTCGATCACCCGCAACCGCGAAAAGAATCATGACGGGAAGACATAGGCGCCCATGAGCCCTCCGGGCGGGCCTCCGGAGCGCGAGCGGCGTGGCTCGTGTGCCGGCGGATGCCCCGGCGGACCCCGAGCCATGGCATGATCGCGGCCATACCTGCCTGAAGTCTTCTTTGCAGAGGTGATGCGCAAGTGGCTGAAGACGCGCCGCTGCCGCAGCGTGCCGAACGGACCGGCTACGCAAGCATTGTGCTGTTCGCCCCCCGCCTCGTCGACATGGCGGTGGGCTCGCTGACGGGGGATCTCGGGTGATGGAGGACTTCGTCTCCGCGCCCTGGCTCAGGCGCCTCATCGTCGCGACCCTGCTCGCAGGGCTGGTCATCTTCAGCTTCCAGGTCCTGCAGCCCTTCATCGTCCCGCTGATATGGGCGGGCATTCTCGCGTACGTGACGTGGCCCGCCTATCAGCGGCTGGTCGTCCTGCTGCGTGGCCGACAGACCCTCGCCTCTCTCTTGATGACCGTGCTGCTGACGACGGCGGTCATCATTCCGACGGTGTGGCTCGTGGTGGTGCTTCGTGAGGAGCTGACCAGAGCCTACCGTGAGGCGACCATACTGCTCGCCGGTCGGCCAACCTTGCCGGATGCCCTTCTCAAGTTGCCGTGGGTTGGTGAGTGGCTGCATGAGCTCACCGAACGCATGGCCGAAGATCCGCGCGCGTTGAGTGCGGAAATCCGCGAACTCGTGGACCGCTCCTATGGCGAAATCGCACGCATCGTCGGCGGAGTCGGCCGCAACATCGTGAAGCTGGTAATCGCCGTCGTGAGCCTGTTCTTCATGTATCGCGACGGGCGGGAGTTCGCTTCCCAGACCGCGCGCGCCCTGGAACAGGTGCTCGGAGCCCGCGTGCACAACTATCTCGACGCCATCGGCCACACGGTGAAGGCCGTGGTGTACGGTCTGGTAGCCGCCGCCATCGCGCAGGGCACGTTCGCCGGTGTGGGCTACTGGATAGTCGGGCTCGAAGCACCCGTGTTCCTCGGCGCCGTGACGACGCTGTGCGCGCTGATTCCGTTCGTCGTGCCCTTCGTGTGGGGCAGCATCTCGGTGTGGCTGATCGTCACCGGTCATACCGGCGCGGGCATCGGACTGCTGATCTGGGGCTCCACCGCCGTGAGCTGGGTGGACAATATCGTCCGGCCGTTCGTCATCAGCAGCGCCACCCGCATTCCCTTCCTGCTCGTGATGTTCGGCGTGCTCGGCGGGCTCAGCGCCTTCGGGCTCGTCGGCCTGTTCGTCGGCCCCGTCATTCTCGCCGTGCTCGTCGCCGTCTGGCGCGAATGGCTCGCGGAGACGCGCAAGGGGTGATGAAGCAGATGTAATCGTGCGGGCCGACGAACGACGCACCGGGAGCGCATCCGTGTAGATGGCATCGAGGTGCACAGGGACGTGATTTACGACCCCTTCGCGCCGGCGGCGGGATGGCGTGGGGCAACGACGCGACAGCCGCACGTGACTGTGACCAGGACGGCCTTCTGACTTCGTTCGAAAGCGCCGGCGTACGCAGTCAAAGCTGCGACGATGCGTTCCGCGTCACGGCCATTACGGATCTCGATGGTCTAGAGTGGCCGGAGATCTTCTACATCTGCGCCGATCAGCTGAACACGCCGCAACGGACCACGAGACGACCGACGTCGTCTGGCGATGGGACTCCGATCCGTTTGGTACCACGCCGCCCGATACCGATCCGGACGGCGATGGCACGCACTTCGAGTTCCCGGCGCGGTTCCCGGGGCAGTATTGCGATGCCGATCCCGGTTGTGTGTTGCAAATGACGATGAGCCCGATCCGAATGGGCGTCCAGAACGGCTGCCGTTCCGTCGTGATTATCCGCGCTGACTGCTATTAGGACGCTGCCATGTCTAAACAGCTGGAGAGAGTTGCCGATAGTTCCGGCCGTGTGATCGAGGAATACGAAACTCTGGGCGGGCTTATTGATGGCTATCGCAGAATCTGATCATCGGCCGGCGTCCTCCTTGCGGAAGCACAATGTCGCAATGGAAAGGCGGAAGGTCGTGCGCGTGAATGGAACGAAAAGGAACAGTTGATTTGCGAATGCCATTATCGGGATGGCGAGCTACACGGACATTACAAGAGCTGGTGGGATAACGGGAAGTTGAAGGAAGAAGGCGTATTTGAACGCGGTAAGCGGGTTGGAAAGCACACCTGGTATCACGAAGATGGCCGTGTATGGCAAACCGTTGAGCTGCTCCATGTGACATGATTCTTAAGTACAGATGCGGCTGTTAAGACAATCCCTGCGCTGTACTCGTAGTACCGCAAGAACCGGCTTGGATTCCGTCGAGCCTCGTCAATTATCAACGTGGGCGTGGTCGTCTCAACGTAAAGTTCTGCGTGCACAAGTCTCGTGTTTACCCGACACTCCAGGCCCCGGGATGGCGATTAGGCGGCTGTTGACGGCGGTGCGTTAACCTCCTGCGCCGGGCAGCCGTCAGACACACAACGGCGCTCAGGTCCGTCGGAACGACCCTCCACGCTCGTTACGTGGCCGGAGTCGTCTGCGATGCGGCGCCGATCAGACGGTATCCCGGACCGTCTCCCGGGACGTGATCTCGGCCTCTCCCAGCCGCCGGTCGACGGACCAGCGGCCGGCACCGCGGGTGGCGAAGTAGGCGCAGATGAAGACAAGCGCCAGCGCCGGCCACTGGCCGCGGAAGTCCTGGTGCAGATGAACCATCAGCACGGCGATGATGAAGTGGCCGGTCATCACGATGCCGGCAAGGCGGGTGAACAGCCCGACGAACAGAAGCGCGCCGCAGATGAACTGTGTGTAGACCGACAGGGGCGCCATCACGT
>ERZ777003.4789-NODE-4789-length-10917-cov-107.731541_pt1 | contig 10917 bp, 9 predicted proteins | sample MGYA00374956_ERZ777003 | MGnify/ENA primary metagenome ERZ777003 (study PRJEB29302, sample SAMN06268252) | bioreactor metagenome | isolation source: Joint BioEnergy Institute, California, USA | place: USA:Joint BioEnergy Institute, California, USA | collected... | reverse complement strand
TGAACGAGAAGCACGTGACCCTGACCGCCACGCAGCCGGCGCGCGAGTGGCTGGCGCGGCACGGCTTCGACCCGCTGATGGGCGCCCGGCCGATGGCGCGGGTGATCCGGGACCGGATCAAGCGCCCGCTGGCCGACGAGCTGCTGTTCGGCAAGCTGGTGGGCGGCGGCCGGGTCAGCATCGACGTGCGCGATGGCGAGCTGGTCGTCGAGGCCCAGCCCGAACCGGAGCGGCTGTTGCCGGCGACGGTCGACTGACGGCACGGTCCGGCCGCGATGTGGCAAGGCGGCCTGCGGGCCGCCTTGCCCGTCCGCCCCGCGCATGCCGGCAGGCACGGCACGAGGCGGGCGAAAACGAAAAGGCGGTCCAAGGACCGCCTTTTCAATCAATGCGTTGCGCGGGTTACCTCATGCGGTAGGTGATGCGCCCCTTGGTCAGGTCGTAAGGCGTCATTTCCACCTTGACCCGGTCACCGGTGAGGATGCGGATGTAGTTCTTGCGCATCCGCCCGGAGATGTGGGCGATGATCTCGTGGCCGTTCTCGAGCCGGACCCGGAACATGGTGTTCGGGAGCGTCTCGGTGACCGTGCCTTCGAATTCGATGACGTCGTCTTTCGCCATTCGTCCTGATGCCAGATGGTTGGGCGGGCGGGGCCGTCCGGAACAAAGCGCGCCATTCTCGCATGCGCGCAGGCGGCGATGCAAAACCCGGGCTAGCCGGCCAGCGCCGCGGCGGGGAGGGGGGCGAACGCGTCGCACCACGGCCCGGGTTCGCCGGGCAGGGCGGCAAGGCGCGCCACTTCCGCGATGAAGGCGGGGCGGGGCATCCGCCCGGCCCCGAGCGCCACCAGGTGCGGGTTCTCCACCTGGGCGTCGATCAGCGGCCAGCCCCGCTCCCGCATCCACCGGGCCAGCGCGTACAGCGCGACCCTCGAGCCGCCGGACTCGGCGCTGAACATGCTCTCGCCGAAGAACATCCGGCCGATGGCCACGCCGTACAGGCCGCCGACCAGCCGCGCGCCGTCGAACACCTCGATGCTGTGCGCGTATCCCAGCCGGTGCAGGCCGATGTAGGCCTCGCGCATCCGCCCGGTGATCCAGGTCCCGTCCTGCCCGCGCCGGGGCACGGTGGCGCACAGGCCGATGACCTTGGCGAACGCGGTGTCGGCGCGGACCATCCAGCCGGAGCGCCGCAGCGAGCGGCGGAAGCGGGAGGAAGGGCGGAGGGCCTCCGTGCGGAACACCGCCCGCGGGTCGGGGGACCACCACAGGATCGGCTGTCCCTCCGAGAACCAGGGGAAGATGCCGTTGCGGTAGGCGTTGAGCAGCCGTGGCGGGGACAGGTCGCCGCCGAAGGCGAGCAGCCCGTTCGGATGGGACAGGGCCCGTTCCGGAGCGGGGAAGGGCGCGTGCGGGTCGTCCGCGAGGCGTGGCAGGTGCAGGCTCACGCCCGCATTGTAGGCGCCGCCCGGGTGCCGACGGGGCCACGCTCAGGGGCCATGACGGAACGGGGAGCGCCGGGCGAGGACTTCCGCGTGGCCGCGCAGGAAGCGGGCCTCCTCGTCGCACCACGCCGCCAGCGCCTCCCGGAAACGCGGGTCGGCGATCCAGTGCCGGCTGCGGACGAAGGTGGGGAGGAAGCCGCGCGCGATCTTGTGCTCGCCCTGGGCGCCGGGCTCGAACACGGGCAGCCCTTCCCCCAGGCAGTACTCGATGCCCTGGTAGTAGCAGGCCTCGAAATGCAGCCCCGGCACCTGTTCGCGGCAGCCCCAGTAGCGGCCGTACAGGGTGTCGCCGCCGCGCAGGCACAGCGCACCGGCCAGCGGCTCGCCATCGCGCTCGGCCAGGAACAGGACCAGCGAACGTGGCATGGCCCGGGCCAGATGGCGGAAGAACGCCAGGGTCAGGGCCGGGAGATTGCCGTACGCGGCGAAGGTGTCCACGTAGTAGCCGTGCATCGCCTCCAGGTCCGCCTCGCCGGCCTCGTCGCCATGCACCACCCGGAAGGAGATGCCTGCGCTGGCGACCTTCCGCCGCTCCTGGCGGATGTTCTTGCGGTGCCGGTGGTCCATCGCCGCGAGGAAGTCCTCGAAGTCCGTCCAGCCGGCGTCGTTGCGCCAGTGGTACTGCACGTCCAGCCGTGGCAGCCAGTCTCCGCCGAAGTCCGCGTCCTCGTCCTGCGTATGGAAGTTGACGTGCGCGGAGGACAGCCCGAGCCGGCGGCATTCCTCCACCACCGCTGCGAGCAGCCGCCTGCGTGCCGCCCGGACGCGGGCCAGCAGCCGTGGCCCGGTGACCGGGGAATAGGGCACCGCGCCCAGCCACTTGGGGTAGTAGTCCAGCCCGTGGCGCGCGTAGGCATGCGCCCAGGCGTGGTCGAACACGAATTCGCCGTGGGAATTGGCCTTGAGGTAGCCGGGGGCCGCGGCGACCAGGGCGCCATCCTCCCACAGGGTCACGTGGTGCGGCGTCCAGCCCCGGTCCGCACGCAGGCAGCCACACGCTTCGAGCCCGTGCAGGAACGCATGCGAGACGAAGGGGTTGCGGCCGTCGTGCAGCGCGTCCCAGTCCCGGGCGGGCACGTCGCCAAGGGAACCGAGGATGCGCACGGTCGCCATGTCAGCCTTCCGGCCGGCCGGGCCCGGGCACGGCCACGACGGCCATGCCCGGTGGCGGGCTCAGCCTTCCTTGTCGAGGAACCGCTCGGCGTCGAGCGCGGCCATGCAGCCGGACGCCGCGGAGGTGATCGCCTGGCGGTAGACCTGGTCGGCCACGTCGCCGGCCGCGAACACGCCCCGGACGGAGGTCTCGGTGGCGCCGCCGGACAGACCGGAACGGACCACGATGTAGCCGTTGTTCATCTCCAGCTGGCCCTCGAACAGGGTGGTGTTCGGAGTGTGGCCGATGGCGACGAACAGGCCATGCAGGTCGATCCGGCGGGTGCCGCCGTCGAGCACCGACTTCAGCCGCACCCCGGTCACGCCCGCGTCGTCGCCGAGCACCTCGTCCACCACGTGGTGCCAGACCGGCTCGATCTTCCCCGCGGCGACCCTGGCGAACAGCTTGTCCTGCATGATCTTCTCGGCGCGCAGGGTGTCACGGCGGTGCACCAGGTACACCTTGCGCGCGATGTTCGACAGGTACAGGGCCTCCTCGACCGCGGTGTTGCCGCCGCCGACCACGGCCACGTCCTGGTCCTTGTAGAAGAAGCCGTCGCAGGTCGCGCAGGCGGAGACGCCACGCCCCTTGTACTTCTCTTCCGAAGGCAGGCCCAGGTACTTGGCGGTGGCGCCGGTGGCGATGATCAGCGCGTCGCAGGTGTACTCGCCGTTGTCGCCCTTGAGCCGGAACGGCCGCTGCGACAGGTCGGCGGTGTGGATCTGGTCGAAGATGACCTCGGTGTTGAAGCGCTCGGCATGCGCCTGCATCCGCGCCATCAGGTCCGGGCCCATCACGCCGTCCACGTCGCCCGGCCAGTTGTCCACCTCGGTGGTCGTGGTCAGCTGCCCGCCGGGCTGCATCCCCGTGATCACCACCGGCCTGAGATTGGCACGGGCCGCGTAGATGGCGGCGGTCCATCCGGCGGGGCCGGAACCGAGGATCAGCAGACGGGAATGCCTGGGCGTGTTCATGTACGGCTATACTCGCGGACGATATGGAACGGCTGCGTTCCGGGACGTATAGCTTGGAGGCGCCGGCGCGGCGGCACAAGGCGCGATCGGCACCGGTACCGGAACATTCAGTACGATCCGCGTGTACGGCGCGAGGGGAGGCGCAACTGGCCATGCCGTTCCACGTCCAGGCGCCAGGCACGTTCCGCGCGCGTCCCGCCTGCGCACGCGCCGCAGCCCGGAGATCATGACGATGCGTATCGGTGTTCCGCGGGAAACCAAGACCCTCGAGGGCCGCGTGGCGCTGGTGCCCGCCGCGGCCGGCGACCTGGTCAAGCGCGGCCACGAGGTGTGGGTCGAGAAGGGCGCCGGCCTGCTCTCCGGGTTCCGCGACGAGGACTACGCCCGGCTCGGGGTGAAGATCGCCCCCGACGCGGCGGCGCTGTACGAGAAGGGCGAGCTGATCGTCAAGGTCAAGGAGCCGATCGGGGGCGACCTCGAGCACCTGCGCGGCGACCACCTGCTGTTCTGCTACCTGCACCTGGCCGCGGAGCCGGCGCTGGCGCGCAGGCTCCTTGGCATCGGCCTGACTGCGGTCGCGTTCGAGACGGTCGAGCTCGACAACGGGGAGCTGCCGCTGCTGGCGCCGATGTCGGTGATCGCGGGCAGGATCGCGGTGCAGGTCGGCACCCACTACCTGCACCAGCCGCTCGGCGGCAAGGGCAAGCTGCTCGGCGGGCTGCCCTCGACCGAGCGCGGCAGGGTCGTGGTGTTCGGCGCCGGCAAGGCCGGCGGCGCCGCGGCCGAGCTCGCGGCGGCATCCGGCGCCAACGTCACCGTGTTCGAGATGCGGCAGGACCGCATGCAGGAGATGATGCGGCTGGGCCGCAACGTCACCGCGCTGTACCCGTACCACGACGTGGTCGCGCGCGAGGTCGCCTCGGCGGACCTGGTCGTCGGCGCGGTGCTGGTCACCGGCGCCCGCGCCCCGCACGTGATGACCCGGGAGATGCTGCGCGACATGGCCGACGGCAGCGTGGTGGTGGACATCGCCATCGACCAGGGCGGGTGCTTCGAGACCTCGCGGCCGACCACCTGGGCCGAGCCGACCTACGTGGAGGAGGGTGTGACCCACTTCTGCGTCACCAACATGCCCGGCGCGGTGCCGCAGACCTCCTCGCAGGCGATCTGCGCGGCGATCCTGCCCTGGGTGGACCGGCTGGCCTCCGACCGCGACTGGCGCCGCCACGCGCCGCTGGCCCGGGGGATCAACGTCGAGCAGGGCAGGCTGGTGCACCCGGCGCTGCAATCCATGGAACTTTGACGTAGTATCAATGGATTGGACCAACTTCCTAAGGCGATGGATCACGGTGGCGCGACCGACCACGGAACGTAGCAAACGCCAGCGGGCGGCGACCGGCGAAGCGTCCGCCATGCCCAATTCCCGCCGCCAGCGCGTCTTCCGCGACATCGCGCTGATCCTCATCGCCCCCTTCCTGCTCTACCTGCTGGTCTGCCTGGTCACGCATTCGCCGGAGGACCCGGGCTGGCACAGCGCCGGCAGCGTCACCGGCGAACTGCACAACGCCGGCGGCCCGGTCGGCGCCTGGCTGGCGGACGTGCTGCTCGGCCTGACCGGCTACGTCGCCTACCTGCTGCCGTTCCTGCTCGGCGCGATCGCGTGGATCGCGCTGTTCGGCATGGACAGCGACGGCGACGGCAACATCGACCTTGGCCCGGCGCTGCGCCTGGTCGGCATCGTCGGCTTCATCGTCGCGGCCGCGGGCCTGCTCTCGCTGCGGCTGGGCAACGTCGAGGGCATGCCCGCCGGGGGCGGCGGCATCCTCGGCCGGCTCGTCGGCAACTCGCTGCACCGCGGCTTCGGCCTGGTCGGCGGCAACCTGTTCCTGCTGGCGCTGCTGCTGACCTCGGTGACCCTGGCCACCGGCCTGTCCTGGCTGGCGGTGATGGACCGCATCGGCGCCTGGGTGCTGGCCCTGCCGGAGCTGCTGCGCAGGGGCAGCAAGCAGGCGGCGGAATGGCAGGCGGCGAGGGCGCACCGCGAGGAACGCCAGGAACTGCGCAAGATCGAGACCGAACTGCGCGCGAAGCGGGAAAAGGTGAAGATCGAGCCGCCGCCGGCCCCGGTGGTGGAGAAGAGCGAGCGCGCCAGGCGCGAGCAGCAGATCCCGCTGTTCCACGTCGGCGACGGCAGCGGCCTGCCGCCGCTCTCGCTGCTGGACGACCCCAAGCCGCAGCCCAAGAGCTACGACGAGGAGACGCTGGAGGCGCTGTCGCGGCAGATCGAGTTCAAGCTGCGCGACTTCCGGATCGAGGCGCAGGTGGTCGGCGCCTACCCGGGCCCGGTGATCACCCGGTTCGAGATCGAGCCGGCGCCGGGCGTGAAGGTCAGCCAGATCAGCTCGCTGGACAAGGACATCGCCCGCGGCCTGTCGGTCAAGTCGGTGCGCGTGGTGGACGTGATCCCGGGCAAGTCGGTGATCGGCCTGGAGATCCCCAACACCACCCGGGAGATGATCTTCCTGTCCGAGCTGCTGCGCTCGAAGGAATACGACAAGTCGCCCTCGGTCCTGACCCTGGCCCTGGGCAAGGACATCGCCGGCCGGCCGACCGTGGCCGACCTGGCGCGCATGCCGCACCTGCTGGTGGCCGGCACCACCGGCTCGGGCAAGTCGGTGGCGGTCAACGCCATGGTCCTGAGCCTGCTGTACAAGGCCACGCCCAAGGACCTGCGGATGCTGATGATCGACCCGAAGATGCTCGAGCTGAGCGTCTACCAGGACATCCCGCATCTGCTGGCGCCGGTGGTCACCGACATGAAGGAGGCCGCCAACGGCCTGCGCTGGTGCGTGGCGGAGATGGAGCGCCGCTACAAGCTGATGAGCGCGGTGGGCGTGCGCAACCTGGCCGGCTTCAACAAGAAGATCAAGGACGCCATCGACGCGGGCCAGCCGCTGATGGACCCGCTGTTCAAGCCCAACCCGGAGCTGGGCGAGGCGCCGCGCCCGCTGGAGCCGCTGCCGTTCATCGTCATCATCATCGACGAGTTCGCCGACATGATGATGATCGTCGGCAAGAAGGTGGAGGAGCTGATCGCCCGCCTGGCGCAGAAGGCGCGCGCGGCCGGCATCCACCTGATCCTGGCCACGCAGCGCCCGTCGGTGGACGTGATCACCGGCCTGATCAAGGCCAACATCCCGACCCGCATCGCCTTCCAGGTGTCGAGCAAGATCGACTCGCGCACCATCCTGGACCAGTCCGGCGCCGAGACCCTGCTGGGCCACGGCGACATGCTCTACCTGCCGCCGGGCACGGCGATGCCCGAGCGCGTGCACGGCGCCTTCGTCAGCGACGACGAGGTCCACCGCGTGGTCGAGCACCTCAAGGCCGGCGGCAAGGCCGAGTACGTCGAGGGCGTGCTGGACGAGGTGCAGACCATGGGCGACGGCGTGGTGGTCGGCGCCAACGGCCTGCCGGAGGCGGCCGGCGGCGACGAGACCGACCCGCTGTACGACGAGGCCGTGCGCATCGTCACCGAGACCCGCCGCGCCTCCATCTCCGGCGTGCAACGCCGGCTGAAGATCGGCTACAACCGCGCCGCGCGCCTGATCGAGGCGATGGAGGCGGCCGGCATCGTGTCGCCGCCGGAGCACAATGGCGACCGCACCGTGCTGGCCCCGCCGCCGCCGAAATAACGTTCAGCCTGTTGCCACCTCGAGACCGGGGCCGAAGGCACGCATTCAGTTGCGTGCCGGCACACTGGACGCAATGGCATTCCCGGAAGCACGAGAGATGACCCGACTCCTCCACTGGTTCGCACTCGCCATCGCACTGGCCTCCGACACCGCTTCCGCCGCCGACGCCCGTGCCCGGTTCGAGGCCTTCAGCCGTGGCCTGCAGGGCTTGGACGGCCACTTCATCCAACGCGTCTATGACGGCAACGGCCAGCTGAAGGAAAGCACCAGCGGCCGCGTCGCGCTCTCCGCGCCGCGCCTGTTCCGCTGGGAATACCAGAAGCCATATCCGCAGCTGATCGTGGCCGACGGGAAGACGGTCTGGGTGTACGACCCGGACCTGGAGCAGGTCACCCGCCGCCCGCAGGGCGAAGCCGAGCAGGACAGCCCGCTCGCTGTGCTGGTCGATCCCTCCCGTCTCGAGCGCGACTACGCCGTCGAGGACGGCGGCAGTTCCGGTGGCCTGGACTGGGTGGTGCTGAAGCCGAAGGCGGGTGGTGGCGACGCGCCGTTCGAGTCCGCGCGCATCGGCCTGGACGCATCCGGCGTGGCGCGCATGGACATCGTGGACGCGCTGGGCCAGCGTACCGAGATCGAGTTCCACGGCTGGAAGCGCAACCCGGCGTTCTCCCGCGACACCTTCAGCTTCACCCCGCCGCCCGGCGCGGACGTCATCGGCGACGGCTGATGCGATCCGGGGCACGAGGGAACGACGCCGGCATGAATACCCTGGGGACGCACCTGCAACGCCTGGCGGGCGTCCTCCTGGCCTGCCTGCCGCTGCTGGGGTCCGTTCCGGCCGCCGCGCAGGAAACGCCCATGCCCCGTGCCGGGCAGGTGACCAGCGGGGACGAGACCCTCGACAACGCGGTGGCCGCGGTGCTGCTGACCGAACTGGGGGCCCAATTCGGCGGCGAGCCGGTGTCGTTGCGCCTGGATTCGGTCGACGTCCGCCCGCTGAACGGCGGCGACCGGCTGGTCAGCGGGGAAGGGCGGGTTCGCGTCGCCGACGACCAGGAGTGGATCCCGTTCCGCTACCGCACCACCTGGGACGCCACCTTCGCCAGCGCCGGGCAGCCGGTGGTCAGCTTCGCCGGTACCGGCAGGCCGCTGCCGAACGACGCCACCCTGGTCCGCCAGCTCGACGAACAGGTGTCCGCGGAACTGGAACGCCAGGCGGGCACGCGCACCTGGCTGCAGCTGGACCGGATTTCCACGACCGCCCTCGGCAGCCGTTTCCTGCGGATCGAGGCGGGCGGTCTGGCCGACCTGGGGCCCGAGGGCACCTCGCAGGTCCGCATCAGGGCCCTGTACGACACCGTGCGGGCTGCCTGGTTGCGGGTCAATTACGATCTGGACTGACACGTGCCCGTCGCAGTGCCTGCGACGGGCGCTTGCTATCTTGGACCAGCCACCCCATACCCGTTCCCGTGTCCAGGACCCGACCCGATCCGACCGCGGCAGACGACGACCTGCTGAGCGTCGACCGCACCGCGATGCGGCCGCTGGCCGAGCGCATGCGCCCGCGCACGCTCGACGAGATGGTCGGGCAGAAGCGGCTGCTCGCGCCTGGCTCGGCGCTGCGCAAGTCGGTCGAGACTGGCCGCGTGCATTCGATGATCCTCTGGGGGCCGCCCGGTTGCGGCAAGACCACGCTGGCCCTGCTGCTGGCCCGCTACGCCGATGCCGAGTTCCGCGCCATCTCCGCGGTGCTGGCCGGCCTGCCGGAGGTGCGCCAGGTGCTGGCCGAGGCCGGGCACCGGTTCGCCGAAGGCCGCCGCACCGTGCTGTTCGTGGACGAGGTCCACCGCTTCAACAAGGCGCAGCAGGACGCGTTCCTGCCGCACATCGAGCGCGGCACGATCATCTTCGTCGGCGCCACCACCGAGAACCCCTCGTTCGAGCTCAATTCCGCGCTGCTGTCGCGCTGCCGCGTGCACGTGATGGAGCCGGTGTCGGAGGACGACATCGTGCTCGCCCTGCGCCGCGCGCTGGAGGATGCAGAACGCGGGCTGGGCGGGCGGGGGCTGCACATTTCCGACGAACACCTGCGGCTCGTCGCCACCGCTGCCGACGGCGACGTGCGCCGGGCGCTGACCCTGCTCGAGATCGCCGCGGAACTGGCGGGCGAGGGCGGCAGCATCACCGGCGAGACGCTGGAACAGGTGCTGGCCGACCGCACCCGCCGCTTCGACAAGGGGGGCGAGCAGTTCTACGACCAGATCTCGGCCCTGCACAAATCCGTGCGCAGCTCCGACCCGGACGCCGCGCTGTACTGGCTGTGCCGGATGCTCGATGGCGGCTGCGACCCGATCTACCTGGCCAGGCGCATGACCCGGATGGCGGTCGAGGACATCGGCCTGGCCGACCCGCGCGCCCTGCGCATGGCGATCGACGCCTGGGAGGCCTACGACCGCCTCGGCAGCCCCGAGGGCGAGCTGGCACTCGCGCAGCTGGTGATCTACCTGGCCAGCACGGCCAAGTCCAACGCCGCCTACAAGGCCTTCGGCGCCGCCATGCGCGACGTGCGCGAGTCGGGCACCCGGGAGGTGCCCATGCACCTGCGCAACGCGCCGACGAAGCTGATGAAGGAACTGGGCTACTCGAAGGGCTACCAGTACGACCACGACCTCGAGGACGGCGTCGCGCTCGACCAGACCTGCTTCCCGGACGGCATGGGCGACCGGATCTACTACCACCCGGTGGAACGCGGCATGGAGCTCAAGCTCAAGGAAAAGCTCGACCGCCTGCGCGAAGCCCGCCGTGCGGCACGCAAATCCAGATCCGGCCACACCGCCGCTTCCCGACGTGGCGGCGATGTTTCCTGAACCCCTTGCCGGCCTTCGTCGTCCAAGGCCACGAACGCGGGCCGCGGGTAGGGTGCGAGCCCACTTCCGCGTCTAACCCGGACGGAAGCTGCGCAGGATGCATGACGCATCGGCGTGGTTCCATCATCTCTCGTCTTCCTCTCTTCGATCGCTGATCCCTGCTGTTGTCGCCGCCCTGGGCTTCCGGGGCGCTTTTTTTTCTGCGCCTGCGCAGATGGCCTTGTCCGCCACACGACGACAGGACGCGATGCCTGGCGATGGATGCACGCGTGCGTGGCCACAGACAGGATCTGGAAAGGGAGCGGTAAGCATGCACCGGAGCCGGGACGCTCAACGTATCTTGTAGTACACCTATAATTTCGCATAATACATCTTATGTAAACGACGGCCCGTGCGCCGGAACTGGTCGGAACCCGATACCATTCACCCCGGACTCACTGCCTGATTGGCTACAAGTTCCATACTCAGGTCAGTCCCGGCGCCGCACCATCGCGGGTCACCCGTTGACTCATAGTGGGCTTTCCAGTCCGCGAATGCGGGATAAACAACAGCAGTGCCAGTGCGTTGCGCTGCCATCTTCAAGCGCGCGCATTCGTTGCGGTCACGAGATGTCCCAGATTCTGGGATTTCTCAGCTGATCAATGGGTTATCGCGGAAACAATTTACGGGATGTGCCGCCAGCCGGACGGGCCCTTGAGTCTGGACCCGGGTCCAGGGAGACAC
>ERZ777003.4788-NODE-4788-length-10924-cov-7.142699_pt1 | contig 10924 bp, 11 predicted proteins | sample MGYA00374956_ERZ777003 | MGnify/ENA primary metagenome ERZ777003 (study PRJEB29302, sample SAMN06268252) | bioreactor metagenome | isolation source: Joint BioEnergy Institute, California, USA | place: USA:Joint BioEnergy Institute, California, USA | collected... | reverse complement strand
TTACGTAATGACCGGCCGCGTCATGCCCCCGCATCCGGGGCATTCACCCCCTCGGGCGCACGCAGCCGCCCCCTGGCGCCCGTCCTCCGCCGCATCGCAAGGCGCAGCGCGCATGGCCGACCGGACCGCGGTGGCGGCTCGACCGCAGCGCAAAACCCGCTAGCTTCGCGCCATGCGCGATGCGCCATCCCCGCCCGAGGCCACCGCCCGCAGCGCCGGCTCCGGGCCGCGCCTGACCGCCGCCATCGTCGCGAGCGCGCTGTTCATGCAGAACCTGGACAGCTCGGCGGTCGCCACCGCCCTGCCGGCAATGGCGCAGGACCTCGGCGAGGATCCGGTCCGCCTCGGCACGGCGATCACCGCCTACCTCGTCGCCCTCACCGTCTTCATCCCTGTCAGCGGCTGGGTGGCAGACCGCTTCGGCGCCCGGCGCGTGTTCATGGCCGCGATCGTGGTCTTCACCCTCGCCTCCGCGCTCTGCGGCCGGGCGACCGGGCTTGCCGAGCTCGTCGGCGCGCGCGTGCTGCAGGGGCTGGGCGGGGCGATGATGGTCCCGGTCGGGCGGCTGCTCCTGCTGCGGCGCGTGCGCAAGGACGAGCTGCTCTCGGCGATGACCTGGCTGACCGTGCCGGGGCTGCTCGGCCCGATCACCGGGCCGCCGCTCGGCGGGCTGGTCACCGAGGCGCTCGGCTGGCGCGCCATCTTCTACCTCAACCTGCCGATCGGACTGGTCGGGCTCGCCCTGGTCGCCTGGAAGATCCCCGCCGTGCCGCCCGGCAATCCGGGGCCGCCGGATACGAAGGGCCTGGTCCTGCTGGGCCTCGCCCTCGCCTTCGGCATGTTCGGGCTGGAGACGGTCGGGCGCGGGGTCTTGCCCGCCAGCGTGCCGGTCGTGGGGCTGGTCCTCGGCCTCGCCTTCGGCGTCGCGGCGCTGCGGCACAGCCGTCGCGCGCAGCGGCCTGCGCTCGACCTCGCCCTGCTGGCGATTCCGACCTTCAACAAGGCGGTCCTGGCGGGAAGCCTGTTCCGCATCGGCGCGGGGGCGACGCCATTCCTGGTGCCGCTCGTGCTCCAGCTCGGCTTCGGCAAGGGGCCGGCGCAGAGCGGCCTCGTCTCCTTTGCGACCGCCCTCGGCGCGCTGGCGATGAAGCCGCTGGCGCGGCCGATCCTGCGCCGCTTCGGCTTCCGCACGACGCTGGTGGGCAACGCCGTGCTCTCGGCCGCCGGGATCGCGGTCTGCGCGAGCTTCTCCGCCGCCTGGCCGCTGGCGGCGGTGTTCCTCGTGCTCGCCCTCGGCGGGCTGGCACGCAGCCTGCAGTTCACCGCGCTGAACACGCTCGCCTTCTCCGACGTGCCGCAGGAGAAGCTCTCGGCGGCGACAAGCTTCTTCGGCACGGCGCAGCAGCTCGCGCCGGCACTCGGCGTGGTGTTGGCGACGGCGAGCCTGGAGGCGAGCGCAGCCCTCGCCGGGCGGCACGCCCTGGCGACGGCGGACTTCGCGGCAGGCTTCGTGGTGGCGGGGCTGGTGGCGCTCACCGCCGCGCCGTTCTTCGCCCGCCTGCCGGCGGATGTCGCCGCGGAGGTGGCGGGGCGCGGACGCCGCTAGATCGTGCGCCGCGTCACCCGGAGACAGCGAGAGTGCCGGCGCGCGCTGCGGGAAGGCGGGCGCGAGTGCCCGAGCCGGCCCGGCCGCGCTGTCTCCCGCCCAAGCACCGCGCACGAGCGGCGGAGCCGGTCTCGGCGCTTGCTCGCGTCACCCTGTTCGCCCATCCGGGGCATGGGCACGCGCAGCCCGCCCGGTGCCACGACACACCACGGTCTTGCCGTCCAACGAACGGGCCGGCACGGGACCGGGCGACACGGACACCTGCCCGGCTGCCGCCCTTCGCATCACCCCGGGCAAGCGGCCTGCGCCACAATCCCTTCGCACTTCGCAGTAGTGATTCGCGCGAGAAACAGCGGACACGACGCCATGGACCCGATTTGCCTGGCCTTCCCGGTGCGGACCTACGACATCGACTTCGCGGGGATCGTGTCGAACATTGTCTATGTCCGCTGGCTTGAAGATCTGCGGCTGGAGTTGCTGGCCCGGACCTACCCGCTCGACCGCATGGTGGCCGACGGCATCGGGCCCGTGCTCCTCGAAACCCAGATCGCCTACCGCGAGGCCCTGACGATCCACGACCGGCCGGAGGGGCGCATGTCGGTCGAGGCGATGGGGCGCGTCCGCTGGACCGTGGCGGCCGAGTTCGTCTCGCCCGGAACCACCGGCCATCGCGTGCATGCGACGGCCAGGCAGACCGGCCTGTTCATCCGGCTCGACACGCGGCGCCCGGTGCCGATCCCCGACACGCTGCGCGCGGCGCTGGCCTGAACCGCCTCCCGGGCGACGTGCATCGGATGGCGCCGCCGGGCGGGCGGGCGGCGCCGTCCACCTCACCCCCTGCCTAGTAGCAGGGGGCTGAGGCGGTCGCGCCTAAGCCACCGCACCAGCCAGCGCGACGATGCCCACCACGGCGGCGGCCGCGCCCAAGGCGCGCCGGGGCGTCAGGAACCCGAGCGCCTCCTGACGCGTGAGGCGGCGCGCGCCCTCCATCACGCCAAGGCCGAGCACGGCCTGCACGATGGCAAGGCCCACCAGATAGGCGCCGATCGGCCCCGCCTGCGCGCCGACGACCGCCTCCGCATAGGCGTGTCCGTGGAACAAGCCGGCGATGGCAAAGGCGATGACCAGGCCGGCTCCACCGATGCGGCGCACGTCCGGCGCGACGGCCAGCACAAGACCGGCACCGAGCGCGGTGAGGGCCACCACCGCCTCGACCGGCCCAAGCCCGACACCGGCGAGGTGCAGCAACGTGCCGGCCGCCCCAGCCACGACGAAGGAGAGCAGCGCCAGGACCGCCACGGGCCGCCGCACGCCGGCGGCAAGCACGCCTGCGGCGAGCAGGAAGGCGAGGTGGTCGATCCCGATCACCGGATGGGCGAGCCCGGAAACAAACCCCTGCCACCCCGTCGACGGAATCGCGCCGCCCATGGCGTGGTGGGCATGTGCGAGCCCGGGCAGCCCAAGAACGATCGCCCCAGCGGCGGCGGCGGCACGACCTCGGCGCAGTTCCATCGGCTTTCTCCCCTCCTGCGTCAGCGGAGCAGGATGCTCGCCGCTGGATGGCCGCTCGGCAAGCCATTCCGGGCACGGCGGGGGCGAGGCACGCAGCCCCGGCCTGGCCAGCGCGTGGAGACCGACCGCAGCAGATCCGCCGACCGAAACCACCCGAGGGGGCAGCACGCAGCGCGTGGCCACGCCGGGCAAGTCAAGCGGGGATTGCTCGGCGGATGGCCCGGCGGTGCACCTTGTCGGAAACTGCCGGCCGCGGCCCCGCTGAACGTTCGGGCGCGCCGGCAGGACGGGCCGGTATTACCACGGCATCGCCTACGGGAAGTGCCTTCCTTGCGGCGGCATGAGGAAGGCCACGCAGAGGGCTGAGCACCCGAACGGCGCCGTGGACTAGCCGCACATCGACAGCAGCCGCACCCCCAGGAATCCTCCCCCGCGGAGAGGTGGGATGCCGTGCAGGCGCCGGCGTCCTCTACAATCCCCGGCCATGCCCACAGCGGGCGCGCGACCCACTAGGGCCGCCGGCAAATCCGCAGACAGCGTCGCCGAGCCTCAGGCACCGCGTGCCAAACACAGCCTGCCCTGAGGGTCAGGGCGAGGCCTCGTCCGAATCCTCATCCTCGTCGCGCGCGCGCCATTCGCCGGAGGGGGGCGCCACCTCCGGGGTCGGGTTGTCCGCGAGGATGTCGGCGGTCTGGTCGTCGAAGGCCTCGACATCCAGGCTGTCACCGATGGTGACCAGCCCGAGCGCGGCGACGGTGGCCGAGGCGACCCGCGCGGCGAGAGCAGCGGTGCGCTCGTCCCGGCATTCCAGAATGACCTCGGCGTCCTCGCCGTCGCCGTGCACGACCTCCACCAGGTAGAACCGAGCCCCCTCGCGCGGGCCGTTCTCCCAGAGGCCGTCCTCGGTGCGATGCATGGGCGTGACGGCGATCGAGACGCCCTCGATGCTGTTGTCGTCCGACATGGTCCTCTCCAGGCCGCCTCTGCGGCGGCGGTCGGGCGGGTGGGGCGGCGTGCCTGAGCGGTCGACCGGACACACGCGGCCACGCCGTAGCGGAAGCCGCCCCTCACGCCTCAACGCGCGGCGGCACCGGGATATCCCCGGCACCGGCGGAACGGTCTGCTCCCTGCGCCGAGGCGTGATCGCGGGCAGGCCGCCCGGAACGATGCGCAGCCGGCCGGCCAATCGGCCGCGCCTTACCGCAGGAAGGAGGTTCCGGTCGGAGAGGGCTCCGGCAGGCCGAACCGGTCAGCGAGCGTGGCAGTCAGGTCGGAGAAAGCTGTCGCGCGGGCCGAGCGCGCTCCGCGCGCCACCGCTACCCCACCCGCAGCAGTGCCGGCCCGTGGGTGCGCAGCCACTCCACCGCCGCGCTCCGGTGGGGCGTCAGCTTCTCGACCTCGGCCCAGAAGCGCGGCGAGTGGTTCATCTCGCGCAGATGCGCGACCTCATGCGCCACGACGTAGTCCAGCACCCAGTCCGGCGCCATCACCAGCCGCCAGGAAAAGGCGAGCGTGGCGTCCGGCGCGCAGCTCCCCCAACGGCTGCGCGTGTCCTTGAGCCGGATCGCCTTGGGCTTCACCCTGAGCGCAGCGGCATGCCCCGCGACCAGCGTGCCGATCCGGCGCCGCGCCTCGCGGCGCAGGAAGTCGGCCACCCGCCGGGGGAGGAACTCGAGTTCGCCAGAGACCCGGATCTCGCCGTCGGCCAGCATCACGCCGCCCCGAAGCTCGGGGGTGTGGCGGATCACGTGCGGGATGCCGCCGAGCGGGACCGCAGCGCCAGGGGCGAAGGGAATATGCGGTGTCAGGGCACCGAGCCGCTCCATCACCCAGGCGGCATGCGCGGTCAGCAGCGCCATGCCCGCGCGGCGGCCGGCGCGCGGCGGCAGGGTCACGACCACGGCGCCCGCGCGCGGGTCGATGCGCAGCGACACACGGCGCGCGCGCGCCGACCGCCTCCACCGTACCGGACACTCCACAGGTGGGGAGGAGGCCCGCAGGGGCAACGCTACGGTTTCAGGCTGCGACGGGTCCATGACCCCAACATGGCCCGCCGGCGAGTTCCAGTTCAACGGCTTGACATGAACTGTTGCGGAACGGTCTGAGTATGCCATGCCCCGAGTCGCCCGCGAGGTCCTGCCGACCCTCTTCGCCCTGGGCGCGATCTGGGGCCTCACCCCGGCGCTCGGGAAGCGGCTGATCCTCTCCGGCGGCTGGCCGCCCCTCCTGGTCGCCCTGGCCGCGGCGGCCGGGAGCGCGGCGATCCTGCTCCTGGTCTGCCGGGCCCGCGGCCAGGCGGTGCCCTGGGACCGGGCGCATCTCCGCCACTACGCCGTTGCGGGGGTGAGCAGCCTCGCCCTGGCCAATTTCTTTGCCCTTACGAGCCTGCAATATGCGCCGGCCGGGCTGTTCGCCCTGCTCATCCCCCTCTCCCCCATGCTGACCGTGCTGTTCGCCGCCGTCATCGGCCTGGAGCGGCCGAGCCTCGGGCGCCTGGCCGGCACCGCGCTGGGCCTCGCCGGCGTGGCGCTGGCGATGGCTCCCGGCGCCGCCCTGCCCGAGCCGCGGCTGCTGCCCTGGGCGCTGCTGATGACGCTCACCCCGGTCTGCTACGCGGTCTCCAATGTCGCGGCGGTGCGGCTGGCCCCGCAGGGGACGCCGCCGCTCCCGCTCGCCGCGGGGACGCTGTGCGCGGGGGCGGCGGGGCTCCTGCTGCTGGCGGTGCCGACGGGGCAGTTTCGGCTGCCGCCGGGGCTCGGCGGCTGGGTGGCGCTGATCGCGCCGCTCCAGGCCGGGCTGACCGCCCTTGCCTACATCCTCTACTTCCGCTCGCTCGCCGCCCGGGGCGGGGTGGTGACGAGCCAGGTCGGCTACATCGTGACCATGGCCGGGCTTCTCTGGGGCTTCCTGCTGTTCGGCGAGGTCCCGGGCTGGCTCACCATCCCCGCCGCGGGCCTGGTCTTCGCCGGACTGGCGCTGGTGACGATGCGCCGTCCGGTGCCGGCTCCGGTACAACCTGAGGCGAGGTGAAGCCGTACCGATCCGCCGGACGGCGCGGCCCAAAGGGATGTATCGCCGCACCCGCCGGCGCACACTCGCAGGCTGCATCGGCATGCCGACACCGGCATGCCGACGCGGCCGGGCTGATTTCCGGCCGGCTCCGCGACGGGACCGACGCCGGAAGCACCGCCATGTCATGCATGCGCCGGAAACGAGGCCCGCCGCCCCGGCAACCCCACCCTCGCCCACGCGTCGCCCCACCGGCGCCGCGTGCCCGGCAGGGCCAACGCAGCGCGCCGTCAGCAGAAGGGAGAGCTTCGATGAGGCAGAATCTTTTCGCCGCCGCCGCTGCGCTCGGCCTCGTGCTCGCCGCGCCCGCCTTCGCGCAGACCGCCGGCAGCGGCGGCACCCCCGGAACCTCGGCGATGCCCGGCACCAGCAGCGGCAGCCAGAGCCAGGCCCAGCAGCAGCAGCCGATGCAGCAACGTATGCGGCCGATGACCCAGGATGAGATCCGCCAGCAGCTCAGCCAAGCGGGCTTCCAGGATGTGCGTATCGTGGACGAGGCCTTCCTGGTGCAGGCCCGCACCCGCGACGGCCACCAGGTGATGATGATGATCAACCCGCCCCAGATGCCACTGACCGCATCGCAGGGCGGCATGATGCCCGGAAGCGGCCAGGGCGATTCCGCCACTGGGTCGAATGGCGGCATGCCGGGCCAGGGCGCGAGCGGGTCCGGCGGGCCCGGCAGCGGGTCGCCCCCGATGGGCGGCACGCGGTAGCGCTGACGAGGGGGCGGGCCTTGGGCCGGCCCGCCTCTGCCGCTCCGGCCTATCCGGGCAGGTGCTTCAGCTCGATCTCGACGAAGCTGAGCGGCTCCGTCCCGCCATTGATGACGTTGTGCTCCACGCCGGCGTTGCGCGCGTAACTGACGCCGGCGGTGAGCGTGGCCGTCGCCGTCTCGCCCCCCGGCATTTCAAGCAGCAGCGTGCCGTTGGTGACCGGCACCACCACATAGGCGAGGCCGTGGCGGTGCCAGCCCGTCTCCGCCCCCGGCGCGAAGTCCCAGCGCGAGACGCGCACATGCGCGTCGTCGCACTGCACGGTGCAGACCGCCGGCGGGCGGCAGCGCAGCGGCTCCCGCCCTGGTCCGCTGCCTTCCGTCCCGATCATTCCGCCGCCTTCGCCGGAGCAAGGCCCGGCAGCGGCAGAACGCCCGCCGCCTGCTGCGCCGCCCAGACCGCGTCCGCCTGCTCGCGCGAGAGCGGCAGGTGCGGCGGACGGATGGTGCGCCAGCCGGCATCGCCCGTGCTGCGCGCGAGGATCTCGCGCAGGCCGGGGATCAGCGGCACGCTGGTCGCCGCCTTGCGCGAGGCATTCAGGACCGCCTGCGCCGCGTCCGCCTCCGGCCCCGTGCGCTTCGCGTACACCACTGCGCCGAAGCGCGCGTTGATGTTCGAGGCCGCGGTGATGCAGCCCGCGCCGCCATCGGCGAGGATGCGCTGCACGAACTCGTCGCTGCCCGAATAGACCTCGAAGCCGTCCTTCGCGAAGGCGTCGATCATCGCCTTCATGTTGGCGTAGTCGCCGGAGCTGTCCTTCACGCCCTTGATCACGCTAGGGAAGGCCTTGAGCAGCCGCTCGATCAGCGCGAGGGAGAACGGCACCGCGCTCTGCTGCGGGAAGTGGTAGAGGTAGATCTTCACCGCCCCGCCAGTGCGGTTCACCAGCTCGGAGAAGTAGGCGAACAGCCCATCGTCGCTCGGGCCCTTGTAGTAGAAGGGCGGCAGCACGAGCACGCCGCGGCAGCCCTGCGCCGCCGCGTGGCGCGTCAGCTCCACGCTGTCGGTCAGCGCGGCGCAGCCGGTGCCGGGCATCATCGCCGCGGCGGGGATGCCGCGGGCGACGAGGCCCTCGAGGATCGCCTTCCGCTCGTGCAGGCCGAAGGAATTGGCCTCGCCGGTCGTGCCGAGCACGCCGAGGCCGTTGCACCCGTTCGCCAGCAGCCAGCGGCAATGCGCCGCCATCCGATCGAGGTCGGGCGAGAGATCTTCCCGCATCGGGGTGAGCGCGGCGGCGTTGATGCCGCCGTAGAGGGCGTCCTGCATGGGCGTGCTGTCCCGCTCCTATGTCCGTTCGTTCGTGTTCGCCGACTGCCTGCGCGCGGTGGCAGCCCTCGTCGGTACCCGGCGCACCACCGTCCGCGGGCCGGCCCCCGGCTGCCTCGCACCGGATAACGGCCGCTGCGGCGGCGGACCAGGCGGCGGGCCGGCGGTGCGCGTCGGCCAGCGCCCGGGCCAGGTGACGATGTGGTCGTCGAAGGCGCCCGCGTCGCGCTCGCGGACCGCGCGGCCGCGCACCGACACGCGGGCCCGGTGCACCGTCTCCGGATCGCCCGAGACGAGGGGATGCCACCAGGGAAGGTCCTTGCCCTCCGCCACCAGGCGATAGGCGCAGGTCGGCGGCAGCCAGTCCGCGGCGGCGACGCGCCGCGGCGTCAGCTTCACGCAGTCCGGCACCCATTTGCGCCGGTTCTCGTAGTCGGCGCAGCGGCAGGTCGCGATGTTGAGCAGCCGGCAGGCGACCTCGGTGAAGGCGAGCTCCTCGGTCTCCTCGTCGCGCAGCTTGTGCAGGCAACAACGACCGCAGCCGTCGCAGAGCGATTCCCACTCGGCGCGGGTCATCGTCTCGAGGGTCTTGACGCGCCAGAACGGCACGGGGGCTGCGGCAGCGGGCGACACAGCCGGACCCTAGCGCCGCGGGCCGCCCGCGGAAAGCGCCCCACGGTCCCCGTCGCAACGGCACCGCCCGGGCTGCCGAACCACAACGGTTCCGAACCCGCATAGGCCCGGTGGTCCGGCGGGACTCGATGCCACGTTGGAAGGCGCGCATGATGGGGTCGTCCGGCGGCATCCGCCGCGAAACGGAAGCACACGCGCCCCGGCCAGGCCGCGCCGGAGAAGCGAAAATCGGGAGGAGACCGCACCCATGGGGCCACGCCGCCGTAGCCTGCTCCACGCCGCCCCGGCCGCAGCCGCCGCGGCGGCCCTCGCCCTGCCGCGCGGCCCCGCCCTCGCCGCCTTCCCCGACCGGGCGGTGCGGATCGTCGTGCCCTATGCCCCGGGCGGCAACGTGGACGTGGTCGCGCGGCTGCTCGCGCCGGGGATGTCGAGCCGGCTCGGCGGCCAGCCGGTCGTGGTCGAGAACCGCGTCGGCGCCGGCGGCGTGGTCGGGGCGGAGGCGGTGGCGCGGGCGCGGCCCGACGGCCATACGCTGCTCGCCGGCTCCAACGGGCCGCTCGTCATCAACCCGGTGCTGCAGGCCAACCTGCCCTACGACCCGGTGCGCGACCTCGCGCCGGTCGCGCTGGCGAGCCGGGTGCCGCAGTGCCTCGTCGCCACGCGGCGCCTGCCGGCCCGCGACCTGGCGGAGCTGGTCGCGCTCTCGAAATCCCGCGCGAACGGCCTCAGCGTCGGCTCCACCGGCAGCGGCACCGTGACGCATCTGACGCTCGAGCGCCTCAAGGTCGCCACGGGGGCAGCGCTGGTCCACGTGCCCTACCGCGGCGGCGGCGTGCTGGCGCCCGACTTGGTCGGCGGCGTCGTGGACGCGGCCATGTTCGAGTTCAACACCGCGCTGCCTCTGCACCGCGCGGGCGAGGCGCGCATTCTCGCCGTCGCCTCGGCCGCGCGCTCGCCGCTCCTGCCCGAGGTGCCGACCTTCATCGAGTCCGGCCTGCCTGGCTTCCTGGCGGCGAGCTTCGTCGGGCTGCTCGCGACCGCCGGGACGCCGGCCGAGGCGATCGAGGCGCTGCGGGCGGCCGCCGTCGCCGCGCTCGCGGAGCACGCGGTGCGGACGCGCCTCACCGAAACGGGCGGCGAGCTGGCCGCCGCCGAGGAGCAGACTCCCGCGGGCTTCGGCGCCTTCCTTCGCGCCGAGCTGGACCGCGCCCGGGAGGCCGCCGCTGCGGCCGGGCTGCGGCCCTCCGAGGTGCGCGGCGGGTAGGACATGTGGCACCCCACACGGCCCGGAGGACACCCTTTGAGACGCCTTTACGTCGATACTTCCCTCGGCCAGGTCCACTGCACCACGGCGGGCGCGGAGGACGCGCCGCCGCTGCTCCTGATCGGCTCGGCCGGCCGTTCGGCGCGGGTGTTCGACGGGCTGATCCAGCGCCTGGCGCCGCGCTTTCGCGTCCTCGCCCCGGACCTGCTCGGCTGCGGCAACTCCGACCCGCTGCCGCCCGGCGCGCGGATCGAGACACTCGCCGGCAACCTCGTGGAGGTGCTGGATGCGCTCGGGATCGCGCGGACCCACTTCTACGGCTTTCAGACCGGCAACAAGATCGGCGCCGCGCTCGCCGCGCGGTGGCCCGGGCGGGTTGGCCGCGTCGTGCTCGCCGGCTCGTCGCACAGCCTGGTGCCGGACAAGGCGAAGCGCGACGCCGCGATCCTCCACGCCGTGTCGCACTACTTCGAGGGCGCCGGCGCGGGGGACGAGGCGCGGCGGCTGCAACTCTGGACGATGGGCTTTCGCCGGATCGCGGAGCTGTGGTGGGACGGTGCGCTGTTCGCCGCCGGCACGCCCAGTGCGGAGGCGCTCGAGCGGGCGCGGCAGGCGGTGGTGGACCGGGTGCAGGGGCTTCCCGCCGCGGTCGGCACCTACGAGGCGAACTTCGCCTATGACCTCGGCGCCGATCTGCGGCGGATCGCGGCGAAGGTGCTGCTGATCGAGGTCGCGACCCCGACCGAGGACCGGACGCTCGGCCGGCAGGGCCCGCTCCTCCTGGAGATGATGCCCGGAGCC
>ERZ777003.4786-NODE-4786-length-10932-cov-4.551990_pt1 | contig 10932 bp, 10 predicted proteins | sample MGYA00374956_ERZ777003 | MGnify/ENA primary metagenome ERZ777003 (study PRJEB29302, sample SAMN06268252) | bioreactor metagenome | isolation source: Joint BioEnergy Institute, California, USA | place: USA:Joint BioEnergy Institute, California, USA | collected... | reverse complement strand
GGCGGGGCTGCTCGGCCCGCTCGGGGCGCGGCTCGCCGGCCGTTCGGTGGTGCTGCTGGTCTGCGGCAGCAACATCGACCATGCCAGCTACTGCGGGCTGCTGGCGCGGGCGACATCGCCGGCCGGCGGTGCCGCCGCTTGAGTTGGGGACGCTTCCGGTTTAACTGCTCCTGCCGCCGGCGGCAGGGAGGATCGATGAACATGCGCATGCAACGGGCGACGACGGCGCTGGCCGCCGTGCTGGTCGCCATGGCCGCGGTGGACGCGGCGGCCGACGACAGCTGCCCGCTTGCGGGCAACGGCATCTGCGAGGAGATCTACCTCGGCCCCGGCTACTGCCTTCCGGCGACGGACAGCACCGACTGCGCGCAGGCCGAGGTGCTGCCGGCGTCGGACGAGCGCGAGCTCAACGAGTTCGACATCCGCTATCTCACGCCCTATGCGCTGCGGCTGGCGCGCAACGAGATCTTTGCCCGCCACGGCTACCGCTTCAACAGCGAGGACCTGCAGGCTTTCTTCTCCGCCCGCAGCTGGTACCGTCCGACTGGCCAGGACGTCACCCTCAGCGAGATCGAGCAGGCGAACGTGAACTACCTGCGCCGGGTCGAGGACGGCGCGATCGATCCCTGGGCGCAGCGGTCGCGCGCCCCGAGCGGCACCATGCTCCCGCCGTGGACCGCCTGGATCGGCGACGTGGTGCACGCCGACGGCCGCGTCCAGGCCGGGGTCGTCGACGGGGTCCGCGGCCGCGTCACGGACCGCGATACCACAGACTCGGTGCTGGTCCGCGTGGACATGGAGGACGCGCTCCACTTCAACGAGCGCGAGGAGGACGTCGTCGGTGTCTCGGTGTGGTGGGGCATGTTCCCGCCGGTGCTGCTCGAGCCCTACGTCCAGGGCCTGCGCATCGTTCCCCAGCCGGTGGGGCGGGAGACGGTGGGCGGCGAGGAGGTGACCCGCGTGCGGCTGGACTGGTCCGACGGCGGCGCGCGGACGCTGCACGGCGAGGCCCTGCTCACCGATGACGGCATCTTCATCGAGGTGGACGTCGAGGGCGTGTTCACCGAGTGCTGCGGCGGCGAGGAGCTCATACCCTGGCACCTCGAGTACCGGCTGGAGAACCTGGAGCGCGGCCGCCGGGAGCCGTCCCTGCTGGAGCCGCCGCCGCTCCACCAGTGGAACTACGCCGGCTGAGCCGTCATTCCGCTTCGCGGTACCAGGCGATCGTCCGGGCAAGCCCGTCGGCGAGGCTCGTGCGCGGGATCGCGGGGAACACGGTCCGCACCGGGCCGGGATCGAGGTCGGCAGTGACCGGCAGGCCGGGGCCGGCGGCGTCGATCGCCGCACCGGGGGCAAGACGCGCGATCGCGGCGGCGACCTCCACCGCATCGGCGGCCTCCCCGACCAGGGTGTAAGCGGCGGCGCCCCTGAGCGGCGTCGTGCACACCACCGCGAAGGCCTCGGCGAGATCCTCGACATACAGGTAGTCGGCACGCCCGCCGAACGGGATGGTGTAGGCCTCGCCGCGGGCCGCCGCCCGGCAGGCGATCGACGGGCCCGCGGTCAGCCCCACCTCGCGCCCCGGGCCATAGACGATGTACGGGCGGAACCCGACGCTGGCGATGCCGTGATCCGCCCAGTAGGCCCGGGCGCAGCCCTCGCAGGCGAGCTTGAACGCGCCGTAATGGGTGTCGGGCAGGGGGATGCGCCCGTCCTTCAGACCGAAGACGCCGGCGCTGCTCATGTAGGCGACCGTGCCGATGCCTTGGGCGCGGGCCGCCTCGAACAGGTTGAGCGTCCCGATCAGGTTCACCTGTGCGCCCCGGATCGGGTCGGCCCGGCAGGCGGGCGTCAGCATCGCCGCGAGGTGGACCAGCCGGTCGCAGCTCTCTGCCGCCCTGCGCAGCGCGGCCCCGTCGGTCACGTCGCCGACGATCCATTCCAGTGCGTCGGTCACGGCGGCGCCCGCGATTGCGCGCACCAGGCTCCGGTCGGCGCTGCTGTCGAACACCCGGATCTCCGTTCCGGGCGCGGCGAGCCGGCGGATGATCCAGGCCCCGATGAACCCGCCCCCGCCCGTCACCAGCACGCGCATGCCTGCCTCCAGTCCTGCGGCGCGACCGGTACGCGCCATGATTCCTGCGCGAGCCTAGCGGGGTCGCGCCGGCCGGTCACGTCGCGGCGACGGGGGCAGCTATTCCGCGGGCTGCACCTGCCGCGGGCCGGCGCAGGCGAGGAAGGCGAGCGCGCTGCCGAAGATGACGAGGCCGAACAGGGCGGCGACGCCGAGCACCAGCGGGAAGCCGTCCGCGTCGTGGAGGAAGGCGATCATCGGCACCGCGAAGCCGCTGGTGGTGAAGCCGAAGAAGTAGCGCAGCCCGTACGCCCGCGACCGCAGCCGCTCCGGCACGTAGCGCGCCACCATGGCGTCGTTCACCACCACCTGGCCGAAGATGGCGGCGGTCGCCAGCACCAGCCCCAGCAGCATCGGCAGCCCGGTCGAGAGCGCCGCCAGCCCCAGCCCGACCGGCTGCAGCACCGCCAGCGCGGCGAACAGCCGGGGGAGGGGCAGGCGGTCCACCAGCCGGCCCATGGTAAGCTGGGCCGCGGCGCCGAAGACCAGCACGATGGTGGTGAGCGAACCGGTGAGGACCAGCGGCAGCGTCATGTCCAGCCGCTCGTCGATCACCTTCGGCATCGTGATCGAGGTCATGTTGAAGGTGAAGCCGCCGGCAACCACCGCCGCCATGAACAGCACCGCCAGCAGGACGGGCCGCGCGACCGTCTCCGCCGCCGGACGCGACTTCGCCCCGGCCGATGCCTTGCCGCGCACCTCCGGCGGCACGAGCGCGAGGAAGGCGATGCCGGTCATCACGCAGACGACGCCCGGCACGATGAAGCCCGCCTGCCAGCCGAACGTGGCGACGAGCAGGCCCGTCATCCCCGGTGCTGCCGCCGCGCCCAGGTTGCCCCAGACCCCGTTGATGCCGAGCGTGCGGCCGAGGGAACGCGCGTTCGCGACCAGCAGCGCGGAGCCGACCGGGTGGTAGATGGCGGTGAACAGGCCCAGCACCAGCAGCCAGACGGCGAGGGCCGTCTCGCTGGCGGCACTGGCGAGCCCGAAGCAGCCAGCGCCGCAGCCGAGGTAGAAGGCGGCCATCAGCGTCCGCTGGCCGATCCGGTCGGCGATCCAGCCCACCGGCAGCGCGAACAGGCCGAAGGCGACATAGGTGCCGGTCGCGAGCCCGATCAGCGTCGGATAGTCCGCCTGCCACTGGGCCGCGAGCGCGATCACCGCCGTCGGGTAGATCAGCAGCAGATAGTGGTCGAGCGCGTGGGCGATGTTGACGAAGGCGACGATGCGCCCGGGGCTTGCAGCCATGGCAGGGTCCGCAGTTGTCCGGGCCGATCCTAGCGTTGACCCGACGGCTGCGTCGGGCCAGTTTCGACAGCGTTCGGGCCACGATCGGGCAGGGGAGGCGCGCGTGACCAGCCATGCCGAGCCGCACCAGCACGTGCCGCGGCCGCTGGCGCTGCTCGCCCGCGACTATCCCGCCGGCGCGCGGACGGGCAGGCACAGCCATCCGCGGCACCAGCTGCTGCACGCGGTCAGCGGCCTGATGAGCGCCCACACCGCCCGCGGCACCTGGCTGGTGCCGCCGGGCTACGCCCTGTGGATCCCCGCGGGCGTCGAACACGACATCGCGATGCACGCCGAGGTCGCGATGCGGACCGCCTATGTCGCGCCCGACCGGGCGCCGGGCCTGCCGGAGGACTGCCGGGTGATCGCCGTCTCGCCGCTGCTGAAGGCGGCGCTGCTGGCGCTGGTGGAGGAGCCGCTGCTCTATGACGAATCCGGCCGCGCCGGCCATCTTGCGGCGCTGGTGCTCGACGAGATCGTGCGGGCCGCGCCGGCGCCTTATGTGCTGCCGATGCCGCAGGACCGTCGCCTCGCGCGGCTGTGCCGCGAGCTGATCGCGCGGCCGGGCGCGGACCTCGACATCGACGGCTGGGCCGACCGGGGCGGCCTCAGCCGCCGCACGCTGACGCGGCTGTTCCGCGCCGAGACCGGCCTCAGCTTCGCCGCCTGGCGCCGCCGGCTGCGCCTGCTGGCCGCACAGGAACGCTGCGCCCGCGGCGAGCCGCTGGCCCGGGTCATCGCCGATCTCGGCTACCGCAGCCTGCCTGCCTTCCGCGCGATGGCGCGCCGGGAGCTGGGCCCGGCCGCGGGCGCATGGCCCTGACGCCGGCCCGCCCCGTCGGGCGATGCCGCGCCCGGCGTGCGGTACTGTGCCCGGTTTGCCGCAGACGTGAGAATGGCCATATTGGCGGGACCGTCGTCCCTCCGCCGGTTCGGCAGAGGCGGCGGTTTCTTGTTGGACCGCAGCATGAAGACCGCCGTCGAACCCGTCGAGCCGCTGGGGCAGGCCATCCCCGACCGGGCGGCCATCGCCGCCGTGATCCTCGGGGTCACCGCCTTCGCCGTTGCCCAGGGCCTGACCTACCCGCTGATTTCGCTCACCCTCGAGCGCCGCGGCGTGTCCGAGGCGGTGATCGGGATCAACGCCAGCATGTTTGCGGCCGGGCTGGCGGCCGCGGGGCTGACCGTGGGGCGGCTCACAACGCTCGCGGACGGCGGCCGGCTGATCCTCGCGGCCCTCATCGGCTGCTCGCTGTGCCTGCTCACCTTCGCGCTCGCCGATGCGCTCGCGGTCTGGTTCATCGCCCGCTTCGTCCTCGGTTACTGCGCCAGCGTCATCTTCGTCCTCAGCGAGGCGTGGCTGAACGCCGCCTGTCCCGACCGGCTGCGCGGCCGCGTGTCCGGCATCTACGGGCTCGGCATGGGCGGCGGCTTCGCGGCGGGGCCGATGGCGATCCCGCTGTTCGGCGGCGAGGCCGGCTTCTCCTTCGCCATCGCCGCCGTCTATCTCGCCGCCGTTGCCTTCGCCTCCGCGGTGCTGACCCGGCGTGCCCGTACCCGACCGGCCGCATCCAGCCCGGGCGACCTCATGCGATTCGCCCGCGCCGCGCCGGTGCTGGTGGCGATGGTCGTCGCCTTCGGCTTTGCCGACATCGCAGCGATCGCGGTGCTGCCGGTCTATTTCGTCAAGTCCGGCCATTCCGCGGACTTCGCTGCGGTGGCGGTGACGGTGACGGCCCTGCCGGCAGCGCTCGCCCAGCCGGTGGTGGGCTTCCTGCTCGACCGGCTGTCGCGGCCGCTGGTCGCGATCGGCTGCGCGGTGGTGGCCGCGGGCAGCTTCCTCGCGCTGCCGCTGTTGTCCAGCGAGACCGAGCTCCTGATCGCGACCGGGCTGGTCGGCGCCGCCAGCTTCGCCCTCTACACCTGCGCCCTCACGCTGCTTGGCGAGCGGTTCCGCGGCGCGATGCTGGTCGCCGGCAGCGCGGTCTATGCGCTGGCCTATGCAGCCGGCAGCGTCGCCGGCTCCTCGCTCACCGCGACGGCGATGGACAGCTTCGGCCGCGCCGCCGCCGCGCTCGGCGCCGGCGCGGTGCTGCTGGTGCTTGCGATCTTCTTCGCCTGGCGCGGCGCCCGGCCCTCCGCCTGAGCCTCGCGGATCCGGCCGGCAGCCGGCCGCCGCTCAGGCCTCCGCTCCAGCCAGCACGGCGGAGAACTGCTCCAGCGCCCAGTCGACCTGATCCCGGGTGATCACCAGCGGCGGGGCGATGCGGATGGTGTGGCCGTGGGTATCCTTGGCCAGCACGCCGCGCTTCTGCAGCGCGGTGCAGTAGCGCCGGGCGCCGCCGGCCTCGGGGTGCAGCTCCACCGCCAGCATCAGCCCGCGGCCGCGCACCTCCTTCACCGCGTTGCTGCGGATCGACCGGAGGCCGGCCTTGAAGTAGTCGCCCTGCGCGGCGGCGTTCTCGATCATGCCTTCCTCGACCAGCACCTTCAGCGCGGCGCGGGCGACGGCGCAGGCGAGCGGGTTGCCGCCGAAGGTGCTGCCGTGCTGGCCGGGCCGCAGCACGCCCAGCACCTCCGAACTGGAGAGCACGGCCGAGACCGGATAGAAGCCGCCGGAGAGCGCCTTGCCGATCAGCGTCACGTCGGCCTCGATCCCCTCGTGCTTCTCCGCGAGCAGCGCACCGGTGCGGCCCAGCCCGGTCTGGATCTCGTCGAGGATCAGCACGACGTTGCGCGCCGTGCACAGCTCCCGCACCCGGGCGAAGTAGCCGGGCGGCGGAATGATCACGCCGGCCTCGCCCTGGATCGGCTCGGCGAGGAAGGCGACCGTGTTCGGCGTGATCGCCTCCTCCAGCGCCGCATGGTCGCCGAACGGCACGATGGTGAAGCCGGGGGCGAACGGGCCGAAGCCGCCGCGGGCCTGCGGGTCGGTCGAGAAGCCCACGATGCCCATGGTCCGGCCGTGGAAGTTGTCGGCGCAGACGATGATCTCGGCCTGGCCGGGCGGCACGCCCTTGACCTCGTAGCCCCACTTGCGGACCGCCTTGATCGCGGATTCCACCGCCTCGGCGCCGCTGTTCATCGGCAGGATCTTGTGGCTGCCGGTCAGCGCCGCCAGCTCCTCGTAGAACGGCGCGAGCTGGTCGTTGCGGAAGGCGCGGGAGGTCAGGGTCAGCCGGCGTGCCTGCTCGATCATCGCCGCGAGGATCTTCGGGTGGCAGTGGCCCTGGTTCACCGCCGAATAGGCGGAGAGGCAGTCGAGATAGCGGTTGCCGTCGACATCCCACACCCACACGCCCTCGCCCCGGCACAGCACGACGTCGAGCGGCTCGTAGTTGTGGGCGCCGAGCTGGTGCTCCGTGCGGATGTAGTCGCCGGCCTGCCGCATCCGGGGGACCGTCACAGGGCCCGGCCGATGATCCGCCGCCCGAAAAGGCTCGCGGTCAGGTCCACCAGCAGCTTGGCGCTCTGCCCGCGCACGTCGAGGAACGGGTTGAGTTCGGCGAGATCGACGGAGGCGACGAGGCCGGAATCGTGCAACATCTCCATGATCAGATGGGCTTCGCGGTAGGTGAGGCCGCCGGCGACGGTGGTGGCGACCGCCGGCGCGATCGACGGGTCGAGCACGTCGATATCGAAGCTGAGGTGCAGCACCGCCCCGCTCGCCTTCACCCGCGCGATCACGTCGCGCATCAGCGCCGAGACGCCGAACTCGTCGATCTGGCGCATGTCGATAACGGTGACGCCGCGTCCGGTCACCACTTCCCGCTCGTGGTCGTCGATGGAGCGGATGCCGAACTGGATCACCTTCGCCGGGTCGAGCGCCACCGGCGCCCGGTCGCCCAGGATCGTCTCCAGCACCGGCTCGCCGCACAGCATCGCGACCGGCATTCCGTGCATGTTGCCGGACGGCGTCGTCGCCGGCGTGTTGAAATCGGCATGGGCGTCGAGCCACAGCACGCAGAGGTCGCGGCCGGTCTCGCGCCAGTAGCGGGCAACGCCGCTGATGGTCCCCATCGCCATCGCATGGTCGCCGCCGAGGAAGATCGGCAGCCGCCCTTCCTTCATCAGCGCATGGGCCCGGTCATGGAGCATGCGCGCCCAGGCGGCGACGAGGCCGGCGTTGTTGGCCCGTCCTTCGCCCAGCGCCACGTCCTCTGCGGGCGCATCGGGCACGGCGTCGCCGCTGTCCTCGACGGTGTAGCCCAGCCGCTCCAGGGCGCGCGCGAGACCCGCGGTGCGCAGGGCCGCCGGCCCCATCGCGGCGCCCGGCTCGCTGGCGCCGACCTCGATCGGCGCGCCGAGCAGGGCGATCGTCGGGCGGGCGCGGTCGGCTTCGGGCATGGCCTCGTTCCCGTCAGTAGTCGCCGAACTCGCCCGGCGGATTGCCGCGCGGGGCGAACTCCTGCGCCTCGCCCACCTCGCGGGCATGGTTCAGCGCCCAGCGGACCGACGGGAAGGCGATCTCGTCCCAGGGGATCTCGTCCCAGTCGTAGAGCGCGACCTCCAGGCTCTCGGGGCCTGCGCCGATCGAGGACGACAGCAGCCGGCCGCGGTAGATGAGCTGCACCTGGCTGATGCGCGGGATGCTGTACACCGCAAGCAGGCCATCCAGCCGGATCCGCGCCCGCGCTTCTTCCCAGGCCTCGCGGGCGGCGCCGGCTTCGGGCGTCTCGCCCAGCTCGAGGAATCCCGCCGGCAGTGTCCAGTAGCCGGTGCGTGGCGGGATTGCGCGCCGTGCCATCAGCACCCGGCCCTCCCAGGTGCAGACCGAGCCGACGACGATCTTCGGGTTCTCGTACTGGATGTGGCCGCAGGCGCTGCAGACCAGGCGTTCCCGGTCGTCGCCCGGTGGGACGGTGCGGGTGAAGGAAGCGGAACGGTCGGCCATGGCTGGATAGTGGGCCTGGCACGGCCGCGAGGCAAGGTCGGGCCCGGCGCTCCGGTCAGACGACGACGTCGAGGTAGGTGCCGCGCTCGACCGGCCCGTCCGGCAGCCGGTCCGGCAGGCGCCGGCGCAGCATGACCTGTGGCCTGGTGCGCGGCGGCTCGGTACGTCGCACCGGCTCCACGCGGGCCTCCGGCGACGGCGCGGCGACCAGGCGGCCGATGGCGGATGCGGTGCGGCTGACCTTCTCGAGGCGCATCGGCATCACCCTGCGTCGGGGTCTCCGGAGGGGCACCGGCCGCAAGGCACGGCGACCGGCTGCCCCCACGGGGAAATGCTAGCAGCGGCATGGTGAACGGCGGGTTAACGCTACCGCTTCTCCGATTGCGCCATGCGACTGCATGCCATCGCAACCGGGGTTTCCGCGCAATTTTACCGATCGTCAATACTATTGGGGTCGACTGAAGGGGCTGCTCAGAAAGAGCGGCATCGCGCTGATCAGAAGAGCCGGGAGCGCAGTCGCAATGTCCGATCGGTCCGTCCGGAGTCCGTCCCCGTCGGAAGCCCTGCCGGCCGGTCACCCCGTGGCGATTCTGGACCTCAACCGAATCGCCGAGCTGGCCCGCGACCGCAGCTCCACCCAGCGCGCCCGTCTGGCGGTTACCCTCAACGACACCCTCGGCGCGCAGGCGGCCGCGGGCACCGACCGCGAGCGCTGCCTGTTCAACGCCATCCTGGAGCAGCTCCTCGGCTCGATCGAGCAGGACGTCCGCGTGCGCCTGGCCGAGGAGCTGGCCGCGCGCAGCGACGTGCCGCGGCCGCTGGTGGCGCTGCTGGCGAATCAGGAGATCGAGATCGCGCGCCCGCTGCTGCTGTCGAGTCCGGTACTCTGCGACGAGGACCTGATCGAGATCATCCGCCACCGCACGCTGGAGCATCAGCTCGCCATCGCCGCCCGCTGCCAGGTCAGCGAGGAGGTGAGCGAGGAGCTGGTCGGCACCGGCCAGACCCGCGTCATCGTCGCCCTGCTCAACAACCACGGTGCGCGAGTCCGCGCCGCGACCCTGAACTATCTCGCCGAACAGGCCGAGCGGGTGGACGCCTTCCGCGAGCCGCTGGCCCGCCGCCAGGACCTGCCCGAGCCTGTGGCGCGCCGGATCTACCGCCTCGTCTCCGGCGCGCTGCGCGAGGGGCTCGCCCGGCGGTTCGACTTCGACCCCTCGCTCATCGACGATGCGATCGAGTCCGTGCTGCGCCAGGCGGAGGAGGCGCTGGCGGTCATCCGCGGCCATCCGTCGATGGCCCAGGCTCTGGCCGACGAGATCGCCCAGGCGGACCGTTTCGACCCGCGGCTGATGCTCGCCGCGCTGCGCCGGGGCGAGATCGCGCTGTTCGAGGTCATGCTGATCCAGCAGCTCGGGCTGCGACCCGGCGACGTCCGCCGCATCATCTACGACACCGGCGGCGAGGCGCTGGCCATCGGCTGCCGGGCGATCGGTCTCAGCCAGTCCGATTTCGCCGAAATCTACGATCTCACCCGGCGCGCCGCCCGACAGAACAAGACGCTGGCCGAGGAGATGCGCGAACGGGTGCTGACGCTGTTCGTGCGGCTCGAGAAGGACGGTGCGGTCGCCATCATCCGCCAGTGGCGCCGGGAGCCCCGGCTGATCCGCACCCGCTCCGACATGCCGGAGGTGCTGCATGATGCCGTCGCCTGATCCGGCGCCCGCTGCGGCTGTCGTCGTCTGCGACGCCGGCGGCGCCGTCGTCGCAGCCGGTGAGGGCTGGTCCGCCCTCGCCGCCGTCCTCGGCACCGTTCCCGGCCGCGGTCCGGCCTGGCTCGGCGAAGTCGCGGCCCGTCTCGCGGCGGGAGAGACGATGGTGGTCCGCGAGGATGTCGGCGCGGACGGCACGCCCATCCGGTCCGAGCACGAGCGCGCCGTCGGCGACGGTGCGGGGACGCTCGTCGTGTCGCGCTACCGGGTTGCCGAGCGTCCGCGGCCGGCCGGTCCCGGGCTGGCGGCGCAGAGGCTGGCCGACGTGCTGCGGCTGGCGGCGGAATGGCTGTACGAGACCGACGCCGACCTCGTCCTCACCTACGTCTCCGACCGCGTCTTCGACCATCTCGGCGCGCTGCCGGCCGAGCTCGTGGGCCAGCCGCTGCCGGAGCTGGCGGTCTTCGACGGCGGGCCGGCCGTGTTCGCCGACCAGCTCGACCCGAACCGCCGCCCGCCCTTCGCCGACCGGATGGCGGACATGCGCCACGCCAACGGGCAGGTGCGGCGGATCCGCTTCTCCGGCGTCCCGATGTTCGCCGACGGCCGCTTCCTCGGCTACCGCGGGCTCGCCCGCGACGAGACCCGGCAGCAGTCGGCCCAGGAGTCCGCGATGCGGGCGGAGGCGCGGCTCACGGTCGGGCTCGCCGCCAGCCGCGACGGTTTCGCCATCTTCGACAGCGACGGCCTGCTGGTCGCGGCCAATCCGCAGATCGCGTTCGACCTCGGCCGGCGCGAGCCGCTGCCGCCCGGGATCGAGCTGGGCAAGCTGCTCAACCACGCGCTGAAGACGGGCTGGTTCGTCGATACCGACGCGCCCTCGCTCGCCGCGACCCGGCCGGGCC
>ERZ777003.4785-NODE-4785-length-10939-cov-12.125322_pt1 | contig 10939 bp, 10 predicted proteins | sample MGYA00374956_ERZ777003 | MGnify/ENA primary metagenome ERZ777003 (study PRJEB29302, sample SAMN06268252) | bioreactor metagenome | isolation source: Joint BioEnergy Institute, California, USA | place: USA:Joint BioEnergy Institute, California, USA | collected... | reverse complement strand
AAGGTTGAGGGAGTTCCGCTGACGAAGGAGCAGATTGAATCCATCGCCAAATTCCGCCCGGAGGAGGAAGGCGCTCCCGTGAACTTTCGGATCATCCAGGAAGGGACCGAGCGCCTGCTGATCGGGCTCCGGCGGCAAGGATATATCAAGGCGGCGGCGAATACCGAACGGAAGATCGACGAAGAGAAGAAGAAGGCAGATCTGGTAATTCGAGTCGATCCGGGCCCGCAGTTCCTCTTCGGGACCCTCAAGATTGACGGACTGGATATTCACGGCGAGGCGGCCATCAAGAAGCTATGGGCCTTGAAGGCCGGAAAACCGTTCGATGCCGGCTACCCCGACTACTTTCTAAACCGGGTGCGCCAGGACGGTATTTTCGACAATCTGGGCAAGACTCGGGCTGAGATTGTTCCGGATGAGAAGAGCCTCGCTGTTGACGTGATTCTTCACTTCCAGTAGCCCCCGGCCGAATCCACCCTCCGGGAAAGCGCTGTGCCAAAATTTAGGTATGCTCCGAGGCTTCTTTGCGGCACTGGTGCTATGCCTGATTGTTGCGCCGGTGCAGGCGCAAAAGGCGCCATTCGACGTCCAGGCTCTTCTCAAGCTTGCCCGTGTTGGCGAACCAGCCTTATCACCGGACGGCAAGATGGTAGCTTTCACGGTCCAGTCGATTGATCTTGCCAAGAACGCGCGGCCGAAGCACATTTGGGTAGTGCCCGTGGAGGGCGGGACCCCGCGGCAAATCACGCACGAGGGGACTCGCAACGAGCGCCCGCAATGGTCCCCGGACTCCAAGAAGATTGCCTTCATCTCTGATCGGAGCGGTTCTGCCCAGATCTGGACGGTGGATCCCGACGGGCAGAATGCCGTACAGTTGACGAATCTCTCCACCGAGGCGGGCGGCCTGATGTACTCGCCGGACGGAAAGAAGATCCTCTTCACGAGCGACGTCTTTCCCGATTGCGCGGACGACGATTGCAATCGCAAGCGCCTGGATGCCGAAAGAAACAATCCAGTGAAGGCGAGAATGTATACGTCGCTGCTGTACCGGCACTGGAACGAATGGCAGACGTCGCGCAGGCGTCACCTTCTGGTCATCCCGGCTTCGGGAGGTCCGGCGAAGGATTTGACGCCGGGGACGCGGGATGTGCCGCCGTTCTCTCTCGGCGGGCCCGACGACTACGCAATCTCCCCGGACGGCGCTGAGGTCTGCTACGTCATGAACCCGGACCCGGAGCTTGCGACGAGCACGAACTCGGAGCTGTATGTGGTGCCTATCGACGGCGGCGAGGCCAAAAAGATTACCGTCAATCCCGCAGCGGATAACTCTCCGAAATACTCGCCGGACGGTAAGTGGATCGCATACCGGATGCAGACGCGCGCCGGATATGAGAGCGACCGCTGGCGGCTTGCCGTGATGGATCGAACCACCGGCGTCACGACGGTTCTGACAGAGTCGATTGACCGTTCCGTTGGATCCTTCACCTGGACTCCGGACTCCCGGCGGCTTGCTATCACCATTGAGGATCGCGGCCGCCAGACGGCGCAACTGATCCCGGTGACCGGCGGAGGCGGCAAGGGCCTGATCCAAGGCGCCCACGTCGACGACCTGCAATTTACTCCAGATGGCAAGACGCTCATCTTCACCGAACAAAGCGGATCGAGCCCGGTTGAAATCTATCGCATTTCTTCGACGGGAGGCTCTCCAACTCCCTTAACCGGCATCAACAAGGAGCTGCTGGCGAGCCATCAGCTGACGCCGTACGAAGAGATGTGGACAGAAAGCGTGGATGGCACTCGTGTCCACAGCTTCCTCGTCAAGCCGTACAATTTCCAGGCTGGCCGCAAGTATCCGGTACTCTTTCTGATTCACGGCGGCCCGCAGGGCGCTTGGGGCGAAAGCTGGACGTACCGGTGGAACGCTCAGGTCTTCGCCGCAGCCGGCTACGTCGTGGTGATGCCGAATCCCAGAGGCTCGACCGGCTACGGGCAAAAGTTCACGGATGAGATCAATGCCGATTGGGGCGGCAAGGTCTTCGACGACATCATGGCTGTTGTCGACAAGGTCTCCGGGCTGCCGTACGTCGATAAGGATCGGATGGCGGCAGCGGGCGGTTCGTACGGCGGGTACATGGTGAACTGGATGCTCGGTCATACGGACCGCTTTAAAGCCTTCGTTTCGCACGCCGGCGTTTTCGATCTTCGCAGCATGGCGGGTGAGACCGAGGAGCTTTGGTTCCCGCTTTGGGAATTCCGCGGCATGCCTTGGGACAATCCTGAAATCTACTCGAAATGGTCGCCCAGCTACTACGTGCGGGACTTCAAGACGCCCACGCTCGTCACGCACGGCGAACTGGATTATCGCGTGCCCGTAGGACAAGGTCTCCAGTTGTTCACGGCGCTGCAGATGCAGAAAGTGCCATCAAAGCTTCTGCTCTTCCCCGATGAAGGGCACTGGATCCAGAAGCCGCAGAACAGTCTCCTTTGGTACAACGCATTCCTGGACTGGATTGGCGAGTGGACGACCAAAAAGTAGCTGGAGCGCGGCCAGCCTCGGCAAACTGCAAACTCGTACAAAAGGCGCTTCTTCGTCCTCTGCTACGATAAAAATCATCGCTTTATGGGCTTGCGTTTCTACAACACACTGACGCAGGAAGTGGAGGAGTTTCGTCCGCTGCACGACAACATCGTGCGCATGTACACCTGCGGCCCCACGGTTTACCACTACGTCCACATCGGCAATTTCAGGACCTTTACGTTCCAGGACATCTTGCGCCGGTGGCTGCGGATGCGCGGCTACAAGCTCGATCACGTGATGAACATCACCGACGTCGAGGACAAGATCATCCGCAATGCGATGGCGCAGGGTAAGTCGCTGCGGGAGTATACGGCGGAATATGAAAAAGCCTTCCTCGAGGACGCGGCAACCCTGCGGCTGGAGCGCCCGGAACGGCTGGTTCGCGCGACTGAGCATATCGACGATATGGTCGCCGCGATTCAGAAACTCGGTGAGAAGAGCTACACGTACGAGAGCGACGGGTCGATTTACTACCGGATCTCGAAGTTCCCCGAGTACGGAAAGCTGTCGCATAGCGATTTCAGCGGCATCCGCGCCGGCGCTCGCGTCGATGTGGATGAATACGAGAAGGCCGACGCTCGCGACTTCGTGCTCTGGAAGGCGAAGAAAGACGGCGAGCCCGCATGGGAAACGCCGATCGGCACCGGACGCCCGGGCTGGCACATTGAGTGCTCGGTCATGGCGATGAAGTATCTTGGCGATACCCTCGACATCCACACAGGGGGCGTCGACCTTACCTTCCCGCATCACGAAAACGAGATTGCGCAGTCGGAAGCGCTCACCGGCAAGCAGTTCGTCCGGTACTGGCTGCACGCTGAGCATCTGATCGTCGAAGGCCAGAAGATGTCCAAGTCCCTGGGAAACTTCTATACCCTGCGCGATGTCCTCTCGATGGGGTACGCGCCGGAAGCGGTCCGCTATCTGCTGGCCTCGGTCCCATATCGCAAGAAGCTGAATTTCACGTTCGACGGTTTGAAGGCTGCAGCCACATCTATTGAGCGGCTACGCAACTTTGAGCTTCGCCTGAAGACGGAGCAGTTCCCGGACGGCACGAGCGAACAGGTGGAGAAGCGCACGCAGGAGGCGATACGGCAGTTCGAAGAGAGCCTGGATGACGATCTGAATACCGCCGAGGCGCTGGCTGCGATCTTCGAGTACACCCGCGACGTGAACACGATGATGGATACCGGCGAATTCCGTAAAGGCAATATCGCTACCGCCCAGGCGCTGCTCTCGGAGTTCGACCAGGTTTTTGACGTCCTTCGTCCCACCGAGGCGAAGGGAGGGCTGTCGGAGGAAGAGATCGAGGCGAAGATCGCCGAACGGACAGCGGCAAGAAAAGCGCGAGACTTTGTCCGCGCCGACGAAATCCGGCGGCAGTTGCTGGAGCAGGGCATTATTCTTGAGGACACCAAAGAAGGAGTCCGGTGGAAGAGGAAATAGACGCAAGTGAAAATTCAAACCAAGGCAGTTCACGCAGGCGACCGGCGTAAGCCGCCCTCGCAGATCCCCGTCACGACGCCGATTTATGCGGCTTCGAGTTTTCTTGCGGAGTCAATGGAGCAGCTCGACCGTGTGATGGGGATGGAGGAGCCTGGCTTCTGCTACTCGCGCTACGACAATCCCACCAACACCGCGCTCGAGACGCTAATGAAGGAGCTGGAGAATGGTCACGGGGCTCTTGCCTGCGCCTCCGGCATGTCCGCTCTGCAAATCGCCCTCACTGCCGCGCTCATGGACCGGCGGAAAGCGGTGCTGGCCGCCGACGCCCTTTACGGAGCCAGTGTCAGCCTTTTGAACAAGGTTCTGGAGCCGTTCGGCGTGGATACGCGCTACGTCGACATCTGTAACCTCGAGGCGGTCGAGAAGGCAGTGGAGGAATTCAAGCCGGGCTGCATCTTAATGGAAACCATTTCGAATCCGCTGCTTCGTGTCGGTTCTATTCCTCAGGTTGCGTCACTTGCGCGTAAGGCGGGAGCCGCCCTTATCGTTGACAACACGTTCGCGACGCCGCTGCTGGTGCGGCCGCTCGAACTCGGTGCACACATATGCGTTCACAGTGCGACGAAGTATCTGGCTGGCCACGGCGACGTACTGGGGGGAATCGTCGTCGCGGACGAGGAGCATGCTCCTGTCGTTCGCTCGCTCTCGCGTACCTATGGACCGGTGCTTGGACCCTTTGAAAGTTATCTGACCATGCGCGGCATCAAGACCTTCCCGCTTCGCATGGAACGGCAATGCGCCAACGCATGCAAGGTGGCGCAGTTCCTCGGAGGACATCCCAAAGTTTCTCGTGTCTACTTCACCGGCGACTCCTCGCACCCGGACGCCGCAACGATCCGGGCGCTCTTTCCGGAGGGACTGTTTGGCGCGATGGTCAGCTTCGAGCTGAAGGACGGCGACCGCGATGCCGTGTTTCGCTTTATCGACCGGCTAAAGCTGGTTGTTCGTGCCACATCCCTGGGAGACGTTCACACCATGGTCCTCTATCCGGCGATTGCATCTCACCGAGACTTGTCTCCAAAGCAAAGGCACCGGCTTGGCATCGGTGACAACCTCGTGCGTCTGTCCGTCGGGATCGAGGCCATGGAAGATATCCTCGGGGATCTGGACCAGGCGCTCGCCTATTGATATACTTTTAGTTTCCCATGCAGCTTCGGACCCATCATCATCACCACCACCGGCATGACATGCCTGTGCGGGTCCGTTTCTGAACATTTTGTGAAATCAGAAAAGTTGAGCCCGCCGTAGTTTTGGCGGGCTTTTTTATTGGTGTTCAAGATGAACCTCGATTTCAGTAAACTTGACGGCCTCCTGCCGGCGGTGATTCAGGACTGCCAGACGGGCCGCGTCCTCATGGTCGGCTTCATGAATGAAGAGGCCTTTCGAAAGACGGTGGAGACCGGATTCGCCACCTTCTACAGCCGCTCGCGAAACAAGCTGTGGATGAAGGGAGAAAGCTCCGGCCATCGTCTCGTCGTACGTGAAATTTCCACCGACTGTGACGAGGACTGTGTTCTGGTGAAGGTGGAAGCTCTTGGGCCGGGTGTTTGCCATGAGGGTTACCAAAGCTGCTTCTTTCGGACGCTGAAGGACGGTCAGTGGGTAACGACCGATGAGCGAACCTACGATCCCGGCAACGTGTACGGAGGGAAAGCATGAAGCTGAAGCTCGGAATCCCGAAGGGAAGTCTGGAAAACGCGACGATCGATCTCTTCCGCCGCGCCGGCTTTAATATCACCACCAGCTCCCGCTCTTATTTCCCCTCCATCGACGATCCTGAGATTGAGTGCATGCTGATCCGGGCCCAGGAAATGGCGCGGTACGTCGAGGACGGCATCCTCGATGCAGGCCTGACGGGAAGGGACTGGGTTGAAGAAAACGCCTCGCAAGTGGTCACTGTGGCGGATCTCATTTACGCCAAGCAGAGTTTCGGCAAGGTCCGCTGGGTGCTCGCAGTACCCGAGTCTTCGCCGTTCCAAAGGGTCGAGGATCTCGAAGGGAAAGTTATTGCTACCGAGCTTGTCGGCGCAACAAAGCGGTATCTCGCCTCGAAAGGCGTCAAAGCAAAGGTTGAGTTTAGCTGGGGCGCCACGGAAGTGAAGCCGCCTGAGCTGGCGGATGCGATTGTCGAGGTGACGGAAACGGGATCTTCCCTTCGCGCGAACAAGCTCCGCATCATCGAGACCGTGCTCGAGTCCAACACGCAGCTCATCGCCAACTGCGATTCCTGGCAGAACGATTGGAAGCGCCGAAAGCTGGAGGACATACGGACGCTGCTTGAAGGGGCCATCAATGCTTTGGGGAAAGTGGGCCTGATGCTCAACGTGGAGAAACGGAACCTCGAAGCAGTGCTCAATGTTTTGCCTGCGCTGAAGAAGCCGACGGTGTCGCATCTCACCGACGAGGACTGGGTGGCTCTGAATACGATCCTCGATGAGGTCACCGTCCGCGCAATCATTCCACGGCTCAAGGAAGCGGGAGCCCAGGGGATTGTCGAATACCCGCTGAACAAGATCGTGCTGTGAGCAAATCATGATCCGGATTGTCGAGTCGAAGGATGTCGGTAGAATTCTGAAGCGCCGGGCGGCCCGGTTTAGCGAAGCCGAGGAAGTAGTACGGCCGATTCTGGAAGCCGTGCGAACGCGGGGTGATGCGGCCGTACTCGAGTATGCGCGAAAGTTTGACGGCTTTGCGCGGAAGACGGTGGCTGTTCCCGCTGTGGAGTTAGAGGCTGCCGCAAAGCGGCTCTCGCCAGCCTTCCGCAGAGCCGTGCGGGAGGCGTCGGAGAACATTCGGGCGTTCGCGAAGGCGCAACTGCCGAAGCCGGTCAGCGTGACGCCGCGGCCCGGGCTGAAGCTGAGGCAGATCGTCCGCCCGCTCGACACCGTTGCTGCCTACATTCCCGCCGGACGGTACCCGCTGCCGTCGACGGTGATGATGACGGTGATTCCCGCCCAGGTAGCCGGAGTACCGCGCATCTGCGTCGCGACGCCCCGGGCGGTCGATGAGATCTATGGAACAGCGTCGCTGCTGAAGGTAACCGACGTTTTCGAGATGGGCGGAGCGCATGCCATCGCGGCGTTCGCCTACGGTACAAAGACGGTGCCCAAGGCGGACCGAATCGTCGGGCCGGGAAACATCTACGTCGCGGCCGCGAAGAAGCTGCTGGCGGGCGAAGTAGGCATCGACTTTGTTGCAGGACCTACTGAGATCCTGATTATTGCCGACGGTGACGCGAATCCCGTGTGGGTTGCTGCCGACATGCTCGCCCAGGCCGAGCACGACACAGACGCCTCTGCTGTACTGTTGACGCGATCGAAGCGTCTCGCGCAAGCAGTCGCAAAGGAAATCGAGCGGCAACTTGCGTCGCTGCCGACGGCGGCAACGGCACGAAAGGCGATCGACAGGAACAGTGCGATTATCCTCGTGCGTTCCGTCGAAGAAGCTGTGGAGATTTCAAACCGATTCGCACCCGAACACCTGAGCATTCCTGATGCGCGTCTCTTGCCTGCCATTCGTAATGCCGGCAGCGTGTTTGTCGGGCCCTACAGCCCCGAGGCTGCGGGGGATTATGCGTCGGGACCCAATCACGTCCTCCCCACATCCGGCGCAGCACGTGCGCGCGGCGGTCTCTCTGCTTCCGATTTCGTGAAAGTGATTTCAGTGCAGGAATTGTCACCGCGGGCTCTGACCGCATTAACTCCATCGATTACGACTCTCGCGCGGGCCGAAGGGCTCGAAGCGCATGCTCGCAGCGTTGAGGTGCGCAGCGGTGTCTGAGCCCTTGAAGCCAAGGCAGGCCGTACTGCGAATGGCGCCCTACTCTCCTCCGACGAGCGGCCGGGCCGACAAGCTGAGGCTTGACTTTAACGAGAACACGGTCGGCTGTTCGCCTCGGGTCGCGGAGTTTTTGAGGAAGAGAATCGACGAGGCTTCGCTTTCCGTCTATCCGGAGTACGTCGAAGCAAAAGCCGACCTTGCCCGTTTCTTCGGAGTCAGCGAGGAAGAGCTGGTGCTCACGAACGGGACGGACGAAGCCATTCAGGTGCTCGTCAACACGTACGTGGACGACGGAGATGATGTACTGCTGCTCCGGCCTTCGTATGCGATGTACCGCTTTTACGCCGAGGTCGCCGGCGCCTCGATACGAGAAATTGACTACCGGCCCGAGGATCTCGCCTTTCCGCTGGATGAACTCCTCGGCTCTATCCGTCTGGAGACGCGCGCCATCCTGATTGCGAACCCGAACAATCCAACGGGTACCGGCATCACGCTTGAGGAGATCCGCTGCATCCTCGATCGTGCGCCCCAAGCCGCGGTTCTGATCGACGAAGCCTACTATGAATTTTCCGGCGTCACCGCGCTCGGCCTATTGAAGCGGTACCCGAACCTATTTGTCAGCCGCACCTTTTCCAAGGTTTACGGCATGGCTGCAATGCGCATGGGCTGCCTCTTTTCCCAATCGCAGAACACGCAGTATCTGCATAAGGCTCAGTCGCCTTACAGCGTGAACACTCTGGCGGCGGTCGCCGCACGCGCGGCGATCCAGGATACCGACTATGTGCGGGCTTTCGTGGAGGAAGTGCTCGCCGCGCGTGAAGACGTGTATCGGGGCCTCTCAAGGCTTGGAATCCCGTATTTCCGCAGCCAGGCGAACTTTGTGCTCTTCCGCGCAGGGGATCGCGCGATCGAGATTCGAGACAAGCTGCGGGAGAAGGGAGTTCTTGTTCGCGATCGGAGCTACGAGTTGCCCGGATGTGTTCGCGTCACGGTCGGTACGCGTGAGCAGGTGAGGCGATTTCTCGAAGAACTGGAGCGGATTTGGTGAACAAGCTTCTCATCTTTGACATGGACGGAGTCCTGGTAGACGTGAACAGCTCCTACCGGGAGGCGATCGTCCGGACGGTCGAATATTTTACGGGACATCGCGTCAGCCATGAGAGCATTCAGGCCTACAAGAACCAAGGCGGTTGGAATGACGACTGGATGCTTTCGCAGAGGATGTGTGCGGACCTTGGCGTATCCGTGGATCTCGACACAGTTACGGAACGCTTCAATCGTTTCTTCTTCGGCGAGGACGGGCAGGACGGGCTGATCAAGAACGAGCGGTGGATTGCGGAGCCTGGCTTGCTGGAGCGTTTGAGTGAGCGCTACAAGCTCGGCATTTTTACTGGCCGCCACGACTTCGAAGTGGCTCCCACATTGGAGCGTTTTGCCGCCGGGTTCTGTTTCGATCCGGTTATCACTGCCAATTGCGTGAAGGAACTGAAGCCGTCTCCGGAAGGCCTCCTTCAGATCATGGCCGCGCACCCCGGGGCGGAGATTTGGTATGTCGGGGACACCGTTGACGATGCCCTTGCCGCGAAGGCTGCGAAGGTGCGGTTCATCGGTATCGCGGAGCCTGGCAAGCCTCGCTACGAAGAGGTGTGCGCGCTGCTGAAGGAGCACGGTGCGACCGCGGTGCTCGACGACATCAATCAACTGGAACGCGTACTATGAGAGCCGCCAAAATTCAGCGGAACACGAAAGAGACACAGATTTGCGGGGAACTGAAGATCGAAGGCAAGGGCCGCTACGATATTTCGACCGGCATCCGCTTCTTCGATCACATGCTCGAGCTGTTTACCAAGCATGGCGGCTTTGATCTCAAGCTTCACGCCGTCGGCGATCTGGATGTGGATCAGCACCACACCGTCGAGGACGTCGGCATTGTGCTCGGACAGTTGTTCTCTCAGGCGCTCGGCGACCGCAAGGGGATCAACCGCGCCGGGTATTTCGTCCAGCCGATGGACGAGACGCTTGCGGTCGTGGCCGTGGATCTCGGCGGCCGCCCAGCCCTCGTCTACAAGGATCTCGTGAAAGTGCGTCTCGTCGGCGATCTGCAGGCTGAGCTTGTGGAGGATTTCTTTGGCGGGTTTGCGAATCAGGCCGGAGCGAACGTTCATGTGAAGGTGATGTACGGCCGCTCCAACCATCACAAGATCGAGGCAGTCTTCAAGTGCTTTGCGCGGGCGATGAAGTATGCCTGCTCGAAGGATCAACGCCTGAAGGATCAACTGCCATCCACCAAGGGGCTGTTATGATCGCGATCCTTGATTACGGCGCTGGCAATCTCCGCAGCGTGCAGAACACTCTGGCAGAGATCGGGGCGCCCTACCAGATTGTCGATGACGCTGCGGGACTCCGGCAGGCAAGCAAGATTATCTTGCCAGGAGTCGGGCATTTTGGTCAGATGATGCGGACACTCGATGCTATGCGCGTTCGCGAGACGCTGGTCGACCGCATCCGGGCTGGAGTTCCATTTCTTGGCATTTGCCTCGGTCTGCAGGCACTGTTCACGGAGAGCGAGGAGGCTCCGGAACAGAAAGGCCTGGGTTTGTTTGAGGGGACGGTGAAACGATTTCCGCCGACGGCCCGCGTTCCGCACATGGGTTGGAATGAGCTGAAACCGCACGGACAGCCTCGCCTGCTCTGCGGTGTCAATGCCAGATTGTTCGTCTACTTCGCGCACAGCTACTACTGTCCACTGGTTCCCGCAACGGCCGCATCTTGCACGTATGAAGTTCCCTACACGGCTGTCCTTGAGCACGCCAACGTCTATGGCGTTCAGTTTCACCCGGAAAAGTCGGGTCCTTTGGGGCTGCAGATTGTGAAGAACTTTGTGGACCTGTAAGCGATGCTAGCCAAGAGAATCATACCCTGTCTGGATGTCACTGGGGGCCGCGTTGTGAAGGGCGTTAATTTTGTCAATCTCCGCGATGCGGGAGATCCGGTAGAACTGGCGGACCGCTACAACCAGCAAGGGGCCGACGAAATCGTTTTTCTCGATATCACCGCTTCGAGCGATGACCGCAATAC
>ERZ777003.4784-NODE-4784-length-10940-cov-6.262655_pt1 | contig 10940 bp, 9 predicted proteins | sample MGYA00374956_ERZ777003 | MGnify/ENA primary metagenome ERZ777003 (study PRJEB29302, sample SAMN06268252) | bioreactor metagenome | isolation source: Joint BioEnergy Institute, California, USA | place: USA:Joint BioEnergy Institute, California, USA | collected... | reverse complement strand
AAGCACTACTCCAGCGGCATGGGTCTTCGGCTGGGCTTTGCCGTGGCTGCGCATCTAGAACCGGAAATCTTGGTGGTAGATGAAGTACTTGCTGTTGGAGACGCGCAGTTTCAAAAAAAGTGTCTCGGTAAAATGCAGGATGTTGCTAGTGAGGGGCGAACAGTTCTTTTTGTTAGCCATAATATGTCAGCTATTTCACGTATCACTGAAAAATGTTTATGGCTTCAGTCAGGAACACTGGTAGGCGAGGGGGCAACGACCGACATTGTTATTGCATACCTCAGCACCACCAATAATGATGCCTCCGAACCAAAGATCGGCGTAAGAAAAACAGGTTTGCAAGTAACTGAGGTTCTTCTAAAAGACAGCGCAGGTGATACTCTTGAAAGACCATTACTGTTTGGGGAAGATTTCGCAGTATGCGTGAAGTGGATCTCAAATTTTGATGTGGAACACGTCGCCTTCTTCATGAGATTCGAAGCTGAAGATGGCACAATCGTAACTACCATGAATTCCCGGGATGTCGGTGTTGAACACCATTTAGTTGCAGGTGAAGTAGTAACCAGCGAGTGGCGGCCAACGCACAATCCACTATTGCCTGGCAACTATTATATTACGCTTGCGCTTCACGATCGACTCGGCCATCCAATAGATCATTTCGACCATGTCGCCACGTTTTCAGTATCTACCGTAGGCTCACCCGCTCGTTTCTCGCGATCCACAGCTTCCAGTTCACGAGTAGGCTATCTCTACTTAGATGGAACCTGGACTTTGGATAAGGGAAGATGAAAGGTGTGGCCAAGCGTGGATTTTTCTTGTACACGGGTTTCTCTTACAGATTTGCCTCAGGTACTTCGTGAAGCGGACTCAATATTGGTCCAGCTTCCGTATCCCGTGCATCAACTATCGGAGTGGTATCTCACCTACATAGATGTTCTCGGGCTCGCTGATGTCGCATATGTACTGCAGGTTCGCAACCAACGAGATTTGTTGGTCGGCATGCTAGCGTTGGAGGTAAGGTTCAAGCGAGGTACGCGGTTCTGGAATTTACGCGAGTTTGTCCCGCTGAGCCGCGGCCCGCAAGATTTTTTTGGCGTCATTGCCGTTCCTGGTTATGAAGTAGAAGTGGCAAAGGCAATTGCCCGCTGGCTCGTAGACAATTGTCTAATCTGGGAGCAACTTAGGCTAGATTACATTCCTGAATGTTCTAAAGCGTGGTTACCACTGGTAGAGGCCCTAGAACGGTACGGATTTGGGGTTCAAGTAACCAAAGATAGATATTTCCTAAAAATTGACACTACACAGGACTGGAACGCATACTATCGCGAATTTCTGCACCCACGAACGGCAGATCTGCGCAATCGCAAGAACCGATTAGTCAAGCATGGCTTTTCCGCCTCCGTAGTAGACATAAAACAGGGTATTGCCCACTATCTGGACGAACTTTTCGCCCATTACGACGCTCGAAGAACAAAGCTGGGGCAGAAATATGCGACAGCCTAGCCTATAATGAAGCAATTTGTAAGAGAGGTTGTAGCCAAGTACGAAGATCGAGGAAATGTCATTCTCTCACTTCTGGTAGAAGAAAAACTCCAAGATGTTCTAGCTTATCAGTTAGATTGGGTGTTTCAAGGTATACGTTACCACTGGAAACCAACCTTCAACGAAAAATATAGTGAATATTCTCCCAGCAAAATACTTCTCTTAGAGACAATTCGCCAGTGCTTCCAGGACCCAAGTATCAGAGAATTCAACTTTATGCGAGGTGAATCCCAGTACAAGAATCAGTTTGCAAACCATCAAGAACCTTTCGTTAGCATAAGCGTTACAAACCATAGATCTGTTCGTTTGAAGGGCCAAAACATCGCCAAGCTCTTGGCCGGTTTACGTAGCACCCTCAAATGACCTATTAATATGCCGAAAACGGTTTACTTGGTGGTTTCAATCGATACAGAATGCGATAAGGCACCCGACTGGTCTCTTCGCCGACCGCTGCAATTTAGAGGAATAACGGAGGGTATACCGGCCATTCTTACTCCTCTTTTCGACCGGTACGGTATCAAGCCAACTTACCTACTAAGCCCGGAAGTATTGGCAAATTCTCAAGCTGTTACAACATTGCGTTCCGTCCCGAACTGTGAGCTCGGCACTCATTTACACGGAGAGTTTATAGAGCCCCAAGCAGATTTCAACGCAACGCGAACAGCAACCCCACAGTTTTGTTATCCTCCGGAAGTTGAACGCGCGAAACTTCGGAATCTAACAGATCTTTTCACACGTCAGTTTGGATATTCGCCTAAAAGTTTTCGCGCTGGCCGATTCGGAATCAGCACATCAACACTTCTCTATTTGATAGAACTTGGTTACGAGGTCGACTCGAGCGTATCTCCTTTCTGGTCTCACAGCTTTGATAAAGTGACCCGAAATTACTGGGGAGCACCGTATCAACCCTATTTTCCCGCAGCAACCGACATTCGCAAAGTGGGCAAACTGCCTATCCTTCAGGTCCCTGTCACTATCTACAACGACACGTGTGGTCATTGGCCCAGATGGCTGCTGAGAAGAGTCAATGGAAAATCGCAGCTTCAAAAACGAGTAATACGCCGTTTAGGAGTATCATTCTCCAGAACCCAATGGCTGCGCCCGCAGCGCAGCACCGCTGCGCAGTTAGTAAAACTGGCCGACCAAGTAATAGCGAATTGCGACGGTAAAAAACCAATTGTCTTGAATATGATGTACCACAATGTCGAGGTTATTCCAGGAGCAAGCCCATATGCACAAACTGAAAGCGAAGTAGAGAACATTCTAAATAGCCAAGCGGTGCTGTTTGAACATTTACACGAACATTATGACCTTCGGTCTATTGGGCTCTCGGAAACTATTCATCTCTTCAGACATGTGCATTAACTCATGATGAGGCCGTTTATCTTAAGGTATATTTCACTGCTTCGGACCAGACCGACAGTCGAGATTGTGTACAACTATTTCCACGATTTGCGCCATATCCCACACGTTGAACTTGATCTTAATGATTTTATTCTCAAACGAATCGGACATGAGGATGTACATCTACTGCGAGAGGTATGGCCAGTAAACCTTAATCGAATGCGGCACCGGCTCACTAGAGGTGACAAATGTTATGCCTTGTTCATTGGCGGCAGAATTGCTCATTACCAATGGATTCAAACTACGGGGGTCCACAAAATACAGCGCGCGGGTCGCAGAATAGCTATTAAGCCCAAAGAGTTCATCAGCTATCACGTACGTGTTGCCGAGTGGGCCAGAGGGCACAACATAAACCTATACGTTAAGTGTCAAATTCTTCGTGAGCATCAGCAATTGGGTTATCTAGGTGCGTGGGAATATACAACGAAGGAAAACATCGCATCACAAAAAGGGATTGAACGAGCCGGCTGGCGATTTGTGGAAGGTTATCGCGCGATAAACTTGGGAAATCAGATTTTCGTTCCTCTTCCAGGGAAGCTGAACTCAAAACTTTGAACACTAGACCTCACATCGTCCACATCGTTGGCACCATGGGTATGGGTGGCGCCCAGAAGCAGGTGCTCAATTTAATCACCAGCGATGAGTTACGGGCTTATCGACACTCGATTCTTTGCATTATTGCATATAAAGGTGAATTTCTTCAGCCTGCCCTTGACCTCGGAATCCCTGTTGAATTTTGTCCTATACGTTGGCCTGCTAGAACGATTTTCCCCTCATATCGAATAAATAGATGGTTACGAGACAAACTTCAAGTAACATTCCCATGGCGTCTGGCGCGCGCGTTGAAGCAATTAGATGCCACCTTAGTTCATACGTACGTAACCACTTCGATGTACTGGCAAGCAAAGGCGGTTCTACAACTCGCAAAATTACCATGGATCTGGACTATCTGTGGTCTATACAAGACACGTGGCGAAAATGTGGAGCAGTGGCCAAGCGCGCTTCGCCTTATTACCAAGCACGACAAAGCGCGCATCACCGGAGTGAGTCACGCAGCGTTGAGAGAAGTCGAAGAATACGGAATAGTTCAACCTCATAAACTGTCTGTTATTTACAACGGTATACATACGGATCACTTCCGTAAGGCTCCGCATCTTCGATTAGATTGGAGAAAACAATGGGGTATTCCCGAAAATGCCGTAGTGTTTGGTACAGCCGGTCGTTTGATTGACGTTAAGCGACACGATTTAACGATTCGAGCCTTTTCCAAGCTAGCTGCCAGACAAGAAAATATCCATTTTGTCCTCGCAGGAGTAGGGCCGCTTAGGCACAAATTAGAGCAGCTAGTTCAAGCTTTTGGCCTTCAGGGGCGTTTTCATTTAGTTGGCTTTCAACAGGATATGAATAAATATCTAAACGCTATTGATGTCTTTATCTTGGCTTCGGACTCTGAAAGTTTTGCCAATGTACTCGTTGAAGCATCGGCACTTTCGGTACCATGCATCGCTACGGCAGTTGGAGGAATACCAGAGGTAATTGGAGATGCAGGTGTATTAATCCCTCCTGACTCAGACGAGGCGCTGGCTTCTGCAATGACTGCCATGTTGTCAGCGGCAGAGCGCGAGAAATATGCAAGCAAAAGCGTTGACGTAGTGTCTCGCTTCTCGCTGACACAATGTGCGCGCCAATACGAGGCCTTGTATCACGACCTGCTTTCCCCATGACATGGTTGCGATTTACTTTCGGTACTAGAGACAAGACTTACAACCGCATACTAGTCATTCTCGATACTTATCCTGCACAATCGGAAACCTTCCTCTATACGACGCTGGAAGGTCTTATCGATGCTGGACTAACAATCGTCGCCGTCGCCAGAAAACGCGGACAAGCTCCTCACAAGCCACTCTCCTTCAACGTGCGCTATTTACCAGAGGAAACACTTCCTCTGCCAATCAAAGGATTGCTTTTAATAAAGTATATTCTTGAGGCGCTCATTAAATCGCCGAGAACCACGCTTACAGGTGTGAAGTTGCTGAAGCACCAAAGATCTTGGAAAGCATTTGCGGTCGAGGCCTTTCGCACCTTGCCCCTGATGTGCATTAAGTGCGATCTGACTTATATTCCTTTCGGCGGATTGGCCACGAAATACATTGACTATATGCGTATCCGAAAGGAAGTTATATTTAGCCTCCGCGGTTCTGACGTAAACGTCATGCCTGTAGTTAACATCAGCTATCGTCAGCGTCTCGCAGATGCGATAGAAAACTCGCGAGCAGTTCACTGCGTGTGCAACGCAATCAAAGTTAAGGCCGAACAAATAGTCGGCAAGCCACTAACCAAAACGACAGTAATCTATACTGCCATCAACAAGCGATTCCTGACACGTGAGCTGAGTGCTTACGTTGAAAATAAAACCCTCATCATTAGTTCTGTTGGGCGACTCGACTGGCGCAAAGGATATGAGCACGGCTTGATGGCAATTAAGGAACTGCTAAAAACCAAGCCGAATTTGAGATGGCACATAGTTGGAGACGGGCCCTTTAGACAAGCGCTTGAGTGGGCAATTCGAGATGAAGGCCTGGAAGAAGTCGTTATTTTAGAAGGAGCTAGAGATCAGGACTTCATTGCAAACTTGTTAAGGTCTTCAACTGTCTATTTCCATCCCGCAGTTCATGAAGGCATCAGCAACGCCGTCCTGGAAGCTATGGCTCTCGGGCTACCCGTTGTTGCTACAAATGTCGGCGGCATGGCTGAGGCAGTTAGCTCAGGAGAGAATGGCGTTCTTGTTCCTCCACGTGATTGGCGCATGATGGCCAAAGCACTTGACACCCTGGCTTCTGATCCGTGCCTCAGAGAGCAACTTGGCAAAAAAGCGCGGGAAACGGTTCAGGAAAAATTCACCTTAGAGCGGCAACAAGCTGAATTCCTCAACCTATTCACTCACGGCATTAAGTGCTGATGGTTCGCATAGCTTTGCTTACCCACTCCTTTCCCAGCCGTGAGCACCCCTATATTTCCAGTTGGGTACAGAAGCTTTACGAGGCAGGAATTGACATTACAGTCCTTACAGAGCAAACCGGTTGGCACACTGCTGAAGAAAGTGATATCGGCTTAGCTAAACGCGTAAAACTGCTGAACTCAGTAAATCAGCCGCTAGCCGCTAAATTTCAGCCTCTGAAAAAACGCCCCGTCGGTTCACATCTCGGAGAGGCTGTGCGCGCACTAAGAATCATTGGGTGTGAACACCCTGATAAACGACGCACAGTCATTCGCAAACTATTCGAATACGCACCTGTAATTGGGGAGCGGTATGACATCCTACACTATAATGCCCCCCAAATAGCTATTCGCCGATGGGAACTTGGACCGTTACTTGGCGCTCGGCGCTTAGTTAGCTTCCGTGGACAAGACTTTTCCTTTCATCCCGATCGATATGATCGCATCCTTGAGGAAGCAGATTATCTGCATTTTATATCTGAACATCTCGTGCAAGAAGCACAAAAAAGGGGCTATAAAGGTGGCAAACATACGTTAATTCGCCCCGCAATCGATACAGACTTCTATCACCCAAACCCACAGCCAAGGAATGAGTTTCAGCCTCCGTTTACTTTGTTTACCTCAGCTCGATTTTCCTGGACCAAGGGATGGGAATTTGCACTACAAGCTATAGCACTGTTGGTAAATCAAGGCTTTGACATTAACTACTATATCGCTGGAGATGGGGATTTTAGGGAAGCAGTGCTGTACACAATATCCGAGTTAAACTTGTCCGATCGCGTCTATCTACTGGGTTGGATATCACCTGAAGAGGTTCGAAATTGGTTGTGGAAGACCGATATCTACGTGCTAGCGAGCGTGGAGGAAGCATTTAACAATAGCGTAATCCAAGCACAGGCCTGTGGCGTGCCGGTAGTTTGCTCAGATGCAGGAGGGCTACCTGAAAATATCGAAAATGGCATCACAGGGCTTATAGCCAGACGGCGTGACGCTTGGGACCTTGCAATGAAAATCGCATCGTTACTCAAGTGTCCGGATCGGGCAGCGAAAATGAGTGAATTAGCGAGACGACGAGCAGTAACGCTATTTAGTATGAACAGAATGATCGCCGAATTTGACAAGCTGTATCAGGATATTTACAGCGGAGTGGCAGCTCGATCCTAAGGTGCTTTAACGCAGACCGCTGTATCAATTTCGTGTTTAAAGCCGCCCCTGACGCCCCACCTTCCACAATCATGTGGAATGGATATCAGCTGAGTACATCAGGGATTTCCACTTCCGATACTGGAAACCAATGAACATTATATATGTCTGTAACGAGTACCCGCCGTCAGCTTATGGCGGTATAGGTATCTTTGTCCGAAATTTAGCCAGCGGCCTTGTCCGAAGAGGGCACAAGGTCACAGTGGTCGGATTTGCCCCCGAAGTTAATAAGCTCCAGCGAACAGAAGAAGACCAGATCGATGTGGTGCGCCTTCCGCGACTGAAAAGGACCACGGCTATTGCAATTGGCCGCTACACTTTAGATCCTAACATTCTGAGAGAGCGCATTGTTTTGTCTCACACCGTCCAAGCATTAGCTAAGGAGCTCCGTCCAGATATCATAGAGAGTTACGATTGGAGCGGACCGCTTTGGCATAAACCATATCAACCCCTTGTTGTTCGCCTGCACGGTGCAAATACAGCTTATGCAGTCTACGAGGGGAAAAAGCCCAGTATGCTACTGCGCTATCTCGAAAAGCGAAATGTAGAAATGGCTGACTCACTCGTAGCTGTCAGCCGGCATATCGGTGATGTAACCCTACCAGCTCTCAAGTTACCAAATCGCACATTCACAACCATCTACAATGGTGTCGACACAGCCTTCTTCAGTCCACGCTCTCTCCAGCAGAACGCGAAAGAAATTCTTTACGTGGGGCGTTTGCACGCGAGAAAAGGTATTTTCGAGCTATTTGACGCACTCTATTTGGTTTTCAAGGCCATGCCAGACGTAACTGTCACTCTGGCCGGCAGGCTACCGGAAGGTGAGATCGGCCACCGCCTCAAGCAAGATCTTCTGTCCCGCCTCGATGCTAAAATGGCAGAGAGAGTACACTTTGTCGGACATGTTGATCATTCTTCGTTACCTGAATATTATTCTCGTGCTGCGGTTGCGGTATTTCCATCTCGAGCAGAAGCATTCGGCCTTACGTGTGCAGAAGCGATGTCGTGTGCCACTCCTGTTGTTATGACCCGACATGCTAGCGGACCTGAGCTAATCGAGAGTGGTGTAAGTGGCCTTCTTGCTGATCCTGCCAACGCAGCTGAACTTGCTGAAGCTATCACTTCGATATTGCGAGATCGTGCTTTCGCGCATCGACTTGGGCTTGCAGCTCGAGAACGCGTTTTACAGCACTTCGATCAAAACAAACTTGTAGAGAAGAATCTCTCTTTTTATGAGCGGGTGATTCATGGATAGCCGTTCAACTGGGGAATCTTCCGTTACTTTTACAGTCGTCATTTGCACCTACAAACGGGTTCATCTGCTAATACAGCTGCTAAGCGATTTGTCTCTCCAGTCAGTACAGCCTGACAGCATCATCATTGTAGATGGCGATCCCGAAAGTGGCGAGGTCCCTAGCGCAATATCGACCACGACATTTTTTCATAAATGGCGCATCCTGTACCTTCCCTCCAACCATAGTAATCTCTCCTATCAACGTTACTTAGGCTGGCTTGCAGCGAGACAAGAAAAAACAGATGTACTACTGTATTTAGATGACGATTTGCGAATTTCCCAACAGGATGCCATTGAAAAAGTCCTTGCTCCTTTCCGGCTTCCTGAGTACAAGGATGTTGTGGGAGTTACGGTACCATCTATAACTAGAGAAAAGACCGCTTCTGATAGTAATGAAGGGGTGTATGGGAAAAGAAACGGAGTACCCGCGTTTCTTATTAAGTATTTAGGTGCCGGAAGAAATGTACGGCCGGGAGGTTATACCGCTTCTGGCCATCGTCTCTTTCCAAAAAATAACGGTAGCCCATATCAAGAGATTGAATGGCTTTCAGGTCGAATTATGGCATTTCGGATGTCTGCAATCTCTAAGGCGTCTTTCTCTGATGCGCTTTTTGCGACTTATGAGCTTCGAATTGGCAAGGCCGAAGATACTTTCCTCTCTCGACGTGTTGGTTTTAACCGCAGGCTCCTAATGGCTTTTGAGGCATCTGTAGAGCATCCAGATGCTGATATCTCTCGAGCTTATCCAAATGAGGCACAACAACGGGCCTACGCTATCGCCTACAGCCGACGCTTGCTCAACGATGACTTTCGACCGTTTAGCAAACCACATTTGTCTGATCGAATAGCCCTAGTCAAGAGCTACATGGGAAATATTGTTCTGAATTGGTTTTCTGCGCTTCTTTCAAGAAAGAAGGATAGTTTTGCCTACGCATGGGGTTACACATTGGGTGCAATTCGCGGGCTTATTCAAAAACCGACGGCGCACACTTTGACGCCGCACATCGATTGGTGGGCAGATGCGGAAGCAGCACTCTCTAACCTGCAGGTAATCAAACAAGGCATAGAGGGCTAGCAATAGTGGTTTCTACAGCGAAAACTCTGCGTTCTTCCAAATTGACAACGGCTGCTGGACAGTTTTCGCGCAGAACCCAGCTATTGTTTCTTGCTTTTGCTACTTATCTAGTCCTTCCCATAATCGACGTTCCGTTACTGGGGTTATCAGTATCTGCGCCAATACTTTTCCTGGTTGCGCTGGATGTCTTCTTTGGTCGCCAAAAGGTTGAGCTACATCGCTATAGCCGGTGGATAATTCTTGGCTACACTTTTTGGTTTGGCCTTCTCCTGTCTTTGGCCGGAAACAATCTCCTCGGCGCCTTCGACTTCAGCAGCAGTGATGCGCTAACCCTTGTCCGCTTCGCCTACTGGGTATTGGCATTCGTCATCACGGTCATCTTTGTATCTACAACGGATCTGGAAAATAGACTTGCTGTGGCACTAGGGCTAGCAATCCTTGTGCTGACCGGCTTCCGGCTTTATGAGGCTATAGTCTTCGGCCGCTGGGGCGCATGGACTAACCCGCGACTGTTGACACAGAACATGTATGGTATTCAGTTCTCAACATTTAGCTCTTTTGCGCTTCTTCTCCCCTTCCTGCTCAAAGGCCGATGGCGAACACTCGCGTTTGGCGCCATCGTGCTAATGATCATCGCAATCGCAGGAAATGGGTCGCGATCCTCCTGGCTGGCTGCGGGTACGAGTAGCTTGGTGTTCTTCCTGCTGTACGCAGTCACTCAGAGACGTGGAGTGAGAAACGTACAAACCCTGATAACCGCCGGAGCGGCTGTTATTGTCATCTTAATATCTATTGTGCCGTCATCGGTGTTAGAGCCGATCCAGCAACGCTTCACTACGTTCGACCGGATAGAAGAAGACAAGTCATTTGCAATTCGCGAGTTGATGGTGCAGAAAGGCTGGAGGCTCTTCCTCGACAATCCACTTTTTGGCGCGGGAATAGGTCACTTTCGCCAGGCCAGTACACCTCTGGACATTCCCCGAGTATTGCAATACGCCGGTCAGGAACACTTCAATGTGAAATCCGCACATAATTCGTACATGGCGCTTCTCGGCGAGACTGGATTGGCCGGCATCTTACCTTATGGCTTTCTCATGTTAACTCTCATTCTTGGCGGCCTAAGAGCGACTATCAAACTTGCGCGTTCGGGTGAAGTATGGGCAGTCGCTGCTTATGCTGGCTTTATCGGAATGAGCATCCATTTGTGGACTTTGTCTGGACTGACAGGCACTGCCCCTTGGTTTATGTATGGCCTGGTTGCCGCGATTATTCAGCGCGCCAGCTACAGCAAGGTGCGCGTCTAGAGAGACATATGCTGCGCCTCGGCTTTCATTACCATATACCGGCTTTCGCTAACGAAAAACAGCAACTTATGGTACCCGGCTATCTCGGGCGCTTTCTGGATAGCCTGGCCGAAAACTGCGA
>ERZ777003.4781-NODE-4781-length-10953-cov-6.607543_pt1 | contig 10953 bp, 8 predicted proteins | sample MGYA00374956_ERZ777003 | MGnify/ENA primary metagenome ERZ777003 (study PRJEB29302, sample SAMN06268252) | bioreactor metagenome | isolation source: Joint BioEnergy Institute, California, USA | place: USA:Joint BioEnergy Institute, California, USA | collected... | reverse complement strand
GCGCAGCCAGATCAATAGAGGATGTCTCTCAGGTCCTTGTCATCGAAGCGGATATGAATGGCAGCGATACTGTCCTGGCCGCTGAGCTTGATCGAAAACTCGCCCAACCGTACGGTATCCGGCGAATCATCGACCGGACGGAATCGCTTCTGCCGGAGCAACGCCAGAGCCTCGTGCGGGTCATCGCCGACCCGGATGCCGAAGACGGAATACTCCGGATTGGTCATCTCCATATGGCTGACGCTGTCATGCAGATCGTTCTCCTGGTCGGTCGGGAAGCTGAGCAGCAGTCCAAGCTCCGGATATTCTCTGGCGTAACCGCCGAATCCGTCGATGAAGATGCCGCTTCCCAGCAATTGTTGCACTTCCCGGTCCGGCATGCCCAACCGGACGCCGCCAGCATCCAGATGTTCGTTCAGGTAATTCAGCGTATGCAAGGTTCTGGAAGTAGTATAAAAGTTGAACGTGATAAACGCGGAGATCAACAGCACGGAAACCATGGAAATGACGATCAGCAAGCTTTTTTTCATCACCATCACCTGCGTAACGTGGAGAGTGGAAATTCATGGCATCCAATCTCTAAACGTGCCAGTATCCTGTAAAGTTGCGCAGATCATGACTTGTTTGCCACCAGGGCGCGAGCAAAGCGACGCATGGCAGAAGTATAGCCGCTGATTTCTGTGAAAGGAGACGTTCCGATGAGCATCAAACGCACGACATTCGTGATGACCGGGGATCTGTACTTCGAGCCGGATGTGCCGATCTTCGTGAATCGGGCCTATGAGACCTTTGACATGATCGAGCATTCGCATGAATTTATCGAGATCACCTATGTGTGTGAGGGGGCGGGGGTGCATTATATCGCAGGTGAGGCCGTGCCCGTGGAACATGGAACGCTGTTCTTTATCCCCGTCGGACAGAGCCACGTATTCCGGCCCAGGACGCTGCGCAAGGATCGGCCGCTGATCGTGTATAACTGCATCTTTCCCGTGTCCTATCTGTCTGAACTGGACCAGAGCTTCCCTCAGGCATCGGCGATCTGCCAGATGTTCCGGGACGAGCGGCTCGGATGGTTCTCGATGAAGGATGCGACGGGCGACTATCACGCGATGTTCCGGGAGATGTATCAGGAGTTTACGGCGAGACCCCCAGGCTTCCTGGTCGTCCTTGCCTCGCATGTGCTGCGTGTCCTCACGGGCCTGTACCGGTATCGCCTGCAGCTGGACATGCCGCCAGCCGAGCGGCCGCAGTGGCTGACGATCGATGAGGCGATCGACTATATCGGCCAGCATTATGCGGAGGAGCTCAGGCTGGAGGAGATGGCGGCGCATGCGAACCTGAGCGAACGCCAGTTCAGCCGACTGTTCCGGCGTCAGACCGGCATGAGCTTCCTCGACTATGTGCAGAGCATACGGATCGACGCCGCCTGCCGCATGCTGGCGGATGGCCGCCAGCGCGTCAGGGATGTGGCCAGCGCCGTCGGCTACCAGGATATGAAATATTTCTATGCCCTGTTCAAGCGGAAGACGGGGGTCACGCCGGCGGAATATCGGGAGCGGGCTTGGGCATCTGCGTCGCTCATCAGATGACTTTCGTGGCGATCGCGGAGCGTGACGCGCTCGGCGCGCGGGATGCGATCTTCGAGCATCTGACGAAGGTCGAGCAGAAGCTGAAGCAGGCGACGGCCAGAGAAGGATGAACGATCAACGAGCCAGCCGGTCAGCTGATCCCGATGCGGACGCCGGTCTGATCGGCCGCAGGTGCGTCCGGATCGAACCGAATCACTCGATACGATCCAGACGGCAGGTATATTCATAGGTTCCGCTCTCGAGCGTGCGCTCTGTCCCGTCAGGCATCACAAGCGTGCATACCGTCGATACAGGAACCTCCACGCGTATCGTGAAACGTTGATCCTCGATGCGCCAACCGCTCACCACCTGCCCGTACGGCGTCCTCACGCTGCCCCGGGCATGGGTCAATCCTCCGCCGGGCACCGGCGCGATGCGGAAGGTCCGATAGCCTCCGCTGGTCGGTTCGATGCCGGCGATGCGCCTGTACAGCCAGTCTCCGACGGCTCCGTACGCGTAATGGTTGAAAGAGACCATGCCGCCCCCCGACTCTTCCTCCGATCTGTTGCCGGTCAGATCGCCGATGTTCACCGTCCCGTCCGGGCGAAGGGCATCCCAACGCTCCCAGATCGTCGTGCCGCCGGCTTTCACCTCATACAGCCATGAGGGACAAGTATCCTGCAGCAGCAGCCGGTAAGCGATCTCCGCATGCCCGTTGTCCGACAGGGCGAACAGCAGGTATGGCGTTCCCGTGAATCCCGTCGTCAGATGATAGTCCGCTTCCTTCACCAGCCGTGCGAGATGATCGGCCATAGCGCGCGTTTCTTCTCCTTCGGTCATGCCGAAGTACAGAGGGAGCACATAGCCGGTCTGAAACTCCTTCTTCAATCTCCCTTTTCCGTCCGTGAACACCTTGCGATAGGCCTTCACGATCCGCTTCCGCAGCCTGCGATAATACCTCGCATCCTCCTCCTTCCCGAGCAAATCGGCGATGGTCGCGGCGAGCCCGCAGGAATTGGCGAAGTATGCGGTTCCGACCCATTGGCCTTTGGCCAGCCATTGCTTGAGATTCTCACCCGGAGCGCACCAGTCTCCGAAGTGGAAGGGATATTTCCATATATATCGGCCATGGGGCGTGACGGACAGGAAGGAGGCCCACCATCTGGCAGCTTTCAGAAACTTCCTGATCGTCGGATACTGCTGTTCCAGGAGCCGCCTGTTGCCGCGCGCCAGATATTCCGCCCAGGGGACCAGCACGCAGCTGTCGCCCCATGCCGAAGTGGCCATCACCGGCCACATATCGCCACCGCGCGGCACGACCATCGGAATGCCCCCTCCCCGGCCTTGTTCCGCCCGCATGTCCATCAGCCATTTGTCCAGGAAGCGGCCCAGGTCAAAGTTATAGCAGGCCGTCTGCGCGAATACCGCGATATCGCCAGTCCAGCCTTGACGCTCATCTCGCTGCGGACAATCGGTCGGAATGTCGACGAAGTTGGAACGGCCGCTCCAGATGATGTTGCTGTTCAATCGGTTGATCCACTCGTTCGAGCAGGTGAAGCTGCCGATCGTGGCGAAGTCCGAGTGCAGCACATAAGCGGATAACGCCAGATTGTCCGGCTCGATGCCGCTCACGCCAACGTATCGGAAGCCCATATACGTCAGTCTGGGCGAGTAGGTTTGCTCGCCTTCCCTGCATATGTAGGTGGCTGTCGCTTTCGCCGTGCGCAAGGACTTGACGAACAGCTCCCCATCCACAAGGACTTCCGCGTGGCGGAACACGACCTGCTGACCATGCTTGCCCCGGATCGTGGCACAGATGACCCCTGCGAAGTTCTGGCCGAAATCATAGATGATCTCCCCGCTTGCCGCCCTCGTCCAGGATACCGGATGCATCACCTGTTGCACGCGCACCGGATCCCCATATTGCGCCAGCAGCGCCGGAGATCTGCGCGGTCGGGTGAGGGAGGCGGGCTTCCAACGGACCGCGTCCAGATCGACCGTCGCATCGTACGTCTCGCCATCATACCATTCGGCGAAGCGATAGGGCCCTTCGGTGGTCACTTCCCAATCCGTGCCGGTTCCGATGACGGTGCGAGAACCGTCCTCATACTCGATGTGAAGCTCGCAGAGGAAAGCCTGGCGATCCGCACTGATCCTGTTCTTCCTGCGATAGGTGAAGGAGCCGACCGCCCAGCCACCCGCGACCACCGCGATGAGCGTGCTGTCCGGTTCCAACTGCCCCGTCACCTCATAGGTCTGATACTGGATGTGATGATCATAGGAGGTAAAGCCCGGCGCAAAATAATCCTCTCCGACCTTGCTGCCATTCAGCATCAATTCATAGATCCCCAATGCCGTTGCATTCACCCACGCGCGCCGCACAGGCTTGTCCGGAAGGGTGAAGCGATGGCGGAAGGTCATCGGCACGGGGGAAGCCTTCTTCGGGGTCTGATAGCTTCCGTCGGTTATCCAGCGCGCCTGCCATGGCGTATCGAGACGGCCGGTCTGGAAGCTGGCCGTCGCCTCGGCCGTTTCCCCCGACCTGCCCTCAGCCCGGATATGCACCGGATATGTGGTGAAAGGCTTCATCTCTCCGCCGTACAGATTGTTGATCTGGTCGGTCGTCTCGCGGGACCAGTCACCGACGGTGATGACGGCCTTGCTGAGCGCTTCTCCCTGCACATCCGACTCCAGCGTGAACGAGATATTCGGCCGTCTGTCCGTGATGCAGCCGCGTTCCAGCCCTTCGATCCGCACGGATGCAATCTTAAGCATGTCGGTTCGCCTCCTTGCGCGCTCTGATCTCCCGCTGTTTCCTGTCGATGTCCCGCTCCACGTTCAGGAAGGCGAGCAGGATGACGAGGATGATGCTGGTGATGGTCTCCAGTCCGACAAAGGCGAAGGTGATCGTATGCTGAACAGCGGCGGATTGCACGGCGATCAGCTCACCTGAAGCGTCGTAATAGGGCGAGACGTACCCGGATGCCGAGAGCATGCCGTTGAAGATGCCCGTTGTGACGCCGATCAGCGCCACGGACAAGGTGTTGTACACCGACATGGCGATGCCGTCGCAGCGGTATCCCGATCTCCACTCGACATGATCCAGCGTATCGGCGAACAGGGCCATAAACACATAGGCGCTGGGCATACCGCCCATATTCTTGATGAATTGGCCAACGAGGAAGATCGTCATGTCCCTGGGAAACATCCAGCAGATCGCGCTGCCTAGCCCCATCAGGATGAAGCCGACGAGCGTCACATTCCGCTTGCCGAAGCGCTTCGCCAGCGGCCATACGGCGAAGATGCCGATGCCCATCGGGATGCCGCCGATCGCCGAGATCATCATCTGGGTCACTCCGTCATTGTAGGTGCCGAGCACGTAGTTGCTGTAATAGACCAGGCTCAGATTTTTCAAGCTCGTGCCGATGATGGAGATGAGGAAAAAGCCAAACATGAGCAGCATGTAGCGGTCCGTGAAGATGGCTTTCAGCTGATCCTTGTAAGTCACCCGCTGCTCGGGCTGATCGTCCATGGATTCGGCGGATTCTTCGGTGATGCGCTCCCTGGTGTAATAATACTCGAGCAGCGTCAGCGGCAGGGCGATGATCGAGAAGATGCTCATCACGAGGATCCAGCGGCCCTGATCGACGCCGATCATCGGCAAGATCAGCATCGGGAAGATCAGCGCGACGATGATCCCGGTGATCATGATCGAGGAGATCTGGTTAAACACCGAGAGCTGTCCTCGCTGCAGCGTGTCGCGGGTGGAGAGCGGCACCATCAGGTTATGGCTCATGTTGTAGATCGTAAACGCGAAGGAATAGTACAGATTGTAGGACAGGAAGACCCAGATCACCTGAATGGTCGTGCTCGCATTCGGGATGACGAACAGCAGGATGCCGGTGATCGTCAGGAGCGGAGCCGACAGGAGCAACCAGGGCCGAGCCTTGCCATGTCTGCTTCGGGTGCGGTCGATGATATAGCCCATGATGATGTTGGTGATCGCGTCGATGATCTTCGAGATGATCGGGAAGACCACCAGGAATACGCCGCCGCCGAGCGACGTCAGACCCAGCACATCCGTGTAATAGACATTCAGATACGTGGCCAGCACGGCGTTGAGCAGCAGAGCTCCGGCTGGACCGACCAGATAACCCAGCCATTTCTCCCTGCCGGTTGTGTCGGTTGTGTTCACGCGGGTGTTCCAGATCCCGGAATTCAAGATCTCAGACCTCATATGGCGTTCCTCCTCGCGGTTCAGATGGAAGCTGCTGCCCGGCGGGCAGCGGAAGCGGCCTTTCCTTGCCCAGGAATGCCTTCATCGCTCGCCAGATGCGGCCGTTGGCCAGCTCCACGAATCCGACGGCCTGCCGATAGGTGAATTGCCCACCGGAGGACATGCACATCGAACGGATGGAGTTGTTGGGCAGCAAGCGAATGAGGAAATAGGAGTTCTTCAGCTTCATATCCCGCTCGAGGGAATCCGGCATCTTGAGCGCCCGCCTGTAACCTTCGCTGCTCATCCTCATGATGGCTCGGTAAAGCATTCGCCCCATGAACGTCCGCCTGAACTCGCGAAGGGCAGAGTCAAGCGTCAGCGGCTCATGCCTGTGGGCATCCGGCACGTCGCGGCCGATGAGCTCCGCGAAGCTGGCCGGTATGCCTTGGGGCGGCAGGGTGTAATCCCTGAGCACAGCAGGCGAATAGGGAGATGCGACATCCTCGGCATCGGTGATGTTCCATTCCGCCTTGAGTCGGATATCCGCCGCTGAAGCGGCCAGACAGAATTCATAGGTGCCATTCTCCAGCACCCAACGATGGAGCTGCGGATGCCAATAAGCCAGATCCTGCCTCGCGAAAGTCAGCGTGACCGCACTCGTCTCGCCAGGCGCAAGCGGGACCTTCGCAAAGGCTCGAAGCTCCTTGTCCGCCTTGAACACCTGACTGCCGCGATGCCGAACATACAGCTGGACGACTTCGGCTCCTGCGCGTTCACCGACATTCGTGATGTCGGCGCAGATCGTGAACCTGCCGTCGGATTCACTGATCCGGATATTCGAGTAGGAGAAAGAGGTGTAGGACAGACCGTAGCCGAACGGGAAACGGAGAGGTGTCCCGGCCTTGTCGTAATAGCGGTAGCCCACATAGATGCTTTCGTAATAGCGGGATACTGGGCCGCGATTGTAATCGGCGAAGCAGCTCGTATCCTCGAGGTGCAGGGGCCAGCTCTCCGCCAGCTTGCCGGATGGCGTGGATTCGCCAAACAACAGGGAAGCGCAGGCCTCCCCGCCATACATGCCGGGAAGATACATGTTCAGCAGAGCCGCAAGACCGTCAAGGAAGGGCAATTCCACCGGAGCGCCGGCGAACAGGACGAGGACGACCTTCCTGCCCTTTGCGATCAGCCGTTGAATCAACTGTATCTGAGGCTCTCCCAGCCGCATGTGCTCCCGGTCGAAGCCTTCGCTTTCCTCCAGATCGTCGAGTCCGCCGAAGAACAGGATGATCTCCGCCTGCTCGGCGGCCGTAAGAGCTGCCTGTTCCAGTTGCGGGTCCGGTTCCGGCTTGAGATAGCGATACCCCGGCTCATAGCGATACGGAACGCCACGCTTGTCGAATGCCTGTCTGGGGCTGATGACCGAAGGTGGATTGATCAGGGAGGATCCCGCCCCCTGGAAACGCAGCTTCTCAAACATCTCGCCGACCACCAGCAGCTTCTCATCGCCGGACAGCGGCAAAGTGCCATCATTCTTGAGCAGGACCGCGCTCTCCTTCGCAATCTCACAGGCCAGACGGGCATGCTCCTCATGATTGCAATCGCTTTCAATTTGTGCGTCCTTGCATCGGTGAATCAGGTTGAGCACCCTTGCCACCGATTGATCCAGGATCTCCATCGGCAGGGTTCCATTCTTCGCCGCTTCGATGATGGACGATCGGTTATGCCACACGCCTCCCGGCATATCCAGGTCGCAGCCGGCTTTCAGACCTTCGACCCGGTCACAAGTGGCTCCCCAATCCGTCATGACGAGCCCCTGAAATCCCCATTCATGGCGCAGGATATCCGTCAGGAGCTGCCGGTTCTGGGAAGCGAAGATCCCGTTCACGCGGTTGTAGGCGCTCATCACCGCATAGGGCTGCGCTTCCTTGATGACCTGTTCAAATGCGCGGAGATAGATCTCCCGCAATGCCCGTTCATCCACGACGCTGTCGCCGACGAAGCGGTGGTCTTCGTTGGAGTTGGCAGCGTAATGCTTCACGCAGCATCCGACCCCCTTGCTCTGTACGCCGCGCACGAAAGCGGCGCCGAACGTGCCGGAGATCAGGGGATCCTCCGAATAATATTCGAAGTTCCTGCCACACAACGGGCTGCGCTTGATGTTGATGCCCGGGGCGAGCAGCACATCCACGCCGGCTGCCCGGCATTCCTCCGCAATCGCTTGACCCATGCGATAGGCCAGCTGAGGATTCCACGAGGATGCCACCGCAGCGGAAGTGGGAAATGCCGTGGAATGCTCGTTATCGCTGATCCCGAAGCCGCCTGCCGTCTGGCGGACCTTGCGCACACCGTGGGGGCCGTCGGTCAGCATCAGGGCGGGGATCCCGAGCCGCGGTATGGCGTTGGTGTACCAGGAGTTGGTCCCTTCGAGCAGAGCGGCTTTCTCCTCGATGGTCAGCTCGTCGAGATAAGATCGCAGTTGGCTGATACGAATCACCACCAGTCAGACTATGATTGCCCCCAGTATAGATGGATCCGGTGAAAATGTATTGTAAAATAATGAACCATATTGCAAAAACATGCGCATTCCCGGAAAGATGTCGATCTGTGGAAGGTTGGGTTTTCATCGGTTGGTGCTGATCGTCGGATGGTCTGGAACGAATCCACGTTCCGTTGCCATGGAAAGACTGATCTTGGCATGGTCTGCCGTTCCTTTGCCCGCCATGGGCGACACCGAAGAGGATCGCAGCCTTATGGAAGGCGGGAACGGGCGGATTGTCGGTATTGGAGCGGCGTGATGCCCTCGTATTTTTTGAACAGGTTCTGAAAGTAACTCTGTGATGAGAAGCACAGATAGCTGCTGATCTCGCTCAGCGACCGGTCGGAGAAGGCCAGCAGATTCTTGGCTTCCTCAATTTTCTGTCGATTGATGTAGTCGTTCAGTTTCATCCCGGTCTCCCGTCTGAACGTTCGGGTGAGGTATGAAGGGGACAGCCCGATGCGCTCGGCGAGCTCCCTGACCAGGATCGGCGTATGAAGGTGCTTCTTGATATAGCGGATGCATGCCCGCGTCGCCGGAGACAGATGAGGCGGATAGCGCTCGGCAGCGACCCGCTCCGCATAGTCCAGGATCATTCGCTGGCGCAGCAGGGAGAGCGCGTCCAGCCGGGAGAGGCTCTCCGCTTGCTGGATGTAGATGTCGCTGAGGTGAAAGGCGGTGTCGACATCCAGGCCTCCTTCGATGGCAGCCCGGGCCACAAGCGCGGCGGTCACGATCAGGATGTTCTTCTCCTGCCGGAGCGCCTCCTTTGCCACCGGACCGGCATCGGCCCGGACAGGGTGCTGGAACAGCTCGGCGAGCTTCTTCGCCTCTCCTTGCCGCACATAGGCGATGATCTGTTGCTCCAGCGGATAGGTATCGTGCGAGAGTGCTTCTTCCGCCGCCCGATACCTGGTTTCGGTCAATGTGGATTGGAGGCTGGACGGATCAGGGGGGACGGGACTTCCGAGCATCAGCAGCTTCTCCGCCGTCATCCTCCTCCGGTTCAGGGCGAAGTGGAAGAAGCACAACGCATGCAGGAAATTCTCAAACGAAAGCGGCGGGATATTGGAGAGAAATTGGCTGAAGGTCTCCCGATGCTGTAGCGCGATCTTCGCGTTCATCATCACGGCTGTGATGTGCTTGCCCGTTAGCGGGACATTGGAGCATGGACCGATCAGGAATTGACGATCGGAACGCCTCTCCTTCACCTTGCCGTAGAACAGCAAATTCTCGCTCAGATAGTAGTTGATGTCCTGTCCATCCTCCAGCATGCGGGGCAGGACCTCATGGATCGGATCCGCCTCCCGGATGATGAAGGGCAACATGCGGACAAGCTCGCCGCTCTCGTAGTAGCGGATGGGCAGTCCGGTCAGGTTATAGAAGGAATCACAGAGAAAGACCAGGTCCTTGTTGTCCATGCGATCACCTCGATAGAATCTTACAATGGACATCAGATATTTACAATGACTTTGAGCGCTTCGCGTCCATGTTTCCTCCATGTCATGCTCCCGGTTGTCTGCGTTGAAACGTCACGGACTTTAGGGCAACAGCGTCGCTCCTGTCCGTAAGAGGCTCCATCTGCCTTCACATGCTTCGTTCGGTGTCCATGGTCTCCGTTAGACAGAGGGGGCTTCTGCCATCGCTTTAAATGCAACCTTCTACCATGAAGCGCGATTGACGCACCTGGCGAACGCTGATGACCCTGACCAGGACCTTCATGAAGCCGCGATCTCTGTGCTATCTTTACAGTGGCGACATGTACGGTTAAGATGAACCTGTATCAGCCCGTGAGCGGACAGGTCTGACAGGGTGCGACCAGGACCTGGATGCGCGACCGGCGCCATGGTGATCCAAGGATGATAGAACCAATGAGGAGGTTGTCAGGATGAGACATCCGGATGCTTATCTCGATCAACTGTATGATGAACTGGAAACGGCACGCCGGGAGCAGGCCGAATCGTCGTGGGAAGCCCGCAGGGCAAGGCTGCTGGGCGGACTTCAGCAGGCGCTGGGACGCTTCGAGCTGACCCATCGGGGGGCTGAGGGGCTTGATCCGGTGCTGCTGGAGCGGGCGGAGCTCCCGGAGGCGATCCGCGAGCGCGTGGAATTCACCACGCTGGACGGGCTGCGCATGCCCGCTTATGTGATGATCCCGAAGTCGATCCGGCCGGGTGAGAAGAGGCCGGGGGTGCTGCTCTGGCATGGTCACGGATACGGTAGCCGCTCGCTGGTGGGCCTCGACAAGGACGGCAACGAGAAGCCGGATACGGGCAGACTGTCGGACAATCTGGCCTACGCGCTGGCGAAGCGGGGGCTTGTCGTGCTGGCGCCGGAGATCATCGGCTTCGGTGACCGCAGGCTCGCTCGTGATCTGCAGAAGGATCCGAACATTGACAACTCCTGTTACAATCTGTCCGTCTCCCTCATGATGACGGGCAGGACTGTCGCCGGACTGCGGGCGGCAGAGGCGCTGCGCGCTGCCGACTATCTCGTCAGCCGGCCGGAGGTGGATGGCAACCGGCTCGGCAATATGGGGCATTCCGGCGGCGGCATGGTTGCTTCCCTGTCAGCCGCGCTTGATCCGCGCATCCAGGCGTCGGTCGTCGCCATCTATCCGAACACCTATC
>ERZ777003.4779-NODE-4779-length-10958-cov-15.496194_pt1 | contig 10958 bp, 8 predicted proteins | sample MGYA00374956_ERZ777003 | MGnify/ENA primary metagenome ERZ777003 (study PRJEB29302, sample SAMN06268252) | bioreactor metagenome | isolation source: Joint BioEnergy Institute, California, USA | place: USA:Joint BioEnergy Institute, California, USA | collected... | reverse complement strand
CCGTGTGCCGGGCGGCTCACTCCTGCCCGGCGGAACGCACGCTGGCGAGGAAGTCGCGCACCACCTCCATGTAGCGGCCGAACTGGTCGCGGCGGATGCTGTGGCCCGCGCCGGGGATGTGCTCGACGCGCGCGCCCGGCACGAGCGACTGGAAGTCCGCGGCGGCCTCTGGGCTCACGAGCGCCCCGCGCTCCGTGTCGCCGGTGATCAGCAGCGCCGGGCAGGTGATGCGCCGCAGCGTGGCGCGCCAGTCCTGCTCCGTGGGGGCAGCGCGGTTGAGGACGTTGAAGCTGAGCCGGAGCTTGGAGTCGGCCCAGGGCCCCAGCTCATCCTCGGACCAGGTGGGCTCCTGGGCGCGCTGATAGGCGATCAGCTCCTCGCGCGTCTTGCGCTTGAATGCGACGACCCAGGCCCGTGTCCGGGCGCGCCACTCGTCGCTGCCGGCCAGCGGGCGCGCCGTCTCCACCCAGCTGGCGGGCGGGTCCTCGAGCAGGATGGCGCCCGGGAGGTCGGGGTGGGCGCCGGCGAGCGCGAGCGCTGTTGCGGCGCCCATCGAGTGGCCGAGAATCGGCGGGCGGCGCAGGCCCAGGGCGCGCAGCGCGGCCGCCAGGTCCTCGGCCAGCACGTCCGTGCCGTACCCCTCCTCCGGATCGTCGGAGCGGCCGTGGCCGCGGGCGTCGAACATGATCACATCGTACTCGGCCTCGAGCTGGCGCGCCACCGGCGTCCAGCACAGGCCGTCGTCCGAGAAGCCGTGCGCGAGCACCACCGGAGGCTTCGCGCCCCCGGTGCGTGTGTAGTGGAGCCTGATGCCGTTCGCCTGCACGTAGCCGCTCTGCCAGGGTGCCATGGGTCGGTCTCCTTGCTCTACAATGCGCTCTATTGACGCCTGTCTCTCGCTGCTCCGCTGCAGCGGGCCGACGCGACGAGCAGTTCGGGGAGGCGTAGCCTCTCCGCGCCCCGCCGGGAGTATAGCACCATGATCTCCATCCACCAGCAGCAGGACGTCATCCGGCGCCTGCGGGAGTGGGCCGAGCGACGGGACGCCGTGCGCGCCATGCTGATGACCAGCACGCGCGCCGTGCCCGGCGCCCCGGTCGATATCTTCTCCGACTACGACATCGTGCTGGTCGTGCGCGATATCCAGCCCTTCGTCGCCGACCGCAGCTGGCTGCAGGACTTCGGCGAGGTGCTCGTGGTCTACTGGGACCCAGTCTACCCCGCGCCGGACCACGGCATCGACATGGTGAGCAACGTCACGCAGTATGCGGATGGGCTGAAGATCGACTTCACCCTCTGGCCGATCGCGCTGTTCGAGCGCATCGCGGCCGCGCCGGATCTGGACCCCGAGCTTGACGCCGGGTACGTCGTCCTGCTCGACAAGGACCGGCTCACCGACGGCCTGCGCCCGCCGAGCCACCGGGCCTACATCCCGCAGCGCCCGACCGAGGAGGCGTTCCAGACCTGGGTCAACGACTTCTTCACCGACCCGCCCTACGTCGCGAAGTGCCTCTGGCGCGGCGAGCTACTGCCGGCCAAGTGGTGCCTGGACTACGACATGAAGCACGTCTACCTGCGCCAGGTGCTGGAGTGGCGCGCGCAGATCGACCACGCCTGGTCGGCCCCGGTGGGCTCGCTCGGCAAGGGCCTGAAGAAGCTCCTGCCGCCAGAGATCTGGTCCGAGCTCGAGCGCACCTACGTCGGCGCCGGCATCGAGGAGAACTGGGAGGCCCTGTTCCGGACCATCGCCCTGTTCCGCCGCGTGGCGTCCGATGTCGCCCGGCACCTGGGCTACACCTACCCGCACGAGCTGGACCGGCGGGTCACCGCCTACACCGAGCAGATCCGGTCGACGCCGCGCGCGGGGGAGCGTCAGCCGGAAGGCCACGCGTAGCCGGGCGGCGTGCGCCGGCTGGCTCTCTATCCCCCGAGGGAGGCGCCGTATGTCGATGGAGCAGATCAGCCCGGAGCGCGCCGATGCCGCCGCCCGCATGCAGGAGAACCTGATCGCGTACTTCCGCCTGTTCGCCGGCCTGCGCGGCGTCACCGCCGCCGACGCGGACGTGTTCTGGTTCGCCAACGCTGCGCCGGAGCCGGGCAACCACGTGCTGCGCACGCACATTCCCGACGACCTCGCCGGGCAGCGCATCGACGAGATCCTTGACGAGATCGGCCGGCACACCGACCACATGGACTGGCTCATCTTTCCCAGCTGCCGGCCGGCGGACCTCGGGCGGCGCCTGGAGGCGCGCGGGATGCCCGGCGGCCCGGCCGGGAACTGGATGCTGGCCGAGCTGCCGCTGCGGCCTCCCGAGCTCCCTGTGCCGCCGGGCTTCCGCTTCGAGCAGGTGCGCGACGCCGAGACGCTCGCCGAGTGGGCGCGCGTGTCGGCCGCGGGCTTCGGCGGCGACACGCAGATCTTCTACGACGCCTACGCCCGCCACGGCTTCGGCCCCGATGCCAGCGCGCTCCACTATATCGGCTACCTCGATGACGAGCCGGCGACCTCCTCCACGCTGCTGCTGGCTGGCGGGATCGCCGGCGTCTACGACATCTCCACGCCGCCTCACCTGCGCCGCCGCGGGCTCGGGAGCGCCATCACCTTCGCCACGGCGGAGGAGGCGCGCGCCCGCGGCCAGCGGCGCGTCTGGGCGTGGGCCTCCCAGCTGGGCAGGCCAATCTACGAGCGGCTCGGCTTCACCGCCGCCGACTTCGGCCTGCGCGAGTACCGCTGGCGCAGGCGCTAGGAGCCGGCGCCGATGAACGCCAGCACCCGCCGCCAGGCGTCCGCCGAGGCCTCGGCGAACTCCTCCTGGCGCCGGTCGAAGAAGCTGTGCGGCGCGCCGGGGTAGATCACGATCTCGTGCCTCACGCCGGTGGCGTCGAGCGCCCGGTCGAACGCCTCCACCTGCTCGACGGGGATGCCCTGGTCGGCCCCGCCGAACAGCCCGAGCGCCGGCCGGCGTATCTCGCCCGCCCGGTCCAGCAGCGTCCCGCGGCCGTCGAACGAGCGCGACATGCCGGCGTAGAACCCAACCACGCCCGCCAGCGGCAGGTCCTCGGCGCCAGCCAGGAACGAGAGCGACCCGCCGAGGCAGAACCCGACGGTGTAGGCCGGCTGGTCGCCCGCGTGGGCGCGCAGGTCGTCGAGCGTGGCCGCCGCGTCGGCGTACACCCCGCTGAGCGTGAGCTGCTGCACGTGCGGCTGCCACTCGAAGCCCTCGTCGCGCGAGCCGATCCCGGCGGTGCGCCCGAAGTAATCCATGGCGGCGGCGGCGACCCCGACCTCGGCGAAGCGCCGGGCCAGCTCCTTGTAGAACGTGTGCAGCCCGCGGATGTCCGGGAGGATGAGCACCTGTGCGGCCGGCGGGGAGGCCGGCAGCGCGCGGTAGGCCATGAAGCGGTTGCCGTCGGCTGCGGTCAGCACGATCTCCTCGCCGCTTGCGCTGCCCGTGCCGCCGGGCGGCGCCGGCGGGCGAGCCTGGTCGTCATAACACATCGGCTTCTCCTTTCCGGAATGGGAGGGGTTCTTCCCCTGCCGCGCGTGGGCGAGCGCCGGCAGGCGCTCGCCGTTGAAGGAGAATATAGCACGACCTGCCGGGCGCGTGGCGCCGGGCGCCTAGTAGCTGAGCCCGAAGCCGAACGGGAACAGCGGGTTCTCCGAGTCGTGGGGCACGTCCGGCTTCTGGCGGCGCACCGCCTCCATCGAGGAGGGCAGCTCGAACGGCAGGCGGCCGGTGGGGGCGAAGCGCCCGAAGATCACATCGAGCACCGCCTCGTCGCTCGCGCCGAAGTCGGCCAGCAGCCCGGCGCAGCGCTCGGCGATCTCCGGGATCACCGCCGGCCGGTCGAGCGTGATCGCCACGATCGTCGGCCGCCGCTCGAGCACCGCCAGGATGCGCGCCAGCTCCTCGCCCTTGAAGTCCAGGTCGCCGGCGTGGAACATCCGCTCCAGGAAGTTGCCGTCGCGCGGCTCGTAGGGCGCCGCCAGCCGCATGATCGCCAGGTCGGCGTCCTCCAGGCTCCCGACGACCTCGGCGTACGCGCCGGCCACCTGCGGGTTGATGTTCTCGACGTAGACCTTCGGCCGCCCGCGCACCGGGAGGACCGCCCCATCCGCCGCCGCGCCGTTCTTCAGCAGCACGATCGCCCGCCGCTGCGCCAGCGCGCCGGCCGCCTGGAAGCGCTCCTGGCCCACGATCCGCTCGGCCGCGTCCGGGTCGATGTACGGGTTGTCGAACAGGCCGAGGCGGAACTTATCGCGCAGGATGCGGCGCACCGACTCGTCGATGCGCGCCTCGGACAGCTGGCCGCTGCGCACCAGCGCGACGATCACCTCCGGGCACGCCTCGCCGCCGAACTGGTCCACGCCGGCCTCGATCGCCTTCTTCGCCCGCTCCTCGCGGCTCAGGTGCTCGACGCCCCACGCGCGCGCGACCCACGTCGGGCTGCCGGGGATCACCAGGTCGGTCAGCAGGCCCCAGTCGGTGCAGACGACCCCGTCGAAGCCGTACTTCTCGCGCAGCAGGCCGGTGATCACTTGCTTGTTGAAGCCGAAGCCGACCTCCTCGAGCCCGACGCCGATCGGCATGCCGTAGTAGGGCATGATCTGCGCGGTGCCGGCCGCGAAGGCGGCCTCGAACGGGATCAGGTGGTAGTCGAAGTTGCCGCCGGGGTAGACCTGCTCGCGGCCGTAGGGGAAGTGCGGGTCCTCGCCGTCCTTCTGCGGGCCGCCGCCGGGGAAGTGCTTGGTCATACAGGCGACGCTCTGCGGGCCGAGGCTCGGGCCCTGGAAGCCGCGGATGTAGGCGGCGGTCAGCCGCGCGGCCAGCTCGGCGTCCTCGCCGAAGGTGCCGCTGATGCGCGCCCAGCGCGGCTCGGTGGCAAGGTCGGCCATGGGATGCAGCGCGACGCGGATGCCGAGCGCCAGGTACTCCTGGCGCGCGATGTCGGCGAACTCCTCCACCACTCGCTCGTCGCCGATGGCGCCGAAGCCGATCGGCTCGGGCCACTGCGAGCAGTGGCTGGCGGTGAAGTTCACCGCCGGGTTATTGCTGAAGGCGTGGCGCGGGTCGGAGGAGATCGTCACCGGGATGCCCAGGCGCGTCCCTTCGGCCAGCGCCTGCAGGCGGTTGTGCCACTCGGCCGCTATGCGCGGCGCCGGCAGCGCGTGAACGTTGAAGTGGTTGATGTGCTTGGCGGTGACCAGATCGACCAGCGACTGCCGCGCGAACGGGCCCGGCGGCGGGTCGAGGCTGCCGTCCGGGTTGACGGCGGCGATGGTGTGGAACAGCAGCCCGGCCTTCTCCTCGAGCGTCATCTGCCCCAGCAGGTCCTCGACGCGCTCCTCGATCGGCCGGCGCGGGTCCTCGTACGGGTCGAGCCGCCCGTTCTTGTTGAGGTCGCGGAAGCCCAGCCCTCCCGTATCTGCTGCGCTCGTCATGGCGCCCCTCCTCCTACTCGTAGCGGTACAGCGTGCAGCGCGCGATCCCGGTGCCGGCGCCGAGCATCGGGATCAGCCCGGCGCTCGGCCCCGCGGCCGGGAAGCGCCAGAACTGCCCCGAGAGGGTCTCGTCGCCGTTGAGACGCCGGCCCGGCACCCAGCGGCCGTCCGCCACCACGCCCTCGTCCACCGCGAGGATGCCCGCCCGCGCGGGGCCGGGGGTGATGGGCCTGAAGGCGACCTGGAAGCCGAAGCCGGCGCCGATGAACGTATCCGGCCCTTCGGCGATGATCAGCCCGTAGCCGTGCTCGATCTGGAAGCCGAAGCCGTGCGCGAGCGAGATGTCCAGCTCGTACCCGCCCAGCTCGGCCACCAGCCGCGGCCGCGCGGCGTCGAGCCGGAAGCCGACCATCGCGCCTCCGCCCTGGTGCGCCAGCACCAGCGGCGCGATCTGGCGCAGGACGCCGTAGCACTCGCGCAGCGCGGCGTCCTCGGGCGGCTCGAGCGAGTCCACGCCGAACGGCGAGACGCCGATCGCGCCGTACTGCCCGACCGCCAGGAAGATGTTGCGCACGCCCTCGGCGTCGCGGCGCATCTCGGGGATGAAGAGCGGGTTGCCGCGCCGCGTGTACTTCCTGCACCAGTCCTCGTAGTCGCCGAAGTAGATGTCGGGGGCCAGCAGGTCGATGCTCGGCGCGCCGGCCCGCCAGACGTCCATCACGTGCGGCAGCGGCCCGCCGCTCGGGTAGTGGCCGGGCAGCGGCCCGCCCGCCGGGACGTTCGGCAGCGGGGCGACGGCGTTGAGCCAGGTGTTGACGAACAGCGGCAGCGGGTACTCGGCCTTGCCCGCGGCCGCAACCCGCTCGACGTAGCGCGCGTAGTGCCAGGCCATGAACAGCTCGTCGGTCGCCGGGCCGGCGCCGAACACCTCCTCCCAGCTCCCGGCGCTGCGGCGGCCGGCGGCCTCCCAGCGCTCGCGCAGCTCGGGGGCCAGGTCGGGCGCGCTGCGCTCCAGGTGCGCGAGCAGCTCCGGCGGCACCGGCGCGGCGAAGGCGTCGTTCGCGGCCGGCGAGCGGTCGCGCGAGTCGCCGAGCAGGCCGACCTCGTTCTCCACCTGGACCATGATCACCGTGTGCTCGTCGCCGTCGAGCTCCCGCAGGTGGCGCATCAGCGCCGCGAACGCCCGCGCGTCGGCCTGCTGGCTGGCCTCGGACAGCGTAGACAGCACCTCGACCGTCTGGCCGTCCCGGATCGCGGCGCGCGGGAAGCGGCGGACGTCGCGCTTGACCCACGCCGGGACGTAGCTGGACGTGCCGTTCTTCCAGCTTCCGAACCAGAGCAGGATGAGCCGCAGGCCGTGGCGGCGCGCCTCGTGGACCAGCCCGTCCACCAGCGCGAAGTCGAACCGGCCCTCCTCGGGCTCGACCAGCTCCCACGAGACGGTGGCCAGCACGGTGTTCAGCCCGAGCGCGGCCAGCCGGCCCCAGATCGGCCGCATATAGGCGAGGCTCGAGGCGGACGAGTTGTGCAGCTCGCCGCCGAGCACCAGGAACGGCGCGCCGTCGACGATGAGCTGGGTGGCGGCGCCCTGCGCGCGGAGGTGCGGCACGGTGCGCGGGTGGGTGGCTGGCGACATGGCGCGATCACCTGAGCTTATGAGTTGCTGGTGGCCGAGGTGGGCGTGGCTGGCACGGGCGCGGCCACGCGCTCGAACTGGCTGGCGTAGAGCCGCGCGTACATGCCCTGCGCCGCCTGCAACTCCGCGTGCGTCCCGCGCTCGACGACCTCCCCGTGGTTGATCACCAGGATCTGGTCGGCCTCACGGATCGTGCTGAGGCGGTGCGCGATCACAAAGCTGGTGCGGCCGGCCATCAGGCGCAGCATCGCCTCCTGGATGTGCTGCTCAGTGCGCGTGTCCACGCTGCTGGTCGCCTCGTCCAGGATCAGGATCTTCGGGTCCGCCAGCAGGGCCCGCGCGATCGCCAGCAGCTGGCGCTGGCCCTGGCTCAGGTTGCTGGCCCGCTCCGAGAGCAGCGTCTGGTAGCCCTGCGGCAGGCGGTGGATGAACTGGTCGGCGTTGGCGAGCTTGGCCGCCGCGATCACCTCCTCGTCCGTCGCATCGAGGCGCCCGTAGCGGATGTTGTCCATCACCGTGCCGCTGAACAGGTAGGTGTCCTGCAGCACAATGCCGAGCTGGCGCCGCAGGTCGTCCCTGGCGATCTGCCGGATGTCCTGCCCGTCGATCGTGATCCGGCCGCTGTCGACGTCGTAGAAGCGCGTCAGCAGGTTGACGATCGTCGTCTTGCCGGCGCCGGTGGGCCCGACCAGCGCCACCGTCTCGCCGGGCGCGGCGCGCAGGCTCACGTGCTTGAGCACCGGCACGCCCGGCACATAGCTGAAGCAGACGTCGTCGAAGACCACCTCGCCGCGCACCTTGCCGAGCGGCCGGGCCTCGGGCGCGTCGGTCTCCGGGGGCTCGTCGATCACCGCGAACACCCGCTCGGCGCCGGCCACCGCCGACTGGATCGCGCCGTAGAGGTTAGCGAGCTCGTTGAGCGGCCGGTTGAACTGGCGCGCGTAGGTGATGAAGCTGGCGATCGTGCCGACCGTGGCCAGGTCCTGGACGGCCATCCAGCCGCCGACGCCGGCGACCACCGCCAGGCTCAGGTTGCCCACGGCGTTCATCAGCGGGCCGATGAAGCCGGCCAGCACCTGCGCGCGCGTGGCGCTCTCGCGCAGCTCGCGGTTGGCCTCCCCGAACTGGGCGATCACCACCGGCTCGCGGTGGTAGGCCTTGACCACCCGCTGGCCGGTGATCGTCTCCTCGATGATGCCGTTGAGCCTGCCGAGCGCGGCCTGCTGGGCCCGGAAGCCGCTGCGCATGCGCGGCGTCAGCCAGCGGTTGAGCGAGAGGGTCATGCCGCTGATCGCCACGATGCTGACCACCGCCAGCGGCGTGTTGAGCGCCAGCATCACCGCCGCCACGCCCACCATGGTGAGCACGCCGGAGATGATCTGCACCACGCCGTCGGCCAGCACCTGGTTGACGTTCTCCACGTCGTTGGTCAGGCGGCTCATCAGGTCGCCGTGGGCGCGCTGGTCGAAGAAGCGCAGCGGCAGGGCCTGCAGCCGGCCGAACAGGTCGTTGCGGATGTCGCGCACGGTGCGCTGGGCCGCGCCGGCCATCACGTAGGTCTGCAGCCAGGTCAGCGCCGAGAGGAACACGTAGGTCACGGCCATCAGCGCGCAGATGCGCGCCAGGCCATCGAGGTCGGCGGCGATCAGGTAGCGGTCGATCGCCAGGCCCAGCAGATACGGGCCGAGGATGCTGAGGCCGCTGGTCGCAACCACGAGCACGACGGCGGCGATCAGGGCGCCGCGCTGGTGGCGCAGGTAGCCCCACAGGCGGCGCAGCGTGGCGCGCATGTCGCGCGCCTTCTCAACTGTGCCGCCGGGCATGCCGCGTGGGCCGGGGCCGAAGCGCCCGCCCATCACGGGCGGCGGGTCGGCCGTGGGGGTGTGTCCCCCTCGCCGCTCAGTCATGGACGATTGCTCCGTTATCCATCTGGGACTCGTAGATCTCGCGGTAGATCGGGCTGCGCTCCAGGAGCTCGGCGTGCGTGCCCTGGGCCACCACGCGCCCGTCGTCCAGCACCAGGATCGTGTCGGCGCCGATCACGCTGCTGATGCGCTGCGCCACGACGATGCGCGTCGGGCGGTGCTCCAGGCTGGCCAGCGCCGCCTGGATGCGCGCCTCGGTCGTCACGTCCACCGCGCTGGTGCTGTCGTCCAGCACCAGCACCGCCGGGCGGATCAGCAGCGCGCGGGCGATCGCGATGCGCTGCTTCTGCCCGCCGGACAGGTTCACGCCGCGCTGGCCGACCAGCGAGTCGTAGCCGTCCGGCAGGCGGGTGATGAAGTCGTGCGCCTGGGCCAGCTTCGCGGCGGCGATGACTTCCTCATCGCTCGCGTCCGGCCGGCCGTAGCGGATGTTGTCGCGGATGGTGCCGCTGAACAGCACCGACTCCTGGAGCGCCACGCCGACGGCGGCGCGCAGGGAGGCCTCGTCCAGATCGCGCACGTCCACGCCGTCGATCGTGACCCGCCCGGCGGTCACGTCGTAGAAGCGCGGGATGAGGCTCACCAGGCTGGACTTGCCGGAGCCGGTGGCGCCCAGGATCGCCAGCGTCTGCCCGGGCTCGGCGACGAACGAGATGTCCTTCAGCACCAGGTCGCCGGCGGGCGGGTGGGCGCCGTTGCTGCGCCCGTTGAGCGGCGGCGCGCCCGAGGCGCTGTGGTAGCCGAAGCTGACCCCCTCGAAGGCCACGCGCCCGGCGGGGCGGTCGAGCCTGACGGGGGACGGGCTGGGCCGCACGTCCGGCTCGCTCTCCAGCACCTCCTGGATGCGAGCCGAGGAGGCCTCGGCGCGGGCGAAGCGCATCACCAGCATGCTGATCATCATCAGCGACATCAGCGTCTGGGTCAGGTAGTTAATGAAGGCCACCAGCTGGCCCACCTGGAGGTTGCCAACGCGCACCTGCATGCCGCCGAACCACAGCACCGCGACCACGCCGGCGTTCATCGCCAGCATCATGAACGGCATCGTCACCGCGCCGACGCGCAGCGCCGAGATGTTCTTCTCCATCAGCCGGTCGTTGGCGGTGGAGAAGCGCGCGCGCTCGTACGCCGCCCGCGCGAAGGCCTTGACCACCCGCACGCCGGCCAGGTTCTCCTGCATCACCGTGTTGAGCGCGTCCAGGCGGCGCTGCACCTCGCCGAACATCGGGAAGGTGACGTTGATGATCCACATCAGCACGGCCATGATCAGCGGCATGAGCACCAGGAAGATCAGCGCCAGCTGCGGGCTGGTGATCACCGCCATGATCAGGCTGCCCACCAGCATGAGCGGCACGCGCACCATGATGCGCAGCAGCATCATCACCAGCTCCTGGACCTGCGTCACATCGTTGGTCAGCCGGGTGATCAGCGCGCCGGTCTCCAGGCGGTCCAGGTTGCCGAACGAGAGCGACTGCACCTTGCGGAACAGCGCGTCGCGCAGGTCGGCGCCGAAGCTCTGTCCGGCGCGGATGGCGTACACGCCGCAGCCCAGGCCGCCCAGCAGCCCGATGGCCGCGACGCCCACCTGCAGCAGGCCGGTGGAGATCACCACGTCCATGTTGCGCTGCGCGACGCCCTGGTCGATGATGCGCTGGATGAGCCGCGGCTGCAGCAGATCCATCGCCACCTCCAGCGCCATGAGCAGGGGTGCGAGCACCGCCCAGCGCCAGTAGGGACGTAGGAACCGCCCGAGTTTTCGTGTTGCCCGCATGCGCGTGCTTGCTCCGCTGGTGTATAATGAGAAACGGACAGCAGTCCGCATAAGTTTAACGGACAACTGTCCGTCTGTCAATCTTGGAAGTGATGCGGCCGAGCCGCCTGTCCTCCCTGCGGGAGGGGGTTATCTTGTTTCTTGCTGCTCTGCGGCTGCTTCGCAGCCGCAGAGCAGCAAGAAAAA
>ERZ777003.4776-NODE-4776-length-10962-cov-5.149537_pt1 | contig 10962 bp, 10 predicted proteins | sample MGYA00374956_ERZ777003 | MGnify/ENA primary metagenome ERZ777003 (study PRJEB29302, sample SAMN06268252) | bioreactor metagenome | isolation source: Joint BioEnergy Institute, California, USA | place: USA:Joint BioEnergy Institute, California, USA | collected... | reverse complement strand
ACCCTATTCCCACCACGGATCAGGAGGCGCCGACCCAGGTTCGTGGCGTAGAGCCTCTTTGATCGACTCGCGGTGCCCGATGAGGTGAGTGGAATGCCCGATGGCCAGGCTTCCTTGTCTGACGCCGATCTGGGCGCGCTGTTCGGCACTCAGGCGTCGGCCAGCGAGCGGGCAAGAGCCCTGACGGATTTCGCGGCGGTGGTGCGGGCCCGTGTGTAGAGCGTGGTGGCCGCGGCGAGCGCGGGGTTGGACACCGAGGCCGAACGGGGTGGTGAGCTGCTGTCCGAGGTCGTCGACCGGCTGCCGATTCGGCGGCTTGAGGCGCTGCGCGAGAGGTTCGGTGATGATCCCACCGAGCGGGCCCGGGGAGTGATCACCGAAGCGGCCGACCTCGCCGGTTGGCTGTGGCGGGTCATCAAGACCATTCCCGTGGCCGACGAGACCCTGCATCCGGCCAAGGTGGTGCTGCACTCCGCCATCGAGATCCGCACGGTGGGGGAGCTGTTCGAGGCGCACCGCGAGCCGGACGCCCCCGCCCACGCCGCTGTCGACGATCCTCGCCGCCTGGGCCAGCCAGGGGGAGGTTCCCGCCGAGTGGACCGTGGTGTCGGTGGCGACCACGCTCGTCGCCCAGGTCCGGCGCGCCCTGACGACGCTGCGGAGCAACCAGGGCCTCATCAAGACCTGGCGGACGAACGGCGAGGAAGGCGCGGCGATCGTCCGGCAGCTCGGGGAGCGGTTGGAGAGCGCGCTTCGCCCCGTGGTCGCGTGAGCCCGATGTCCCCCAAGCGGTCCCGGCTCCGGACCCCGGTTGGGGCGACCTGCCCGGGCCGCGGCGTGGCCCGCGCGAGGGCGGCTCACATAGCCTGGGCGGGTGGACGCGTACGGTGGTCGGTCCGACGACCATACGGTGGAGCTGGACCTGGACGTCGCCGTGGTCGGCGGCGGCATCGCGGGAGTGGGGGTCGCTGGTGAGCTGGCGCGGCGGCCCGGGTTGCGGGTCGCGGTGCTGGAGCGGGAGAAGCAGCTCGGGTACCACGCCAGCGGCCGGTCGGCGGCCGCGTTCCTGGAGTCGTACGGCAGTCCGGAGATCCGGGTCCTGACGCAGGCCTCGCGGGCCACCCTGGACGCGACCGGGCTGCTGCGCCCGCGACCCCTGGTGTGGCTCGCGTCGGCGGGTGACGCCTCCAAGCTCGCCGCCCTGGTCGAGGCCGAGCCGACCCTGCGGATCGCGACCGAGGACGAGGTCCGGGGCCTGTGCCCGGCGATCCGGCCGGGGTGGTCGGAGCTGTCCGCCATCGAGGAGGGTGCGCAGGATCTCGACGTCGCCGGCCTGCTGGAGCACTACCGGCGCCGCGCGGTGGTGGGTGGCGTGACCATCCACACCGGAGTGTCCCTTGTGGACGGATTGCGGGTCGGTGACCGGTGGTTCCTGCGGACCAGCCTCGGCCTCGTCCGCGCCCGCGTCGTCGTCAACGCGGCCGGCGCCTGGGCCGACGACGTGGCTGGTCGATGGGGGCAGCGGCCACTGGGGCTGGTGCCGTACCGGCGGACCATCGCGATCGCCAACGCGCCGTCCGTCGACCGCTCGTGGCCGCTGGTGGCCGACATCGGCGACCGCTTCTACTTTCGTCCTGAGGGCGACGGGCTGCTGATCTCGCCGGCCGACGAGACGCCCAGCGACCCGGTCGACGCCCGCCCGGCGACGGAGGACGTGGCGCTGGCCTTGGCGCGGGTCAATGAGGCGACGACGCTGAACCTGCGCCACGTGCGGACCACGTGGGCCGGACTGCGGACCTTCGCGCCCGACCGCAACCCGGTGGTGGGCTGGAGCGAGCCCGGTTTCTGCTGGTTGGCCGGGCAGGGCGGCTACGGCATGCAGACCGCGCCCGCGCTGGCCGCCCTGGCTGCCTCGGTGGTGCTCGACGAACCCCCGCCGCTGGCGCTGCCCGCCGCGACGGTGGCGTCCCTGGTGGCCGCGCTCTCGCCGGGACGTTTCCTCACGCTCGGGTAACCCCCGATTCGCACGTCCAGAATGGGATCGCTGGAGCCACGGGTGTTTCGCCGCTCGCGGCGGGTTCGCGTCCGAACCCCATAGTGGTGGTGAGGCGGCCGAACCCACAGTGGTGGTGAGTTGGTCGGCGACAACGATAGGACTACCATGTGGTCATGGCGAGTCCGGTAGTTCACCGCCTTCGGTTACCTCGATGGCCCCGCGCAGGTAACGTTTTCTGAAAAGCTTTGCCCCCGGTTGGCCGGTCGCTGATTTCCTGCGCCCACTGCCGGGGACTCCGTTCCCGCGGGCTCGGGCAGCTGACTGACCGAAACGACAGGACGACGGCGTCTCGATCATGACAAGACTGGAAATGTTCCAGACACGGCCTCACGAGCCTCAATGAGAATTGGGTAATCGTGGACCACCGGTACTCCCCTGCCGGGCGTTGCCCGAGCCGACGAGATAATTGCCTGAGCCGGTCAGAGATGAGAATATGGCGCCCAGCCGACGATTGTCGGGTCCGAAACCATCGGTTGGAGGGACATGGAGTCTGTTGCCGTCCTGTGCCCGATCGGGGTCGTGTCCAGCGTCATCGTTTTCCTGATCCACGACCTTGCACGCGGCAGCCGTTTTTCCCGGCGCACCGGTTTTGATCTCATCGTGGCTTCTATGCCGGTGACGGCGTCGGCTTTGCCATCGGGCCGACCACGCGGGCGGTCCAGGTTCGGCGTGGTTCCCGCCCGTTCCCGGTGACCTGTGACCAGTGCCGGCCGAGGCCGGAGCCCTGAGCGGGTCGCGGGTCGGATTCTCATCGCTGATCCGGCTTCGCTGCCCGGAACGATCGAACCAGCCCGACCTCGGTCACCGGGCGACGGATCTCGGCCATGTTGTTCGAATAATTTAAATTATCTTGTTGATGTTAATGGGGCGCTGATCCCGGCGGTCAAGGGCGACGGCTACGCCGGGACCGCCTCGGCACCGACCCGTCGGTGGCGATCCGGTCGACGGTAGAGGGCGGCGTTTGCCCGTGAATCGGATACTCGAAACCAGGCCCGGACGGCGGCGCGGGGCGCGACGTGCGGGGCCACCGGGGCGACGCTGGGCGGGCGACGAACTCCGCTGTGGGGAGGCAGGCACGTGGATGCGGTGACCAGCCCCATCCGCCACGCCGTCTGGACACGCATTCCGATGTATCGTCGGATCTACCAGCCGGCCCCACGGCGCAGCCTGCCCGTCTGGTTGCGTCGCCTGCTGTGGGCGCTGCTGCTCCTGCTGTTGCTGCTCATCGCGCTGGTCGCCTGCGACGAGAACGAGAAGCCCACCGGTCTGGACGATTCGACCCTCGCCGGTCCCCGCCGGACGACCGGACCGGTCTGCGTCGAAGAGGCGGTCGACGTCTCGGGGTCGATGGTGGCCTACACCGCCCAGCGCGAGTACGCCGAGCGGGAGCTGTTCGCGTTCGCGCGGCGCGAGCTGTGGCCGGACGACATGTTCTCCGCGGCATTCTTCTCGTCGACCGCGGCCGTGGCGCTCGCCCCGTCTCCGGTGACACAACTGGCCTCCGCTCCCGTCGTACCGGCCGACCTCGTTGGCGGCGGCACCCTCCTCACGCCGGCCGTCGAGGGTCTGGTGGCCGCCCGACCGGCGGACGCGCCGTGCGCGGCCCGAGCGCTCGTCGTGATCACCGATGGGCTGCTCGGCGACGACCCGGCGGTGTTGAGCGCGGCCCTGGATTCCGGGCACTACACCCGCGTCTACGCGGTGATTCCGGCGGACAGTGGCTGGGGGCGGCCGGCTCCGCTCACCGGGCCAGGGCTGGAGCGGATCGTCGTTCACCGATTCCACGATGGTGGGTGGAGCGGTCGAATGGCGTCGGTGCTCGCCGATGCGAAACCCCTCGATGTCGTGTTCGGCCACATCTTCGCCGACCTGACCGGGCAGCAGCTCGTCAAGGCCGAACCGACGTCCACCACGGGCTGATCAACCGGGTGACCGAATCAAAGGAAGTGCTCGATGCAGATTGACGACGGCGTGATCCAGCGGCGCATCCGCGCCTGGACCGCGCGGCCGGCTGAGGCCATCCGGTACGGGATCTTCGCGCGGATCAGCGACTGGCTGTGCGCCGGGCGCGACGCCAAGGCGGGGCTCTCCGTACTGCTCGTGCCCGTCCAGACCGCCGCCGGGGCGGCGACCCCGATCTCGGCGCCGGCAGACGGCGGGCCGTCGACCGACCGGGCCACCGCGCGGTGGGGAACGCCGCGGACGCTGTACCTGAACCAGCTCGGCCGTGGGCTGGCCGATCGGGAGTGGACGATGTTCCAGGCCGAGGTGGCGGACCTGCAGGTCGCCCTGACCACGGCTCAGGCCGAGCTGGCCAGCGCCACGGAGGAGATAGCCCGGCTGCGCGCCGAACTCGACGAGATGCCGCGTCCCACCGACCCCGAGCTCACGGTGCGGCTCGGCGGCGAGACCGACACCGACATCGAGGTGGTGCGGGAGCGGCGGATGGCCGCGTACAACGCGCGTCGAGCCGCCGTCGAGGCCGAGATCAACCGGCTGCAGTCGGTGGTGGCCGCGAAGCGGGTCGAGGTGGCCCGTCTCGCCAAACCGGTGAAGATCCGGTTTCAGGTGGCCCAGAACCGGGCCGACATGATCGAGGCGTACGTCCGTCGCCGCTGCGCCGCGTACCTGACCCGTCTCGTGCGAAAGCACCCCGACGGTCAGCGCATCGCCGACATGGTCAGGCCCGACTGGCCTGGCCGACCAGCCTGGTCGGTGGGCGACCTGTCCCTGGACCTGCCGGACGGATCGATCCCGCTGGCCGGGCGGGCGCCGAACGGCCGGCCCCCGTCGTCTTCGGCGGACAGCGGATCGTCGCCGGCTGGCTCGGATCGGTCCGGGCCGGGGGACGACGCCGAGAGGGTCGCGGACCATAGGTCCACTGTGGATGGAGAAGCCTGATGGCATGGTTCGGCATTCCGGCGTGGTGGCGTTCCCGGCGCCGGCGCGCCAAGGATCCCTACTCCCGGGCCCGCCGGGGCGAACTGGACATCGTCAAGGCACCCCCCTACCAACTGCCGCTGGAGGAGCAGCAGCGGCGGCGGGCCGAGGTCGAGGCCCTGATCGCCGGGCTCAACGGTGGCTTGGACGCGAACTGGGCGTCCCGAGAGGTGCTGTACAACCTCATCAATGCCTGGATGCTCCAGTGGATCGCCATGGTGAACGCCCAGCGGGACGAGCGGCAGGCCGTCCTGGACATCCTGGTCGGTCTGGCCGCCGAGGAGCTCGCCCGGCGGGAGGCCCGTTACGAGGCCGACCTTTCCCGCGCGGAGCAGGCACGGATGGCCCTCGAGGACGCCTTCGAGAGGCTGACCGGGCGTAAGGCGTCCGACTTCGTGGCGCCCGAGCTGCGGCGGGTCGGCGAGCGCCGCGGGCGAGCGCGCCGGGACGCGGGCGAGACCGCGACCACCGGGCCGGGCGCCCCGCCGGAGGCGGCTCGTCCGACGCCGACCGCGCCGGGCGATCGGCTGGTGGGTGGCTCGCCGCGCATCTCACTCCCAGCGACCGATCCATCGCCCAACGCCGGTCCATCGCCCAACGGTCGGGCCATGGACGGCCCCGAACCCGTGCCCCGGCAGACCCAGCCGCCCGCCGAGGAACTCGGCCTATCCCCGACATCGACCGACCTGGAGGCAGACCAATGACGGCCGAGACCGTACTGGAGCGGCCGCCCAAGCGGGCGGTCCGTGAGACCTACCAGGACATCGGCGGGGTCTCCGGCCTGGCCTGGGGCGAGCGCGTCTACATCGTGGCGCTGCTGGTCGCGGCCGGCGCCGACTTCGCCGCCTTCCAGCAGGTCGTCCAGCTGCTGATGCCGTTCACCGATGAGTGGCTCATCTACCTGCTGGTCACCGGCCTGACCGTTGTGTCGCTCACGCTGATGCACTTCGCCGGCCGGGTGATGCGCGACCTCCTCGCCGGCCACGGTTCCCACGGGTGGATCAAGCTCGTGGCGCTGATCGTGCCGTGGCTGTTCCTCGGCGCTCTCGCCTTCGCCGTGCGCCTCATGGTCGTGGACCAGACGAGGGCCGGGCGGCCCGAGGCAGCCCTGGAGCAGACGCTGTCGGCCTGGATGTTCCTTGCTCTGTACGTGGGCTCGGGCGTGGTGGCCGCGTTCGGGGCGTTCCTCACCCACAACCCGTTGCGCACGGACTATCGCCGGGCCCTGCGGGCCTATTCGCGGGCGCTCAAGCGGCTGACGCGCAGCCAGGCGGCGTACGAGCGGGCGCTGCACGTGCTGGAGATGCATGAGCGCAGCCGTGACCGCGACGCGGCGGACTACCGGGCGGCGCTGGACCAGTGCCTGGCGGTGGCGGAGGAGCTCAAGCGGTACGCCTCCGTCCTGGTGGCGGTGCAGCTCAAGCGGCCGCCGGTCACCGACGGCATGACCCAGCGAGACTGGCTACCCCTGGTCACGCCGCCACCCCCCGCCGAGACCGCCACGCCCCACGCCGGCTCGCCCCGTGGTGACTGGCCCCCCACCGACTCGGCCCCCACCGACTCGTCCCGCACCGATTCGCCCCGTACCGACTCGCCGAACGGAGCACGCCGATGACGAGATCCTTGGTACGCCGGTCGCTCGCCGGTACGGCCGCGACCGTCTGCGCGCTGACCGCGGCCCTCGCCGCCTGCGCCAAGCCGCAGGCGGCTCCCCCGTGCGACACCGAGCCCGCGCCCACGCCCGGTCTGGTGATCGCGGTCGGTGCGCGGGCCAACAGCGCGGCGCCGACGCCCTTGCCGGAGCCAGTCCAGAGCGCGATTGAGGACGTGATCACCGCGGCCGGCGACAACGGCCGGGGCTCCGCCACGATCGTCCGGATCGATGGGCAGCCGTCGGTGGCCTGCGTCGTGCACCTCGATCTGCAAGGGATCAAGAACGACGGTGGGCGGCAGAACGAGCGGGCTCGGTTCCGCAACGACGTACGTCGTCACGTCGAGGAAGTCCGGGCGGTCCACGACGAGGCGGACGTCCTGGCGGCACTCCAGCTCGCCAGTGACCGGGCCGGCCCGGGCGGCACGGTGGTGGTCATCGACTCCGGGCTGCAGACCACGAATCCCCTGAACTTCACCGTGGCGGGCCTGCTCGACGCCGGAGCCGCGTACCTGGCCGACATGGTGGTCGAGGGCAACCACCTGCACGACCTGACGGGGCGTACGGTCATCCTGGCCGGTATCGGCGAGACCGCGCCTCCCCAGGCACCGCTGTACGAGAGCCAGAAGCAGCATCTCCGCGAGATCTGGGAGGCGATCGTCCGCCGGGCGGGGGCGAGCGACGTCGTCGTGACGCCCGGCAGCGGAACGGCGGAGCCGCTCGCCGACGTACCGTCGGTCAGCACCGTGCCGGTTCCGGACGTCGGGCCCATCCGTCCTGATTGCAACGCGGAAGTCATCCTCTACGACGACCAGATCGGATTCCTGCCCAACAGCACCGATCCGCCCGACCCCCCACGGGCTCGCGAGCTGCTCGAGCCGGTCGCCGCGTGGTTGCGGTCCACCAGCCAAGGGAGGGCGCACCTGGTCGGCTCGGTCGCGCATTACGGCAATCCCAAGGACACCACGCTCTCGTTGGCGCGGGCCGAGCGGGTCAAGGAGATCCTGGTCGAGCTCGGGGTCGATGGGGCGCGGATCACCACCGAGGGCATCGGCTGGGGTCCGATTCCGAGTGTGGACGCGCCGCCGGATCCAGCGATCGACCACCTCAACCGTCGCGTCGTCGTCCACCTCCGCTGCGACCAAGGCTGACCACGGTAGCCCGGACCCGACACGGCGCCGCTGGGCGGCGCCCCGTCGCGGAGGCCGGTCGGTTCTGTCAGACCTCGGTGGTTGAGTGGGCGGCGACTCGACGATCGAGGAGGCACTCATGATCGGAAAGATCGGGACCGTCGTGATCGACACGGCCGATCCCTGGGGCCTGGCTCGGTTCTACGGTGAGCTGCTGGGGCTGGAGATCGTGCACCAGGACGGAGGCTGGATCGAGCTGGGTCGGCCCGGGAGCCCGGAGCCGGTCCTGAGCTTCCAGCACGCCCCCGACCATCAGCCCCCACGGTGGCCCGACCCCGACCACCCGCAGCAGTTCCACCTCGACATCGACATTTACGGGGACATCGAGGAGGCGGAGAAGAAGGTGCTCGCCCTCGGCGCCACCAAGCTGCGCGACGGCGAGGGCACCTTCCGGGTCTACGCCGATCCGTCCGGGCACCCGTTCTGTCTCTGCTGGGGTTGGCAGAGCCGCTGACGGTTGGCCAGCCGGTCGACTTAAGCGCCGGCCGGCGACCGGCCTGTGGTCAGGCGGGGACGCGGTCCGGTCGGCGAGCGGGGAGGCAGTCGTGGTTCCAGCCGGGGTCAGTCGGCGACCGGGGCGAGACGGAGGCGCAGGTACGGCGTGCCGATGCCGACGTTGAGCCATCCCTCCCGGTCGCCGATCCGGCGCCGGCCGGGGCGGGGCGGGCGGTCCGGTCGCGCTGGCGAGGCCGGCACCGGCGGCACCTCGTCGGCGCCGGCGACCGCGGTCACGGTGCGCAGCCCGAACCGGCGAGCCAGCAACCGGACGGCCGAGCACGCCATGCCCGCCCGCAGCCACGCCTCGACGGTGTCGGGTCCGTGCATCACGCCGATGTACTCGTCGCCGACCCGGATCAGCCGCAGGCGTACGCCCTCGGCGCGCGCCGCCCTCACCAGCTCCCGCGCCACGGCGCGGCTCGACAGAAGGGTGCGCGGGCGCCGGGGGCCGGCCGGGGCATCGGCGGCATCGGCCGGTCGGGCCGCGGGCGCGGGAGTTGGCGCGAGGCGCTGGCTGGGGCGCGGGAGGGTCGCGGTCTGGTCCGTGGCGGCGTACAGCTCCCGGGCCTCGTCGGTGACCGCGATCGTGCCGGTCACGACGAGGCGGGCCAGATGGGGAATCACCGGTGCCCCGCGCCGTCCACGGTCGGCGGCCCCACCGCGGGACCGGTCGACGGCGGCGCGGCGCCCCTCAGCGACGCGGTGCCGGTCCGTGGCCACCCCGCGATGTCGGTCGACGGCGAAGCCGCGGAGTCGGTCGGTGGCCAGGCTGCGGTCGGATGCCCCGGGCAGCAGCGTGATGTGGGCCTGCAGGCCCTCCGCGGCCAGGGCGACCCGGGCCCGGTGCAGGGCACCGCCGGCCGCGATCCAGGTGGCCGGCCAGTGGGGCGAGGCCTCCGGCACGGCGTACAGGTCGAGCGCCTCGGTACCCACGACCCAGCGCCAGGCCCGCGCCGCCTCGGCCAGGGCCGCGTCGGTTCCGGGCCCGGCCTCGTCGGCTGGCACGACCGCGGACGCGGCCGCCGATCCGGCCAGCGCCGCCGCCACCGTCCGGTCCGGCGCATCGGGAGGCGTCCTTACGTCCGTCGTCATGTTTGGTCCAGCAACAGCGCGCAGTTGATGACGCCGATGTGGCTGTAGGCCTGCGGGTGGTTGCCCAGCCCGTGCTCGGTCAGGGGGTCGTACTGCTCGGGCAGCAGACCGGTCGGCCCGGCGCAGGCGATCATCTGCTCGAACAGCTCCTCCGCGTCGGCCCGCCGCCCGGTGCGCAGGTAGGCCTCGATCAGCCAGGCGCTGCAGATGTGGAAGCCGCCTTCCCGCCCAGGCAGTCCGTCGTCCCAGCGGTACCGGTAGACGATGGGTCCGCGGCGCAGCTCCGCCTCGACGGCAAGGACCGTGGCGAGGAAGCGCGGATCGTCAGCCGGCAGCAGACCGGACAGGCCGATCCACAGGCTCGACGCGTCCATGTCCGGGTGGTCGTAGGCCACCGTGTACGCCCCGACCTCCGGGTGCCAGCCTCGCTCCAGCACGTCCTGGGCAATCTTGTCGCGTAGCGCCGACCAGCTCGGGTCCACCGGAACGCCGTGTCGCTCGCCCAACCGCAGCGCCCGGTCGACGGTGAGCCAGCCCATCACCTTCGAGTACACGTGGTGCCGCGGCGGGATACGGGCCTCCCAGATCCCGTGGTCCGGCTCGTGCCAGCGCCGCGCGACCGCCTCGACCATGTCGTGCAGCAGCGCGACGTGCCACGGCTCGAGGCCACCCCGCAGGTCGGCCAGGTGCGCGATCAGGTCGGCCACCGGCCCGAAGACGTCGAGCTGGACCTGGCGGTTGGCGGCGTTGCCGATCCGTACGGGGCGCGACCCGGCGTAGCCCGGCAGCGTCTCGATGACCGCCTCCGCACCCAACTCGTTGCCGTCCACCGAGTACAGCGGGTGCAGCCGTTCCGGGTGTCCGGCCGTGCCCTCGATCACGCGGCGGGTCCACCGCAGCAGCGCGTCGGCCTCGTCGGCCGAGCCGAGCTGCACCAGCGCCTGCGCGCTCATCGCCGCGTCGCGCAGCCAGCAGTACCGGTAGTCCCAGTTGCGAACCCCGCCGATCTCCTCGGGCAGGGACGACGTGCCGGCGGCGATGATGGCCCCGGTCGGCCGGTAGCACAGCGCCCGTAGCGTCAGGGCGGAGCGCAGCACGAGCTCGCGGGCCCGGTTGGGCAGCCGCAACGACGACGACCACTCGCGCCACTCCTGTTCGGTCTTGGCCTGCCGGGCCTGCACCGAGGCCACGTGCGCGGCGATGGCCGGCCGGTGGTCGACCACGGTCGCCGGGGCGCCGGTCCCGGGGGTGGGCCACGCCCCGGTCCGGCCGGCGGGCGGCTGGCCATCGCCGACCGGCGCGGCCACCCCATCCTGTTCATTAGTTCTAGTCAATTCGTGGAAGGGCGGGCCGCTCGTCGGGCCGTGGCCGAGCCGGCCGTCGCCGCCCAGGCGCAGCTCGAGCGCCACCGTGCCCCCGAGCGCCCGCAGATCCACCGTGGCGGTCGCCGTGTGGTGGCCGCCGTCCTCGACGATCTGCCACGCCACCCCGGGGGCGATGAGCGTCATCGGGTCGTTGGAGCCGAAGACGCGCAG